>MDTB01010092.1_pt1 | contig 168263 bp, 170 predicted proteins | sample 811161 | NCBI WGS metagenome assembly MDTB01 (sample SAMN05326650, study PRJNA326480) | marine metagenome | isolation source: seawater | place: Mediterranean Sea | collected 2009 | reverse complement strand
TCAATTAATTGTTTAGAAAATAAATTTACTTTTAATGTATTGCTAAAAAACCCATCTTTCTCATTCCTTCCTGCTCTACCAGCTATTTGCGCAATCTCATTATTATTTAATAATCTTTTTTTTTTCCCATCGTATTTTTCTAAAGAAGAGAATGAAACATTATCTATATTTAAATTAAGACCCATACCTATAGCATCTGTAGCTACTATAAAATCTACTTCGCCTTTTTCAAACATTTCTACTTGAGAATTTCTAGTCTGAGGGCTTAAAGCTCCTAATACAACTGCAGCACCACCTTTTTGTATTTTTATTCTTGAAGCTATATTATATACATCAATGGTTCTAAAGGCTATTATTGCAGATCTTTTGGGTAAAGACATAAAGCTTTTTTTTCCAATATACGTTAGCTTTGATCTTCTCTTTTTTTTTATAATATTTGCTCGGGGATATAATTTTTTTATTATCCCTTCCATAGTTTCTGAGCCTAAGAATAATGTCTCAAAGTTACCTCTAGAATTAAAAAGTTTTTCAGTAAAAATATGACCTCTTTCATAATCATTACAAAGTTGTATTTCGTCTACTGCTAAAAAGTCTACTAGTATATCTGTAGGCATTGCCTCGACTGTAGAAATAAAATACTTTGCTCTTGGTGGTATTATTTGTTCCTCACCAGTAATCAAAGCCACTGATAGCTTTCCTTTTTTCATAACGACTTTATCATATACTTCTCTAGCTAAAAGCCTTAAAGGAAGTCCAATACTTCCAGTATCATATGAGAGCATTCTCTCAATGGCGTAGAAAGTCTTCCCAGTATTTGTAGGACCTAGTACAAAAGAAATACTAGATTCTGTATCCATTTTTAGTGAGCCTCATCCCAATTATCACCTTTTCCTAAAGATACTTCTATAGGAGTAGAAAAATTAATAATTGGTAAATTAGCATTAGCCATTAGCTTAGTGATTTTATTAATTGCCAAAGGAAGGTTAGAGTCATTTTTTATTTCAAAAATTAATTCATCGTGCACTTGTAATAAAAGTTTAGTATCGTTGAAAATTTTATCGTTTGATATTTTATGATATTTTATCATAGCTCTTTTAATCATATCTGCTGCAGTTCCTTGAATAGGAGCATTAATTGCTTGTCTATTTGCATAATTTCTGACCATAGAGTTTTTGTCTTTATATCCTTTTATATTGATTTTCCTACCGAATAAAGTTTTTACATATCCTTTTTCAAATACATAGGATTTCATATTTTCCATATATTTTTCAATGCCAGGGTATTGAAAAAAATATGCGTCAATATATTTTTTTGCATCTTGTCTTGATATACCTATTTGTTTTGATAGGCCAAAAGCAGATAAACCATATATTATTCCAAAGTTTATTGCTTTAGCGTCTCTTCTTTGATTTTCAGACACTTCATTCACTGAAATATTAAAAATTTGACTGGCTGTTAATTTATGAATATCAAATCCTTTAAAAAATGCATCACGTAGTTTATCTATAGATGCCATTTCTGCTAACAACCTAAGCTCAATTTGAGAATAGTCAAAACAAACTAATTTATAGCCTTTTTTTGCAACAAAAGTTTTTCTTATTTCTTTACCATTTTGAGATTTTATAGGTATATTTTGTAGGTTCGGATCAGTTGAAGATAGTCTACCAGTTTGTGCTCCAGCCATCTGAAACGTAGTATGTATTCTATTTGTTTTTTTAGAAATATTATTAATTAAACTTTCAGTATAAGTGCTTTTTAATTTAGATATTTCTCGATATTCTAATACTAACGAAGCTATTTTATAACCTTGTTCAGCAAGTAATTCTAATATTTCTGAGTTAGTAGAAAATGTACCAGACTTATTTTTTTTCTCTCCAGGAAGCTTAAGTTTGTTGAATAGTATTTCTCCTAACTGTTTAGTTGAATTAATATTAAATTCACTTTTAGTTAAAATAAAAATTTTATTTTGTAGTTTTTCTATTTGTTTAGAAAAACTATTAGACAACTTTTTTAGCTTTTCTTTATTGATTGTAATTCCATTTTCTTCCATAATAACTATAGTTTTTATCAGGGGTCTTTCTATATACTCATAGACTTTTAAAAGTTTATTTTTGGCCAGAAGGTTTTTTATATTTATCCAAACTTTTAATGTTACATCAACATCTTCACAAGCATATTTAGTTGCTTCTATAATTTCAACGTCAGCAAAGTTTATTTCTTTTTTACCTGTTCCAACGATGCTTTTATAGGTAACTTTTTTGTAACCTAAGTACTTCTCCGCTAAATAATCTAGGTTGTGATTATGTAAGCCAGCTGATAATGTATAAGACATTAGCATAGTATCATCCAAAGGGTAAACAGGACCAAATCCATTATTCTTTAAAACATGTAAATCAAATTTAATGTTCTGGCCTATTTTTAAGATAGAAGAGTTAGACAAAAGAGGGTTTAGTTTGTTTATAACAAAATTTAAATCTAATTGCTTTTGATTATCAGTTTTAGTGTGATTTATAGGGATATAAAATGCTTGTTCCTCATTATAAGCCAAACTAATTCCAACTAACTTAGCATCCATAGCCTTTAAGGAATCAGTTTCTGTATCAATTACTAATTTATCTGAATTAATTGCTATATCTAAAAAGTCTTGTAAATCTCTCTCACACTGAATACTTTGATATTTAGATTGTACAAAGGTTTGTTCTGCTGGAAAAAAAATCTTATTTTGTTCTTTATTTTCTATTCTTTTTTTTAAGTTATTAAAGCCATTTTTTTCTAAAAAAGGTATTAATTTATCTTCTACAATTTGGCAGTCAGAAATTTTATCTATATCAATATTGATGCTAATATCATCTTTAAGAGTAACAAGTTTTTTTGAAATTCTTATAGCTTCTATATTTTTTTCTATAGCTTCTCTTCTTTTATTTTGTTTGATATCGGAATAGTTTAAGAGCAAATTTTCTAAGCTTTGAAATTGGTTTATTAGTTGAGCTCCTGTTTTAATTCCTATTCCTGGAGCACCAGGAATATTATCGATACTATCTCCGGCTAAACTTTGAACATCTATAACTTTTGCAGGTGGGACGCCAAACTTGTCTTTGACTTCATCTTTTGTAATTACTTTATTTTTTATAGGATCAACCATATAAACATTTTCTTTGACGAGTTGCATAAGGTCTTTATCAGAAGAAATTATTGATACCTCCCAACCTTTATTGGTAAAAAACTTTGAGTAAGTAGCTATCAGGTCGTCAGCCTCATAACCAGCTAATTCTTTTCTTGAAATGTTAAAAGCATCAACAGCATCTCTTATTAGAGAGAATTGTGGTATTAAGTCTTCAGGAGGTTCCCCTCTATTAGCCTTATAACTCTTATAAATAGTATTTCTAAATGTCTTCCTTGCAGTATCAAATATTACAATTATTTTCTCAGTTTTCTTTTCCTCTAGAAGTTTATAAAGCATATTACAAAACCCCATAACAGCACCAACCGGAACTCCATCTTTATTGGTTAGTGCAGGTAAAGCATAATATGCTCTAAATATAAAACCGGACCCATCTATTAAAGAAATACTATTATTTTTTTTCATAATAATTATATTACATTAATGAATTTTACTAACAATCATAGAATTATATTCTTGTATTCTACAATATTTATACTGATAAGTTTAATTACAGTCTATCTTCCAGTCTGGTTACACGATGTAAGAGATTTAAGTTTAGAAAAAATAGGTATTCTAATTGGAATTATAGGTTTTTTAAAAGTTTTTTCTAATTACTTCATAACTAAAAATATTAAGACTATAAAAGGAAAAAAATTAGTAATAATATTTATTTCTTTATTGATAGCAATAATCTTTATCGTAAATAGCTTCTTTAAAAACCCACAAAGTTGGATAACTATAACCAGTGTTTTTTTTATACTTATACTTTTTTCACCAATTCTTCCATTAGTTGAAAATATAAACGTATCTTTAAACAAGAACTTTCATACATCTTACGGTAAGTTAAGAATAAGTGGTTCGATATCATTTTGTTTAGCAGCTATTTTTTTTGGTTTTATCGTTAATAAATACAGTACAAACTATTTACCTATTATATTTATGTTTAGTTTAGGTTTTTTTCTTTGGAGTATTTTTTTAATACCTGAGAAAGATTTTTCTCAAAAAAAATTTTTAAAAAGTAATATGATTGAATTATGTAAAGATAAAGATCTCGTTTTAATTTTATTATCTTGCAGTATCATTCTAGCTAGCCATGCCATGTATTATTCTTTTTCCGCTATTTACTGGAAAAGTTCAAATATGAACCTTTTTCAAATAGGGTTTTTATGGAGTTGGGGTGTTTTAGCAGAAATAATTTTTTTTCTTTTTATAGATAAGATTAAAATTAAAAACTTTTTTTTTCTAGGCATTTTTTTTGCTGGATTTATTGCAATGATAAGGTGGTTTTTAACATTTCTATTTAATAGTTTTTTTGTATTAATATTTATTCAATCTTTACACGCGTTCACTTTTGGATTGGCACACTACCTTGTTATGTATTATATTTATACTAAGGTAGATGCTAATAATAAATTAATAGCTCAGTCTTTTTATCATGCACTATCATCTGGGGTAATTATGACTACTTTTACAATTATAGCTGGATTTTCTTTTAAGTATAATAACGGTGTGGGTTTTTTGTTAATGGCGGCTTTTAGTTTTTTTAGTATAATATTAATTTTTTTAAGAGGGTTTATAATTGGATATGAAATTAAAAAATAAAATTGATATAGAGGTAAACAATTTACATAAAATTTACTCATATGATAAAAACAACCAAGTGACGGCACTAAAAGGTGTTTCTCTTAAAGTAAAAAAAGGAGCAATGCTAGCTTTGTTAGGGCCAAATGGAGCAGGTAAGTCTACTTTCATAAATATACTAGCAGGATTAGTTAATAAATCTTCAGGTGAAGTTTTTATTGACGGCTATAATCTGGATGTGGAAGAAAGAGCAGCTAAACAATCTATAGGAGTAGTACCTCAGGAGTTAGTAATAGACCCTTATTTTACACCAAAGGAGACTTTAGACTTTCAAGCAGGATATTATGGTATAAAAAAAAAAAAAAGGAGGACAGATGAGCTATTAAACAAACTTAAACTCGAAGATAAATCAAATGCTTATGTAAGGCATCTATCAGGAGGAATGAAAAGAAGGTTAATGATTGCAAAGGCTATGGTTCACTCTCCTCAAGTATTAATTCTAGATGAGCCAACAGCAGGAGTAGATGTAAGTTTAAGAGAGTTACTATGGCAAAACATTAAGGACTTAAATAAAAAAGGAGTAACTATTTTAATAACCACACACTACTTAGAAGAAGCAGAAGCACTATGTGATGATGTAGCTATTATCAACAATGGAGAGATAGTATTAGATGGGAATATTAAGAAATTGGTAAAAAAAATTGATGAGAAAACATTAAAGATTTACTTTGAAACTTTAAATAGCTTTCCAATAGGATTAGAAAAAATAGGTTTTCAAATAGACAAAGAAAATGAAATATTTATTAATTATAAACCATCTAAGAACTCTGTAGATTCTTTAATTAACGAAGTCATCAAACAGAATTTAAAAATCAAAGATATCTCGATAAGAGATACCAACCTAGAAGATTTATTTAAGAAGATTATTAAATAGACTTTATTTGGTCTTCCAAGTAACTAAAGAAGACATAAGAAAGTTCCATATAGACCCTACTATTGCTCCTACTAAACCAGACAAATACCAAATACCAGAAATACCTGATATATTCCCAATATATAAGAGGTTAGAAATTCCAATATTAGCAGAAGCTCCTATACCGCAAGTTAAATAGAAAAGAATGAGAGCTTTTAATGCACCAATCCCAGTTTTTCTTCTATCTCTATAAGTAAGAATATTATTTAAAAAAAAATTTGATGTCATCGCAAGCATGGTAGCAATACTTTGAGCATATAAAAATTTTATATCTAATGTTATAAAAAAATAAAGGAAACTGAGGTGAACTAAAACTCCTGAACCGCCAATTAAACAAAATGATAAAAATCTAGCAGGAATGTATTTTCCAAACTTACATTGCCAAAGCAATAAGAGGTATTGCCATAAGACTAAAGAATCGAGTTTTGATTCTCCATATAGCCTTTTTTTAAATTCAAAGTGCACTTCCTTATACTTAATAGCGTTTTTAGATGAGGAAAAAATATCTAAAAGTATTTTAAAACCTAGACCAGATAATTTTGGCGCAATTTTATCAAATACGTCTCTCTTTATAATGAAAAAACCACTCATGGGATCAGTAAGGCTAGCTTTAGATATTTTGTTTGCTAGAAAATTAGCTAAAGAAGAAAGTAAATTTCTATATTTTGAAAAAGCACTTGTTTTTTTATTTCTTATAAATCTACTTGCAATTACTAAATCTAAATTTTTTTTTTTTAATGTGTTTATCATTAGAGGGATTTTTTTTTCATCATGTTGTAAGTCTGAATCCATAATTAATAATAAGTCTGCAGAGCTTGACAAACAGCCTTCTATCACAGCAGATGATAAACCTCTCCTTCCAATTCTTCTTATACACCTTATATTTTTTTTATTAGCAGCAATACCTTTCACAATAGAGTGAGTTTTATCTTTAGAATCATCATCTACGAAAATAATTTCGTAGTTTTTGTGATTAATAACTTTTTCAATAGATTTTATAAATTTTTCTACATTTTGGGCTTCATTGTAAGTCGGTGTAATAATACTAAGTAGCATTTACTTTATTATTTCTTTTTAAAATTGGAAACATCACATTTTTCAACCAATATGACAATACTATCAAGCTTAAGGTCCAAGTCAAATAACTATATCTACCACCTACGTGATAAAATAGTATTAGAATTACTAAACTAAGAGAGCATAGCGATATGCATTTAATTGTTATAGGAAACCTTTTTGAAATGATACAATATACAGAAACGATAATTGAAATGTGATACCAAATTTCATAAATTTTAATTTCACCATTAACATGGTCTATAATTTTATTCCAAGCCTCATAATCAAATCTTAAAAAAAATAAAGACTTCATTAAAGTAATATAATCTGAAGGCTTAGCTCCTAAATTCCAATCTTTGTAAGCTGCTATAGTTAGAGGAATAAACTTTTCTGTAAACACATAATTATGTATGGGCATAATTAAGACTAAACTAAAACCTAGTAAGAAGAATAAGTAATTTAAAATATTTGCCTTTTTAAGGGTTACTAAAAGAAAGAATAATATTAAAACCAAACAAGCAGGAAGAATGTTTGCTCTCAGTCCAATTGCTAAAGATAAAAGTAGTCCAAAAATTATTGTATTATAATAATTAATACCATTTTTATATAAATTAAATTTAATTAATAAAGATAAAGCGGATAAAAATAATAGGTAGGATAAAGGTTCACCAAAACCTCTAAGAGTTAATTTTACATAATAATAATGATAAAAACCAAATGCCTCAAAAATTGGAACTATAAACCAAAAAAGTAAAAATACTACTGCCCACTTTTTATTTAGTAATTGTTTAAATATATTGTAAATTACCAAAGGAAAGAATGTTAAAATAAATAATAGCATCCAAGGAGATTCTTCAAACAGTAAATAATTTACTATCCAAATATATCTATAGAATGGCATTAAGTCATATGCCTTTTCTCCTCCCATAAATGCTGACATTAAATCACCTGTAGCAATACTATCAGAAATTAAATGGGCAAAGTGTACATATAATAGTCCATCATTTCCACCTTCAAATAATATAAATTTATTTAAAAGGTTGGGATAAAAGTATATAGAAAATAAAAAACTAATTATAAAAGAAGTTATAAAAAAAAATGCCTTATTTAAATTTACTTTCTTAAAAAGCAAATATAAAATTAATAATCCAGAAAAAAAACTCAATATATGCTTGATATAAACATAAATTTGAAACTTAATGGGTAGATACAATTTTGCTTGCAAGGGCATAGTTTTCCCAGTCTCTAATAGCCAAATATCGAAAAGATTATTTTTATTAATAGAAATATTTGTAAAATTTAGACACTCAATATTTTTAAACTCTTTTTTTTCTAAACTTGAACCAACATAACCTAGGCCTTGCCAACAAAATTTTGCCTTAGAGTTAGAATAATCAGAAGGAAAAGAGTATTTGACAAAAAACGGTAGTTTTGCTCTGCTAGGTTGCTGCTTGCCGTAGGCATTATATTTAGTGTCATTAAAAGCACCTAATTGCAGTTGATAACGGTTTCTCCACTCAATTGTTTCTACTAACCTAGTTTGACTAGTTTTTTTGATCATTTGAGTAACTGATTTATCATATAGGTAAGGCGCAGGTCCAGCTATAGAATCTGGAAAGGCACTTTGATAATCATCATACAGCTTATTGAATATTTTTTTTGGCAATCCTTCTTTAAATATACTATCTTTGTAATTCTCTCCACCTATAAATACATTATTAGCTTCATAAATTTGTGGTATTATTAAACTGTTTTTAGTAGCAAGTACTATAGGTACTATAAAAATTACCGTCATCCAGTGCTTTTTTTCAGTATTTACTTTTGCAGAATAAAACAACAAAAATAAAAGACTATAAAAAGCTAATGAGTACCAATTGGGATTGAAAAAACCAAGGCAGGATAAAGAAAACAAAAATATTAAAATAAAAGAACAAATTTTATTTTCTATAACATTCATTCTTTTATGTTATATTAAATGAGTTTGCAAAGATATATAATTTAGGCATCTAATGAATAATGTATATTTAAGTAGTTCTTCAAAAAGAGTAATTAAAAAACTAAAAGAATTAAAGGATAATTGCATTAGCCGAGAAATTCATAAGCTGCCAGTAAAAGAGGCAAGAAAAGAATTTGCTAAATTAAGAAACTATTTTACTTATAAAAATCAAATAGAAGTACTCAAGATAAAAAACTTCAACATTAATAATATTCCTGTTAGGTATTACAGGGGAAAAAAAAACTCAGCTATCGAAACACTTCCTATTATGATTTATTTCCATGGGGGTGGTTGGGTTTTAGGAAGTTTAGATACTCATGACCAAGTATGCAGAAAACTAGTAGAAAATTCTAAATATGATGTTATATCAGTGGGATATAATCTAGCACCAGAAACTATTTTTCCTGTTGGAATAGAAGAATGTATAAAATTAGTTAATTGCATTAATAAAATAGACTATGGCTTAAAAATAGATAGAGATAAAATTATACTATGTGGTGATAGTGCCGGAGGAAACTTTGTCTCTGTTATTTGTAATCAATCTAAAAGTTTTATAAAAGCCCAGATATTAATATATCCTGTAACTGATATGTTTAATTCTTATCCTTCTAAGAATAAATATGATGGTTTAATTTTAAATAAAACATTAATAGAGTGGTTCCAAAATCATTATATTCCTATAAAAATAAGAAAGAAATATTATAATGATGTCAGGTTATCACCGATAAAGAAGAAAAAGTTTTCAAATATACCAAATACTTTTATTGTCTTAGCAGAATGTGACCCTTTATATGACGAAGGCTTCTTATATGGAAAAAAATTAGAAGCTAATAATGTACAGGTTAAAATTAAAACATACAAAGGCCTTATGCATGGATTTCTAACTATGGGAGGTGAAATAGAAGAAGTGAATTTAGTTATTCAGGATATAAATAGAGAAATAAGTGAATGTTTATAATTTATTCAAATTTTCTTAAAAATAAAATTTGCTAACTTGTTAATCTCTTTATGTGCAATACTATTCTTTGCAGTGGCCCCAACCCAATTCTTTTTTTCAGCAGCCTTTTGAAAGTCAGATCTTAAAGAAATTTGAGGAGATAATATCCATTGTGAAGGAAGTACCTCAATTATTTTTTCTCTCGGTAATATTTTTTGTGGATGTATCCTTGAAGGAACTATTATTCCCTTGGTTTTCTTGGAATCCTTTGAAGCAGATATTACTCTTTCTATTAATGGAAAAGATGCTTCCCATTCTAGCGAGCTAAGTCCAACAGGAATTAGTACATACCTAACTTGATGAATTAGTTCACTAAAAACTCCCAATTCAATAGGAGGAAGATCTATGATCAAGACATCAGACTCTTGAGCTATATTAGATATTGTAGCACCCCATGTTTGTAAGGCATGAAATTTATTGTTAGGTGAAATTGGTAATGTGAGTCTTCTTAGTTTAAGCTTGGGTATTGAAGATTCTTCAATCCACAAAGTCGAAGAACCAATAGGATCTGCATCAATTAATACTGTTTGCACTTTAAAATTAGTTGCTATTGCAGCTGCAAGATTTACTGCTACAGTAGTTTTACCTACTCCCCCTTTTCTATTAGTAATGGCTAATATATTTTTTATCATAAGAAAATATTATTATTTAATATTACATTAAAAAAAATGATAGCGACAATAAAAATGAAAATAAGTCTTTTTATTCCTCGTAATATTGTAGGAAATAGCAATTTAAAAATTATGACTATTCCAATACTAAAAATTAATTTAAGAAATATAATTTAACTCCTATTTTGTTTATAATTATTATTCACCTATTGCAACACCTTCTCTCCTAGGATCAGCAACTCCATAATAAATATTATTTTTTTTCCAAATAATATTTAAACCACTAGTCATGTCTTTTAATTTTACTGAGTGTCCCTTAGAAGAAAGATAATCTTTAAGCTCATTACTATTATTACTTTTTTCTAACTCAGTAAATGCATCTCTTGAACAGAAATGAGGTGATTGGATTGAAAATAGAGGGTCTTTGTTAAGAAAAATAATTTCATATGCTACTTTTGCCACATAGCATATTATTCTACTTCCACCAGGAGAACCTATAACAGAATAGATATTATTATTATTATCAAATATAATTGTTGGTGACATACTTGAGCGTGGTTTTTTATTCTGTTGAATTCTGTTAGCTACTAACTCTCCTTTATCATTCTTATTCATAAAGGAAAAATCAGTAAGTTGATTGTTCAAAAAAAACCCTCCAACTGTAATCCCTGATCCAAAAGCAAATTCAACACTACTAGTTAGAGATACAACATTACCTTCTTTATCTATTATACTTATATGTGTCGTAGAAGTTTTTTCAAAATTATTTCCACTTTTTAAATTATTACTTTCAAATTTCTCAATATTACCATGCTCAATATTTTTACTAGAATAGTTTTCATTTATTAATTTAGATCTTTGAAAAAGGTAACTATCAGAAATTAATTTATTTAATGGAATATCAAAAAACAATGGGTCAGCTATATAATAATTTCTATCCTTATAAGCTAACCTAGAGGCTTCAATAAAAAAGTGTTTAGCAAGAAGTGGCTTATTATTTTTAATTAGATTTTTTTTATAATTTAAAATGCCTAGGATTTGTATTACTCCAACTCCACCAGAAGTAGGGGGTGGAAAACCGCATACTTTATACGAATTAATTGTTTTACATAAAGGATCTCTTTTTATAGTCTTCCAATTTTTTAAGTCACTTAATAGAAAAAAATTGGGCATTTTAGAGGCTATTTTTTTAGCTAAAAGACCTGATTTTAAAGAGTAAGGGTCTTGAGATAATACTTCTAGTGATTGCTTAATTTCTATATTTTTTACATAATTTCCTACTTTAATTGGTTCTCCTTTAAAAAAGTAAGTCTTTCTTACAAAACTATTATCTTTGATATGAGGAGCCCAAGATAAAAGTTTATTTAGCCTTTCCCCCATTTGAAAACTTTCTGCATGATATAAAGATGATTCAAATAAGTTTCTCCAGTTTAAGTTTCCATGTTCTAAATGAGCATCAGCTAGCATAGTGTACAGACCTGGTATACCAACAGAGTAAGGGTTCTGCACGGCATCAATGAAGTTCATTTTTTTATTATTATCAATTAAAAACATATTATTTTTAACTAGTGAGGTAGACGTTTCTCTTCCATCATAAGCATATAATTTTTTTTCTTTATTATTATAAAAAAGTAAAAAACCACCACCTCCTAACCCTGAAGATTGAGGTTCTACTACAGCTAATACATTTTGTGCAGCTATTGCCGCATCTAAGGCGTTGCCTCCAAAAAGTAATACATTTTGTGCAGCTAAAGAGGCTCGTTTATCAGCAGTAACTATCATATATTCTTTTGACGCTTTTTTAACAACTTGGTTTAAATTAGAGGTGCCCTCTGGATTACTTCTATCAAATTTTTTAGCTATAGCTTCAGCACTGTAAATAATTTGTACTAGTAATATATATTTGATAAAATTTAGATATAAATTTTTTATAATAAGTCCCCTAAAAGGAATATACATTGTGCACACTATTATTGCTAGAAGTTTAAAGGCTTTAAAAAAAAATCTAATTAATAGTTCAGGAAAAAAACGAGTGGCACTTGTTCCAACTATGGGATGTTTGCACAAAGGGCATATAGCATTAATAAATAAATCGCAAAAAATAAATTGTTTTACTGTAGTATCAATTTTTGTAAATCCTAAACAATTCAACAATAAAAACGATTTAACGAAATACCCTTCAAAAGAAAAAGAAGACATAGAACTACTTAAAAAATATAAAGTAGATATTATTTTTATCCCTAAAAAAGAGCAAATATATCCTGATGATTTCGGTACTTACTTGAACGAAATAGTTTATAGTAATATATTGTGCGGAAAATATAGGAAAAATCATTTCTCTGGAGTTGCAACTGTAGTGCTAAAATTATTTTTGATAGTAAAACCAGATTTAGCAGTTTTTGGAGAAAAGGATTTTCAACAATTATTTATAATTAAAAAAATAGTTAGAGATCTAAATCTTGATATTAAAATTATTAGTATTCCTACCGTAAGAGATAAATATGGCCTTGCTTTTTCCTCGAGAAATAAATTACTTTCTGAATCTCATTTGAAAATTGCAAGAAGAATATTTCAAAAAATAAATAAACCTTACGGAGGGACGGCTCTTTACTCGAAAGAAATAATAACAAGAATAAAAAAAGAGTTAAAAAAAAATGGTGTGGAAAATATTGAGTATCTTGAAGTAAGAGAAGCAAATAATCTAGAAACACCTATAAAAATTAATTATAAAAGAGATACTAGAGTATTTATAGCTATAAAATTAGGTAAGGTAAGATTAATTGATAATTTTAAATTAAAATAAATCAATCAGCATATAGTCGTATTTCAGTATTCTCAACATTAGCTACTGACATAGTGCTGACTGAAACCCTATCAACTGGCATACCCATTGAAACTAAAGAACTAATTACTTTGCTTACATCTTCTCTTACGTTGGCAGCTCTTTCCGCTTGCTCACTAGCGTTACCTGCCGAAGAGCTAACTGCAACAAAAGTGAATTTTGATTTTGGGGATTTATCTAAAGTAGCACTAATAGCTCCATATAGGTTTTGCTCGTAATTCTCTTGTTCATCAATTCTAAAAATTGCTATAGGGTTTGGTGAAACATTATTATCAGTTCTTCTTTCATCTGCATTATCGCTATTAACAGCGGGAAGTGAATTTATGGTTCCAAGTCCTAAACCTGTAGACTCACCTATAGAAATAGCATTAGCTAATTGTGTTAACCTTCTTCTTTCTGCTGCTAAAAAAATATCTCTTCTTCTAACTGTTTCGTTCAAGTCCTGTAGAATTCTTAATACATCAACGCTTCTTCTTTTTAAAGCATCTTCAAAAGATGATAAATTTCTATGATCTTGATCAACAGCACCTCTTAATTTTTTTGCTGACCTTGCTTGTTCTAAGAGATAGGAAACTCTAGTAGAAAAAAGTGCAATTTGGTTTCCAACTTCAACTAAACTTTGTCCCTGCACACCTACATCTGCTAGCTCAGTTTGAGCATTTTCATATTGACTTAACAAAATTGGGTTACCCGGTGTAGTTCCAATTTGTAATCTTGCAGCTATTGCCGCAACAATAGAGTGATAGTTTTGAGCACTTTTAATACCATTTAAACGAAGGTCTTGAAAGTTTTCCTCGCCTTGTCTTATATCTGTATTTAGCCTGTTATATTCATCTTCCATTTCTATAATTCTCTGTCCAACATAAGTAAAAACAGCAGAAGCGTTTTTCCCATTATTATTGGTGATAGATTGAGCTTCATCAATATTATCATTATCATTGCTTGTTTCTAATAAAGTATCAATTGATTGTGATTCTGAGTTAAAGTCTTCTTCATTGTCCAATATAGTAATTTCCTGAACTGATTCTGTGTTATCGTTTTCATCTACTTTTGTTAAGGTCACTTCTTCTGTGTCTTCAGGATCAAAAGAATCAGTTGCAATTTCCCTAATAACTATTTCTTCCTCGTTTCCACTTTCAGAAGGCCAGAGGTCAGTCAAATCATTATAAGAACAACCAACTAAAACAGTTAATACTATATAAATTGAAGATAATCTAAAATAACTCTTAAACATAATTTTAATCCTTAAATAAAACATAATACTAAACCAGCTTAATAAATCAACTATTAGCAAGACTAAAAAAAAATTGAATATAATTGTGTTGTAAAAATACAACATTTTAAATGTTTACAATTTTCTGTTATCTCTTAATAATAAATAATAATTTAGCCCCTGTAGGCTAACTGGATAAACCACATGACTACGGATCATGATTTAGGGGTTCGAATCCTCTCGGGGGCGCCATATATTTTGATATAATTTTATGAAGGTACTATATAAAAATAAAGCAAACCATATTCCTTTAACTCCTTTAACTTTTCTTTATAGAACTAAAGAGGTCTTTCCTGATCGTCTAGCTTGGATATATGGAAAAAGAAATGCTACGTATGAAGAGCTATACCAAAAATGTATAAAGCTAGCAGCTGCTATTAAATACATAAATATTCGAAAAGGTGAAGTTGTAAGTGTATTATTACCCAATGTTCCAGAAATGATTGAAGCTCATTTTGGTATACCTATGAGTGGTGCAATTCTTAACTCATTAAATACAAGGTTAGAACAAAGAAGCATTGAATTTATTTTAAAACATAGCAAGTCAAAAGTATTAATCTTTCATGAAGATTATATTGGTTTGATAAAAAACTTTTCAAAGAAAATTAAAGTAAAACTTATTCTAGTAGAGGACTCTAAAAAAGTGAATTTTAGAGGTATAATCAACTATGAGAGTTTTTTAAATAAGACTCCGATAAAAAGAATTAATGAAACTAAAAATTATTACCCTCAAGATGAATGGGACTCTGTAACTTTAAATTATACTTCTGGAACTACTGGAAATCCAAAGGGCGTATTATACCATCATAGAGGTGCTCATCTGATGTGTTTAAACAATCAAATGGTTTGGAAAATGGGGTACCATCCTGTTTATCTCTGGACTTTACCTATGTTTCATTGCAATGGATGGTGTTTTCCATGGACTATTGTAGCACTTGCGGGAACGCAAGTATGTACTAATAAATTCACTGGAAAAGATATAATAAATCTAGTAGATAAAAATAATGTAACTCATTTATGTGGTGCGCCAGTAGTTTTACAAATGATAATAGATAATAAAAAATTAAAGAAAAATAATAGAATTATTAATATTATGACTGCAGCTTCTCCACCACCACCTAATGTTTTAGAAGGCATTGAAAAGATTGGATTTAGTGTAACACATGTCTATGGTTTAACGGAAAGCTACGGACCAGCAGTTATATGTGAATGGAATCCTGAATGGAATAAAATTAATTCTACTAAAAAAAGAGCGAATTTAAAATCTAGGCAAGGAGTTAATTATCCATCATTAGAATTTTTAGACGTTTTTGATACAAAAAAAATGAAGCCTGTAAAAAGAGATGGAAAAACATTAGGAGAAGTTTTTTTTAGAGGAAACATTATTATGAAAGGCTACTTGAATAATAATGAAGCTAATAAGTCTGCTTTTAATAAGGGTTGGTTTCATACGGGTGATTTAGCTGTCATGCATAAAGATGGATATATTGAATTAAAAGATAGGTCCAAAGATATAATTATTTCTGGAGGAGAAAATATTTCTTCTATAGAGATAGAAAAAATTTTAATAAAGAATGTAAATGTTAAAGATTGTGCTGTAATTGGCATTAAGGATAAAAAATGGGGAGAAGTCCCTTGCGCTTTTATTGAGAAGAAAAAAGGTGATTTAAACGAAGAAGATATTATAAAGTTTTGTAAAAAATATCTTGCAAGCTTTAAGGTTCCAAAAAAGATAATTTTTGAATCTTTACCTAGAACATCTACTGGTAAAATACAAAAATATAACTTAAGAAAAATGATTAAAAAAAACCATGACAAGGTTTAAACTAACTATAGAATATGATGGCGCAAATTTTATTGGATGGCAAAAGCAAAAAAAAGGTCATTCAATACAAGAAACTATAGAAAAAGCAGCAAAAAAACTTTTACAAGAAAATGTTAGTTTAGTTGTCGCTGGAAGAACCGATACCGGCGTACATGCAGAAAACCAAATAGCTCATTTAGATATTAGTAAAAACCTAAATTTAAAAAACATCTTATTAGGTTTAAATTTTTATATTTCAAAGGAAAAGCATGGTACATGTATTAGTATAAAAAGAGTATCTAGAGTGTCAGGAGAATTTAATGCTAGATTCTCTGCAAAAAAAAAAGTGTATAATTACAAAATTTTCAATAAAGAATATAGAAGCCCTATTAATTCTAAAAACACTTGGTGGGTAACTAAGAAACTAGATGTATTAAATATGAAGAAAGCAGCTAGCTTTCTTGAAGGCAGGCATGACTTTTCTTCATTTAGAGCTTCAGGCTGCCAAGCATCTTCTCCTATTAGAACAATGGAAAAAGTTTTTATTAAAAAAAATAAAAATATTATTACAATACAGTTTACGGCACGATCATTTTTATATAACCAAGTAAGAATAATGGCAGGCACACTAAAAGATGTTGGTACAGGACTTTTAACACCCGAAACATTTAGGAAAATCTTAAAAAATAAAAAGAGATCACTAGCAGGAATAACTGCACCAGCTAAGGGGTTAACTTTAAAAAAGGTAAGCTACACATAATTAACTGTTTAAATTATCATAGGTTATTATTAATTCTTCATAAATTTTTTGAAGCTGTTCTAAGTCTTTAATATTTATGTGTTCATCAATTTGATGCATAGTTTTTCCTATAGAGCCAAACTCATAAACAGAACAAATATCCTTTATAAATCTAGCATCAGAAGTTCCACCTGTAGTTGATAATATTGGTCTCTTATTAGTTATTTTATATATGGACTTTTCTAAAAGTTTCAAAAATCCATCTGGTTTGGTATAAAAAGGCTTATTGCTTGATATGACCTTTATCCGAAAAGAGCATTGTGTCTTAGAAAAAATATTTTTTATTTTTTTTAAAAGTACTTTTTCATTATATCTGGTGTTATATCTAATATTTATAAAAGCTTTACATTTGCTAGGAATAACATTGCTTGCAGTATTACCAGTGTCTATTGAAGTTATTTCTAAATTTGTTTCTGGAAAATTTTTTGCTTTTAACTTTAAATTTAGATTATTTAATCGATTGCAAACATAAGATAGACTTGTAATAGGGTTTTTGGCTAGGTGAGGATACGCAACGTGACCAGTTTTTCCAATAGCTTCTATAGAAAATGATAAACTGCCTCTTCGTCCAATTTTTATCATTTCCCCCATAGTATTTGGATTAGTAGGTTCTCCTACTATACAATGATTTATTTTAATTTTTTTTTTTTTAATCCAATCAACCACTTTGGTTGTGCCATTAACTGCAACTCCTTCTTCATCACCAGTGATTAACATAGCTAAAGAAATATTTAGTTTCTTGCTTTTTATTACATTAGAACAAGCCATTACCCAAGCAGCTATTGCTCCTTTCATGTCTGATGCTCCTCTACCATGAAGCTTTCCCTGAGTTACTTTACCCAAAAAAGGATCATGTTTCCATTTACCAATTTCTCCCTCTGGAACTACATCTGTATGTCCAGCAAAACAAAGTACGGGACTTTTCTTTTTAGCTCCTTTTTTTACAGAAAATAAATTTTGTATCAGATCATTATTCTTTTTGGAGCCAAAGGGTAAATCAGTATTGGAAAATCCTATTTTAGATAATTTTTCTTTGAGTACTCCCATGGCTCCGTCGTCCTTGGGGGTCACTGATCTTTTATTAATTAACTTTTGAGCAAATAATGTAGTTTCTGATAAAGATGCCATAATAACTTTAATTTAAATTTATTTTTTAATACAATATAATAACATATATTAAAAAGGCTATAATGAAAAAAATTTTATTGTTAGGAAGTGGTGAGTTAGGAAAAGAGTTTGTAATTAGCGCCAAGCGTATGGGTTGTGAAGTAATTGCTTGCGACAGATATACTAATGCTCCGGCAATGCAAGTAGCTGATAGTTGTATTGTTTTTGATATGTTAGATGGAAACAAACTATTGGATGTAGTAGAAAATGTAAAACCAGACTTTATAGTTCCGGAAATAGAAGCTATAAGGACTGAAGAACTATTCAATATTGAAAAAAAAGGAGTTACTGTTGTGCCAAGTGCAAGAGCAGTTAATTTGACTATGAATAGAGATGCTATAAGAGACAGAGCAAATGATTTAAATATTAAAACAGCTAAATATAAATATGCTTATAATATAGATGAGTTAAGTGTTGGAATAAAAGAAATAGGTTTGCCCTGCATAGTGAAACCCGTAATGTCCTCTTCAGGAAAAGGACAAACACTGGTCAAAGATATCAAAGAGGCATCTTTGGCATGGGAAAATGCAAAAAACAATATGAGAGGAGATAGAATAAAGGTTATAATAGAGGAGTTTATAAATTTTGAAACTGAAATAACACTTTTAGCTATTAGACAAAAAAATCTCAAAACAGTTTTTTGTCCGCCTATAGGACATAAACAAGAGAACGGAGACTACATAGAAAGTTGGCAACCAGAAAAAATGGAGCCAAGGCTTTTAAAAAAAGCTCAAGATATAGCAGAGAAAATTACTGAAGATTTAGGAGGAGAGGGTTTGTTTGGAGTAGAGTTTTTTATTAAAAAAGAAGATGTAATATTCAGCGAATTGAGTCCTAGACCACATGATACAGGAATGGTAACAATGTACACTCAAAACTTATCTGAGTTTGATCTCCATGTTAGAGCGATTCTAGGGTATCCTATAACGAAAATTTTAACTTTAAGAGAAGGTTATAGCACTGTTATAAAGGTAAATAATTCTGCTGATAATGATTTTGAATATGAATTAACTGGAATAGAGAAAGCATTAAAATTAGATGATGTAGATATTCGACTATTTGGAAAGAAGAAAGCATGGAATGCAAGAAGGTTGGGAGTTATACTATCTAGCAATAGAGCTAGTGGACAAAAAGCAAGAAATTTTATTTCTATACAAAAAAAATAACTTTTCATTAAATAAAACTTTCATTGGAAACTATTTTATTTTTACAATAAAATAATAATCTATAACTAGTTGCTTATTAAAGAGGAGTGAAATGAATTATTGGCTTTTTAAAAGTGAACCAGGAAGTTGGTCATGGCAGGATCAACTAAAAAAAGGTGAAAAAGGAGAAGGATGGGATGGTGTAAGAAACTATCAAGCTTCTAATAATATGAAAAATATGAAAATAGGAGATAAAGGATTTTTTTATCATTCTGTAACAGAAAAAAAAATTGTTGGGATAGTAGAAATAATAAAAGAATATGAGCCAGATCCTACTGATAAAAAAAAAAAATTCGGTATGGTAACTGTAAAGGCTTTAAAAACGTTAAATAAAAGTGTAAGCTTACAAGATATTAGGGATAATAAAAGTCTCACTCACTTTATAATGCTGAGACAAAATAGGCTATCAGTTCTTCCTGTAAGTAACGAGGAATGGCGAATAATATGTAAGATGGCCAATACGAATTAAAAATAAAATTTAGTTTAAATGGAGTAATAAAAAATGAAAGATGTTTACAAAGTTTTAGAAAACTTTGCTTCTGATGCACTATTAGACAAAGAAGAGTATATAAAGATGTATAACGATTCTGTAAATGACTCAGAGGGTTTCTGGAAAAAGCATGCCAAAAGAATAAATTGGATTAAAAATTTTTCTCAGGTTAAAAACGCAAGTTTTAATAAAAGTGATCTCTACATAAAATGGTTTGAGGACGGAACTTTAAATGTTTCCGCTAATTGTATAGATAGACATTTAAAAAACAATAACGATAAAGTTGCTTTGTTATGGCAAGGAGATAATATAGATGAAGTAAAGAAAATTACCTATTCGGAGTTACATAAAGAAGTATGCCTAATGGCAAACGTTCTTCTTAAAAATAATGTTAAAAAGGGTGACAGGGTTACAATTTATATGCCTATGATTCCAGAATCAGTGTATGCTATGTTAGCATGTGCAAGGATTGGAGCTATTCATTCTGTTGTATTCGGTGGTTTCTCTCCAGAGGCATTAGCAGATAGAATAATTGACTGTAAGTCTGAATTTATAATCACTGCTGACGAATCGCTTAGAGGAGGCAGGATTTTTCCTTTAAAAGCAAATGTTGATATTGCATTAGAGAAAACTGATTTAGTGAAAAGTGTATTGGTAGTAAAAAGAACAGGTAATAATATAGCTTTTGATAGTAATAGAGATTTGTGGTGGCACGAAGAAAAGAATAAAGTTGATGAAAATTGCAAACCAGTTGAAATGAATGCAGAAGATCCTCTTTTTATTTTGTATACCTCTGGATCTACAGGAAAACCTAAGGGTGTTTTGCATACTTCCGGTGGTTATTTGGTTTATGCTTCTATGACACATGAGTACGTGTTTAACTACAAGGAAGATGATATTTATTGGTGTACGGCAGATGTTGGTTGGATTACTGGGCATTCTTATATTGTATATGGACCTTTAGCTAATGGAGCAACCACTCTAATATATGAAGGATTACCTAATTATCCTGATGCTTCAAGGTTTTGGCAAATTTGTGATAAGCATGAAGTTAATACTTTTTATACTGCTCCTACAGCTTTAAGGGCTATAATGAAAGAAGGGAATGATTTAGTTGCAAAAACCAGTAGAAGTAGTTTAAAACTATTAGGAACTGTAGGAGAGCCAATTAATCCAGAGGCATGGAAGTGGTATTATGAAGTAGTAGGAGAAGAGAAATGTCCTATTGTAGATACTTGGTGGCAAACAGAAACAGGAGGCATTATGATTTCGCCCCTTCCTGGTGCTACTGATATGAAACCGGGATCAGCTACTTTGCCCTTTTTCGGAATACAACCATCTATTGTAGATAATCAATCTACTGTATTAGAGGGAGTGGCTGAGGGAAATTTAGTTATTACTGATAGTTGGCCAGGACAAATGAGAACAGTATATGGAGACCATCAAAGGTTTATTGATACCTATTTTTCAACTTTTGATAATGTTTATTTTACTGGAGATGGCGTAAGAAGAGATGATGATGGTTATTATTGGATTACTGGAAGAGTTGATGATGTAATAAATGTATCAGGGCATAGATTGGGAACTGCTGAGATAGAAAGTGCTTTGGTGTCACATGGATCAGTTGCTGAAGCTGCAGTAGTAGGATTTCCACATGACATTAAGGGGCAAGGAATTTACGCATTTGTTACTTTAAAATCGGGAATCGAAGGAAATGATGAATTAAATGAAAGTTTGCTAAAGACTGTAAGTACTTTAATAAGTCCAATAGCTAAACCAGAAGTAATTCAGTGGTCTCCCAACCTTCCTAAGACAAGGTCAGGTAAAATAATGAGAAGAATTTTAAGAAAAATTGCTGCCAATGAATTAGATAACTTAGGCGATATTAGTACTTTAGCTGATCCCAGTGCAGTAGAAGAGTTAATAAAAAATAAAAAAAGTTAATAATAGTGAATAATTTTTAAGTTACACTAACATATTGTGTTTATGTCTTATATTAAGTTTGAATATAAATTAGCACCTAATTCAGGGTCACTTTTAAATTTTGAAAGAGAGCTAAATAATTTAAATAAATTACAAAAAGTAATCCTAAAAGAAACTAATTTTATCAATGGTGGTTCAATACTAAACGGAGAAAAAATTCTAGTTAAAGGCTTAAGATTATTAAGAAAAAAAAATAGAGTCAGGGATGATGAGTTATTAGAGGTTCTAAGAGACCAAGTTGATAAAAACTAAGTTTTACTGAGATACAATTAGTAGCAAAAAAGTTTAAGATTTTTTTATAGAAAAGGGCTATTTTCTTGCTTAGGTATTCATCCCAGAGCAGGAAGTAAGAGAGGTTGGTATTTTAATAAAGCCTAAAAATTTAGATTTGTTTGATTATGCAGAATAAAATAAAACAGCAGTTATTGATAAAGCGATGGAGATAGTACAGAAAGATCTTGGTATACCTTCACTTCAAATAAAAACTATCGTAATTGATTTATTAACAAGTATAGCAAAGAATTAAAAAACATTCCTAGAAGTCGGATACTCTCCCTTTGACTTCCCAGTCACCATAACGTGTAGGCTCAGGACCTTTTGGCCCTCCTATTTCTTTTACTTTTTTATTTTTATTTTCTTTCTTATCTTTATTAGTTTTATTTTCTTTTTTTGATACTTTGTTCATAATTAAATATAACAACATAAATTATGAAAAATAAAGATAAAAGTAGAGAATTAGTAAAAATAGGAATTCAAAAGCATTTATTAGGAGTATCATTAAAAGAAGTAGGTTTAATATACGATCAATACTTTATAGATTTAAATTTAAGTATCAGAGAAAAATCTTTTGTTAAAAATCTAACTATGGTCAGCATAAGAAATAGAGGTATTATAGAACATGTTATAAATAAATATTTAAAAAGACCTCTTCCAAATAAGCTACAAGAAATAAAGGCTATATTAATCATGGGCGTCGCTCAAATTTTATTTACTAGGGTAGAAGACTATGCAGCAGTAAATACTTCAGTTAATTTCTTTAATGGTAGACTGAATAAATGGAAAGGATTAGCTAACGCTATACTGCGAAGAATTATAAGAGAAGAAAGCAACCTTAAAAAAAAATATGACCCTAAATTAAATGTACCTAAATGGATATATAACATCTGGATATCTCAATATGGAGAAAATGAAACAAAGAGTATTTTAGATGAAATTTTTCTTGAGCCATATGTGGATTTAAAAATTAAAGAAGATTATGATTATTGGAAAAACCAAATAGGAGGTGAAGAGACAATAAATAATACTTTGCGTTTCAAAAAAATAGGAGATGTAAAAAAAATTAAAGGTTATAGTGAAGGAGCATGGTGGGTGCAAAATATAGCAGCCCAAATTCCTGTAATGTTATTAAAAGAAATAAAAAAAAATGAAGAGGTTTTAGATTTATGTTCGGCTCCAGGAGGAAAGACAGCACAATTATTAAATGAAGGAGCAAATGTTACATCTTTAGACATTTCTAAGAGTAAAACCAAACAACTTTACAACAATATAAAAAGAATAAAATTAGAAAAAAACCTTCAGATCGTCACTAAAGACTTAATGTATTGGGATAGTGAAAAAAAGTTTAATAAAATAATTTTAGATGCTCCTTGTAGTGCAACAGGCACAGTTAGAAAAAATCCTGACGTTCTATGGAATAAAACTGAAGAAGATATAAAAAGGTTATCAATATTACAAAAAGACCTATTAGAAAAGGCTATAAGTTTTTTAAATAAAAAAGGTATATTAATTTACTGCACTTGTTCACTGCAATACAAAGAAGGAGAAAAAGTCATAAAATATATAATAAAACAAAATAAAGTAAAATTACTAGATATAAAACATGAGGAAGTAAAATTATTTCCAAAAAAAATTATTAATAAAGGATTGATAAGAACTCATCCTTATAGGTATAATAATCAATTAAATGGTATGGATGGTTTTTTTATCGCAAGGCTTATAAAAATTTAAATATAAATACTAAATTGAAAAATAAAATTAATATAGCTGCTTCTATTCTTTCTGCTGATTTTTCTAAATTAGGACAAGAAGTTAAAGATGTAGATAAAGCAGGAAGTGATATGATTCATATAGATGTCATGGATGGAGCCTTTGTTCCTAATATTACTATTGGTCCTTCTGTAATATCTAAGATAAGACCAATAACAAAAAAACCTTTTGACGTACATTTAATGATAAATGAGCCAGCAAAACACATAGACGATTTTATATCTGTAGGAGCTGATATAATAACAATACATTATGAAGCTGATCAACATCCGATAAGAACACTTGATTATATAAAAAGTAAGGGGGTAAAAGCAGGCATAGCTATCAATCCAGCAACCTCAGAAATAGTGTTAGAAAGTTTACTTGATTATACTGATTTAGTTTTAGTTATGTTAGTAAATCCAGGTTTTGGTGGGCAAAAAACTATACCTTCGCAAATTAAAAAAGTCAAAAATGTTCACAGTATGATTAGAAAAAAAAGAAGGAAAATTTTTTTAGAAGTAGATGGAGGTATAAACTCAAAAAATATAAATACTATTACTAAGGCAGGAGCAAATTTAATTGTTGCAGGAAGTTCTATATTTAAAGAGGGCCCAAAGTATTATTCTAGAAATATTAATTCGCTAAAGGTCTAACAGGTCATACAATGAAGATAACTAAGGTTGTAAAACATTTTTTACTAAGGACAAAAATATATAATTTTTATTTATTAAAAAATAATATATGTGATCTATCTTTTACACCAAAAGATGCTTGGCCTGGAGATCCAGTGATAGGTGATCAGTTGGTTCAAGGACATTATCATTTAGCTAATGAAAAAATCTATTCTCCAGAAAATACATTATGGCATATTTCAAATAGTAACAAATTTTGGTTAAAAGAAGTACATAGTTTTTCATGGTTAAGACACTTAAAAGCTAGGTCTGGTCCATTAGCAAGGAAACACGCCAAATATTTGATATTAGATTGGCTTAATCAATATAGAAACTGGAACTTACAATCCTGGGAATTAGAAATTTTATCTAGAAGAGTTTCAGCATGGATTACCAACTTTGATTTCTTGTTAGCGGAAAAAGATAAAAATTTTTCAGAAACTCTTTTAGAAAATTTATTTAAGCAAATTAAACACCTAAGAAGTCAAGCAAGTATAAGTTATTTTCAATCCTTAAAAAAAGACATGGGTTTAGAGTTAAGCTCAGTAAAAAAAATAAAAATATTAAGAGGGCTTTTTTTAAGTTGTATATGTTTTGATAATGAAAACGAAAGTTTTAATAAATATAGTAAAATATTAGAACAAGAATTAGAGAAAAGCTTTAATAATGAGGGTATGCATTCAAGTAAGTCGCCATCTTCACAATTAACCATATTAGGTGACTTAGTTACTATAAGAGAGGCTATGCTTTCTAAGCAACTTAATATACCAGACTTTTTAGAGTTGAATATAAACAGATCCTCACACGCTTTAAGATTTTTTAGAAAACCTAATGGCAGTTTTGCAGCTTTTAATGGATCAAAAAAAGAAACAAAGTTTCTTATAGATAAAATTTTAAATTTAGCTGATGGTAGGGCACGTGGCAAAGGACCTCTAAATCTTTCACAAAGTGGTTTTGACAAAATAGTATGTCATGGAACTAATATTTTTGTAGATACTAGTTGCAATAATGAAAAAATGTTGTCAAAGGTTCCGCATGCTATAGAAATAAATATCGGAAAAACAAAGTTATTAGGTTCATGTGGAACAATTTTTGAAAAAAATAAAGATTGGAAAAATAGTTTGCTTTCAGCATCGGCTCATTCAGTATTAGTCATTGAAAATACGGATCCACAAAACTCTATATTAGAAAATAATCCAGCAACTTATAAAAGGTACCAAAAAAATGGATCTGAAGTGATGTATTTATCACATAATGGTTATAAAAATAAATTTTCAGCTATTTGTAGCCGAATAATCGAGGTAAATAAAACTGGAGAGAACATTGCTGTTCTGGATCAAATTTATTCTGAAAAACTATTAAACTTTAAAATCAGAATGCATCTTAGTCCGAAATTAAAAGTCTCATTGTCTCTTGATAAAAAAACGGCAATTATTCTTTTCAGTGACCAAGGGTGGAAATTTAAATTTCAAGGTAACGTAAAGCTTGCTTTAGAGCCAAGCATATTTGTCGCAGATGACGGTATAGTAAAAAAAACTAGCCAATTAATCTTGAGTGGAGAAACTATTAATGAAAAAACAGAAGTTTTATGGGGGTTTGCTAAAGGTTTATGATATTATACAGCCAGCAACAGATAAGCCAACTCCAAACCCCATCATCAGATATTTGTGCTTATAGGAAAATTCTTTCTTATTTTGTAATAAATTAATGGCTATCGGAATGGTAGCAGAAACAGTATTACCTAAGTTCTCAATTCTATTAAACCATTTATAATCAGGAATATTTAATTTTTTTTGTAGTTTATTTAGAACTACCGCACTAGCTTGATGATAAATAAATTTATCAATATCTTCCATGCTATAGTTTGCTTTTTCTAAAAGCTCTTTTGTAGCTTCCGGTACTAGGTTTAAGGAAAATTTTAGAACAGCTGGGCCATCCATATAAAGATTATTTATACCATTTTTTTCTTTTACAGTTAAAAATTCACTGCCATCTCCTGCGGTTTTAAAAATAAAGGGTTCAATTTTATTTTCTTTAGATTTTTCTATAATGACAGCAGCAGCTGCATCACTAAATATGGGTCTAGAAGTTCTATCATTTACAGGAATATATTTTGAATAATAGTCAGCGCATAATATGATTATTCTAGAGGCACAGTCATTCTTAATAAGTGATGTAGCTACTGATAAAGCATAAACAAATCCTGAGCATCCTTGATTAATATCAAATGCCAACGAGTTTTTTCCCAATCCCAATTTATCTTGCAATAAACAAGCTCTAGTGGGTAATGGTTTACTAGGAGATTGTGAGACATAAATGATACCATTAACTTCTTTATTACTGATTTTGTTTATACAAGTCTTGCCTACTTCTATGCTTAAGGCTTCAGGACTTTGGTTAGCACCAAGTACATATCTATTTTTAATTCCTGTTTTTAAAAGAAGCCTCTCATAGTCCCAATCGGGATTAATCTTGCATAAGTCTTCTAGACTTTCCTTTTTTTGTCCTAATTCATAATGACTTGAAATAATTTTGACCATCTAATATCTGTTAAAAATTAAAGAATTTTTATTTTTTATATGTTATGAACCTAATATAACTTATAAGAAAAACATTATGCAAGATTTTTATGGTTTCTTTTACGAAAACAAATTTTTTTATAAAGCGTCTTTTGTTTTAATTACTTCTGTAATAGCTTTATTTCTCGCAAAAAAAATATTTTATAATATGGGATTTGTTGATAAACCTAACTATAGATCAAATCACAAAAAGCCAGTATCTCTTGGAGGAGGCATAATAGTTATTCCTCTTATAATCTTTACATCTGAAATATACAATTATAACTGGGATAAAAACGTTTTAATTACTTTAACAATTCTTTTTCTAATATCTTTATTTGATGATATCAAAAACATTAAACCATTACCTAGGCTTTTATGTCATTTTTCATCAATTGCCCTCTTTATAGTTTTTTATATAACCCCTCAGATAAATGACTTAATAAAACAAAATATTTTTATATTCTATATAAGTACAGTTTTCATGATTATATCTGTAACATGGTTTATAAATGCTTTTAATTTTATGGATGGAATAAATGGAATTACTGCTGTAGAAACTATATCCATATGTGCTGCTCTGTTATTAATTAATTATTTTCTATATAAAGAAGTTAACCTATTAGCTTTGGCAATATTATCAGTTACTGGAGTATTCTGTATTTTTAATTGGACACCTGCCAAAATATTTTTAGGAGACTCTGGTAGTATCTCTTTAGGTTTCTTGAGTAGTTTCTTGCTAATTGAGCTAGCTATAGCAGGTTTTTGGCTATCAGCTATAATTTTACCACTTTATTACATAATTGATACTAGTCTAACACTGTTAATAAGAATTTTAAAAAGAGAAAAATTTTGGCAAGCACACAAAGAACACTTTTACCAGAAAGCAATTCAAAATGGATTTACTCATAGTAATGTTAGTTTGAAATTAATATTAATAAATTTTGGTTTATTTTTACTTTCCTTTTCCGCTTTAATATATAAGAATGAAATTATCTTTTTCATTATTGGACTGGTTTGGTGCTCATTTTTTATGTACTTGTTTTCAAAAAAAAAACTAAAGTAATATGAGAAATTTTCTTAATATAAAAGTCATATTAGCTATTTTAATAGATTTTTTACTTGCTGGTTTAGCTCTAAATATATCAAAATATATAAGGTTAAATTTTATTGAGGACATTAAATTCGAGAGTTTGTGTGCTAGTTTATTGCTGCCAATTATATTTATTTTTTTGGATATTTATAAAAGGCCTTGGAAATATTTTTCTATATCTGATTTGTGGATATTAGTAAAAGCTTGTTTAATAGCAAATATTTTTATTTTTCTTACAATTTTTATCTTTAATCGTTTAGAAAATATTCCAAGGTTAGTTATACTTTTAAATTTATTTACACTAGTCTTTTTGACGGGTAGTGTAAGAATTATTTATAGATCTTTATCTGAGAAGTTCTATTTTTTTTCATCACAAGTTACTTCTAGAATCCCTACTATATTGATAGGAACTGGAGATAAAGCCGATATATTTATTAGAGCAGCGGAAAGAGAAACTGCTATCTACAATGTTATAGGAATAATAAATATAGATGATAAGAAAAATAAGCAATTACTTATTAGAGGAGTTCCTGTATTAGGTAATATAAAAAATATAAGATCTATTATAGAAAAATTACAGATTAACAAAAAAGATCCTCAAAAAATAGTTATTACTTCCAATGGTATAAAAGGTAATGATATGTCAAATATAATGAAAGTCGTTGATGCAGAGGGTATGACTATAGGAAGAGCGCCTTCCCCAAATGAAATCATTGAGGGAAAAAATTTAAATTCACAAATAAAAGATATTAGTTTGGAAGACTTGCTTGGAAGAAGACAAAATAAATTAGAACACTTTAAGGTAAGGATCTTTTTAAAGAATCAAACAGTTTTAGTTACTGGAGCAGGTGGAAGTATAGGTAGTGAGTTAGCTAAAACAATTTCTAACTTTAAATTAAAAAGATTAATACTTTTAGATGTAAGTGAAAATTCTATTTTTAATTTATCACAAGACTTTCAAAATCAATTAAAAAATAATCAAGTAGATTTGATATGCTGTAATTTAAGGAATAGTGAAGAGTTAGAAAAAGTTTTTATAAAATATAAGCCAGATATAATCTATCATGCTGCAGCCTTAAAACACGTTTTTATTTGTGAAAGTAACCCCTCAGAAGCTATAAGAACGAATATATTTGGCACTAATTTGCTAGCAAACTTAGCTGAAAAGTATAAGTCAAAATGTTTTATTTTAATTTCTACTGATAAGGCTGTAAATCCTTCTAGTGTTATGGGTGCTACAAAAAAGTTTGCGGAAAGAATTATTCAATCTAAAGATAGATTTTCCAAATACAATACAAGATTTATAACTGTCAGGTTTGGTAATGTATTAGGGTCGCAAGGTTCTGTAGTACCTCTTTTTAAAAAACAAATAGCTTCTGGTGGCCCGGTAACAGTTACAGATAAAGACGTAACTAGATTTTTTATGACTATTAAAGAGGCAGTTGCGTTGGTACTAAATGCAACTCTAGAGCAATATAATGCAAAACAAAGTCTAAGAGGAAGCATTAGTGTTCTGAATATGGGTGCTTCTATCAAAATTGATATATTAGCTAAGCAGATGATAAAATTAGCTGGATTTACACCTAACAAGGAAATAAAAATAATTTATAAAGGATTAACAAAAGGAGAGAAGTTACATGAGTTTTTATATAGCCCAGAAGAAGAAAAGTTAGATATAGAAGCTAAAGGCTTTTTTCTTGTTAAAAGTAATGTTGTTAATCAAATAATGTTAAAGAAAAAATTGGATAACTTGAAAAAAATTTGCAATTACAGTAATACTAAAATTAGAAAGCAAATTTTTAAAATAGTAAATAAATCAAATGAATAAGATACTAAAAATCAATCGCAGCTTAATATCAGTTTCAGATAAAAGGAATATAGTATCTTTTGCAAAACAATTAAAATATTTCAATATAGACATAATATCAACTGGTAACACATATAAAGAATTAAAAAAAAATAAAATTAGTGTAAGAAAAGTTAATGATATTACTCATTTTCCAGAAATTTTAGACGGTAGAGTTAAGACTTTGCATCCTAATATATTTGGCGGCATTTTAGCTAATTCTGAAGATAAAAATCATTTAAAACAAATCAAAAAGTTAGATATAAAACAAATTGAACTGTTAGTAGTTAATTTGTACCCTTTTGAAAAAACAATTAAGACTTCTAGCTCCATAAAGAGATGCATAGAAAATATTGATATAGGGGGCCCTTCGTTAATAAGAGCAGCTGCTAAAAACTTCTCATCCACTACAATAGTTTCAGATATAATAGATTATAAAAAAATTATAAATGATATTAAGAATTTTGGAGGCATAACTATAGAATTGAGGAAAAGTTTGGCAATGAAAGCATTTAAAATGACAATGCTTTATGATACTGCAATATTTGAATGGTTTCAAAGAAACGTAGAAAATAAAAAAGAAAAAAAATTTTTATTATCAGGAAATAAAATAGATGACTTGAGGTATGGGGAAAACCCTCACCAGAATGCGAGTATTTATTGCACTATTAAAAATAATAAAGAAAAATTTTATAATCAGCTTCAGGGAAAAGAATTATCCTTTAATAATTTAAATGACTTAAAGACAGGATTGGCATTATTATCAGAGTTTAGTAAACCTACCTCAGTTATAATCAAACATGCTATACCTTGTGGAGTAGCAGAAGATAAGAATATAAACAATGCTTGGCATAAGTCTTTATATGCCGATGAGTTAAGTGCATTTGGAGGCGTAGTTGCCTTAAATAGAAACGTAGATAAAAAACTAGCTATAGATATGAGCAAAATATTTTTAGAGGTCATTGCAGCAAAATCTTTCAGTAAAGAGGCTTTAGAAATTTTCAAAAGAAAAAAAAATCTAAGACTGCTTAAGGTTTTAAATTTAGATAATTTTAAAAAAAATAGACCTAAAGCAATAATTACTTTACCAGGGCTATTTTTAGTTCAAGATAGTGATGATGCTAGAATAAGAAAAAAAGACCTAAAAGTTGTTTCATTAAAGAAGCCAAAAAAAGTAGAGCTTGAAGACCTTATATTTGCAAATAAAATAGTTAAACATGTTAGATCTAATGCTATAGTAATTGCAAAAAATAAAGTTACCTTAGGTATAGGTTCAGGTAATACTAGTAGAATAGATTCGGTTGATTTTGCAATTTTAAAATCTACTAGAGCAAATAAAAAAAATAGAAAAAACTTTTTATTAGGATCAGTAATGGCATCAGATGCTTTTTTCCCTTTTTCTGATAGTATTATAAATGCATATAAAGCTGGTGTAAGAAGTGTCATTCAACCTGGTGGATCTCTCAAAGATAAAGTAGTCATAAAAGAAGTAGATAAAAAAAAAATATCTATGGTTTTTACTAATAGAAGATCTTTTAGTCATTAAACACTAAACTATATTTTAGTTTTTCTTAGTAAAGCTAAACCTAAAACTAAAAATATCAATATAGATGCCATACCTGCTTTTTGACTCTCAAAATATGAAGTAAATGAGGCCACTAAAAGTGGACCTAAAAAATTTGTTACTTTTCCAGATACAGCATAGAGTCCAAACATCTTATTTAAATTTTTTTCATTGGAAATTTTAATAAGTGCAGTTCTACTGCTAGATTGTATTGAACCAATAAAAATTCCAAGAGAAATTCCTAGAATCCAAAATACGACCTTACTCTCAATAATTAAAATTAAAAAAGAAATAGCAATTAATGAAAGTAGAGATAAACTCAGTATTTTTTTTATTCCAATCTTATCTTCTAAAATCCCTAATAAATAAGCACCTAATGCAGCTGAAAAATTTAATGCAATTCCAAAGTATATAATTTCAAAAAAACTAAAATTAAAAGTACCCGAGGCATATATTCCGCCAAAACTAAATAGAGTAATAAGGCCATCAGTATACAGCATTCTTGCTAAGAGAAATTTTAGTCGATTGCTATCCCTCAGAGTATTGATTATTAGACGAAACGAATAAGAAAAATTTACTATTTCATTTTTCCATTTATTTTGATTAAAATTAAATAAAAAAGGTATACTGAAGCTTATATACCAAATACCAACTACAACTCCACAAAAGCGTATATGTTCATATTTACTCTTATCTAAATTTAATAAATTATTTTCAGGTAAGACTAATATTAATAAAATTAAAAGCAAACATATTATACCTCCTATATAACCGGCAGCCCAAGCAGTTCCAGAAAATTTTCCTAATGGTAAGCCCTTATTAAATTCTAATAGTTTTGAATTATAGAAAATTTGGCTGATTTCAAAAAAAGTATTTGTTACAAATATTACAATTAAAGTAAAAATTAAAAAATTAACATTAGGCATTGAGAACCAAAGAAGGCAACTGCCGAAAGACACTATTATAGTAGAAAAAACAATAAGCTTCTTAGATAGTGTTTTATTTTTATCAGCTAATTGCCCAAATAATGTCCCAAACAAAGCAATACAAAATCCTGACAAGGCTATTGTCCAGCCCCAATAGGAAGTTCCTTGTATTTTATTACTAGCTATTTCATTTACAAAATAACTTGAGAATATAAAAGTAATTATTACTGTAGAGAAAGGTGAATTAGCCCAGTCAAATAAATAATAGTAAAATCTTTTCTTTCTATTCATTTTCAATTCTTTTTTTCCTGAGTTTCTCTAGTGTTTTATTTATTAAGGCAGCTCTATAGGCGTTACTCTTATATATATTGACAGATCTATTAATTAATTCAGGGTTAAAGATAGAAAGTCTTCTCCAATAGTCATTTACATTTTTAAGTTTATATCCAGCTTGATATGCTAACTTTAAACCTTCAATATCTGCTTCAATTTCTTTCTTTTCATTGGACCAAACTAAAACACTCTTAATATTTCGAATCTTTGGTTTATCTAAGTAATTTATAGCTAATAAATTAGCCTCATTAGCATTAAAATCTTTATAATGATATATGTTATGTGCTATTTCATGACCCACTAAAAATGCTAATTCATCTTTAGTGCGTGCTAATTTAATCGCTGCTAGTGTAATGAATACTTTTTTTCCATCAGCATATGCATTAGGCGAACCTTCTGGCAAGGCTTGTATGTTATAGGAGCAACTATTTATTCCGAACATTCTCTTTTCTATTATGATACCATCTCTTAATATTTTTAAGTTTAGGTCTTCTTTGTTATTTAATATTGATTCTAGTTTTTTCCTAAAATTTACAGTATTATTTTTTTCAATTTCTAGTATTATATCGTTTTTCTCAATACCTGCATCAAAGGCTGGACTGTTTTTAGCAACTGAAAGCACTATAGGAAAGCCTATTACTTTATATTTTTTATAATATCTATTTGCAATATTTTTATTAAAAAGTTCTAAAAAAATATCCATGTCTTGTTTAGGTACATCAAAAATATCAGCGAATAAAATTCCATAAGATTTATTTTTATTTTTTTTACATTTATTTTTATTTTTAGTTAATATAGGCCAAGTTATATTATGAAGATCAGTTGTTGCTTGTGCCATTTCGCTTAACAGAATCTTTTTTTGAATTATGATTTCTCTTTTTTCAGCTAGGTTAATAGCAATATCAATACTATTTGATTTATTTCCATTACAAGAAACTAATAAAGAAAGAAAAAAAATAGAGGTTAAATAAATTTTATAATGCATAATTGAACAACTTTAATATTTAAATTATAATAAACTACTATGTTTAAAAAAAAACCTAAAGTTTTCATTACTAGGCGGCTACCTAATAAAATAGAAACTCGTATGATGGAATTATTTGATACGACGCTTAATGAAAGGGATATTCTTCTAAATGAGAGTGAACTGATTGATGTTTTTGAGAATTATGAAATTATAGTTCCATCAATAGCTGATAATATTACAGCAAAGGTAATTAAGAGTGCTAGTGATAAAACAAAACTAATTGCTAACTTTGGAGCAGGAATAGATCACATTGATTTAAAAAGTGCAAAAGACAAAGAAATTATAGTCACTAATACACCTGGTTTACTTGCAGAAGATACAGCAGATTTAGTTTTAGCAATGATGTTGTCGCTTCCAAGAAGGTTATACGAGGGTTCTAAAGTAGTAGCACAAGGTAAATGGAATGGTTGGAGCCCTACTAATATGTTGGGTAGAAGAATAAATGGAAAAAGGCTTGGTATCATAGGTATGGGGAGAATAGGACAAGCTATTGCAAAAAGAGCTAAAGTTTTTGGAATATCTATTCATTATCACAATAGAAACCAACTACCTTTACAAATAGAAGAACCCCTAGAAGCTACTTATTGGAAAAGCTTGGATGAGATGATAAAGAGAATGGATATTATTTCGATTAATTGTCCATTAACAGATAAAACTAAAGGTTTGTTATCAGATGATAAACTCAAATTAATCATGCCAAACAGTTATATCATCAACTCTTCTAGAAGTGAAATTATAGATGAAATCGCTTTAGTAAAGCTTCTAAAAAGTGGAAAAATTGCTGGTGCAGGACTTGATGTTTTCAGTATAGAAAAAAAATTAAATATTGAGCTTTTAAACTTACCCAATACTATATTAATTCCTCATATGGGATCTGCTACTGTTGAGGGTAGAATTGAAATGGGAGAAAAAGTAATAGTTAATATTAAAACTCTCATTGATGGGCACAACCCCCCAAATAGAATTATATAAATAAAATTTTTTCTTCTTTATGTAAGTTTAAAATTGAATACATCCCTATAGGCTTTAAATCTAAAGTTTTATTAATAGCATCTTTGTTAATGTCTAAAAAGTCTAAAGCTGTGCTACAAAAGTAAATTTCTATTTCTAAATCCTTACAATATAAAAAAAGTTCGTTCAATGTTGCCATTTTTTTCATTTTCAATTTATCATTAATATTTTCCAAATCAAAAGGTTCCCATTTCTTTCTAATATAATTACAGGCATATCCAGTAATAAAAATAGTTACTTTTTTGTTAATTGCCTTTAATGAAGTAGCCATTGAAAGGGCGTAATGAAACTTATACAAATCTTTACTAAAAGTAATAATTAAAAAGTTTGAGTTTAACTTTTCTTTATTCATATCATTCTTTATCTTTACAAAAACTGCAATTGGTATCTTTGTTAACTTTAATTTTTCTAAAAGTGTTGTTTAATAGGTCATATATATTTAAATATCCTGATAATGAAGTTCCGATATTAAGTAGCTCTTTCACAACCTCTGTGGCCTGCAATGACCCAAAAAAACCACCGATACTTCCTAGTACGCCATTGTTAGAACAATTATTAAAATTTGAATTAACTGGTTCGACATCAAATAGACATCTATAGCATGGAAGATCTTTTTTGTTTTTCCATGTTGAAATTTGTCCCTCAAATTTAGTTATTGCGGCAGAAACTAAAGTTTTATTTAACTTAAAGCAAGTATCAGCTACCAAAAATCTGGTCGCAAAATTATCACTTCCATCGGCAATAACGTCATTTTCAATTATTAAACTATCTATATTATCTTCATTTATTCTGTCATCAACTATATTTATTTTAATGTTAGGGTTTATTTGATCAACAAACTTTTTAGCGCTATTCACTTTAGGTAATCCTATTTGATCCATGTTATGAATTACTTGCCTTTGTAGGTTAGATAACTCTACCTTGTCACTATCTACTATAGTAATATTACCAATACCAGACGCAGCTAGATACATTAGTAGAGGACTGCCTAATCCACCTACTCCAATTAACAATACCTTAGAGTTTAAAAGTTTACTTTGACCATCTCCACCTATCTCTGGTAGAATAATATTTCTAGAGTATCTTTCTATATCATCATCAGTTAAATTCATATAAATATGTATGTTTATAAACCTGTTGAGCCAAATCCTTCAGTACCCCTATCAGTTTTATTTTTAATCTTATTAATTAAGTTAAAATTTACTTTATAAGTTGGATTTATTACTAATTGAGCTATCCTCATAGCAGGAAGAATTAGAAAATCATCTTTACTAAGGTTAATTAATATCACCTTTATTTCACCCCTATAATCACTATCAATGGTTCCTGGAGTATTTAAAACTGTAATACCATTTTTCGATGCTAATCCTGACCTTGGCCTTACTTGTGCTTCGAAGCCTTTAGGTATTTCAATTATAATTCCAGAAGGTACAGTTAAAAATTCTTTAGATTTAATAATAATATTGTTATCGATAGCTGCTTTAATATCTAAACCAGATGCTTCTGCAGAACCATATTCTGGAACTCCTTTAGCATTTTTCAATAATTGAATATTTAATGTAATGTCACTCATAGTGATTATTTTAAAAATGGTAAAATTGCTTCATTAATAATTTTCTTTGCTATTTTTTCTTTATTCATTTTTTTTAATTTTAGAAATGCTCCTTTTGAGTTTATTAAACTAACTTCATTTGTCTTACTTCCAAAAACCTGATTCTTTTCTGACACGTTATTAGCAATAATAATATCACATTTTTTTTGTTTAATTTTTTTCAGAGCATTTTCTTCTAGCTTTTCAGTCTCTGCTGCAAAACCAATTACTAATTTAGGTCTTTTTTTGTGTATTGATATGCTTCGAAGGATATCAGGGTTTTTTACTAATTTTAAGTTAGGAGGTACCTTACCTTTCTTTATTTTATTATCACTAATTTTTACTTTCCAATCAGTAACAGCGGCCACAGAAATAAATAAGTCTTTCGGAATAACTTCTAAACATACTTTATACATTTCTTCAGCAGTCTTTACGCTTGTAAAGTTAAATAAGTTTTGAGGTGGTGAAAGGTCAGTTGGTCCAGAAACTAAGGTAACTTTTGCCCCGCAGTCAGCAAGTTCTTTTGCTATAAGGTAGCCTTGTATTCCTGAAGAGTTGTTGCTAATAAATCTTATAGGGTCTAAAGGTTCTTTAGTAGGGCCAGCAGTAACCACGGCATCAACTCCATCAAGGTTCTTATTATTAAAAACATTAAAAGATAAAAAATCTAAGATATTTTCCGGATCTGCTATTCTTCCTGCCCCATAATCACCACAAGCAAGTTTTCCTGAGATTCCAAATATAAAATAATGACCTAATTTTTTCAAATAATTAATATTTTTTTGAGTAATTTTATTTTCTAACATGTTTACATTCATTGCTGGAGCAAACAAAACTTTTGTTTTAGAAGCCAATAAAACAGTAGTAGCTAAATCATCAGCAAGTCCACCAGCTACTTTAGCTATAAAATTTCCTGAAGCGGGCATAACAATTATTAGGTCATGAATTTTAGCTAGTGATATATGACCCATTTCGATTTCATCTGTTAGATGAAATAAGTTATCATAGACCTTATTCTCTGTAAGAGCAGACACAGACAAAGGTGTTATAAATTTTTTTGCAGACTCGGTCATTATAACATTTATCATAGCACCACTGTCTTTAAGCAACCTTATGCAGTAAAGTGCTTTATAAGCTGCAATACTTCCAGTTATTATTAGTAATATTTTTTTATTTAACATTTACACCTTACTAAATATATTTAGTATAGCTATTCCACCTAAATATTTTTTTTCATTGTAACAAAAAAAGCCATATTTGTTAAAAATATTCTTAAGCTCTGGGTTATGGTAAAAACTTTGAATGGAGTCAGTTAAGTACCTATATGCTTCTTCATTTTTAGCCACTAACTTTCCGATACGAGGGATAATATTATTTGAATAAAAGTCATAGGCAGGCTTTATAGAATTACTGTAAGAGGGAGAAAACTCTAGGCAATATATTCTTCCTCCATACTTCAATATTCTATAGCATTCTGATATTGATTTTTCTATATTTGAAAAATTTCTTAATCCGAATGATAAAGTAATTAAATCTACGGAATTATTAGGAAGGGCTATCGCTTCTGCAGAACCATTTATATAAGAAATATTTTCAACTTTTTTTTTTGATTTTCGCAGCATTTCCAGACTTAAATCGTAAGTTAAAATTAAGCTTTCATTAAACTTTTTTGAAAGCAATAAACTTATGTCTCCTGTACCTCCTGCTAAATCTAAAATCAACGAGGGGTTATAAGCATTAACATTTCTTATTAAATTTTTTTTCCAAAATCTGTGTAAGCCAAGGCTCATTAGATCATTCATTAAATCATAGCTACTAGAGACTTTATTGAATAGAGACTTTACTAATTTTTTCTTAGTCTCTACATCAACTATTTTTTTTCCAAATTTTGTTTTATTCATTATTATATAACCTTATACTTTATTATGCCAGAATTACCAGAAGTTGAAACTGTTTGTAGAGGTTTATCAAAAAAGATTTTGAACTCAACTATTTTAAAAGTAAAAATTTTAAACCGTAAATTAAGATATGATATACCATCTAATTTAGAAAACATTATTCTAGATAAGAAAATTAAGGGTGTACTAAGAAGAGGAAAGACAGGTTTTTTTATTCTAAATGGTAATTATATTATTATTTTTCATTTAGGAATGACAGGAAAATTTAAGATTGAAAGAAAAAAATATATTCATCATAAACATGATCATTTAGAAATTGAATTCGAAAATAATGTTAAGCTTATATATAATGATATAAGAAAATTTGGTTATATTTTAATAACGGAAAAACCAGTAGACATTTTTAACTTTAATAAAGTTGGTTGTGAGCCCTTTTTGGCAACAAGTTTTAAAAAAATCTTGTATGCGAAGTTAATAAAAAGAAAAACTAGTATTAAAAGTATATTGTTGGATCAAACTTTTATATGCGGAATAGGTAATATTTATGCTAGCGAGATTTTATTCAATGCGAAAATGTCCCCTTTTAAAAAAGGTGAAGATATTTCACAAAATCATTTTCTAGAGCTTTTAGAATCAATTGAATTTATTTTAAGCTTAGCTATAAAAAAAGGTGGATCGAGTATTAAAAATTACTCTAACGTAAATAATGATTTAGGCTATTTTCAAACAAAATTTAAAGTATATAATAGGTACGGATTGAATTGTAATAATTGCAAAAGTTTGATTAATAAAGTGAAGCAAAATGGTAGAACGACTTTTTTTTGTAATAAATGTCAGTCTTAACTTAATTTAGGAGGCAATATTGAAATTAGATAATATTTTATATAGTAAGAAAGACAAGATAGCTACTATCACACTTAATAGACCAAAGTTTTTGAACGCATTGTGTGATCAATTAATTGAAGAAGTGAACTATGTACTTACTGACTGTGAAAAAGATGAAAGCGTTCATGTAGTAATCTTAAAAGGTAGTGAAAAGGCATTTGCTGCAGGCGCAGATATTAAAGAGATGAAGGATTTAAAGTTGATTTCTCACATTTATAATGACTTTATAAAAGCATGGGAAGGTATAAGTCAATTTAAAAAACCAATAATTGCTTCTGTGTCAGGCTTTGCCTTAGGAGGAGGCTGTGAAATAGCAATGATGTGTGACATTATAATAGCTGCCGAGAATTCTAAATTTGGACAACCAGAAATAAACTTAGGTACTATACCTGCTGCGGGTGGTACTCAGAGACTAGTGAAAGCGGTGGGCAAGTCTAAGGCAATGGAATTAGTTCTTTCAGGCTCTATGATAAATGCTAAGGAAGCTTTTGAATTAGGGTTGGTATCAAGAGTAGTGACTTTAGAGAGTATAGATGAAGAAACATACAAATTAGCAAGATCTATAGCATCTAAATCTTTGCCAGTCTTGATTTTAGCTAAGGAAGCTATTTTAAGGTCATTTGAAACGACATTATCTGAAGGTATGATTAATGAAAGAAGGTTATTCCAATCCACTTTTGAACTTGATGATAGAAAAGAGGGAATGCAAGCTTTCATTGAAAAAAGAGCACCAAATTTCAATAATAGATGATAAGTTTTATCATTGTAAAATTAAAAAAATTGTATATGGTATTATTCTTTAGGAGAAAATATGGCAAATACAAGTTCAGCTAAGAAAAAAGTAAGGGTTATCGCTAGGAAGACTCTTTCTAGAGAAATGTACAGAAATAAAATAAAAACTTACATTAAAAAGGTCGAATCATTAATCTCTGAAAAAGACCAGAAATCTGCTACAGAATTACTTAAAAAAGTTGATCCAAAATTACAAGCTTCGAAGAACAAGAAAATTTTCACAAAAGCCAAAATTTCGAGAATTCAAAAAAGACTGAATTCAAGCATTGCGCAGATAAAAAAAAAATAATTTAAAATTTATCTTTTAAACTTTTTTTCTATTCTATATCTTAACTATATAAGACAAAAATTAAATTAAAGTTTCACAAGTTTAGGTGCTTGTGTGTGGGAGAAAAGTGTGGATGATTTCCAAATAGATAATTTAAATGAAGAAAATGAGATCATTTTTAAAAAACTTTTTTTCCAGGTCCAAAAAAGTCTAGCAGAGGACGTAGGCCCACTAGCTTTTAAAAGTTGGCTTTCTCAATTGCGTATAAATCAACTACATAACGGTACCTTATATTTATGTCTACCTTCAACCTTTCTAAGTGATTGGGTAATACCACATTATGGTAATAAAATAGATACATATTGTAAGAAGATCTTTAAAGGTATTAAAAATACTAAAATCATAGTTGAAAAAAATATTGGAAAATCTATAAGTAGTAGCTTTCAAGATTTTTCTGAAATAAGTTCTAATACTAAATTTAGAGAAAATAATCCATCACCTTTAGACCCAAGATTTAATTTTAGTAATTTTGTAGTTGGAAAATCTAATGAATTTGCTTTTGCTGCTGCAAAAAGAGTAGCAGAGAGTAATAAAGTATTTTTTAATCCTTTGTTTCTTTTTGGTGGAGTTGGTTTAGGAAAAACACATTTAATGCATGCAGTAGCTTGGGATATTCAAGAAAGAACACCAAGTAGACAAGTTGTTTATCTTTCAGCAGAAAAGTTTATGTATGAATTTGTTAAGTCTTTGAGATATAAAGATACTATGTCTTTCAAAGATAAATTTAGATCTGTAGACGTTCTTATGATTGATGATATACAGTTTATTGCAGGAAAAGGAAGCACACAGGAAGAGTTTTTTCATACTTTCAATGCTTTAGTAGATCAAAAAAAACAGATCATCATTAGTGGAGACCGACCGCCTTCAGATTTAGATGGAGTAGAAGAAAGACTAAGGTCAAGGTTAAGCTTTGGAGTAGTGGGTGAAATACATAAAACAGATTATGAATTAAGACTAGGTATCTTAATGGCAAAGGCAGAGGAAAACAAAGATATCAATATAGATAAGAAAATCATAGAACTATTAGCAAGAAAAATTTCTTCAAATGTAAGAGAACTTGAAGGTGCCTTTAGAAGGTTATGTGCTCATGTTGAATTAGTCAATAGACCTTTAACAATGGAAACGGCTCAACAAATTTTACATGACATACTCAAAGCAAATAATAAAAGAGTAACAGTAGAAGAAATACAAAAGAAAGTAGCAGAATACTTTAATATAAGATTAAGTGATATGGTATCAATTCGAAGGTCTAGAGTAGTAGCAAGACCTAGGCAAGTAGCAATGTATCTCTCAAAAGCATGTACACCTAAATCCCTTCCAGAAATAGGTAGGTTGTTTGGAGGTAGAGATCATACTACAGTTATTCACGCAGTAAAAAAGATAGAAAAATTATGTGAAACTGACATATCTTTTTTAGAACATATTAAAGTTTTAAAAAGAACTTTGCTTTAAATATAGAGTAATTGTTGGATTTTATTAATAATTTGTTATAATACAATATGTAGTATGTTATTTTCAGTATTCTACTAATTATATTAATAGGTATTTTGTATGAAAGCTATTATAGATAAAAAGAAATTAATGCAGGCTTTATCTCATTTACATGGAGTAGTAGAAAAGAGAAATACGATTCCAATATTAGCTAATGTTTTAATTGAAGCTAAGGATAATTCTATATCTTTAGCAGCAACAGACATGGAGATTGCTGAAGTGCAAAAAGTTACATGTGAAGTTGATCAAGACGGTATTATAACTACACCTGCTCATGTTCTTCACGATATTGTCAGAAAGTTACCTGAAAATGCTAGGATAGAACTAGAGAGTTTTGAAGGAAAAAAATTGGATATCAAAACTGATAAAATTTCTTTTTCATTAATGTGTTTAAACCCTAAAGATTATCCAGATATACATTCTGGTGATTTTCCAAATGGTTTTGAAATAGAAGCCGAGAGGTTATCTAGGTTAATAGATAAAACCCTGTTTTCTGTTTCAACCGAAGAAACAAGATATTATCTGAATGGTATTTATATTCATGCAGTAAAAGAAGATAGCAATGAAAAGTTTAGAGTCGTTGCTACAGATGGACATAGGCTTTCAAGATTAAGTACGGAGCTACCTTTAAATGCTAATGATTTGCAGGGTGTTATTATCCCCAGAAAGACAGTTACAGAATTAAGAAAAATCATAGACAGTAAACAGAATATTGTAAAAATACAAATCTCAAAAAATAAAATTAGGTTCATAATTGATAATATAACTTTAACATCTAAATTATTAGATGGTGCTTTTCCAGATTATGAAAAAGTAATACCTAATAACAATAAAAAAGAACTTATTATAGATAACAAAGAGTTTATTGATGCAGTTGATAGAGTATCTACACTTTCTTCTGATAGAACTAGAGCAATTAAATTCGAACTTAAAAATAAATCATTAACTATAAGTGCTGAAAACCCAGATCAAGGGAGTGCTAAGGAACATATTAATGTTCATTACACTGGAGATGATTTAGAAATAGGTTTTAATTCTAGATACTTACTAGATATAGCAAAACAGATAAGTGGGGCTCAAATAAAGTTTTTACTTTCAGATAAACTTTCGCCTACATTGATATTTGATGATGATGACAAACAAGCCCTATATTTATTAATGCCAATGCATATATAGATGAGATTTTAACTAATGTTAAATGAGACTGTAAAAGAAGATTATAATCATATTGATAATCTTAGAGTAAGAGACTTTAGAAGTCATCAAGATATACAGTTAAGACCTGGTAAAGCATCAGTGTTAATAGTTGGAGCCAATGGTGTAGGAAAAACTAGTATTTTAGAAGCTATATCAATATTTTCTTATGGAAAAGGAATTAGAAATGCTAAGTTTTATGATATGATTAATAAAGATAAAGATAATTTTTCAGTAGATTTAGATTTAAATATAAAAAATAATTTTATATTAGAATATCAAACGTCATATAACAGAATTAATAGGGTTAGAAAAGTTTTAATAAATAATAAGGAAACCTCAGCTACACACACACGAAAAAATATTCCAATGTTGTGGATAGCTCCTTATACTGAGAAAATTTTTACTGGTTCTGCTTCTTCGAGAAGGGTCTTTATAGATAAGATTGTAACCATTTTTGATGGAGAACATTCTAGTAGATTAAATCAATATGAAAAGCATCTAAAACAGAGGACTAAACTTTTGAAGGATAGATCAGAAGATGTGCATTGGATGGATGCATTAGAAAAACAATTATCCAGTCTATCTGTAGCAGTAAGCTCTTCTAGGCTTGAAACACTAGATAGGTTAGCTTGCCACTTAACTAACTCAGTTGAAATATTTCCTAAATTAGAAATATCCTTTACTGATTCTATAGAAAATAGATTAGTAAAAAGTCCTGCCATAGATGTTGAAGAAAATTTAAGAGATGAATATTTGAATAGTAGAGAAATTGATAGATTACTGGGAGGTAGCAGAGTAGGTTGTCATAAAACTGACCTAGTAATAAAAAATATAAATAAAAATCTCTCTGCAGAAATGTGTTCTTCAGGAGAACAAAAATCATTACTAATTTCACTGATATTAGCAGCCTCAACTGCATATCTAGAGTATAAAAAAAAATCGCCAATAATTTTACTTGATGAAGTTTTTACACATCTAGATTTTGCAAAAAAATCTAGTCTATTAGAAAAATTAATTGAACTAGATTCTCAAATTTGGATAACAGCAACAGAAAATGAAAATTTTTTTCAAAATAAGAGAAATTTTTGTTATCATCACCTAACAAAAAATGGATTTCAAAATGGCTAGTAAAAAAAATCAGTCTAACAAAGCTTATAATGCAGATTCAATCAAAGTTCTTAAAGGATTGGAGGCTGTAAGAAAAAGGCCTGGAATGTATATTGGTGATACTGATGATGGGAGTGGATTACATCATATGGTTTTTGAGGTTGTAGACAACTCTATTGATGAAGCTCTAGCAGGACATTGTGACGAGATTATAGTTTCAATAAATAAAGACGGATCAGTGACTGTGCAGGATAATGGAAGAGGAATTCCTATCGACAAACATGAAGAAGGCGCATCCGCTGCAGAAGTGATTATGACAAAGCTACATGCAGGAGGAAAGTTTGATGATAATTCTTATAAAGTTTCTGGAGGGCTTCATGGAGTTGGAGTTTCAGTAGTTAATGCTTTATCAAATAAACTAATTTTAGAAATTTTTAGGGAGGGAGATGTTTATGAAATTCACTTTTCAGAAGGAAATACAACAGAGCCTTTAAAGAAAAAAGGAAAATCAAAAATTAAAAATGGAACAAAAATTACCTTTTATCCTTCAGAAAAGATATTTTCTAATATTAATTTTGAATTTAATATTTTAGAAAGAAGGCTCAGAGAACTTGGTTTTCTTAACTCTAATATTAAAATTAAGTTGAAGGATGAAAGAGAGGAGCCAGCAAAAGTTAAAGACTTTTTTTATACAGGGGGCCTTTCTGAATTTGTAATATGGATGTCTAAGACTAGTCAGCCCCTTCATTCTAAGATTATAAATATCAATGGAGAGAAAGATTCGATAAAAATTGAAGCTTCTCTTAGATGGACTGACACTTATCATGAAAATGTAAAAAGTTATACAAATAATATACCTCAAAGGGATGGTGGTACCCATCTAGCAGGCTTTAGGGCTGCTTTAACGAGGGTTTTAACTAAATACGTAAAAGAGAATAGTAGCGGTAAAAAAGAAAAATTAACTTTTACAGGGGATGATATGAGAGAAGGTTTGTTCGCAATTGTTTCTATAAAAGTACCTGATCCTAAATTTTCCTCTCAAACAAAAGATAAACTAGTGTCTTCAGAAGTAAGACCCTCAGTAGAAGGAATAGTAAATGAGCAGCTATCACATTGGATGGAAGAAAATCCTTCGGATGCAAAACTTATATGTAGAAAAATTATAGATGCAGCATCAGCTAGAGAAGCAGCAAGAAAAGCAAGAGACCTTTCAAGAAGGAAAAATGCACTTGATATTAGTAGCTTACCGGGTAAGTTAGCAGATTGTCAGGAAAAAGATGCAGAAAAATCAGAACTTTTTCTTGTTGAGGGAGATAGTGCTGGAGGATCAGCAAAACAAGCAAGAAATAGAATTTTTCAAGCTATACTTCCTTTAAGAGGTAAAATATTAAATACCTGGCAACCTAGAATCGCATCTGTACTAGCTTCTAATGAAATTGGTGCAATGATTACGGCAATGGGAACTGGAATAGATAAAGACTTCAATTTAGAAAAACTTAGATATAACAAAATTATAATAATGACAGATGCTGATGTTGATGGCTCACATATAAGAACTCTTATTCTCACTTTCTTTTTTAAATACATGAAAGATATAATTACTCATGGGCATTTATATGTTGCTCAGCCACCTCTTTTTAAAGTTAAGAGAGGAAAAAGTGAAGTATACTTAAAAGATGAGGACGGTTTAGACCAATTCTTAATAGAAAGTTCTATAAAGGATTTTACGTTGCATTATGGTAATAATGAATTGGAAATGGCAGGAGATCCTTTGCTTAGTTTTTTGAAGAGGACATATCGACAAGCTAAATTGATATCTGCTATCAATACAGATTTAAGCAAAAAGGTTATACAAGCTTTATTAATTAATGGATTTGCAAATATTAATGGTTTTGTTGAGGGTGTGCAGATAAAAGCATTATGTTTAAAGTTAGAAAAACATTTAAACTCACAAAATATGAATTATGAAAGCTGGAAGGTAGAACATAGCCTAGAAAAAAAACAGTTATTGATAAAACATATTAGTAACGAATTAGAAAAAGTTTATAAAATAAAAGAAGAACTATTAAATTCACCAGAGATTAAAAGCTTTAAAAGTTTTGAAGAAGAGCTAGAGGATATTTACTCTGAAAAAGTCAACTTAAAAATAGCAGAAAAAACCCACAAGGTTTTTGGTCCAGTGGATTTGTATGATATTATATATAATTTTACTAGAAAAAATTATTCTATTCAACGTTATAAGGGTTTAGGTGAGATGAATCCTGATCAACTCTGGGAAACTACATTAGATCCTGACTCTAGAACTCTCTTACAAGTTCAATATAAAGATGAATGGGCAGCTGATGAGTTATTTGGCAAGCTAATGGGTGGTAATGTCGAGCCTAGAAGAAATTTTATTCAAAAATATGCACTTGAAGCCGTAAATATAGATACTTAAATATATGAGAATTATTAAGTTTTCGCTTCTGCTAGGTTTTATGACTCTGGCACTATGGATAGTTTATTGTATAATTACTTTACCCGATCTGACAGGATTAGGAAATAAAACTAGAAAGCCTTCTATTAGTGTTTTAAATAATAAAAATGAAATAATGGGTTCATTAGGTGATGTATACGCTGGAAGCGTTTCTTTACAAGATATATCATCTCACTTAACTAAAACTGTTATTATAATTGAGGATAGAAGATTTTTTTCTCATAAAGGTATTGATATAAAAGGCTTAGTAAGGGCAGTATTATTTAATATCAAAGAAGGAAGATATGCTCAAGGAGCTTCTACTATTACTCAGCAATTATCAAAATTGATTTTTTTAAATAGCAATAAAAATTTATCTAGGAAGATGAGAGAACTGTTAATTTCATTTTATCTTGAATATAATTTTACTAAATCAGATATCCTCACAATGTATTTAAATAGGGTTTATTTTGGCTCAGGTTTGTATGGAGTAAAATCTGCATCTAGAAGATATTTTACTAAGTCACCAAATGACCTTAGTTTAGCTGAATCTGCAATTTTAGCGGGAACATTAAAAGCACCAAGCAAACTATCATTATTAACAAATAGAGATTCTAGTATAAAAAGAGCAAAATTGATAATTTCTCTTTTATTTAGTAAAGGAATCATTCAAGAAGATGATGTAAAATCTGCGAATAAAGAATTAGATTATTATTTACAGAATACCTCTAAAAGCAAAGCAATAAATGCTAGATACTTTATAGATTGGATATATACACAAACTCCGGAAGGAACACTTAGGTCTAAAAAAGACTTATTAATAAGGTCAACCTTAGACTCTAAAATTCAAGATGTAGTAAATGAGGCTGTTGATAATGTAATGACTAATATAGATAATGAGCAAATTCAAGCAGCAGTAGTAGTAATGAATTATAAAGGAGCAATAAAGGCTTTAAAAGGCGGCAAAAGTTGGAATAAGAGTAAGTTCAATAGAGCTACTCAATCTAAAAGGCAAATAGGATCTATTTTTAAAACTTATGTTTATTTAACAGCACTTGACAATGGTGCTAAAATTAATGATTACGTACTAGATACTCCAATTAACAGAAAAGAGTGGTCGCCAAAAAATTTTGGTAATAATTATGAGGGCAAAATTACAATAAAAAGAGCTTTTGCAAAATCATCTAATGTTGCCGCAGTTAGACTATCTGATACTATAGGTAGAGATTTAATTATAAGCCAAATAAGGAAACTTGGTGTGATTTCTAATATACCTGACGAGCCATCTATGGCATTAGGTGTCGCATCTATGTCTTTACTAGAAGTAGTAGGTTCATATGCTCCTATATGTGGGGAGGGAAAACCTATTATTCCTTACGCTATTAAAGAGATCATATTAAGGGATGGTAGTAGCTATTGGAAAAGAATTGAACCTAAACGCAAGAAAATTATTAAGAGCTCTACTAGCTATAAGATTAAGGGTCTTTTAAATGAGGTAGTAAAAAAAGGAACTGCCAAAAAGCTCTCTAAGTTTTCCTTCAAAATAATAGGAAAAACAGGGACTACCCAGAATAATAGAGATGCGTGGTTCATAGGGTGCGCTAAAGGTCATGTTATAGGGGTTTGGAATGGAAGAGATGATGATAAGAGTATGAAGAATGTCTTCGGCTCAACATTACCATTAGAAATATTCAGTAATATTATTAATAAGATATAATCTACTTCATTATCAATATAGGAGTTCCTATATTTATTTTTTTCCACAAACTTTTCATTTGTGGGTTTGTAATAGCTATACACCCCTCAGTCCAGTCATTATTTAAATTATGAAAGTTTATATCATAGCCTTCATTAGGCATGCCGTGTATCATGATTTGGCCACCTGGATGATAATCTAATTCTAATGCTCTTCTTATGTCCCATGGGTTTGGATATGAAATTTTTAAGGCTAAAAAAAAAGCACTATTACTAATTTTTTCTTCTATGTAATACAGCCCTTCAGGGGTTTTTCCATCACCTCTTTTTATTTTAGAACCCAGTGGTTCAAATCCAAGAGAGATGTCATATGTTTCGATTACTTTTCCTTTGTAGTGTAAAACAATATTTCTATTTTCTTTATAAACTACTAAAAAATCAATTTGATTTTTTGCATATAATTGATTTAAAAAAATAAATATAAAAGAAGTTATAAATTTCAACATTATTTTAATTTATTTGTTAATGTAAGAGAATTAGATGATATTTTATAAGAAATATTTTGATTATTAATCATTTTAATACTGTCAAAACTTTTACATACATTGCAATAAGAAACCCAGTTCTCAAATAAAATATTGCAAGCTTTACATTTCCAGAAATATATCTCTGAACAGTTTTGATAGAGCTTTTCAAATTGGTTAGATTTTATTTTATTATTATAGGTTTTTTCTATTTTGTATAAGTATTTATAAGCCTCTTTAGAAGGCATTATTTTTATAGATTTATTTAGATCGTTTTTAGAAGAGCCCCAAATTTTAGCATAATATTTAAATTTTCCTAAAATTAAAAATTTATAATAACAATTATCGTGCTTAGACAAAATTTTAGATATTTTTCTAATTTTATCTAGATTATCTTGATCTGAAATACTATAATTTATACATTTTTCAATATTTGGATTAGGGTTAATATTCCAATACTTCTTAAGTTTTTTAATGGAGCCTTTTTCAGACTTTTCTATACTTAATTTAAAATAAAGCTCCATATAAGGCGGAAAGAAGTTCTTATAACTAATTGCTTTTTTTAAAAATAGAATAGCATTATTTTTATCTTTGATGAAATAGTAATTAGTAGCAATTTGGTAATATATAGCACTAAGCATTTCCTTATTTCTTTTAGATTTTAAAGATATTTTTTTTTCTAAAAAATCTGATAAGTCTTTCCAATTATGATTTTCAATACAAAAGCTATAAACTCCTTCGTTTAGCCATTTAAAGTCTATTTTTTTGTCTAAAGATTTATCAAGAACATTTTTAAAAAGCACTCTATCTTTATTTTTTTTTGCATATGCAATGAGACCTTTAATAGCAAGTGGCTTTAATACATCAATATCTAGCATTTGAGTTAATAGATAGAAAGAAGTTTTATTATTATTTTTATATACTGAGTGCTGAAACTCCAATAGGATCAAAAGTGGAGAGTTAGTTAAATATTTTTTTGCAATATTAAGACTTTTCAAAACTTCTGTGCTATTCCCGTAAAAAGAAGCTATAATTCCATTATTTAATGCTAATTTTGCCTTCTTAATTTTTTTTTGTTTTACAAATTTTAATGTATTTTTAGGTAAGTAAAGTAGATTTATAATTAAAGAAATGGAAAAATATAATAAAAAAATACTAGAGATTAAAGTAATTAAAAAAAATCCTGGTGATGTAGTTATACTCCATCCAAACCATTCAATAATAACTTTTCCTTTGTTGTTTGAAAACCAACTAGCTAAAGAGCTAATTAGAGCTGTAAAAAGTATAAAAAAAATTATTTTTGGCAATTAATTTTTATTTCTTAAGGCAGCTGTTGTTTTAGCTAATAGATTTTCAGCAGCTATACTTGCATTCTTTCTAGCTTTTGCTTCTGATAGCCATGCATTTAAAACGCCTCTAGACTTGACATCTAAGCTATCAATTTCAAAAATAGCCTGCTCTAAATCTCCTCTAGAAATAGCTTCTTCTGCCCTTAGAAGAACTCCTTCCATACCAGCAATATTAGCACTATTAGTGGGTTTAATTTTTACTAGTTTTGATATTTCATCTTTTAAGTTGTTTTTCCAACTTGAATCACTTTTAGTTTTGAAAGCATCTCTTAATTCTCCTGCTCTTACAGTTAATCTAGCAGTTAAATCAGATAATGTTGGGGCTCCCCCTTTTGCAAACCTTAACAATGCCGGGTGAAGACCTTCTTTTCCTAAAGCAACTAATTGAGGGTCATAAGGAACACCTGAATGCAATCTATCTAATAAACTTTGTGCCAAATAAATTCTATTTGAGAGCTCTGATTTACTAGAGGACATAATAATAGTAGAGGTATTTTGTATTTTTTTTTCTAGTTCAATTAATTTACTTACATTATTTTCTTCAGTTAATAATAATTTATCTTCTGTATTTTTAGTTATCAAAAACAATTCATCTACTTTTTTGTAAAAGCCAGAAAGGTTCTCTTTATTTTCTGAAGTAATATCTTTTATTTCTATTAGTTTAGAGTTTAGACTATTAAGAAGTTGATTATATTCGTTTAATATAGCTTCCTGTTTTTCTATTTCATCTTGATTCTCAGTTATTATTTTCGTATTTTCTTTAACTTTATTTTCGTATTCTGTTTTTTTACTATCAGAATTGAACTCTAAATATGAGAATAATATTACTGCTCCTATGCTTCCTGAGAGTAGACCAAATATAATACTAAAAAAAGCTTCTTTAAAATTCAATATGGAGCTAAAAATATTTTTTATTACTACTAAGGTATGAACATACATCTCTTTTAATAAATTGATTAATCTATTTATAATGAGATTTATAATTTGAAAGGGAGCTTTAAATACTATACTACAAATACTTAAAATATCTTTAAGAACTAGATTAGATTTTCTTTTTGCTACAGATGATAAAACTTCTTTTTTTTTAATATTAGAGCTTCTTTTTTTGACCTTATTATTTTTTTTAATTTTTTTTATAGGTGACATTGTCCCTCTCATATTTAAATATTACTTCTCTAATGTAATCTGTATTAGGATAAGTAGGAAAAAATTTTTTAAAGTAAGGCTTATTTAATTTTTTTGCTACGTTTTCACTTATACATGCAAATTTTAAGTTAGAGATATCTTTTTTACTTAAGTATTTTTTAGAATTATTATAGAAAGTCCTAGCTCCCTTAACTGAAAGAAGGACCACCCAAGATACTTCCTTTCGTTTTACCCATAAGATAAAATCTTTAGTAAAACTATTTACTGCTTCTGAACTATAGATCTTATACCTTTTCACGTTATAACCTAACTTTTCAATTTCTGCAGGAAGGTTAAAAGATATATTTTTTGCTCCTGCGTAAATAATATCCCCCATATTTCTTTTAAAAAATTTATTCTTGTTATCTACCAATTTTATTAACATACTAGCACTATCTCCAGTACATTCAATTATATTTTTAAACCCTAGATTTTTTGCTAGATAATTAGAGGGTTTTCCTAAAATAAATAAGGACATATTTCTTTCTTGAGTTAGTTTAGATAAATAGAATACTCCATAAAAAGATGTAGTTAAAACTAGGTCATTCGAATTTATGAGAATGCTATCTTTATATATTTTATTTACTTTCAAAATAGGCAAAGAAACTAAATTATAATTTATATGAGATAATTTTTGATGCAAATATATGTTACTTACAGGTCCACTTGCTCTAAAAATTATAATTTTTTTTTTCATGAAGTCTTTTTTTTTATTTTCTTTAGTAAACTATTGCCGCATTCTTTTCCTATTCTTATAGATAATGATTTAGGGCCTATTTTTTTTTCTTTTACAAAGTATTTCATATCATTTGAAAATAAACATGCATTTAAAATAATATTTTCATTTTTAATTTTGGCATATGCACCTATAGGAGTAAAACAATCTCCATTAATTTGACGAATTAAAGCCCTTTCAGCATTTACAGAAAACCTTGTACTTTTACAGTCAATAAGTCTACATAGTTTTTTATTAGCCAAACTTTCCTTGTTATACATAATAGCTATTGCTCCCTGCCCTGGAGAAGGGAATATTTGTGATATAGGAACTGATAAAATGTTTAGATTATTATATTGTAAATTTAATCTATTAATAGCTGCTTTTGCTAAAAGTATACTATATACTTTTTTATCTAATACTTTATTTATCCTAGTTTCTATATTGCCTCTTATATGTATAATTTTTATATCAGGTCTTAAAAGTTTTATATAAGCAGTTCTCCTTGGACTAGATGTTCCTAAAGTTATGTTTTTAGGTAATTGATTTAGTTTCTTTATAGAAGTATTTTTTGTAATAATTACATCTTTAATATCTTCTCTTTTAAGAAAAGCTCCGATTTTAAGTCTTGGATCTATGTGTCCTGGGATATCTTTAGCAGAGTGAACTCCAATATCTATTTTTTTATTTAGTATGAGTTGATCTATTTCTTTTGTGAATAAACCTTTACCACCATTTGCTTTAAATTCCTTGTTACTTACTCTATCTCCTTTAGATCTAAAGTACAATACTTCTATTTTACTATAACCAGCTTTATTTAACATAGAGACTACTAATTGAGTTTGTATTTTTGCAAGCTCACTACTTCTTGAACCAATTACAATTTTTTTATTTATCATGTAAGGTATACTAAATTATATTATAAAATAATAACATGAAAATTTTAGGTATAGAAAGCAGTTGTGATGATACATCAATTAGCATAGTGGATAGTAAAAAAAATATTATTGCTAATGAAGTATTATCACAAAATCATATTCATAAAGAATTTAATGGGATAGTACCAGAGTTGGCTGCTAGAAATCACATTTTATTTATAGATAAGATGTTAAAAAAAATTCTTGTTGATAATAAAATAAATATTAGTGATATTAATTTAATATCTGCCACAGTTGGACCAGGGTTAATAGGAGGACTTTTAGTGGGACTTACATTTGCAAAAACTCTAGCCCAAGTTAATAATATTCCTTTTATTGGGGTTAATCATTTAGAAGGGCATGCTCTAACTGCGAGATTAACAAGTACAATTAAATACCCGTATTTATTGTTATTGGTATCTGGAGGGCATTCAAATTTTTACTTTATAGCAGATATTAATAAATATTATTACCTAGGGGGAACATTAGATGATGCATTAGGAGAAGCATTCGATAAAGTAGCTAATATTCTTGATTTAGGTTTTCCAGGTGGAGCTTTACTAGAAGAGCTGGCAAAAGAAGGAAAGCATAAAAAAATCAAACTTCCTAAACCATTAATAAATAGTAATAATTTAGACATGTCTTTTTCTGGTTTGAAGACTGCTGTTTTTAATATTAAAAATAATAAGTTTTATAATAAAGCTTTTTCTTCAGCAGATATTGCAGCTAGCTTTCAAAAATCGGTTACAGAAATCTTATGTAAAAAAATTTCTCTAGCAATAAAAGCTAGTGAAAAAAAATATAATGATTTTCAGAATGTTGTAGTAGCAGGAGGAGTAGCAGCAAATCAATATTTGAGAAACAATTTAGAACAAGCAGTAAAAAAAGAAAATAAAAATTTTTTTTCACCTCCACCTAAACTTTGTACAGATAATGGAGCAATGATAGCTTGGGCTGGCTATGAATTATATAAAACTGGAATTATAAGTAATTTGGAAATCAAGGCAAAGCCAAGGTGGCAATTAGAAGATTTAGGAGATAGAGAATGAAAAATAATATATTAATTATTGGAGCCGGTGCTTGGGGTACGTCAATTGCTAACCTAATAGCAAATAATAAAAAAGGTACAGTTTATTTATGGGCCTATGAAAAAGAAGTAGTTGATCAAATTAATACTAAAAAAATAAATAATATTTATTTACCTAAAATAAAACTAAACAAATACATAAAAGCAATAAATAATTTCAAAAATATTAAAGCTGATTATGTATTCATAGCAGTTCCTTCTCAGTTTGTTTATCAGTTAATAAAAAAATATTTAATGCATTCTACAAAGGATAATAGTTCATCAGCCTCATTTATAATTTGCTCAAAGGGATTTGATCTTAAGAAAAAAAAATTACTCAGTGAAGTGCTAGCACCTTTTTGCTCTATAAGTAAAATAGCTATATTGAGTGGGCCGAGTTTTGCAAAACTAGTAGCAGAAAAAAAGCCAACCGCCGTTACTTTAGCATGCAAGAATGTAAAGACAGCAAATAGTATTAAAGATTTATTAGCACATAAATATTTTCGAGTTTATCTGAATACAGATATTATAGGAGTTCAGGTAAATGGCGCTATTAAAAATATTTTAGCTATAGCTGCTGGTATTGCCGATGGGCTAGGATATGGAGAGAATGCACGTGCAACTGTAATTAGCAGAGGCTTAAATGAGATAGAGAAAATTTCTATAGCCATGGGAGGGAAAAAAAATACGATTCTAACTTTATCTGGTATAGGAGATATTTTATTAACTTGCACTTCTATTTCCTCAAGAAATTACTCTTTTGGATTTTATTTAGGAAAAGGAATATCCCATAAAAAAATACTTAAAAACAAAAGTACAGTAACTGAAGGTATTGAAAATTCTAAGGCATTATATTTAATTAAGAAAAAATTAAAACTAGACACGCCTATACTAGACTCTGTTTATAAAGTTTTAGTAAAAAAGCGTCCTATAAATAAAATAGTTAGTGAATTATTAGCAAGACCATTAAGGAATGAATAATTAGCTTCTTAATAGATCATTTATAGAAGTTTTTGATCTAGTTTGGGCATCTACAGTTTTTACTATTACGGCACAATATAAATTTACGTCAGTCTTTTTTTTACCGCTCATAGAGCCAGGAACAACAACTGAATATTTAGGAACTCTACCATATATTATTTTACCACTAGACCTATCAACTATTTTAGTAGAGGCACCTAAATATACTCCCATAGATAATACGCTTCCCTCTTCTACAACGACTCCTTCTGCTACCTCAGACCTAGCACCTATAAAACAGTCATCTTCAATTATAACAGGAGATGCTTGCAAGGGCTCAAGAACTCCTCCTATGCCAGCTCCACCAGATATATGACAGTTTTTACCTATTTGTGCACAACTTCCTATAGTTGCCCAAGTATCTACCATAGTGCTTTCACCAACATAAGCTCCTATATTTATAAAAGATGGCATAAGTACAACATTTTTTTCTATATGTGTTCCTTTCCTAACTATTGCGTTAGGAACTACTCTAAAGCCAGCTTTCTTAAATTCTTTCTTCTTCCAACTACTAAACTTAGATGGAACTTTATCCCACCACGAACTGCTACCTGGACCATTAGATATAGTCTTTTGTTCATTTACTCTAAAGGATAAAAGAATTGCCTTTTTTATCCATCCATTCACTTTCCACTCATTATTAATTTTCTCTGCTACTCTGATTTTTCCTTTATCAATTAAATCAATAGTATCTGATATGGGTTTAATTAGTTTTTTATTAGATTTAGGGTTTAAGTCTGTCCTTTTACTCCAAATTTGGTTTATTTCTTTTTTTAAAATATTAACTTTCATATCATATAACCCCTTCTTTAATTTTTATTATTGTATCTGATAAATTACTGCATATTATATCAATATAATCAAAAGTATTTCTATTAAAAAAATTTTTTTTAATTAAAGCTGTTTTTATTCCTAATTTTTGTGCTGTCTTCAAATTATTAGGTAAGTCATCTATCATTACTGTATTGCTCGGATTAAGATTATATTTAAAAAGTACCTTTTTATAAGTAGCGATATCAGGTTTAGGTATATAACCAGCATCTATTATATCAAATATAGCATCTATATTTCTTTCTAAGCCAACTTTCTTAAGTACTCTGTTAGCATGTTCTTTAGAACCATTAGTAAATATTATTTTCTTACCTTTATAATTTTTTAAATGATTCTCTAAGCTTTCATTTTTCTTTATGCTACTTAAATTAATATCATGTACGTATTGTAAAAAAGGCTCTGGATCAATATTATTATAGAGCATCAAACCTCTCAAGGTTGTCCCATTCTCTAGAAAATATTTTTTTTGGATTTTATATGCACTATCTAATGAAACATTAAGTTTTTTAGAAATAAAACTTTTCATTTTCGCATCTATTTGTTGGAAGATTTCTGAATCTTCAGAATATACTGTATTATCTAGGTCTATTAATAAATCATACATATTTTTATTCTCTAAATAAGGTACCGATTCCCTTATCACTTAATAACTCTTTAAGAAGAGCATTTTTCACTCTTCCATCTAAAATAACAGATGCTCGAATTCCTCTTTTAACTGCTTCAATACATGTATTTACCTTTGGGATCATGCCGCCATATATTATTTTATCAGCTATTAGTTTATTAACTTCTTTTAGTTTAAGTTCACTTAATAATTTACTATCTGCACCTATTACTCCTTTAACGTCAGTAAGCATAAGTAGTCTCCTTGCCTTTATTTCAGATGCAATAAACCCTGCAGTCAGGTCTGCATTAATATTTAACTTTATACCTTTATTATTAGAACCTATAGGAGTTATTATAGGAACAATATTTCTAGATATAAGCTCTAATAAAAGCTCTTTATTAATTGCTTTAGGTCGTCCAACTAGACCTAAGTCAGGTGCAGTTAAAATATTTGTAGCATATTTTTTAGCTATTATAATTTTTGAGTCTACTCCAGATAAACCTAAAGCATTAATGCCTTTTCTAGAAAGAGCAAAGGATATATTTTTATTTATAACACCTGATAACACCATTTCTACTATATCAAATGTGTCTTTATTTGTTATTCTCATACCATTGAAGAAGCTCGGCTTAATATTTAATTTTTCTAGCATTTCATTAATTTGAGGCCCACCACCATGGACTATTATTGGCTTAATACCAAGATCTACGAGTATTTTTATATTTTGAGAAAAATTTATGGATAGTTTGGGATCTATCATAGCGCTTCCGCCATACTTAATAACTAATATTTCTCCAACGTATTTTTTAAGATTCTTTTTTATCTCTACTTCAGATGCAGAAATAATATTTTTAATATTATTAATCATTTGAACTAATCGTATTAATAATTTGTTTTTTAATGTCTTTTATTCCTAGCTTAGTTTTAGAGCTGGTAAAGAAAGGAAAATTATCTTTTATAAGTTTATGTATTTCAAACCCCTTTATCAATAACTCTTCTTGTTTTTTTGATATTTTATCAGTTTTAGTAAATATTATTTTAAATAAAATTTTATTAGTCTCAAGAAATTCTATAAAGTTAATATCACTCTCTTTAAAACCATGTCTAGAATCTATTAAAATAAAAACTTTTTTTAAATAAGGCCGTTTTGTTAAATATAAGAAAATCAAACCCGATATTTCTTCTGTTTTTTTTTTCGATACTCTGGCATAACCATAACCTGGTAGATCTACCAATATAAATTTTTTATCTATAGTATAAAAAAAAATCTTTTTTGTATGCCCAGGCCTACTAGAAGTAGTAGCTAAAGATTTTCTATTGGTTATGGCATTTATTAAAGAAGATTTACCTACATTGGATCTTCCAGTAAAACAAATTTCAGGTAATCCGTAGAATTTTAATTCATTATAATTTTTAAAACTCAATTTGTTATCAACGGTTTTAAAATTCAGTATTTTCATAAAATCATTTTGTTTTTTTCAGTATTATCCATTGCTGGCCTATAGATAATATATTATTCCAGGTCCAATAAATAACTAGGCCTGCTGGAAAAGTAGCAAACAAGAATAGAAACATCAGAGGTAGAAAGGACATTATTTTGGCCTGCAAGGGGTCAGGAGGAGCAGGGTTTAATTTTTGTTGTAAATACATTGTCAATGCCATCAAAAGGGGCCATGCTCCAATCATTAAAAATGAAGGAGGTGTAAAGTTAAATATACCAAATAAGTTAAATATAGTAGTAGGATCAGGTGCAGATAAATCCTTTACCCAGCCATAAAATGGAGCATGCCTAGTTTCTAAAGTAACAAATAAAACTTTATAAAGAGCAAAAAATATTGGAATTTGCACTAGTATAGGCAAACATCCAGAAAGAGGGTTAACCTTTTCTGTCTTATATAAAGACATAATTTCTTGTTGCATTTTAAGTTTATCATTTTTATACCTTTCTCTTATTTCTGTCATCTTAGGGGTAAGAACTTTCATTTTACTCATTGACTTAAAAGACTTGTTAGCTAACGGAAATAGTAATATTCTTATTAGTACTGTTAACGCTAAAATTGACAATCCTACATTACCAAAAATATCAGAAAATTTATGCAATACTAAAAATAGTGGCTTTGTTATAATATAAAACCATCCAAAGTCAACAGCTCGATCAAACATTTCTATTGCAAGATTTTTAGAATACTTATCTAATAAATTAACTTCTTTAGCACCAATAAAAATATTAGATTTCACAAGTATCTTACTTCCACTTTCTAATAATATTTCACCACCAGTATATTGAGCTTGATAGCGTTCTATATTTCCTAATGTAGCTTTAAAACCACCTTCAATTCTGGTTTTCTGATCTGGAATAAGCGCAGCTAACCAATATTTATCGGTTATACCTATCCATCCACCTCTACTGATAGCGGAAACAGAGCCATCTTCTAGTAAATCGTCATAATCAACTTCAATAAGCCTGTTATTTAATACTGCTATTGGGCCTTCATGTAATATATAAAAACCTGATGTTTTTGGTGTTCCTGTTCTATTAATTCTTCCATATTGAGTTAAATTAAAATCTTTATTAGTCTTATTAATTATTTCTTGCTCAACGCTTATCAAAAAGTTTTCATCAATAAAAATTTTTCTTTTAAAAATTAAACCTTCTGAAGATTTCCATTGAATAGTAATAGGAGTATTAGGCCCTAATTTTTTTCCTTCAATTATTTCCCAAATACTTTCTTTGTTAGGTAAATTTATATTCTGTTGAGACATCCATCCGAGTTCTATAAAGTAAGGAATCTTAGTATTTTGAGGAGAAAGTAAAGTAACTTGCTTAGAATCAGGAGCAATGCTTTCTTTATAATCTTTTAAAATTAAGTCATCAAAGCGTGCACCTTTAAGCGCAATAGAACCTATTACTCTTGATTTTTCTGAAAAATATATTCTTTCTTCATTTTGTATAACTGTTTTTCTAGATAAAATTTTGCTTTCAGGTTTTATTTTTTCAACTTCTTCAAAACTATCTAACTTTTTTTTAACTTCTGTTTTTTCAGTAGGAAATAAATATTGAAAAATTAATAGAATAATTAAAGATGCTACAATCGCTAGTAATAGGTTTTTTTGTTCATTCATTCTGTTATTTTCTTTATTTTAATTAAGGCGTTTTTGAGGTTTAAATTTAATTTATTAAAGTTTTCATTTACGAAATTTTTTTTTATTACTAAAACATAGTCGATGTCTTTTTCCCCATAAGAAGATATTATACTTTCCATTGCTCTTGCCCTTCTTTTAGCATAATTTCTCTTTACTGCATTTCCAACTTTTTTACTTGCTATAACTCCGTATCTGGGTTCTTTTACATTACTTACATTAATCCTATTAGCGTATTGAATAGTAAAAGATCTTTGGTTTAAGAAATTCTTAGACTTAAAAACAGAGTAAAAGTCTGCTTTTTTCTTTATTTTATTTGTTAACATTAGATATTTTAAATTATGCTGAAAGTCTTTGACGTCCTTTAGCTCTTCTTCTAGATAATACAAGTCTACCAGCTTTAGTTGCCATTCTTGATCTAAAGCCATGTCTTCTTTTTCTTACTATTTTACTTGGCTGAAAAGTTCTTTTCACAAAAAATCTCCTTAATCTTTAATATATTAACTTATAAAATAAAACTTGAATCTTTTTTAAGCATGCGTCTAACTAGAGCTCTGAAAGCTAACCTGTAACTTCCTGCATCCTTTAAGTCTTTTGCATGCCTTTCTAGAATACTATCCGGAACATGTTCTAATTTTTCACCACATGCTCTGGCCATTAATTGTACCTGACAAGCACTCTCCAGAGTATAAAGTTTCATAAAAGCCTCAGCTACAGTAGGTGCAGCAGTGAGAAGGCCATGATTGCGCAGGATCATTACGCTTTTTTCTCCAAGATCATCAGCAATACGTTTACATTCATCACTCCTCAGTGTTACTCCTTCAAAGTCATGGTAAGCTATCTTATTGTGAAAAGCTGAACCACTGAAATCTATATTGATTAAACCTTGTTTTAGACCTGCCATAGCCATACCCGCATTAGTGTGAGTATGCATTACACAATGAGCATGTGATTTCGAAGAATGAATAGCAGAATGGATAATAAAACCAGCAGGATTGACTTCCCAATTAGTAGGTTCAACTATATTTCCTTCAAGATCAATTTTTACTAAATTTGAAGCAGTTACTTCATCATACATTAGACCATATGGGTTTATTAAAAAATGCTTTTCGGGTCCAGGGACTCTAGCCGTAAGGTGTCCGAAAATTAAGAATGACCATCCTAATTGTTCTACTAATCTGTAAGATGCAGCTAATTGTATTCTTAGTTCTTGTTCAGAAAGATCTTCATAATTTTTCATACAAGATTCTTCAATCTCAAGATGATTAGCTTCAATTTTTTTATCATGTCCTGACATAAATGCTCCAAAATTTGTATCCTAGAGTAATACATTCGACTTAATTTGTAAAAACATTTATAATTATTATAAATTATTGAGGAACATATGAGTAAGTTTTTTAGTTTGATGAATAAAGTAGCGGTAGTAACTGGTTCATCTAGAGGAATAGGTAAAGGAATTGCTCACAGATTTTCCGAATTAGGTGCTAAGGTTGTAATATCTTCAAGAAAGATAACTTCATGCAAAATAGTTGTAAAAGAAATATTAGATAATGGTGGAGTAGCAAGCTCTTTTGAATGTAACATTTCTAACAAAAATTCTTGTGAGGAATTAATTGATTTTGCCATAAAAAAATATGGAAAATTAGATATTTTAGTATGTAATGCTGCAAGTAATCCATATTATGGAAATTTAGCTGATATTCCTGATCAGAGTTTTGATAAAATAATGAATAATAATGTGAAGTCAAATTTGTGGTTAAGTAAGGCAGCTATTCCTTTTCTTAAAAAAAGTAACAGAGGTTCAATAATAATAGTTTCATCTATAGCTGGCCTACAAGGAGTTAAGAATCTTGGAGCTTATTCCATATCTAAAACAGCAGACATAGGTTTAATAAGGAGTTTGGCAGTAGAATTAGGAGAATTTAATATTACAGTAAATGGGCTTTGTCCCGGCATAATTAAAACCGATTTTGCAAGAGCTTTATGGGAAAACCCTAAAATACTTAAAAGTGTAGAAAATGATGCTCCACTAAAGAGAATTGGTACTACAGATGAAGTGGCAGGAGCTGCCATTTTACTAGCATCAGGCCCTGGAGCTTTTATCACTGGACAAGTTATCACAATGGATGGTGGCATTACTATAGCTGGTAGGGGTTAAAACATTGAAAACTGTTCTATTTTTAAGTTTTTTTATGATATTAAAAACTTGTTTAAGTCAGCCTGTACCTTCATATAAAAACTTTGAATGCATTAATGAGACAAGAGTAAGTGGATTATTTCAATTTAAAAGAAAGTTTTTAAAGGAAACTGAATTTTTTCCTATTAAAACTACATTAAATTTTAGAAAAAACTTTGAATTATTAACTGTAAATCAGAGTACTACAGAAAAAAATTTTGAAACTAAATATCAGTTTGATTGTGAAAAGAGTGATAGCTTGAATATTATTATTTGTGAACCAACAAACAGCAATAATACATACAATATAAAGTTTTCTTTAGAATCTCTTAGATATAAAAAAACTTTAATTACTGATTATTGGTTAAATGGTAAAGGAAATGAGATAGACTACGTTCACATTGCTCATGGTTATTGTTACGACATAGATTAAAAATTCAGCCACCATTCAAATGAGAATTTTAGCAATAAGCTTGTAATATAAATATAAAGTATTACTATGATATCAATTAATATTATCAAACTACGGGAGGAGATATGAATAATAGTAATGTAAGTAGAAGATCTTTTCTTAAAAAAGCTGGAAAGACTTCTGGTTTTATAGTCTTAGCTGGCGGAGCTGTCCAACTAAGTTCTTTTAATGCCTGGGCTGCAAAGAAAAGTGCTATTGATAATCACGTTGCCAAAACAATGCTTCTTGTTGGAAAAGATATGTTTCCAGGAAAAAAATTTTCTGATGATTTGTATATGATAGCTGTAGATTCTTTAGATTCTAAAGCTGTAAAAGACGAATCACTTAAAACTTCCTTAACTGAGGGTGTAGCGGAATTCGATAAAGCTGCTGGAGGTAAATACATTAGTGCTTCCAGTAAAAAAAGAATGAATGTTATCAAATCAATGGAAGGGAAGGGATTATTTAATTCCGTAAAAGGAGAAATGGTAAACGTATTCTTTAATAATAAGAGGGTATGGGATGTAGCTGGATGGGAAGGTGCTTCTTACGATAAAGGAGGTTACTACCTAAGAGGATTTCAGGATGCAGACTGGCCACAACCACCAGAGGACGCAAGTCCAAATGGCTGGTGGGAATAATTATAGGGAGAAATTAAACAATGGCAAAAAAATTTGATTTAAATGACGATAGTGTTGCAGTAGTTATAGGCTCTGGAGCAGGAGGAGGAACTCTGTCAAATGAGTTAGCTCAAAAAGGTATTAAGGTGGTGTGTCTAGAGGCAGGTAAGAGGTACACGCCAGATGATTTTGTTAATGATGAGTGGGGAGCATTTTTGCAAACAGCTTGGTTAGATAAAAGGTCTACATCAGGTAACTGGCGAGTTGCTACTGATTTTCCAGGTTTACCATCTTGGATTGTAAAAAGTGTTGGTGGATCAACTTTACACTGGGCTGGAGCCTCATTAAGATTTCAAGAGCATGAGTTTAAGGTAAAGACTGAATATGGTGATATAGCAGGAGCTAATTTGCTAGACTGGCCAATTTCATTAAAAGAAATGGAGCCTTATTACGACAAAGCAGAAGATAAAATTGGTGTGACAAGAACGCACGGTATTCCAGGTCTTCCAGGCAATAACAATTTTAAGGTTTTATATGATGGTGCTAAAAAAATGGGTTATAAAGACTGCCATACTGGAAGAATGGGTATTAACAGTGTCCCTAGAGATGGAAGAAATGCATGCTTGCAATTAGGTTTCTGTTTTCAAGGATGTAAATCAGGAGCAAAGTGGTCTGCAGGTTATACAGAAGTTCCTAAGGCAGAGAAAACTGGAAACTTTGAACTAAGAACAGAAGCTCATGTTATCCAGATTACTCACAATAAAAAAGGTAAAATTGATGGGGTAGTTTACGTAGATAAGGAAGGTAATCAGCAAAAGCAAAAAGCCAGAATAGTAGCAGTAGCAGGTAACTCTATTGAAACTCCTAGATTGCTTTTGATGTCAAATTCATCGATGTATCCAGATGGATTATCTAATTCTGCAGGGCAAGTCGGAAGAAACTACATGAGACATTTGACTGCTTCAGTTTACGCTCTAATGGATAAGCCTGTAAATATGCATAGAGGTACGACAATGGCAGGAATTATCACTGATGAGTCTAGAAATGATCCTTCCAGAGGTTTTGTAGGTGGTTACGAAATGGAAACTCTTTCATTAGGATTACCTTTTATGGCGGCATTCTTAAAGCCTGGCAACTCAGGTTATGGTCCTAGAGTAGCTAAGTTTTTAGAAAACTATGATCATATGGCAGGTATGTGGATAGTAGGAGAAGATATGCCACAAGAGTCAAATAGAGTAACTTTAAATACTAATGAAAAGGATCAAAATGGTATGCCTATTCCTAATGTTCATTTTGACGATCATAATAATGATCTTAAAATGCGAAAACATGCTTTTGGAAAAGGTACAGATGTTTATAAAGCAGCCGGAGCAGTAGATGTTTTTGAAACACCTCCTTATCCATCTACACATAATTTAGGTACTTGCAGAATGAGTCAAAAACCAAGAGATGGAGTATGTGATAAGAATGGAAAATCTCATGACATTGCTAACCTTTTCATCTCTGATGGTAGTCAATTTACTACGGGTGCCTCTGAAAACCCTACATTGACCATAGTCTCTTTAGCAATAAGGCAAGCAGAGTATATAGCTAAAGAAATGGCAAAAGGTACTATTTAAGTTCGACTATTTAGAGAGGCTCTTTTTTAATTCAAGAGCCTTTCTAACAAATAAATAGCTAATGATCACCAGCTATTTTTTTCTAATGAAATGTGCTTTATATAAGAAGCTAGTTGATTTAACTGACTATCAGAAAGTTTTGACATTCCTCCCCAAGCGGGCATTCTTCCATAACCTTTTTTTAATATAATTATAAAGCGATCATGACCTTTACTATAAATTTTTAAATTAGGAGATAAGAAAAACCCATTATTTTTTCCTTGAGCATCGTTACCGTGACAATTAGAACATCTTTTTTTATAAATTTCTTTACCAGCCTTTATAAGTTTTGAATCTTCTGAGTCAGAATTATTTGCAGAAATGTGATGCGAAGAAAGCAGTAAGTAACTCAAACATATTAATTTTAAAAAAGATATCATGAAAAATTTTAACGGGTAATTAAAAAAAATAAGCAAGGCTTAAAGGCCTTGCTTATATGGAGTCAATATTACTTAAATATTATTTTTCTTTAACTCAGAAGCCAAGTATTCTCCAGTTCTTATAGCTAGCGCTGTAATAGTTAAAGTAGGGTTTGCAGCAGCACCAGTAGTCATAACAGAGCCATCTGCTATAAATAAGTTTTCAATGTCATGAGATCTTCCCCATTTATTCACTACTCCTTCACTTGACTTAGAGCTCATTCTATTTGTTCCAAGATTATGTGTTGAAGGATACGGAGGTGTTCTCCAAGTTTGAACTGCTCCTACTGAGTTGTACAGGGCCTCTGCTTTTTCATAAGCATATTCTCTCATCGCGATATCGTTTGGATGTTCATCAAAATGAACATTAGGAGCAGGAAGACCATATTGATCTTTAGCTGTTTTTGACAGAGTAACTCTATTATTAGATTGAGGCATATCCTCGCCTACCAACCACATACCAGCCAAATTCTTATAACCATCCATCATATTGGTAAACTCTCTTCCCCATCCTCCAGGCTCAAGAAAAGCACCCATAAATGCAGGTCCTAAAGCTAAAGTTTCCATATAATATCCACCAGAAAATCCTCTTCTTGGATTATGCTTTACTTCGTCAGCACAAAATCCAGCCATTGTTTCTCCTCGATAAAAATTTACTGGTTTATCAAATCTAGCATACATAGAACCTGTCATATGTCTCATATAGTTTCTTCCTACTTGTCCTGAACTATTAGCTAAACCATCAGGATACTGTGAAGATTCACTTAATAACAATAATCTTGGAGACTCAATCGAATTACCTGATACTACAACAACTTTAGCTTCTTGCCTTTGAAGGTTATTATCTTTATCCATATATAAAACACCATCAACTTTACCACTTTTATTGTGAGTAATCTTTATCACATGTGCATTAGTTCTTAGATCTAAAAGTCCAGTATCTAATGCTCTAGGTATTTCCCTTTTAGCAGTGCTCCACTTAGAACCATTTTTATCCCCTTGAAAGTTGAAACCATCTGGATTGATCCTGGCCTACCATCGTATGGTTCAGCATTTGTACCATATGGACCCGTAGCATAAAATTTATAACCTACATTTTTTGCTCCATTAGCAAATACTTTATAATTATTATTTGCAGGTAAAGGTTTTCTTCCTCCTCGGTGTGTAGACCCAATAGCATTTTCTGCTTTTGTATAATATGATTTCATCTCATCTAAAGAAATTGGCCAGTCTAACAAACTGGCACCCTCAATTTCTCCATAGGTGGATAAGGTTTTAAATTCATACTCCAAGAATCTAGGCGTAGCTCCTGCCCAGTGAGTAGTTGTTCCACCGACTGCTTTTACAAGCCAGGTTGGTAAACCAGGGAAATCTTTGGCTACTCTCCAATTACCACTTGTAGTCCTTTTATCTAACCATGCCATTTGGCCGAATGCACCCCACTCATCGTTCGTATAATCTTCTGGCTTCAGAAAAGGACCAGCTTCTAGACATACACATGGAATTCCTGCTTTAGTTAACTCATAAGCCATTGTACCTCCGCCTGCTCCGGAGCCTATAATAACAACAGCACTTTCTTTTTGATCTATTTTTCTCATAATTTTCTCCCTAATTTAATTCGTTAGCTATCAGTTCTTTTATTTTGGCATATCTTTTGGGTGATTCACTTAAAAAGGCAGCCAACTCAGGATGCTCTTCTATTCTAGGCTCAGGTAACCAATCTAGATCATTAAAACCTCTATTTACATAGCCTCCCATGTCAGAACTATAACCCTCATAACCTAATAATTCCCAAGTTTCTTTATCATTATATAGCGTAACTGTGCTAGTCCCTCTGACGTGCTCAAAGAATTCGGTTCTACCCATCTTTTCTAAATATTTAGTAGCTTTTTTAAAGTTTAAAGAGGAAAAGTTATCTGTCTTAAGTTTATCTACCCCTTCTTGTAACATAACAGCTTTCTCAGGACTAGAATTACCTTTATTTATAACATCTTCTGTTGTTCTGTTATATGGTCCATCAGGAAATCTTTCATGTGGATATAACGTACGAACCATCTTTTTCAGTACTTCCTTATCTTTTTTTGAAGAAGCGGCAGTTATCTTGGCTTTAGAAGGATCAATACTCCACAAAGTAGCATAAATAGTGGTTGCAAAAGTTCCTACTAAAAACGATCTTCTTGATAATTTCATAATTATCCTCCCTAGTAATAGTTATTATTATCAATGTAAATAATTCTTATTCTCATAAAATACTAGTAAACTTATTATTAATTTTCAAGTAATATTATTAAAAATTTATATATCAATATTATTTTTTTTTAATAAAATAATAAAAAAGGAATTTATATGAATAAACACCATGAAATAGCAGAAGGGCTTTTTAATGAAATAAATGTAGAAACTGAAAATTTTGTTTTTAATCAAACTATGCTTAGAATTAAAAATCCTAAAAAGTCATTAGATTTTTATACTAGGGTTTTAGGCATGACTCTATACAGAAAATTAGACTTTCCCGAAATGAAATTTACTTTATATTTTTTAGGCATGAAAAATGACGTAGATAATAGTAATGTTCCAAGTGATGATAATGCAAGAACAACTTGGACATTCAATCAAAGAGCTATGTTAGAACTTACACATAATTGGGGAACAGAAAATGACAAGGATTTTACCTATCATGATGGAAATTCACAACCTCAAGGTTTTGGACATATTGGGTTTAGTGTTCCCGATGTTTATAAAGCTGCAGAAAGATTTGAAAAACTAAATGTTGAATTTGTAAAAAAGCCTGATGATGGAAAAATGAAAGGTTTAGCTTTCATAAAAGATCCAGATGGTTACTGGATAGAAATTTTGCAGGCAAATATGATTGAAAAGAGTTCGTCTTAAAGATGAAAAAAAAAGATAAAGTAAATTTATATTTTTTTTTATTTAGTTTATTAATATTGTTATTATTAATATTTCCTGTTTATAACTTTGGAAATAAAATAGATCCTATATTATTGGGTATTCCTTTCTCTCTATTTTGGATAATTACTTGTATTGTTATTCAATTTTTTGGAATAATCATTTTTATTTTATTAGAAAGCAGAGACAGATAGATGGAAAAGTGGCACATAGCTCTAATAGCCATCTCAATTTATTTAATTCTAGCATTTATGATAGGTATTTTGGCAGGTAGAAATAAATCTTTTTTCTCGTTATCAGAATATGCAGTGGGAGACAGATCCTTTAATTTATTTGTTATGTGGTTTCTTATGGGAGGTACTATTTTTTCTGCATTTGCATTTCTAGGAGGTCCTGGATGGGCTTTCTCAAAGGGAGCAGCTTCATTTTATATACTAGTGTATTGTACACTAGGCTTAATGCCTTGGTATGTTATTGGCCCAAAAGTCGCTAAAATTGGAAAAAAAAATAACTATATCACCATGGGTGATTTCCTTGGTGATAGGTATCAATCAAAAATTCTTACAGTAATTGTAGGTATAGTAGCAATATTAGCATTTATACCTTATTTAACTTTACAAATTAAGGGTATGGCTTATATCTTTAATGTATTGACGTATGACAACATACCTTATTGGTTTGGGGCACTTATATCTTTTGGAATAGTAGTAGTTTATGTAGCTACAAGTGGAGTAAGAGGTGCGGCGTGGAGTGACGTTTTTCAGGCAATCTTAATGTTAGTTATAGCTTGGGTGTTAGGGGTATATTTTGTGCAAAAATTACACGGTGGTGTTAACAATATGTTTGCTAGTATCACAGCTAGTAACAGTGAATTTCTTCTTATAGGAGAAGAAGGTTCTTCTATGTCAAAAGCTAGATATAGCAGTAACATTATAATATCTATGATAGGATTTGTAATGTGGCCTCACTTGTTTACCAAGTCATATACAACTACTGAAAAAAGAATAAAAACTACAGTAGCAGTTTATCCAATATTTGCTTTATTTCTTCTTCCTGTTTTGTTTATAGGTTTTTCAGGTTACGGAATTGTAAGCGCAGACGAAATAATGTCTTCAGGACAAATTCTACCATACTTGATAACTAATTATTTAACGGAATCAGGTATATTATATGGTATTGTAGGTGCTGGGGCATTAGCAGCAGCTATGTCTTCTTCTGATGCCATTACACACGGAGCGTCAGTTTCATTTGGTAGAGACATCTGTAAAGCTGTATATTCTAAAATACCTGAAAATATTGAACTTTGGATTATGAGAGCTGCTGTATTCGGTGTTGGTGGTATTGCTTATTTACTAGCTATATTTGGTAGCGATGGACTTATTCAACTGTTATTAGGTGCATATGGACCTATAGCCCAACTTGCTCCAGCTGTATATGCTTCACTATTCTTTAAAAAGACAAACGCTTTATCAGTCATAATAGGTTTAATAGTAGGAGTTATAATAACAATCTACTTTCAGTACTTTGCAACAGATACTATTTATGATTTACATGCTGGACTAATCGGTCTAGTGGTAAATATATTATTTGTGATAATATCTAGTTATGTGTTTGAACAGAGTGAAGAAGAAAAAATTAAAGCAATAGAGTTTAGTGAAATTTAGAGTAGGTGGTATACCTACTCTAAATATAAAATTTAATTTAGTAAACTTAATGCTTTCTCATAACTTTCAAAAGCTAAGCTTGAATCTTTGTGTTCATTAGCCACTACTAAATCTCTTAATTTTTTTACTTCTGCCTTTTTATCTGAACTAATTTTATCAGAATTTAATTGAGCATCTAATTGCTTTATTTCACTTTTCATACAACCAGCAAACAAATTGCTCATGATAAAAAAACTTGTAAAAACTATTAGTATTATTTTATTCATAAAATCTCCTTTGATTAAAAAGTGGAAGAATATTTTTGTTCCTCCACTTGAATTTACTCTAATTACTTTCTATACGATTATAGAAAGTGACTAGATCTAAAATTATAGACATAGACCACCTCCTTTCTTTAAAAATACAATAATAATAGAATTTTTAAGAAAGATAAAGAAATTAGTAATATACTGTTTATTGAATTAAATTTAAAGAGGCATTTAAGCCTCTTTAATGGGAGGAATAATAAATGATATTCACTTTTTGTGCCTTTTTATTTAAATTTATTTTTTATATTAGAAAAATAAGATAAAGCTATTATGCCACCAATAATAAGGTGTTCAAATAAGCTCATAAAATAGTAAATACTTCCAAATTGTTCATGATCTGATAACAAATTTAAAATAAGCCCCAATGATACTAAAAGAATATAAAGTTTTAATCCTAATTTCGAAAAATTATATATTTTATAGAGAGAGTAAAACCATATTAAAGCATAAAAAAGAATAAAATATACTTTTATATTCAAATTTTCTATATTATATAGAATTATCTGGTGGGTAATAACTATTGAAGCAATAGTATTTAATATAATAAGTAATTTATAGAATTTTATATCTTTAGATACCATATCACAATATATAAACTAACAAATCTCAAATAAACCTGCTGCGCCCTGTCCACCGCCAATACACATAGTAACTATTATATTTTTAGCTCTTCTTCTCTTCCCTTCTATAAGTGCATGCCCCACTAACCTTGATCCAGTCATTCCATAAGGATGACCAATAGCTATAGAACCCCCATTTACGTTTAAAATTTCATTAGGAATACCAAGTTTATCTCTACAATAAATCACCTGTACAGCAAAAGCTTCATTAAGTTCCCATAGATCTATATCATCCATTTTGAGATTATGTTTTTTAAGTAATTTAGGGATAGCATAAATAGGACCAATACCCATTTCATCAGGCTCTAAACCAGAAACTGCCATACCTCTAAATATGCCTAAAGGCTCTAGGTTTAGTTTTTCAGCTTTTTTTGCATTCATCACTAAACAAGCTGAAGCACCATCAGATAATTGGCTCGCATTTCCTGCCGTTATAAAGTAGTCATCCCCCATGACTGGTTTAAGAGATTTTAACGCTTCTATATTAGTATCAGGTCTATTACCCTCATCTTTTTCTAGGTATACGCTTTCTTGTTTAATTTCACCTGTTTCTTTATCTTTTACCAATTTTATTGTTTCAAGTGGAAATATTTCTTTATCAAGGTAACCTGAATTTTGTGCATTAGCCATTCTAATTTGACTTTGCAAACCATACTCATCTTGTTTATCTCTTGAGATATTGTAACGTTTGGAAACTACTTCTGCTGTTTGTATCATAGAATAATACAATTCTGGTTTATTTTTGTTTATCCAATCCTCTTTAGACATAAAGTTATTTTGATGTTCATTTTGAACCAGACTAATTGATTCTAATCCTCCAGCCATACAAACATCCAGTTCGTTAGACATTATTCTTTGAGCTGCCATACTTATAGCTTGCATACCAGAAGAACAAAATCTATTTATAGTAGCTCCTGCTGCAGTAACTGGTAGACCACCTCTAATAGCTATTTGGCGTGCAATATTACCTCCCGTTGCTCCTTCTGGCATGGCGCACCCCATTAAGCAATCCTCCACTATCGAAGGGTCTATACCAGATACTTTTAATACTTTTTCCACTGCATGACCAGCTATCGTTGCTCCATGTGTATTGTTAAAGGCACCTTTATAAGCTCTACCTATTGGTGTTCTTGCTGTTGATACTATAACTGCTTCATTCATTGACTGTCCTTTCTTAATTAAACTTTTTTTTATTATTTACAAGGTTTTCTAAATAATTACTTTTTGGCCACATATCGCCATTCTCTTTTCTAAACTCTTCTATTTCTAGCAAAACTTTATCTAATCCATAGTCTTCGGCGTATTTCATAGGACCACCTCTCCAACTGGGATATCCATAACCATAAGCATAAGTTACATCTATATCTGAAGCTCTTAATGCATAACCTTCTTCTAATATCATGCAACCGGTATTAACTAAAGCCCAGCTCAACCTATTTAAGATTTCTTCATCTTTTATAACTCTTCTTGTAATCCCTTTTTCTTTTGCAACTTTTTCAAACATCATATCTATTTCAGGGTCAATTTGTTTTTTCCTTGTTTTTGGATCATAAATATAAAAACCTCTGTTAGTTTTTTGTCCATATCTTCCTATTTCACAAAGTTGATCTGCTACAGTAGCAGTATACCTTAAATTGTCATACTTTCCTTCTTGCTTATGCCTTTTCCTTATTCTCCAACCAACATCATTACCAGCAAGATCATTTACTGCAAATGGACCCATAGCCCACCCAAATTCATAAATTACCCTGTCTATATCTGCTACTTTAGCTCCTTCCTCAGCTAATGCATGAGCTTGTCTAACATATTCATGAAACATTCTATTGCCTATAAAACCATCACAGTTTCCAGCAAGAACTGGTACTTTTTGAATAGTTTTTGCTAATTTCATTGTTGTTGCTATAGTCTCTTTACTAGTATTTTCTCCTCTTACAACTTCTAATAATTTCATAACATTAGCTGGACTAAAAAAGTGAGTGCCAATAACATAATCTGGCCTACTTGTAGAATTAGCTATTTGATCTATATCCAGTGTAGAAGTGTTAGTAGCTAAAATACAGTTTTCTTTTGCAATTTTATCAATTCGCTCAAACATCTCTTTTTTAAGATTCATTTCTTCAAAGACTGCTTCAATAACTATATCAGCGTTAGAAATAGAATCTAAACTAGTAGAGCTATTAATTAATGACATTCTTTGTTTGAATTGACCTTCAGTCAATCTGCCCTTTGAAACAGTATTCCTATAATTCTTTTCAATAATGTTTATGCCTTTATCTAGAGAATCCTGACTATTTTCTATTACAGTAACAGGAATACCTGCGTTTGCAAAGTTCATGGCTATACCTCCTCCCATAGTTCCACATCCAATTACAGCAGCTGAGTTAATAGCAAGGATTTTTGTATCTTTTGAAATATCAGGTATTTTAAGGGCTTGTCTCTCAGAGAAAAACATATGTATTAAAGACGAGCTTTCTTTAGAGTCATGACAGGTTTTAAAAAGTTCTCTTTCTTTTTGTAGTCCTTTATCAAAGTTTAGATTAATTGTTTCTTTTACTGCTTCTATTGCACAAATTGGAGATTTTCTTCCTCTATATTTTTTTTCTATCTTAGATTTAAATTCTTCAAAAATATGATTATTTACATTAGAAATTTTATCATTTAGCTCCTTAACTATAGGATGCTTTTCTAAAGTCACTTTATTCTTAATAAAATTAATTGCGTTTGCTATAAGAGCATCTTCATATACTTCTTCGACAATACCTGCTCGCATAGCCTCATTAGCATTTATGGGTATACCAGAAGTAATCATTGTTAAAGCTTTTTCTATACCTGCCAAACGAGGTAGTCTTTGCGTGCCACCAGCTCCTGGAATAATTCCAAGCTTAACTTCAGGCAATCCTAGTTTGGTAGATGAAAGAGCAACTCTATAATTACAGCCCATAGCTAATTCGAGACCTCCACCCAAGGGTGTGCCATGTAAAGCAGCAACTATAGGTTTTTTATTATGTTCAAATACTTTTATAACTTTGTTTAAGTCTGGTTGTTGCATAGGCTTACCGAATTCTGATATATCAGCTCCTGCAAAAAAAGTTTTACCGTTACCTATTAAAATTATGCCTTTAACACGATCATCATTAGATAGTGTTTCTAAACTGTTTATTAAGCCAGACCTTACAGAGTGTGACAGAGCATTTACAGGAGGGTTCATACCCTTTATAATTCCTATACTATCAATTATTTCGTATTCTACAGCATTATTATTACTCATAAGTTCTCCTAAAAAGTTTTATATTTTCCCGATATCGAGTCAGTTATTCTTCCTATTTTCATTTCAAAATTATTATTATTATTAAATTTTGATGTATTAATAAAATAATCTAGTGGTTCTTTTTTAAAAAGTTCATTAAACCAACTTTCTACTTTTGTAAAATTGTATAAATTATTTTTTTCAGATTCCTTTTCTAATACAGTATAAGATGAGCGGATCACATCTGTATTATTTTGTGGATTTAAAATTTTTACTTGAAAATTAATTATATATCTCATTTTACTACTTTTAAGTTTATCAGAATTGTTGTAATTTCAAAACATGAAAATTTTTTTTAGCTTTCTGCTTCTCATTTTAGTAATTATAACAGCAATAATTTTCATGGTTTTATACTTTAATAAAAAAGAAGAAATAAATACATTTAGCTCTTATTACAATACAGAAGGAGCTTTTGCAGGTTTTATTCAAAAAAAAAATAAATTATTTAGAGCATGCGAATTTTCAACTAATGGAGCAATATTAAGCTGTTCAAAATGGTTTGATGATGATTTATTAAAGCAAGGACAAAATGAAGGTATTGACGAGGAAAACATTTAATAAGGATAGTCAATATATTTAGCGGTATTTTGAGCTATTTTTTTCCCCATTATTTTTTCAACAATATGAAGTGACATATTAATGCCAGTAGATACTCCAGCCGATGTGTAGTATGTGTCAAATACGTAATTTGTATTCTTAAGTACTGTAGTACTTGGGCTTATCTCTTTCAACAATTTTAAAGCTCCCCAATGAGTGGTGGCTTTTTTGTTATGAAGCATACCAGCTTTTGCTAAAAGAAGAGCCCCAGTACAAATAGAAGCAACTATATCTGTGTTTCTATAACTATTTAGCCAAATCAAAAACTTTGCATTCTTTAATAAGGCCCTAGTCCCAATTCCACCTGGAATAATTAATATATCTAAAGGGGGACATTCTTTGATTGTAAATTTACTCTTAAAACAGAGCCCTCCAGAGGCTACTATAGTCTTTTTTCTCTCTGAGAAAGTAAACACGTTAAAAGGACAAGCAAGGTCAGTGATAGGAACTAAGCTTTTATTAGTAGATCTTGTACTAGAAAAAACCTCATAAGGGCCAGTAAAATCTAAAACCTCAACATTGTCAAAAATAAAAATCCCTACATTTTTTTTTTTATTTTTCATAATTAATTTATTATTATTTTTAAATTCTAAGCTGATATTATTAAGGATAAAAGAAAAAAATATGATTTAAACCAGTTCATTATATTGAGAAAATAACAGTATAGAATATCATAGTTATAAGGTGCTTATTTTTTATGAACTTCAGTTAAATTTTCTAAATTTACTATCCTATGTGTTTTTAAAACTTTTTCTTTGACTTTTTCATCTATAAACTTAACAGGAGGATTTAAGTTATTAAGAGGTATTGATAATGCATATTCTTTCCATTTCTTATGTACATTACTGTCATCAATACTCGATCCAATTTTTAAGTTATTAATATCTATGTCACTTTTGAATGATTTAGTAATTATTTTTTTTTTTTCTATCTCATATGAAAATGATATAGTAAAAAATACTTTGTAGTTTTTGTTCAACATATAAATTTGTAAATATCTAATATTTTGTATTTGTTAATTAAATTATAAGCTAAACTATTTGTAGTACAAATAATTTTCTATATTTTATTTCTTAGTAATTAGTTGCTAGTAGTGATTTTTCCTATAAATAGTTATTTAAAATAATAATTTTTATTAACTTTATTTAAACATTCTTTTCAAAATTTTTTATTTTTTGGCCCCCTTATTAGGACTCGAACCTAAAATTAACCCTTAGGAGGGGTTTGTGATATCCAGTTTCACCATAAGGGGAGGATGCATTCTATAACAAAGGTTAGTATGAGTAAATTATATTACTTATTATTTAAATTATTATTAGTTGGACAAAATTTTATATACTTGAAATAATGATATAATAGATTGTTAATTAAATAAATATTTTAATTATTATGGTAATATGGTTAACAGGAATTTCTGGATCAGGTAAAACTACGATTGCTTCAGGCATATTAAAAAAATATAAAAAAAATATACCCAATATGATAAACATTGATGGTGATATAGTAAGAGAGTTTTTTGAAGTGACTTTAGATTATGATGTTAATTCTCGCATAAAACAAATAAAAAGAATTCAAAAAATTTGTAAGTTTTTAGAAGCCCAAGAATTAATATTAGTGGTATCAGCTTTATACAGTAATTCTAAACTAATGAACTGGAACAGGAAAAACTTCAATAAGTACTATGAAATATATTTAGAGGTTTCTCTAGAAACAGTCAAAAAAAGAGACCCAAAAAAAATTTATAAAAGGTTTTATGATGGAGAAGAGCGAGACGTTGTGGGTTTAGATATACCATGGCAAGCTCCTAAAAATTATGATTTAAAAATTAACATGGATAGTAACATTTCTGAAAACGAGGTTATTGAAAATATTACCTCACAGATAGACATTTTTAAAGTTTAGTTAAGATAAAATGATAATTACAATTAATTTTGATAGTTATTTAGAGCTAGAAAAAATTGCAGAAGGAGTTTTTTATCCTTTGGATGGTTTTATGACTGAGGAGAATTTTATCTCAGTAGTCAAAACAATGAGACTACAAAATAAAGAAATTTTTCCTATACCTGTATTACTCCCTATAGAGAAAACACAAAAAAAACTTATAAATTTAAATACAAAAGTATTCTTGAAATATAAGCAAGATATTGTAGGAGAAATTATAGTTAAAAGTTTATTTAGCGTAAATTTCAATGATTATTTATTTTCTTTATTTGGAACAAATGATATTAACCATCCTGGTTATGAGATGTTGTCAATGTCTGGTCGCTATTTTTTAGGAGGCCCAGTAAGGCTATTAAAAAAAATTAAATATCCATATTCCAGTTATTCTTTATCTCCAAAAAAAATAAAGAATCAAATAAAGAAACTTAAATTAAAAACTGTTGCGGGATTTCAAACCAGAAACGTTCCTCATAAAGCTCATGAATATATATTAACTTCAGCATTGAAAAAGGTCGATGGATTATTTATTCATCCGTTAATAGGAAAAAAAAAAGTAGGAGATTTTTTGCCTAAAGCAGTATTACAAAGTTATGAATTATTGATGAAATATTATTTACCTAAGGATAAGGTAATATTAGGAGCGTTAACCACTTCTATGAGATATGCTGGCCCTAGAGAGGCTGTTTTTCATGCTATAATAAGAAGGAATTATGGTTGTACTCATTTTTTGGTAGGAAGGGATCATGCCGGAGTTCAAAACTATTATAAAGAATATGAAGCACAAGATTTATGCATAAAACTAGAACAAGAACTGAATATAAAAATCATAAAAGTAAGAGGACCTTTCTATTGTAAATTTTGTAAAAAAATAACCACAGATAATAGTTGCAAACATCCCAAAAGTAAAATAGAAGTTAGTGGTACTAAAATTAGGAATGCGCTAATAAATAACCTGAACATAAGCGATAAATTTATGAGAGAAGACATAGTTCAACTTATAAAACAAGATGATATTTTTATAAAATAGATTAGGGATGAAATGAAAAGAACAAAAATTGTAGCAACAATTGGGCCTAAAACCGCTAATGCTAATATGCTAAAAAAAATGTATTCTGCTGGTATGTCGCTAGCTAGACTTAATGGGTCACATAATTCATTGAAATGGCATGATGAAACCATTAAATTAATAAGAAAAGAAATTCCTAATTGCCCAATACTACTTGATATTCCAGGAAAAAAAATTAGAACAATTAGGTTATCTTATGAGCCGGTATTTAATAAAAAAGATGTAATTATTCTTACAACTAAAAAAGGATTCATGGGTAAAGATAAAATTTCTATTACAAATACTCAATTACACAAATTTTTATCCAAAGGTAATATTGTATATGCAGATGATGGAACTCTAAAATTTAAGGTAGTTAAAATAATAAATAGGGATATTTACATTAGAGCAGAAAACTCAGGCCAGCTAAAAAGTTCAAAAGGAATTAATGTTCCTTATGTGGATATAGGAACAAAGTTAATTACAGATCGGGACAAGAAAATGATTGGTTTTTCTAAAAAAGCAGGAGTTGATTTTGTTGGTATAAGTTTTGTTGAGTCAGCTAAACACGTAGAATTAATTAGAAAATTAATTAATAAAAAAATACCAAAGATAGTTTCAAAGATTGAGAACCAAAAAGGTTTAGACAGGCTAACTGAAATAGTAAAAGCTTCTGATGTGATAATGATAGATAGGGGAGACTTGTCTACTGAAACTAATATTGAGACTTTAGGAATTAACCAAAAAAACATTATAAGAGTAGCTAATAATTTTGCTAAACCAGTTATTGTTGCAACTGAAATGTTGGATAGCATGATACATAATCCTAACCCAACAAAAGCTGAGGTTTTAGATATTTCAAATTCGGTTTTAGATGGAGCTACAGCAACTATGTTGTCTGGTGAGACGGCAATTGGAAATTATCCAATAGAATCAATAAAAGTAATGTCTAAGGTAGCATCAGTTATGCTCACTGAACAGGATAAAAAGCAAAGAAAAAATAAGTTAACTACTAACGAAGTAAGTGGTATGGCAAATGCAATTAAAAACTTATCATTATCTTTGCCGATAACAAAAATTATAGCAATTACAATTTCAGGTTTTGCTTCTAGAATAATATCGAGTCAAATGTTACCACACCCTATAATTGCAGTAAGTAACAATAAAAGCTTAGCTAGAACTTTTAATATGTATTCAGGTACGAAAGGAGTTTACTATGAAACAAAGTTTCATAAAGATAGTTTAAAACATATTCCAGACTGCTTGAATTTCTTATGGAAAAATAAAGATATAAATAAAAAAGATATGATACTTGTTATTGCTTTGGGCTATCCAGGAAGTGGGAGAAGAATGAATACTTTACAAACACATTATGTAAAGGATTTAATCAAAACTCTTTCTTGGAAATAAATTAGAATGAATATATTGCAATTAAAAAAATATTCGCAGTTCACAGAAAAGTAAATATGATTGAATTACTAATTGCTATTTTATAGTATACTGATTATAAAATAAAAAAAAAATAAATTATTATTACTTAAATAGACTTACATAGAAAATGTGATACTTAATGGCAATGACACTACATCAATTAAAAATATTTTGGGCAGTAGCTCAGGCTAAATCATATACTAAAGCTTCTAAAATATTAGGATTGGCTCAGCCTTCTTTATCACAGCAAATATCGAAATTAGAAGAGGATTTAGGGTCTAGATTATTTAATAGGGGATTTAGCAAAATAGATCTTACTGACGCAGGTGCATATTTATGTTCTAGAGCAGAACAAATTATTGCAAGTATTGAAGAAACAGAAGAAGGAATAAAAGAGTTTTCAAAAAATACTAGGGGTATATTAAAAGTAGGAATGCTATCTTCTGTTGCTAGAAATTTACTTCCTACTACGATGCAAATATTTTCTAAAATCCTACCTAATATAGAGATTAATGTATTAGAAGTAACGCCAGCAGAAGCAATTGATTTATTATATGCAAGACAATTAAGTGTTGCCGTTGTAGCCGAAGACTCTTTAGCTGCATCAAACTTATCTTTTTCTAAGAAAGAAATATTTTCTGATCCTTATGTTTTAGCAGTTCCGAGGCAACTTGATTTACATAAAATAGATAGTTTCACAGATCTAAATCAAAATAATCAGAATATTTTAAGTTCAAATATAGTTTTTGAGTTTGGGAGTCAGCACAAGAAGAGAATAGAGGACTGGTTCAAAAAAAACCTTAATTCTAAAAAAATTATAGCTCATACTAGATCTTACGAAGTAGCATTATCAATGGTAGAAGCAAAATTGGGAGTAGTAGTTCTTCCAGCTTTAACAGCATTAGTAGGTTTTGGAAGATCTTATGATGTTAATTTATATCAAACAGACCTATCAGACAGAAGGTTAGTATCCTTAACACCAAAACAGTATGAGCAATTAGAACCATCAAAAAGTTTTATCAAAAGTTTAGAAGAGGCTGGAAAAAAACTTAATCTACCAAAAATAAAAGGTATACCTAATATTTTAAAAAATGTTTATAAAGACTAAATTATATAATAGTATTTTACTTATGAAGATGAAAAAAAAATGCAGCTAAAGTTTTGGGGAGTTAGAGGCAGTATTCCTACGCCAGGAAACAGTTTCGTTAAATATGGCGGCAATACTTCCTGTATAGAGTTAAATGTTGACGGCCAAATTATAATATTAGATATGGGGTCAGGGTTAGTTCATTTAGGTAATCACTTAATAAAGAATAATATTAAGAAATTTGATATTTTAATTTCTCATTTTCATTATGATCATACTTGTGGATTACCATTTTTTGCACCAGCTTATACAAAAGGTTTTGAATTTTCAATTAGAGCTGGCAATGAAGAAACTAGAAGTAATACTCTAGAAGTTCTAAAAAAACAAATTTCTAGTCCGTCATTTCCAATTACTATAGATAAATTTTTAGCTGATGTGAAATATCTTGATTTTGATATTAATAAAGACTTTTTTATTGGGAAGGTTAAGGTCAGAACTACAAACTTGAATCACCCTAACGGCGCAACTGGTTATAGAATAGAATTTAACAATAAATCTATTTGTTACATTACAGATCATGAACATGAAGTTAAAGTTAAAAATCAAAAATTAGTTAATTTTTTAAAAGACGCGGATGTATTAATTTATGACTCCACTTATGATGATGATAATTTTAGAAATTATATAGGTTGGGGCCACTCTACCTGGCAAGAAGCAGTTAGGCTTACAAAAGACTGTAATATAAAAAAACTATTTATTTTTCATCATAACCCTGAACATGATGATACAAAAATGGATGAGATACAAAAAAAGTGTAGGGATATGAATGAAAATTATATTGTGGCTAAAGAAGGAATGTTTGAGAAAATATAAAATTGTGTATAATAAGTTATGGATGATAATTTAAAACAAAAGTTTTTACCTGATGAGTATATTTTTAGACAAGGAGAAAAAGGAGATAAAGCATTCTTGTTGCTAGATGGTAGAATAGCTATTGAAGTCAATAATGAAAAGGTATCTGAAATTTCTGAAATGGAAATATTTGGTGAGATGTCTCTGATCTTAAATAAACCTAGAACAGCTAGTATAAGGGTATTAAAGCCTTCTATTGTGTTGCCTATAGATCAGAAAATTTTGAATGAGTTATTAGATAAATCACCACCAATTATTAAATCAATGGTAAAACAGCTTTCATATAGATTATCGCAATGCGATTCTGAGATAAAAAGTTTAAAAAATAAAATGAAAAATTAATTAATTTTTAAAAACTTTAACTCTAGCACTGAGTCCTGGTATTATTTTACCTATTAACTTTGATGGAATATCAATTTTAATTTTGATAGGAATACGTTGTACTACTTTAACAAAATTTCCTGATGCATTCTGTGGAGGAATAAGACTGAATGAAGATGCTGAAGCTGGAGAAAATGATAAAACTTGACCTTTAATTTTTGTACTAGAAAATGCATCAATCATAATTTCAGCTCTTTGACCAGCTTGTAAATTTTTTATTTGAGTTTCTTTAAAGTTGGCTATTACCCAAACATCTTTAACTGGAACTACAGACATTAGAGGCCATCCCTTTTTCATATAAACACCTGGTTCAACTATTCTATTTGCAATTATACCATCAATTGGTGCCCTAATATTAGTAGATTCTAAATCAATCAAATTTGTTTCAAGTTTTGCTTCTAATGAATCTTTTTTAGCTGAGTATCTTGACTTTTCAGCATCAAGCTTTTTAAGGTTTATTTCAATTTTTTTAATCTCTTTTCCTATTACTTGGGTAGCTATTTTTTTTGATTTTATATCAGTATCATATTGGTCAACTCTGTGAAGGCTAAATTCATACATTGCCAGAGCTTTTTCATAATCAGATTTAGTTGCATGATTAGATTTTAGTAGTTTTTCAATTCTATCTTTCTCATTTTCAAACATAACTAAATTTGACTTTTCTGAAGCTTTTCTAAAATTTGCACTTTCAATTTTATTTTTTGCTAATTGTAATTTTAATTTTTTTTCTTCTACTTTCAATTTCTCTGAGGCTTTCAATACTTCTAGTTCAGTTAATTTAGCAGTCGCAGCTTTAAGATCTGCTCTAGCAGTATTAACTTTAGATAGGAATGGAGCTTCATCAAATTTAACAATTATATCCCCTTTTTTAACTTCAGTATTAACAACACCAGGAACTGAGCTTACATAACCTTCTATGCGTGAGGAGATACTTGTTATTGAACCTCTTACATAGGCATTATCAGTGCTCTGGTAACTAGATAAGTTTTTCCTTAAAAATATAATAATAACAATTAAAACTAAGGTTACTATAAAAGTAAAAAAGTAATGTCGATTTTCCATAAGCATTTATAGCACATTAATAGCAAGTAAAAAAGTAATTGTGGTGGAGCCGAGGGGGATTGAACCCCTGACCTCGTGAATGCCATCCACGCGCTCTCCCAACTGAGCTACGGCCCCTTATTTAAGTTTAGAGGTTAGTCTTTAGCGATTTCATCCTCTCCCGATTCAATTTCATCACCTATAACGTTTTCTAAATCATCATCAAAGCCTACATCTTCTTCTAAGGATATTTCACTATCTATTTTTTTACTACTTTCTTTAGTAGCTATTTTATCAGATATGATGATATTTTCTTTTTTAGTTGTTACTTCGGTATTGCAACGAGGGCAAACAATTTTTTCTTTATTAAAATCAAAAAACTTAGTATTACAATTAGAACAAACATGTTTATTACCTCTCAGAGTTTTATCCATATTTTTCGCTCCATAATTTAAGTTGTTAAATTAGCTTATATAATTATGATAGTTTTAAAATATTTTTAAAATTACAAATTTTCAACATAAATTTATGTATATATTAAAAAAAAACAAAAAAAAATCTTCTAAATCTTTAGATAATATGGCAGTAAATAATATATGTTTAAAAGGAAACGTTGGGGTTCCAGGAGATAAGTCAATCTCTCAAAGAGCATTAATATTAGGTTTGTTATCTATAGGAGAAACAGTTATAGAGGGTATTTTAGATAGCGAAGATGTTTATTATACTTTGAAGGCTGTTGAGGCACTAGGAGGAAAAGTAAATATTGATAAAAAAAATAACTCTTTAACTATTACTGGAATAGGTTTGGGAAACTTAATGTCTCCCAAAAAACCAGTTTATATGGGCAATAGTGGAACGGGAACAAGATTGTTGATGGGAGTGGTTGCCGGCTCCAATGCTACTGTAACATTTTGCGGAGATGATTCATTAAGTAATAGACCAATGGATAGAATTATAGAACCTTTGGAAAAAATGGGTGCTAACTTTATATTTTCTGATCAGAAAAAACTTCCTATTACTGTTTTAGGTGCAAGAAAGAAGGGTTTCACTATGCCTATTAAATATAAACTTCCTATGGCTTCTGCGCAGGTAAAGTCTTCCATAATATTTTCAGCATTAACAGCAAGAGGTGCTACAATTATAAAAGAGCCATTTAAAAGTAGAAGTTATACTGAAGAAATGCTTAAAAAATGTGGAGTAAAAATAAAAACGAGTCTAGGAAATAACTATTCTAACACAATAGAGGTAAATGGTGCAGAGTATTTAAAGAACTGTAAATTTACAATACCAGGAGACCCTTCTTCTGCTGCTTTTTTAATTGTAGCTTGCTTGATTAAAGAAGGTAGTAAGATTACAGTAAATAATGTTTTAAATGACCCTATGAGACTTAAAGTTTTTAAGGTTTTAAAAAAGATGGGAGCAAAGATAAGCTTCAATAGAGTCTCTAAAAATATTTGTAATATATCAGCAGAATATTCCAAACTTACAAATATTTGTCTGAAAAGTAATGAAGTTGTTTCTTTAATAGATGAATTCCCAATATTATCGATTGCTGCAGCATGCGGTGAAGGAAAAATGTCAATGAAAGGTCTAGGAGAACTAAGGTTTAAAGAAAGCGATAGGTTTTTAGCAATAAAAGAAGGACTCATAGCATGTGGTGTAAATGTCAACTCTTTTGGTGATGATATGGAAATTATTGGAAAAAAACAAGTAAATGGAGAAGCAGAAATAAATTCTAATAACGATCATAGAATAGCTATGGCTTTTAATATCTTAGGACTAGTTGCACTTAAACCGATAAAAATTATTGGTAATAAATCAATAAGAACTAGTTTTCCTAATTTTTTTGAGACAATAAAGAGCCTTACCCAGAGAAAATAATTCATGAATAGAGTAATAATTACTATTGACGGACCTGCCGCCTCAGGAAAAGGTTCTTTGTGTAAATTAGTGTCTAAGGACTTGAACTTTTATTATTTAGAGACAGGTTTATATTACAGGGCATTTGCACATCTAATATCTATTGAAGGTAAAAGTAAACTAGATGTTTCAAGCTTTATAAGTTTTATTAAGCATGAAGAATTTAAAAAGTACTTAAAAGACACTAAAACTTTATACTCTAAAGAGATAACTAATGCAGCTTCAAAACTAGCAAAACTAGAGTATGTTAGGAAATTTATTGTTAATATGCAAAAATCAAGTATCAATAACTATGATAAAAAATTTAATGGTATTATCTTAGAAGGAAGAGATTGTGGGACTGTTATTGCACCTGAAGCAGATGTAAAAATATTTTTAACTGCAGATATTGAAGTGAGGGCAAAAAGAAGGTTTGAGCAATTTAATAAAAATAAAAAAAATATTGAATATGAAGAAGTATTTCAGGATTTGAATAAAAGAGATATTAGAGACAAAAATAGAAAGCATTCCCCATTAAAAAAAGCTGATGATGCAATGCTTTTAGATAATACAAGCTTAAGTTTTGAACAGACGATAAAGATTGTAAAAAATATAATTTTTAGTAGAATACCTAGTTTAAAAAAATAAAATTAAAATATAATAATTTTGAAAGTAGGAAAGTATGGATAAACAAATGTCTGTTAAAGCATCTGACATTAATATTAAGGCTAGTAAAGAAAATTTTGCGGAATTACTAGAGGAATCTTTCAGTAAAGAGACTAAGAAAGTTGGTGGATTGGTTAAAGGTAAAGTAGTGGCTATAGAGAAAGAATCCGCTGTCATTGATATTGGATACAAATCAGAAGGAAGAGTTCCCATTAAAGAGTTCACTCCACCCGATAAAAAACCACAATTAGGTGATGAAGTTGAAGTTTTTTTTGAGCACGCTGAAAATAAGTTTGGAGATGCTGTACTTTCAAGAGAGAGAGCTAAAAGAGAAACAGCCTGGGAAGTTATGGAGAAAGCTTTGAAGAACAAAGACCAGGTAAAAGGAAGCATTTTTTCAAGGGTAAAAGGAGGCTTTTCTGTTGATCTTAATGATGCTATTGCTTTTCTTCCCGGTAGTCAGGTAGATGTTAAAGTGATAAAAGATAATTCCTATTTATTAGGCACTGAACAGATATTTCATATTTTGAAAATGGATCGAAAAAGAGGTAATATTGTTGTATCTAGAAGATCTGTTTTAGAAGAAGGTAGAGCCGAAGCAAAAAAGGAGATGGCTTCAACTTTAGAAGAGGGTCAGATAATGGAAGGCACAGTAAAAAATATTACTGATTATGGGGCATTTGTAGATTTAGGAGAGATGGATGGTTTATTGCATGTTACAGATATTTCTTGGAAAAGAATTAGTCATCCATCTGAATTATTAAGTGTTGGTAAAAAAATAAAAGTTAAATTAATCAAATACAATTCTGACTCACAAAGACTCAGTTTAGGGATGAAACAATTAAACGAAGATCCATGGAAAGGTGCTGATCAAAAATTCAAACTTGGAAATAAATATAAAGGAGTCGTTACTAATATCGCTGACTATGGGGCATTTGTTGAAATTGATAAAGGAATAGAGGGTTTGGTTCATGTATCTGAAATGAGCTGGAACAAAAAAAATACTAATCCTTTCAAAATAGTAAACTCAGGCGATGAGGTAGAAGTTGTAATTTTAGACTTTGATATGGAAAAAAGAAGACTTAGTTTAGGAATGAAACAAGCTATCCAAAGCCCATGGGACGAAATAAAAAAATCTTTAAAAGTAGATACAATTCATGAAGGCGAGATTACTAATATTACTGAATTTGGTTTATTCATTAAAGTTACTGATGATGTAGATGGACTAGTTCATATAAATGATCTATCATGGAAAAATTCAGTAGAAGAGGAATTAAAAAAATATCAAAAAGGTATGAGTGTTAAAAGTAAAGTACTGGAGCTTGACGCAGAAAAAGAAAGAATAGCATTAGGTATAAAGCAGCTAGAAAAAGATCCTTTTGAGTCTATAGTTACTGGAAAATTAAAGAAAGGAAGCTTAGTTACTTGTGTAATAGAGAATGTCTTAGACGCTGGATTAGAAGTAAAATTAGAAAATGATATATTAGGATTTATCAAGAAAGCAGACTTGTCACGTGACAAAGAAGAGCAAAAGGCATCTAGGTTTGCAAAAGGTGAAAAAGTAGATGCAATGGTATCAAGTATAGATAAATCTTCACGAAAGTTATACCTCTCAATTAAATCTATGGAGCTTGCAGAGGAGAAGAAAGCAATGAAAGATTATGGGTCTACTGACTCAGGAGCTTCACTAGGAGATATTTTAGGGGCAGCTTTAGAGGCCAAATCTGATAAAAAGAAGAAAGATGATACAGTATCAAAAAAAAAATAGCAAAAACTTAGGTAAGACTTGAATAAATTTAATATAGTTAAAAAACTAGCTAAAGAGAAAAATCTAACAGAGAGTGACTCCCTTGCTGTTTTAACAACTATAGTTGATGAAATAAGTCAAGCGCTTTATGTTGGAGAAAGAGCAGAGTTTAGAGGTTTTGGAGTTTTTTTTACTAAGGTCAGAGAAAAAAGGTATGCAAGAAACCCAAGAACTGGAGAGAGAATAAAAGTAAATAAAAAAAAATTGCCTCAATTTAAAATGGCAAAATCATTTTATGAGCTAATAAATAAGTGAATATATTTAGTTTATTAAAAAAATTAATATTATTTTTAGTTTTTTTAATTTTTATATCTTTCGGCATATCTAATAAGAGTTTAATCTACATAAGTCTTTGGCCTTTAGAAATGAGATTACAGACCCCAATATACTTTCTTTTTTTTGCTTCAGTTATAATTGGAATTTTTATAGCTAGTTGTTATTATTTCTTTAAAAGTAAAAAACAATGACAAAATCAAACAACATTATATGTGCATTAGATTTTAATGACATTGCTGAAGCTATAAATTTTGTTGCTTCTATAAAATATGATATTGTTTATAAAGTTGGAATGGAGTTTTTTTTTAACCATGGATTAGAAGGGATTAAAAAATTAAATCTTGTTAAAAATAATTTAAAGATATTTTTAGATTTAAAATTACATGACATACCGAATACGGTTTCTATGGGTTTACAACCACTGTTAAGAATAATAAACCCATATATGCTAACTCTTCATGTAGCAGGCGGAAAAAAAATGCTTCAAGAAGCTGTTAGAACAGTAAATAATATGTCTCATGAAAAAAGGAAACCAATATTATTAGGTGTGACTATTTTAACAAGCTTGAATAATGCAGATCTTCAAGAAATGGGACATTCAATGCCAATTACTGAATATGTTAAAAGATATGCTGGCATTGCAAAAGAGGCTGGTTTAGAAGGTATAGTATGCTCACCATTAGAAATAAAAATAGTAAAAGAATTATTCCAAGATACTCTTAAAGTTGTTACTCCTGGTATCAGAATGGAAAAAAAAAATGATGACGATCAAGCTAGATTTATGACACCGGGCGAAGCTTTTAAACAAGGTGCAGATTTTATAGTAATGGGAAGGCCTTTAATAAAATCCAATCAACCTAACGATTTAATAAGTAACATAATTAACTATCAGCATGAGTGAAAAAAAAGTTAAAATTAAAATATGTGGATTAAAAAATGTATCAGAATTAAACTGCGCTGCAGATTATGGCGCATTATGGTATGGTATGATCTTCTTTGCAAAGTCTCCAAGAAATATATCTTATAAACAAGCAGAAAAATTAATTAATAAAACACCTAAATCAATAAAACCTGTGGCAGTTACAGTAAATCCTTCAATTGATTTTGTAGAAAAATTGATATGTTTAGGAATAAGAGATATACAACTACACGGCAATGAAACTATCAAATTTTGTAGCAGATTAAAGAAAACATATAAATTAAATATTATAAAAGCGATTAATGTTAAATCTTCTGAGGATTTAAATCTTGTAGAAAAATATAAAAAATTTTCAGACTGGTTTTTATTTGATTATAAGGATAAATCAGAGATTGGAGGTACAGGAAAATCATTTGACTGGAATATAGTAGCTAATAAAAAATTAAATTTTAACTGGATACTTTCTGGAGGTTTAGATTATAATAATGTTGTACACGCAATAAATATAACAGGAGCAAAGGCATTAGATGTTTCTTCTGGTGTTGAGGTAGAGAAAGGAAAAAAGTCTATTGAGCTAATAAAAAGATTCTGTAGCACAATAAATGATTATTAATTTAGAAATGAAAAAAAATTCTTTTAAAGGATATCCAGACTATAATGGAAATTTTGGTCCATACGGAGGAAGGTATGTAGCGGAGACACTTATGCCTTTAATTTTAGAGTTAGAGAAAAAATATTTATATTATAAAAAAGACAAGAAATTTCTAATGGAATTACAATCTTTGTCAAAAGATTATATTGGTAGGCCAAGTCCACTCTATTTTGCTAAAAACCTAACTAAGCTAATAGGCGGAGCAAAAATATACTTTAAAAGAGATGAATTAAATCATACTGGTGCCCATAAAATTAACAATTGTTTAGGTCAAGTTTTGCTAGCTATAAGAATGAATAAAAAAAGAATAATTGCTGAGACAGGTGCCGGCCAACATGGTGTAGCGACTGCAACTGTTTGTGCCTTATTTGGACTTGAATGTGTAGTCTATATGGGGAAAAAAGATATAGAGAGACAAAAACCAAATGTTTTTAAAATGAATTTACTGGGGGCTAAAATTGTTCCTGTAGAAACCGGTTCAGCAAGTTTAAAAGATGCTATGAACGAAGCTCTAAGGGATTGGGTCAGCAATGTAGAAAATACATTTTATATTATAGGTACAGCTGCTGGTCCACACCCATATCCTATGATGGTAAGAGATTTTCAATCTATAATAGGAAAAGAAACAAAAAAGCAAATTTTAGAAAAAGAAAATAGATTGCCTGACTCACTCGTGGCTTGTATTGGTGGGGGTTCAAATGCCTTAGGATTATTTTATGAATTTTTAGATGATAAAAAAGTAAATTTATACGGTATAGAGGCTGGAGGAAAGGGTATTAATACAAAAAAACATGCAGCTTCTCTTACAGCAGGTAAGCCAGGAGTTTTGCATGGCAATAAAACATATTTAATACAAGATAGTTCAGGACAAATTAAAGAAGCTCATTCAATTTCAGCGGGCTTAGATTATCCAGGAATAGGTCCCGAACATAGCTGGTTAAAAGATTCAGGTAGAGTAAACTACTACTCTGTTAAAGATAGTGAAGCAATTAAAGCATTTAAAATGTGTTGTAAAATAGAGGGGATCATTCCAGCTCTAGAGCCAGCCCACGCATTATCTTTTGTTTTAGGGTTTGCAAAAAAATTAAATAAAAATCATATATTAATTATGAATATGTGCGGTAGAGGTGATAAAGATATTGATAGCATAGCCAAGTATTTAAATATAAGATTATGATAAACAAAAAAATAAATAGCACGTTTTCTGTGCTTAGAAAAAAAAATAAATCAGCTTTTATAGCATTTTTAACTTCCTGTGACCCTAACTTCTCAACTAGTTTGAAATTGCTAAAGGCATTGCCTAAAGCTGGAGTAGACATCATAGAAATAGGAATGCCATTTAGTGATCCAATGGCAGATGGTCCTGTAATACAAAGAAGTTATTTAAGGGCACTGAAATCAGGGTGCACTTTGATTAAGACTTTAGAATTAGTAAAAAAATTTAGAGAAACTAATAAGCAGACTCCAATAGTTCTTATGGGATATTATAACCCTGTTTTACAATTAGGTTTAAAGAAGTTTTTTAAACACGCAAAAGAATCAGGAGTAGATGGCATTCTTATAGTAGACTTGCCTCCAGAAGCTAGTGAAGATTTATTAATAGAAGCTAGTAAGTCTAATATAGACTTAATAAGGTTAGCTACACCTACAACTAATAAATTAAGAATAGCAAATATTATAAAAGCTTCCTCTGGTTTTTTGTATTATGTTTCCATCACAGGTATTACGGGGTCTAAGATTAACAAGCTCTTAGACATAAAGAAAAGTTATATGTATTTAAAAAAATACATTAACATTCCTTTTGTAGTAGGTTTTGGTATTAACTCGACAAAAAAAGCTTCTGACATATCTAAGTATGCAGATGGCATAGTAGTAGGAAGTGATCTAATAAAAGAAATTGAAAAAGGAGTTAAAAATAATAGTAACATTTTTAATAATGTTATAAAATTAGTAAAAAAGTATTCTAAAGCTATAAATAAGAAAAAAATATGAATTGGCTAACTAATTTCGTAAAACCAAAACTAAAAGCAATAAAATCAAAGATTCTTAAAAAAGATAATCTATGGCAAAAGTGCTCTTCTTGTGGTCAGATGATGTTTCATAAAGATTTAGAGGAGAGGTTGTATATATGCTCTAATTGTGAAGCACATCTTCCAATGCCTATTAAAGAAAGGCTCAAAAATTTATATGATAATCAAGAATTTGATATAAAGGAAATGCCTAATGTTATAGAAGACCCATTGCTTTTTAAGGATAAAATTAAATATACAGAGAGATTAAAGCTAGCTAGAAAAAAAACATTAGATAATGATGCTATTATTGTGGCCAGTGGCAAAGTTAATAACATTAATTTAATCACTGCAGCTATGAATTTTAGTTTTATGGGTGGATCTATGGGTATGCAAGTAGGTGAAGGTATAGTAACAGCAGCTAATGTAGCTAGAACCTCTAGGTGTCCACTGCTTATAATAGCTTCTTCAGGAGGAGCTAGAATGCAAGAGGGTATACTTTCTTTAATGCAAATGCCAAGAACTGTTGCTGCGATTGAGATATTCAAGGAAACAAAGTTACCTTATATAGTTCTATTTACCAACCCAGTTACAGGAGGTGTTTCTGCATCCTTCACTATGTTGGGAGATATTTTAATTGCAGAACCTGGAGCATTGATAGGTTTTGCAGGGCCAAGAGTAATTAAAAAAACCGTAAATGAAGAATTGCCAGAGGGCTTCCAAAAAAGTGAGTATTTGCTAGAAAATGGGATGATAGATTTAATTTTAAATAGAAATGAATTTAAAAGTAGATTAACCAGAATATTAAAGCATTTGATGGATCAGTAGAGTTTGTTACAAGCTTACCAAAATATAGTTCATCAAGATAAAAAAATAGAAAAAATATTAAAATCTTTTTTTTTGTTACATCCTCAAAATGTTGATTTATCCCTAAATAGGATAAAAAGACTATTACATAGCCTTAAAAATCCTCACAAAAATATTGAAAACATAATACATATTGCAGGAACGAACGGTAAGGGTTCAATAGCAACAATATTATTTAATTTACAAAAAATACAAGGAAAAACAGTTAATGTTTATAGGTCGCCTCATCTAATTTCTTTTAATGAGAGGTTTTTTATTAGAAATAAAAAAATATCTAATAAGTATTTATTTGAAGTATTAGAATTTATTAAAGAGGTTAATGAAGGTTTACCTATAACATTTTTTGAAATTATAACTGCTGCTGCTTTTTATATGTTTTACGAAAACAGAGCAGATTTAACTATTTTAGAGGTAGGTTTAGGAGGCAGGTGTGATGCTACTAACATAATAGATAAAAGTTTAATATCTATAATTTCTACTATAGATATAGATCATAAAGAATTTCTTGGAAACAATATCAAGGCTATTGCTAAAGAAAAAGTAGGAATTATAAAAAGAAATAGTTGTGTAATTTCAAGTATACAAAAATTAGCTGCAAAAAAGATCATACATGAAAAGGCTCATACTATGGGTAGTCAATTGAATGAGTGTAATGTGGATTGGAAAGTAAAGAATAAAATATTTTATTATAAGGATATTGAAATAAATTTAAGCAGACTTTCGTTATTAGGAAAGCATCAATATATTAATGCTTCATGTGCTCTGATGGCGTGCGTTAAAAAGAAAATATTAAATATTGATTTTAATACAATAGATAAGTCATTATCTATGATTAAGTGGTCAGGCAGAATTGAGAAAATTAAAAGCCATGCTTCTTCTTCATACAAAGATTTAGAAATCTGGGCTGATGTTGCTCATAATAAGCTGGGATTTAAAGTTCTAATTGATTGGGTAAAAGAAAGTAATTTAAATAATCTTTATATAATTTTAGCACTTGGTATTAAAAAAAGTTATTTAAATGTTTTAAAAGAAATAAATAAAACAAATCCAAAAGTTATTTACTTGGTATCAATGACAAACTTTCAAAATCACAATCCATATAAAATACAAAAAGCTGCGACAAAATATGGTATAAAAACTCTTGTTTGCGATACAGCATTTAACGCCTTGGATGATATCAAGAAAAATAATCAGTCTAAGCTAGAAAGAAAGCGCATCATTATCACAGGATCAATCGGTTTAGTAGGTAGCTTTTTATCTGAAATGAAATAAATCATATATTCTCGTCTAGCCAAGTCGATAATGTTTTTTTCTCCACTAAACCAATTTGTGTTGCAATTAATTCACCATTTTTAAAAAGTATAAGTGTTGGTATGCTCATGATTCCATATTTTGAAGGTATTTCAGGGTTTTCGTCTATATTAACTTTAGCTATCAAAACTTTTTCTTGAAAATCCTCAGCTAATTCTTGCAATATAGGAGATATTTGCTTACAAGGTCCACACCATTCAGCCCAAAAGTCACATAAAACTGGTTTGCTAGAGTTTAAGACTTTTTCTTTAAAATTTTTATCATCTACATTTAAAATTGACATGTTAATACCTCACTTTTGTAATTTTTTTTCTAAGTCTTCAATATATTGATTAATATCATATAACATATTTATATTATCTTTATTATTATCATACTTTTCTCTTAAGTCATCTATCTTTTTATAAGCCTCGTTAATAGTTAGCCACCTCTCTTTATTAGTACTTAAAAGTCTTTCAGATTGATATTTTTTAATTTCCGTATATTTATCAACATCTAATAATTCTGGCTTTTCTTCATATAAAAGTAATTCAGCAAAATACTTAAGTCTACTATCTTTAAATTTATCTATGATTTGAACTTTTTTATCCCAGGCTGACATTTGAAAATCTTTAATTAATGAGTCATCACTGCTATTAATAAACTTTTTATAGATACTTTCCTCATTATAAATATCAACTTGTGAAAATTCTTCAATTGAGTTACTTGCATAACATGAGAGTATCTTTTCTCTCAAAAGGTCATTCTCTCTAATAAAATTATGACGGTTTATAATAGTTTCATTAGGTAATATACCATAGTCATCAACTTTGTTTATGTCTTTGAAATCTAATAAAATTGGACTTTTATTAAGTTTTAGCTTTCTAATCTTTTTTGGAGAACTTTCTAGATAGGAGTAAAGTTCTGATGAACTCATATTTAACATCTTTTGTGGATCTTCACTTAAATCAAAACATAGGGCCCATTTATAGGTCGGATGAAAACCACAAAAAGATAAACAAAAAAGCTTGGATTTTCCAAAGAAAGATTCTAAGTAGCAAAATGGTTCATCTTCTATAATATCTTCTAGAGAGCTTTTTTGTAAGTTTTTAAGACTACTATTCCAAATTTTTGGTGTTTTATTCTTTATTAATTTGGCTAGTTCCAATGTTGCATAAGTATCACCTAATGCATCATGAGCAGTAAAGTTTTCAATGCCATTTGTTTTAGCAATGCTCTCTAATTTTAAAATTGAAGTACCTTTCTTATTTATCATACTCTTTATTTTTTCTGGATGAAAGTAGTTTGCTATTCTTGTGCTATTAAGCAAATCAGACCTTAAATTTTTATTTTTAATGGTTAGGTACGGATCATATAAATTTTTGAAGAAAGCATTTCTCAACATTTCTTCATCAAAAGCAATTGAATTATACCCAATAAAAGTAGCAGGGGACCAATCACTAAATTTTTTATAAACTGAAGAAACTAATGCGTAATTTGATAGGTTAGATTGATAAATATCTTTAATTGGAATTCTATTTACTAGTAATGCTTCTGGGTCAGGAATACAAAAAGTATTTATTCTTCCTATATAATTAATTTCATCTAATACATTAAGGTTTTCATCTGTACATATTGCAGCAATTTGGATTATCTGGTCCCAGAAAGAAGATCTTCCAGTAGTTTCTAAATCATAAAATACTATTTTTCTCATAATTTATATTTATTTTCATTTATAAATTTTTCAATTTGTATAAGTGATTTTGGTGTACTTGCATGTAAAAAGTTACCATTAATTTTTGTACCATATAGTCCATTATGGTTTTCTGCTAAATCATAAAGCAAGTTAAGAGAAAATTTTCTTTCCGATATTTTCTTAAAAAGATCTTTTTTTATTATTTGCCATCCAGTAAAAACAAGGCCCTCATTATTATTATTATTTTTTCTTTTTATTTTAAATGTAGAACTTTTTGACTGCATTATAAAGTCTCCATTTCCTTTATACCCAATCGTATCCTTTATGGATGCTAATAATAGTAATACGCTCATTTTCTCTTTTTCAAACCTCTTATATAGTTCTGTAACAGGGCAATAATTTTTATGATGCACTAGCAGAGAGTCACCATTTATAGCTAATATATAATCATTTCTAAACAAATGTAATGCATTCTTTATTCCTCCTCCTGTTTCCAATCTTTTTTCTTCAAATGAAGAAGTTATGATAGGAAACTTATTTTTATAGGAGTAATTTTTAATAAAACTATCGATTGTTTTATTTTTGTAACAATTATTAATTATACAATTTTTGATCCCTAGTGAGGAGAGATAATTCAGGTTAATCTCTAACATGGGTTTCTGTAAAACTTTAACTAATGGTTTCGCTATATACTTTGTCTTATACCTCATTCTTTTACCTCTACCCGCAGATAATAGTATAGCTTCTATGTTTTTTAAAGACTTCATATTCTAATTACTGGAAATCCAATCCCTTAATTCGTAGAAGATTTTATTTTTTAAGTTTTGTTTTAATAATGTATTTGCTCTTGGAAGAAATTTAATATAATTATGCTTATTTTCCTGGATTGATAATCTTTTAAAAATACCAATTATTTTTAATAATCGTTGTGTGCCTAATATTAAATAAGCATCATAGAACTTCTCTTTATTTAAAATATTTTTAGAAACAAAGTACTTATATAAATATTTTCTTTCCTCCTTTGATAAAAAAACTCTTACATCTTGAAGTAAAGAAACTAAATCATATGCAGGGTGACCGATAAGACCATCTTGAAAATCTATTAGCCCGATTTTTTTTTCTTTAGATCTTTCTTTTAAATAAAATATATTATCTACGTGAAAGTCTCTTAGTACCATAACAGGTTTTTTACCTTCAATCTTTTTAAATAGCTTTTTCCAAATATTAACCCATTCATTCACTTCATTTTTATTAATACTTTTTTCAAAACCCAAGTGCCAAACTAAATATAGATTTAACTCCTTGTATAAGACTGAATCGTCGTATTTATTTATAAATTTGGGCGCAGGAACTTTTGAAAGTGACGTAAGTAAGTCAATAGCTTTTTTATAGTAATATATCTTCTTTGTCTTATTTTTTTTAAGCAATATGCTAAACTTATTTTCTTCAAAATCTTCTAATAACAATAAACCTTTTCTCTCATCCACACTATAAAGGTTAGGAGCAGAAAAGCCGTTCTTTTTTAGCCAGCTTGATATCTTTATAAAATCTTTTAAGGAGTTCTTTTCTAAAGTGCTATCCATTAAAAGACACTTAAGTCTCAAATTATTGACTCTATAATATTGTCTGCGAGAAGCATCATTTTTTAATAACTTTAAGGAAGAGGAGTTGATATTTTTTTTTTTCAAAAAACTTTCTAAACTAACTGGTAATTTATACTTTTTCATTATCAATTAATTTTTTTAATTTATTTTTCCAAGTATTATTACCTTCTAATTTTAAAACTCTAATATCATTTTTAATATCTATAGATACCTTTAGAAGATTACTAGGTAAAATATCTAAAATTTTTTCTGCCCATTCAATTAAAAATATTGAGCTTTCAAACATTTCAACTATACCTAGAGGTAATACTTCTTCGGAGTTTTTAATTCTCCACACATCCATATGATATATTATTAATTTATTTGATGTATAAGGCAACATCAGGTTATATGAAGGGCTCGTGACTTTTTTTATATCAGTTATATTTCTAATAAAGTATCTTATAAAGGTTGTTTTACCAGAGCCCATTCTACCAGATAAAGCTAATATATCTCCTTTTTGACATGTTTTAGAAACCTCCTCTGCTATATATTTAGTCTTGCTTTCTTCATTTATATCAAAAATATGTTTAAACATACTTGCAGATTATATTAGTATCTATAACTTTTATTTTTAAAGGGGCCACTTTCTTCTATTCCTAAATAATCAGCTTGTTCTTTAGAAAGTTTTGTTAATTTAGCTCCAACTTTATTTAGATGTAACCTTGCCACTTTTTCATCTAAATGTTTTGGTAAAGTATAGACTTTATTAGAGTAATTATTATGATTGTTAAAAAGCTCAATTTGAGCTAGTACTTGATTAGTAAATGAAGCACTCATCACAAAAGAGGGATGACCAGTTGCACAGCCTAGGTTTACAAGTCTACCCTTTGCAAGAACTATAATTTTTTTACCATCAGGAAAAGTTACCTGATCAACTTGAGGTTTAATTTCATCCCACACCATATTATTTAACTGATTGATCTGTATTTCTGAGTCAAAGTGACCAATATTACAGACTATTGCCTGATCTTTCATTTTTCTCATATGTTCTAGGGTAATTACATCAATATTTCCAGTAGCTGTAACAAATATATCTGGTATGTGAGCAATTTCATCAATGTTTACTACATCATAACCTTCCATAGAAGCTTGTAACGCACATATTGGATCTACTTCAGTAACCATTACTCTAGCACCTGCACTTCTTAAACTAGCAGCAGAACCTTTACCTACATCACCATACCCAGCAACTAAGGCTACTTTGCCAGATAGCATAACATCTGTTGCTCTTCTTATACCATCTACTAGACTTTCTCTACATCCATACAAATTGTCAAACTTAGATTTTGTAACAGAATCGTTAACATTAATCGCCGGCACTTTTAATATATTATTTTCCTGCATTTCGTATAATCTTTGAACACCTGTAGTTGTTTCTTCACTTAAGCCTTTAATATTATTTAATAGATCAGGATATTTCTCGTGCATTAATTTAGTTAAGTCACCTCCGTCATCTAAAATTAAGTTAGGTTCCCAACCTTCTGCTTTTATAGTTTTTTCTATACACCACCAGAATTCTTCTTCTGTTTCTTCTTTCCATGCAAAAACAGGAATATTCATTTTAGCTATTGCAGCAGCAGCATGATCTTGAGTAGAAAAAATATTACATGAAGACCATCTTACTTTAGCCCCTAATATTACTAGAGTTTCTATTAATACTGCAGTCTGAATAGTCATGTGAAGACAACCAATTATGTTCGCTCCTTTTAGAGGCTTTGACATTTTATACTCCTCTCTTAGTGAGATTAACCCTGGCATTTCTTTTTCCGCTAGGTTGATTTCTTTTCTTCCCCAATCCGCAAGATTTATATCTGCAACTTTATAATCATCATTTTTCATATTTTTTTCCTCATAATTTATAGTGATGGTAATAATAATATGGCTAATACATCTTCTGCTCTTTTAGCTCCCCTAATTTCCTTTCTGATATTAGGGCTTTTTAATATTCTTGTAAGTTTTGCAAGAATTTGTAGCTTATTTGATGTTTCTATATTTTCAGGTGTTATGAGTGTAAAAATAATATCAGTAGAATTTTTACCATCAAAAACTACGGGGTTTTGAAGTCTAAAAAACATTAAGCAGTTTTTTTTCAACTCGTTAAAAAAGCTATGCACTAAAACAATTCCATTATCTAAAGACAATAACTCATTACTATTTTTTTTCTTTAAGGAAGCATAAAATTCTTTTGATTTAAGCCCATACTCCTTTTTACCTACATTATAAATTTCTGCGAAAACATCCTTTATAGTTAATAAGTTTTTATCCAAAAAAGATTCTTTGCTAGCATAAAAACTTAGACTAGAGTTTGAAGAGCTTAGCTTAATATTATTGATATTCTTTTTTAAAAAACTGGTTTTCATAATATAAGGACTTATAAATTAAAATTAGCACCCAAATACACTTGTCTAACATTTTTATCTTGGGCTATTTCTTTTGGTTTACCAGATTTCATTATTTCTCCATTATGAATAATATAAGCTCTTTCGACAATATTTAAGGTATCTCTAACATTATGATCTGTAACTAAAACTCCAACATTTTTTTCTTTTACCTGACTGACAAGTTCACTAACTTCTGATACAGATACTGGATCAATACCAGCGAGAGGTTCATCTAGAAGTAGGAAAGATGGTTGACTTGCAAGTGCTCTTGCAATTTCTACTCTTCTTCTCTCTCCTCCAGAAAGTGTAATAGCAGATGCTCTTCTTAGATGAGATATAGAAAATTCTGCGAGCAAATCGTCTAACATTAATTCTATTTTATCTCTATCATTCTCTATTACTTGCAAAACGGACCTAATATTTTGTTCTACAGTCATACCTCTAAAAATAGATGATTCTTGAGGTAAGTAGCCTAAACCACTTTTTGCTCTTAAATATACAGGAAAATTTGTTATCTCGGTTCCGTTTAGATAGATAGATCCGTAATCTGCAGATAATAGACCCATTATTATGTAAAAGCAGGTAGTTTTTCCTGCACCATTGGGACCGAGCAATCCGACTATTTCTCCTTTTTTAACCTTAATACTAATATCTCTCAGAATTGGTCTATTTTTAAACATTTTCCCAAGTTTTTTAACTGATAAACCTTTATTAGATATTATTATCTTGGGTTTTATTGGCATTTTCTTCTTAGTCATAATTATTCTGTACTATATTTCATTTTTACTTTATCTTCTGAGGATGATCCTAGCATCTTGCTTAAACCTGTTTCAAAATCAATAATTAGCTTATCACCTTTTATAATATTTTCCTCTCTTTTAAGATTAACATTACCTTTTATTACGATTTGATTTTTATCTAAATTATAAACAGCATTGTTGCCGGTAGCAAGCTGATACCCATTAGAAAACTCTACATTTCCATTAGCTAGTAATCTAATGATTTTTTGAGTCTCACTATTTCTATTCATAACAGCTATTATTTGGTTAGCTGTAATTATAGTATCTCCCTTTACAGCTTTTGCATTTCCTTTGGCTATAGCCTGTCCTTTCTGTTTATCCCACTCCATGGATTCTGCTATGATCTCAATCGATTTATCATCATTGCAATGCAAAAATTTAATAAATAAAAAAACTAATATTAATATATTAAATATTCTCATAGGCTAATTTAAAACAAGTTTTGGTTTATTAAAAAATTTTATCTTTTGGTTTTTAGTATCAAATGAAAAAGCGTTAGCTTCAATTCTTCCCCATTCTCCAAACATTTTTACGCCTTCTTCACCTAAGCCTATCCCTTCAGAAACATTATAAATCAGGTTAGTGCTTTCTAATTTAGTGCCATTATCATAAAAAATATAAACCTTTTCTTTGGCAGATATAGTTTTTTTTAATAAGTTGAAAGAAGCATAACTTGTATTCAATAACATCCAACTATTATTATTTAAAGTTATATCTGCTTCTACCAAATGTAAGTAAATAATATTTTTATCTGTAGTTTTTTTAAAGGATGATGCAGCTGTTATCATATAAGGCTTATTATTTTTATCATTGCCTATCAATTTAGCATTTTCTACTTTAACAACATTCTGATCTTTATAAAATTTATCACCAAGTAACTCTTTATTCAAACCCATTTTATTTTCATTAACAAGTGAAAAGTTGAAAGTAATTAATATAGTAATAATAAAAAAAGATATGACACCAAATTTAATATATTTAAATTTATTTTTTTTTTCTATTCTAGCTGATCGGGCAATATAGTTATCTAAAAACATTAGTTATTAACTCTCAGACAATCATGTAAGTGAATGATACCTAGAGGTTTTTTTCTTTTAATATTATCAACAATAAATAGTGATGTTATTTGATGATTGTTAATGATTTTAAGAGCATCACTAACATAAGTATTTTGAATTATCACCTTAGGTTTTTTGTTCATAACATCTTTTGCATTTTTTTCTAACAAGTTATTTTGCATATGCCTTCTCAAGTCACCATCTGTAATTATTCCAATTAGTGCTCGAGATTTATTTAATACACCAATACAACCAAAGTTTTTATTAGTTATCTGGACTATTACATCTTTCATATTAGCATTTTCATAGGTTAACGGCATATTATTTTTAGAGTGCATTATATCTTGTACCTTAACAAATCTAGCTCCAATATTACCTCCTGGGTGTAAGTCACCAAACATTTTTTTCGAAAAACTTCTCTTTTCTGAAATTGATAAAGCTATAGCATCGCCTAAGGCTAACATCATAGTTGTTGATGTTGTAGGAGCGATTCCAATTTTTCCAGCTTCATTTAAATTGGGTATAAAAATATTCATTGTAGATATTTGAGACAATTTACTTTTATTATTAGTTGAAATTAATAAAGATTTAATATTTTTCTTATTAGCATAATATAAAAGATCTAAAAGTTCTTTTGACTTTCCTGACTTAGAAAGAACCATAACAATATCTTTTTTTCTTAATGAACCTAAATCACCATGACTGGCTTCTGTAGGATGCATATAAAAAGCAGGTGTTCCTGTAGAAGTTAATGTAGAGGCAATTTTTCGAGCTATATGTCCTGACTTACCTACACCTGTTAAAATTACATGACCTTTTGTAATAAAAATTTCATTTAAAGCTTTTGTATATCTATTATCTAATGATTTAGATAATAGCGAAAGCGCCTCAGCTTCTTGATCAATTATATTTTTAGATAATTTTAAAAACATTTTTAAGAATGTGAGAAAATATCTACCTTATCCCAACCGAATAGGTCTAACTTAACTCTAGTAGGTAAAAACTTTAAAATAGGTAATAGAAGATGATGCCTTTTTTCTCTTTCTAAAATTTGATCTAATTCATGTTTTATTTTGTGTAAATATAAAACATCATTTGCAGCATACTTAATTTGATTTTTGGTTAATTCTTTTCCTCCCCAATAACTACTCTGCTGTTGTTTGGATATTTCTATATTTAATAATTCTTTGCACAGCTCTCTGAGACCATGTTTGTCTGTATAGGTTCTAGCAATTTTAGAAGCTATTTTAGTACAATAAATATTTCTTGGTAATACTCCCAAATATTTTTTTATTATAGCTAGGTCAAAACGAGCAAAATGAAATATTTTTAAAATTGACTTATTTTTCATAATTTTTTTTAAATTAGGTGCAGAATATCCTAGATCTCCTCCTAATTGAATTAAGTGAGAAGTATTATCTCCTGAAGAAAGTTGAACAAGGCAAAGCCTATCTCTATAGTTATTCAATCCCATAGCTTCTGTGTCTACAGCAATACTATCGGTGAAATTAATATTTTCTGGTATATCTCCTTGATGTAGGTAATTCATTTTATTAAAATATATAGATTTTAAATTTTTTTATGTTAATTAATATATATATTAACATTATCAATTCTAAAAATATACCATATTGTAGATGAGTGCTCAAAAAATAATTAGCGTTATAGGTGGAAATGGTTTTATAGGGAGTTATCTAGTAGATTTATTACTAGATAAGGGTTATTTTGTAAAAGTCATATCAAGAAATCCAAAAGCTAGTAGAACTTTTTATCCTTCTGCTAAACTAGGTCAAATTAATGAGATTAGTTGTGATATAACAAATGACAAAAAATTAAGTAATGCGATTAAAGGCTCATTTAGCGTCATAAATTTAGTAGGGATACTAGAACCTAAAGGTAGAAATGATTTTGAAAGAGCACATGTTAGAGGCTCTGAAAAACTTATTGACGCATGTAATCAAAATGGAATAGATAAATTTATTCAAATTTCTGCTATAGGAGTAGAAAAAAATAAGACATCCAGGTATGCGATTACAAAATTACAAGCTGAAAATAGAGTTAAAAAACTAAAAAGGTCTATCATCATAAGACCTTCAATTGTATGTGGGGAGGAAGATAACTTTCTTAATTTCTTTGCAAAATACGCAAAATATTCTCCTATATTGCCACTCATAGGAGGAGGAAATACGAAGTTTCAACCAATACATGTATCAGATCTTGCGAATATAATTACTTTGTGCATAAACAAAGATTTTAAAAGAGGACAAATTATAGAAGTAGGAGGCCCAGATATTTTAACCTTTAAAGAAATCTTAAGCTATTTAATAGCTGAATTGAAAATTAAAAGAGTTTTATTGAATATACCATTTCCTGCTGCAAAAAAAATAGCCTATATATTGGAAAAACTTCCAATTTCTTTGATGACAAGAGATCAGGTAGAAATGTTAAAATGTGATAATATTGTAAGTAGAAATTATTCTCATAAAAAATACTTCGAATATAACCCTAATTCTTTCTATGACTTTGCTAAAAAACAATTAAAAATCTTTACTAAAGACGGCGGGCACTAATTAGGATATGTATATTAAAATTAATATTCCTAATAAAACTCTATAAATGCAAAAAACTTTAAATGAAAATTTTTTAACCCACTCTAGTAAAAACTTTATAGAAACTATAGCTGTTGCAAATGCAATAGATATTACTAAAAATAACTTAGTTATATTTATACTGTTATCAATTAATACTTTATAAAAACCAAAACTGCTTGCAGCTAATAGAACAGGTATACCAGTTAGAAGAGAAAAATTAATACTGGCTAATCTATTGATACCTAAAAAACGCATAGCTGTTATAATACATCCAGAACGGCTCATACCTGGAATTAATGCAAGAATTTGAAAAAGACCTATAATTATACTTTCCTTAATTTTAATAACCTCTCTTCTATTTGCTTTTTTGTTATTATCTGAAACGTAAAGCAAGATTCCACCTAATATGCATGCTAAAGCTATTATAAATAGATTTGAACTATATAAGTTTAAATCTAAAAAACCTATAATGCCTCCAATAATAATAACAGGCGTACTAGCAATAGCAGCTAAAATAAGAGTAGGATTTTTTTTTAAAGAGAAAAAAAGTTTTCTATTATGAAATAAAACTGCAAGTAAAGTCCCCAGATGAGCTCCTAAAGCCAGTACTAACATGTTATCATTCCACTTAAAAACATCTTGTATTATATATAAGTGAGCTGAGCTAGAAACAGGAAGAAACTCTGTAATTCCCTGAATAAAAGAATAAATAATTATTTTTATATTTTCCATGTTTTTTATTTTTTAAAAATGATATATTAGTTTTAAATATTTCGAAATAATTTTTAAAATGTACAAGCTTTTTTATATGCCAATGTGCGCTGCAAGTAGAGCAGCAAAAATAATATTATATGAAAAGAAAATAGTTTTTGATTCTATTAATGAACCAATATGGCAAAGGCGTATAGATTTTTTAAAAATTAATCCAGAAGGAGACCTTCCTGTAATAATAGATGATCAGAATATCAAAATTGTAGGTTACTTTTCTTTAGCTTACTACCTAGATGAAACTAATGTAGGTTTAAACTTGATTGGTGATAATGCTCTTGATAGATTAGAAGTAAGAAGACTATGTAGATGGTTAAGTAATAAATTTTATAAAGAAGTCATGGATAATATCGTAGAAGAAAGAGTCTTCAAGAGCCTTAAAGGATTAGGGAACCCTTCTAGTGAATGTCTTAAGGCAGGTAGAGTAAATTTAAAAAATCATGAGAATTATTTTGAATGGTTACTAAAAGACAGAACTTTTTTAGCAGGAGAATTTTTTTCATTAGCTGATATTGTCTATTCTGCTTATATGTCTACATTAGATTACTTAAGTGAAGTAAGTTGGGAGAGAATAGGATATACAAAAAAATGGTATGCTAAAATAAAAAGCAGACCATCATTTAAAGATATTTTGAAAGAGAAGCTTTTTACTATTCCTGCTTCAAAGCACTATCAAGATTTAGACTTTTAATGGAACATCATAATTTATTTAATGAAATTAAACTTAAATCACAAGAACTTGGTTTTGATGAGATAGGTGTTTCTGGTTTAGAAAACTTTGAATTCTCTTCTAATAAGTTAAGAGAGTTCGTAAAGAAAAATTACCATGGTGATATGAGCTGGCTGAAAGATAAGCTAGATATTAGAAGCAACCCAAAAAATATATGGAATGATGCAAAAAGTGCAATAGTGTTAGGAATGAACTACGGACCCGATAATGATATTTTTGAGGATTTAAGAGAAAAATCAAAAGGGTATATATCTGTTTATTCTAGAAGAAAAGATTATCATAAAGTTATTAAATCTAAATTAAAAATACTTGCAGCGTACATAAAAAAAATACAACCTTCAGAAATAAAAGTTTTTGTAGATACTGCTCCATTAATGGAAAAACCACTTGCCAGCTTTGCAGGGTTAGGTTGGACAGGCAAGCATACAAATCTAGTTTCAAAAGAATTTGGATCATGGCTTTTTCTTGGTGTAGTTCTTGTGAATATAGATATAAATATCAAAAGTTATGCAACAAATAATTGTGGCTCATGTACAAAGTGTATAAATATATGCCCAACTAAAGCTATAATTGAATCCTATATTTTAGATGCGAGAAAATGTATTTCTTATTTGACTATTGAACATAAAGATCACATTGCTAAAAAATTTAGAAAAAAAATAGGTAATAGAATTTTTGGCTGTGATGATTGTTTGGCAATTTGCCCTTGGAATAAATTTGCAAAAAAAACTAAGGAGGTAAAACTAACCTTTATAGAGAAATTAAGAATGCCAAACTTAAAAGATTTTTTAAAGTTTAAAGATGAAGACTATAGGTTATACTTCGCTGGTACACCAATAAGAAGGCTAGGTTATTTTAGATTTATGAGAAATGTTTTGATAGCTGTAGCAAATTCCAATGACAATAGTTTAATAAATGAAGTACTTAAAAAGCTTGATAGTGAAAATACATTAATAAGAGCTATGGCAATTTGGGCAATCTTTTGTTTAGATGAAAGCCAGTTTTATGTTGAACGAAATAAGAGGTTGAAATATGAAAAAGATCAGAAAGTAAGGGATGAATGGCTTAATGGAGAACAGAAATGATAGTGTGTGGAATAGGCTATGGTTACTTAACACATTTTACATTCCAAAGGTTATGTAAGCTGGGAGCAATGGGGATAGGGATAACCTCTCAAAAAAAATATAAAAATCAAATAAATAATATAATGATGTTGAATAGAAATGAAATTAAAGATTCTATCTTGTTATCAACTCACTTATTAATAACGGCACCACCACAAAAAATAGGATGTCATGTTCTCAAAGGTTTTGATAAAAATATAGCTCGTTCAAGTATTCGATCAGTAATTTATATATCTTCTACCGGTGTTTATGGAAATCATAATGGTTCTTGGGTAACTGAAAATTCTGATCTAAGGGCAAAAAACTATTATGATAAAATTAGAATAAAGTCAGAAAATCAGTGGAGGAGTTTTTGTAAAAAAAATAATATCACTTTAAATATAATAAGAATCGCAGGTTTTTATGGTCCAGGACGTATAAAAATTAATTCGAAGAAAAAAATAATTATATTAGAAAAAGAAGGACATTTTTTTTCTAGAGTCCACATATTAGACGCGGCGAGAGTAATTTCTAAGATCATATTAGAAAGTAGTTCTTCTGATATATGGAATTTATCAGATGATAATCCAACAAGTAGAAAGGATTTTCTATTACATATAATGAAAATTAAAAATATAAATAAATTTAAAGTTGTTTCTTATACTGATTTTGAAGACAATTTACCAGAAAGATCTAAAAAATTTTGGACCAATAACAAAAAAGTATCAAATAAAAAAATAAAAGAATACTTTGACTATAAATTTATTTTTCCTAGCTTTAAAAATGGTTTATTAAATCTCAAAGAATATCTTTGATCATAGTGTTTAAGTGTATTTCTAACAGCTCTAAATCTTTTACGCTAGACATTCTATGATCACTATTTTTAACTATAGTTAACTTTGCATTCTTTGCATCTAATTTTTCTAATATTTTTAACTGAGTGCTTAAGCTTACTGCATCATCACGACTTCCATATAACAAACTTATAATAGAGTTAGTGTTGATTTTTTTATCTAATATAAAAAATTTTTTTGTGTCTTCTATAAACTTATTCGTGAAAATAAAATTTTCTTCAGAGTAATCACTACCTAATGAGATGTATTTATTTTTTTTATATTCTTTTTTTTCTTTTCTAGATAAATCTTTAATTATATTTTTTGTAAAGTCGGGAGCAGCTCCTATACCTATTACTCCCTTAATTTTTTTATTAGTTTTTTTAGATATTGATAAACCAATCCATCCACCCAATGAAGAACCAACTATAATTGTAGGGTAATTAAGTTTATGTTTAATAAAATATTTTGCTTCTTCTATCCATGAGCTTAATAGTTGATCTTTAATTACGCCTTCTGAAAGTCCATGACCAGAATAGTCAAACTTTAAATATTCAAAGCCTATTTTTTTACTTAAGTTTTCAAGGTAAGTGGCTTTATTGCCTTGCATATCAGAATTATAGCCTGCAAGAAATATTACAGATACTTTTGGTCCATTGTGTTTTCTTTTACGAGCATAGTAATAAACTTTTAATCCATTAATTTGAACAATTTTATAGCTTTTTTTTATCTGATTGTTCATATTAGTAGTTGGATTTTAAATGATTAAATTAAATAAAAAAAATACTAAACAAATTTCAGTATTGCAAGTACTACCTCATTTAAATTCAGGAGGTCTCGTATCAGGAGCTGTAGAAGTATCAAAAGCATTGTCTAGGAGCAATATCAAAAATATAGTAGTTTCTTCTGGAGGTTATAGAGAAAATGAAGTAATAAGAGAGAATGGTATCATAGAAAAATTACCTGTGCATAGTAAGAATGTCTTCAGAATTTTTAATAATAAAAAAAAGCTTATAGAGCTTATAAAAAAATATGATATAAATATTATCCACGCCAGGTCAAGAGCTCCGGCTTGGTCAGCATATTGGGCAGCTAGAGAGTTAAAAATTCCTTTTGTCACAACATTTCATGGTACATATGGGATAGAGAGTTTAATAAAAAAAAAATATAATTGTGTGATGCTTAAAAGTAATGCAGTTATAGCTATATCAAAATTTATTGAAAAGCATATAAAAGATAAATACAAATTTAAAGGAAAAATTCATACTATTTCTAGAGGCGTGAATACCGAAATTTTCTCTCCTGAAAAAGTGTCCTCTGCTAGATTAATTAATGCAGCAAAAAAAATTAAAACAGAAGGTAATGATAAAATTATATTATTACCAGGACGATTAACTGATTGGAAAGGTCATCGCTTAGCAATTAAAGCAGTAGCAAAGCTGAGCTTTAACGACTTTAAGTTAGTAATAATTGGAGATAGTCAGGGTAGAACAAGATATAAAAATTCGTTAATAGAACTGAGCTCAAGTCTAAATTTGCACAATAGAGTTATTTTTTTAGAACATACCAGGGACCTGCCGGCCTACATGATGCTTTCAGACTTAGTGCTTTCCTGCTCTATAAAACCAGAAGCATTTGGTAGGACTACATTAGAAGCTCAGGCTATGGGCAGACCTTTAGTAGCTTTTAATCATGGAGGGTCTATTGAATTAATTAAAAATAATGAAAATGGTATTTTATCTGAGGTAGCAAATATAGAGAAATTAGCTATTAATATTGAAAAAGGATTAAATTTAAGTATTAGAGAAAGGAAAAAATTAGCTAAAAAGAGTATAGTTAATGTACAAGAGAAATACCGAACTGAATTTATGTGTAAAAAAACTATTAATGTATATAAAAATATATTAAATACTTTTGCTAGTTCGTGAAAAAAATACTAATAATTAAACATGGAGCTCTGGGGGATGTTATTCTTTCTATGTATGCAATATTTTCAATTTCACAATATTTTAAGGGTTACCACATTTCAATTTTAACGGAATCTAAATATGAAGATATATTTAATAAATTACCTTTTATTAAAGATATAAGAATAGATAATCGAAAAAAAATTTATTCATTTATTCATTATTTGGGATTAATTAATTGGTTTTATAAAGAGAGTTTTGAATGGGTCTTTGATTTACAAACTTCTAAAAGAACTAAACTTTATTTTTTAATTTTTACGTTGTTTAGAAAATGTAATTGGAACGGTATATCTAAAAATTGTTCTCACCCACATTTAAACCTTGAAAGAAAGTATCTTCACACTGTAGAAAGGCAAAAGCAACAATTAAAATGTGCGGGTTTACATGAATCCAGGAAACCTGATTGGAATTTATTTAAAAAGGTAAATAAAAAATTTAAATACTCTAAACCTTATGTAATTTTAGTTCCAGGAGGTTCTAAACATAGAGAAAACAAAAGGTGGTGTTACGATAATTTTTTACTAATCGTTTCCCACTTAAGAAAAAAAAATATTCAAGTGCTTTTTATTGGAGGTAGTGATGAAAAAAAAATTTTAAAAAATTACAAGAAAAAAAAAGGAGTAATAAACTTAATAGGAAAAACCAATTTTACTGATCTAGCATATTTATCTGATAAAGCGAGCATGATTATAGGAAATGATACAGGGCCTATGCATATTTTGGTAGCATGTAGCAATAAAAAAACAAAAAAAATAATTTTATTTGGAGAAGCATCAGACCCAAATCTTTGTGCGCCAATAGGAGAAAATGTTAAAATTATAAGAAAGAAAAATATAAACGATATCAAACCGAAATTAATAATAGATTTAATAAATGAAAATAACTATAGTAAACTTTAATTATTTTAGTTATAAATTGTATATTAATAAGTCTAAGGAGGTAATGTTATAGCAAGAGAGAATCATGCGTCAAACGCGGGTCCACGCGTGAATAAAGAAATTTTTATTGATCCAGTAAGGTTAATTGATAACAAAGGCAAAATGTTAGGTGTGGTAAAACTTAATAAGGCTCTAGAAATCGCTGAGAGTGCAGGACTAGACTTAGTAGAGGTGTCTCCTAATGCAAAACCACCAGTTTGTAAAATATTAGATCATGGAAAGTACAAATTCGAAGCTCAAAAAAAAGCAGCTAAAGCTAGAAAAAAACAAAAAGTTATTGATATTAAAGAAGTAAAGTTTAGACCTAATATAGATACTAATGATTTTAATATTAAAACCAAAAATGTTATAAAGTTCTTATCTGCGGGAGATAAAGTAAAAATTACACTAAGATACAGAGGAAGAGAGATGGCTCACAGAGACTTAGGTATTAATATTTTAAAAAAAATAAAAGATGAAACCTTATCATATGCTAAAGTGGAGTTAGAACCAAAGTTAGAAGGAAGACAAGCCGTCATGATATTAGCCCCGGAAGATAAAAGTAATAAAGAAAAAAATATTGGTAAATAAAACTTGATTTGCTTTATATTTTTAATATAGTGTTCATTTACGGGAATATTATGCCAAAGATTAAAAATAAGAGTGGAGCAAAGAAAAGATTTTCTTTTACTAGTACAGGTAAGGTGAAAGTAGGTCAAGCCGGAAAAAGACATGGCATGATAAAAAGAACCAATAAATTTGTGAGAAACGCTAGAGGCACTACTATTCTAGCTAAGGCTGATGAAAAGATAATTAAGAGAAACTTTTTAAGAAGTTAAATAGGTGAGAAATGGCAAGAGTTAAAAGGGGTGTTACTAAACATGCCAGGCATAAAAAGGTTCTAGCTGCAGCTAAGGGCGCACGCGGTAGGCAAAAAAATACTTTTAGAGCTGCTATACAAAGAGTTGAAAAAAATAGACAGTATGCCTATAGAGATAGAAGAAACAAAAAAAGAGATTTCAGAAAACTTTGGATTTTGAGAATAAATGCTTCCTGTAGATCACATAATATAAGATATTCTGAGTTTATGCATTTACTTCAAAAAAATAATATAGAGATGGATAGAAAGGTTTTAGCACACATTGCCTTTCATGAACCAAACACATTTAAATCAATTGTGAACCAAGTTAGAAAATAGTTATCTGGGCTCGGAGAGTACTATAACAGATATAATAAAAAAAGCTAAGGAACTTAGCCTTAAAATTGATAGAAACCTCAAAAATGTAAAAAATTTACAAGAACTAGAACTTATCAAGGTTAACTATACTGGTAAGAAAGGTGTTTTTACATCTTTGTTAAGGTCCTTAAGCTCACTTGATAATCAAAAAAAAGCTATTGCAGGTAAATCATTAAATTTATTTAAATCAGATATTGAACATAAAATTAATAGTAAGAAAGAGGATTTAAAAAAATTAAAATTAAATGAAAGCCTTATAAAAGATAAAATAGATATTACACTGCCCGCGAGACCCATTAGGCAAGGAGGTATTCATCCTATATCAAAAACAATTGATGAGATAGTAAGTATTATGGGGTCTTTAGGCTTTAATGTAGAAGAGGGCCCTCATATTGAGGATGATTATTACAACTTTACAGCACTTAATATTCCTGAGGAACATCCAGCTAGACAAGAACATGACACGTTTTATTTAAATGGTAAGCATAAGAAAAAGTTACTCAGAACTCATACCTCTCCTGTTCAGATTAGAACTATGAAAGAAAAAGTTCCACCAATTAAAATTATAGTACCAGGTAGTACTTATAGGTGTGATGATGATGCTACTCATTCACCAATGTTTCATCAAATAGAGGGATTAGTAGTTGATGAGAATATATCAATGGCTAACTTAAAATGGGTTATAAAAAAATTATTATCTTCTTTTTTCAATGTAAAAAGTCTTCCTATGAGGTTTAGGCCGTCTTATTTTCCTTTTACCGAACCTTCAGCAGAAGTAGATATTGGATGTTCTATAGATAATGGAAAATTAGTAATTGGTGAAGGTAAGGATTGGTTAGAAGTACTTGGCTGTGGTATAATCAATCCACATGTTTTTGAAAATTGTACAATAGACACAAAAAAGTATAGCGGTTTTGCTTTTGGTTTGGGAGTAGAAAGATTCGCAATGCTAAAATATGGTATTACAGATTTAAGAATGTTTTATGAGAATGATCATAGATGGTTAAAATACCATAGCTTTATACCTAAAGGTTTTCCTAATATTCTAAAAGGTTTATAATGAAGTTTTCTCTTTCATGGTTGAATGAACATATTAAAATAAAAAAAATACCAGAACAAATTTCTGAGGCACTTACAGGTTTAGGTCTAGAAGTTGAAAGAATAGAAAGCCTAAATCAAAATTTTGAAGATTTTTATGTTTGTGAGATTATCAAATCTTACAAGCATCCTAATGCTGATCGATTAAAAATATGTGAGATTTCAGATGGTTTAAAAAAGTTTAAAGTAGTTTGTGGAGCAACTAATGCAGTTACTGGTTTGAAAACAATATTTGCTCCTAACGGTACATATATTCCAGGGACAAATTTTAAGCTAGAAAAAAAAAATATTAGAGGAGTAGAAGGTGATGGAATGCTTTGTTCTGAAAAAGAACTTGGTTTACCAGAAAAAATTGATGGGATTATAGAGCTTGGAAAAAAATATAAAATTGGGGAAAATTTTAGAAAGTATATTGAAGACGAAATTATTTTTAATATAGGGTTAACTCCAAATAGAGGAGATTGTTCTTCTGTAAGAGGTATAGCTAGAGATTTGTCAGCAAAGTTTAATTTAAAATTAATAGACCGTAAAATAAATAATAAAAAAGGTTCTTTCAAAAGTAGAATCAGCTGGGATTTGAAGAAACTAGAAAATAAAAATGATTGTCCCTTAATTTATGGAAGACACTTTATAATTAATAAAAACTTAGAAAGCCCATACTGGTTAAAAATGAAGTTGAAGTCTATAGGTCTAAAACCAATTTCTAGCTTAGTTGATATTACAAATTTTGTTTTATACGATATAGGAAGACCCTTACATGTTTTTGATGTAAGAAAATTAGAAGGAGATTTGAGAGTAGTTTGTTTATCAGATGAAGAAAAATTTATTGGGTTAGATAAAAAAGAATATCAATTGAAAAAAGGAGATATTGTAATAAAAGATAGCAAGAAAACTGTAAGTCTTGCTGGTATAATGGGAGGTTATAATAGTTGTGTTGATGAAAATACAGATGAAGTCTTTTTAGAGGTAGCCTATTTTTGCTCAAAAAAAATTGCTCAAACTGGAAGTAGACTTGGAATAGTATCAGATGCTAGGTATAGGTTTGAAAGAGGTATAGATTATAATGGGTTAATTGAAGGTTTAGAATATAGCACAAAGCTAATTTTAGATATTTGTGGAGGAACGTTTAGCACATATACCTTATCAGGAAAAACAACCTTTCCACAAAATAGAATAACATATAATTTTGGACTTTTTAATAAGTTGGTTGGGTATAGTCTTAACTCTAGAAAGCAAGTAGATTTGTTGAAGAGTTTGAAGTTTGATATAACTCAAAAGGATAAAAATAATATTTATGTCAAACCACCATCATGGAGAAATGATATAAGGCTTGGCAATGATATTGTAGAAGAAATATTAAGATTAGACGGTTATTATAATATTCCTGAAAAACAAATTGGAAACCAAATAAACTTCACTAAGAACATATTTTCTAATATCAAAGATGTCCAATTTCAAGTTAGAGAATCTTTAGCTCGATTAGGTTTATATGAAGTTATAACCTTTTCATTCATATCAGAAAAAAAAGTAATTCCAGTTAGTGCTATTAATCAAGAACTAAAATTAGAAAATCCTATATCTAGTGAATTAGGGATTATGAGAAACTCATTATTTCCAAACCTCCTAGATATAGCTTCAAGAAATTTTTCTCGAGGAATAGAATCTACGGAAATATTTGAAGTAGGTTTCACCTATGATGGGGTTGAGCCTTCAAACCAAAATTCAAGCTTCGCTTTACTACTTTCTGGTAGCACATCAAAAAAGACTTGGCATAATCCTAGAAGAAATTATGACTTTTTTGATATGAAATCAATTATAAATGCTTTATTTGAAGAGTTATTAATTGTAGGTATTGAATATAAAAGAAGCAAAAATGACTGGTTCCATCCTGGTATTTCTACAGATCTTTTTTATAAAGGAAAACTAATATTAAGTTTTGGCGAGATTCATCCAAATTTAAAGAGTTTATTTAAAATAAAACAATCTCCCATTATTTGTGAAGGTAATCTAGAAAATATTAAGCTTATAAAACCTTCTAAAAAACCTATAGTATTATCACCTTTCTTACCATTAAAGAAAGACTTTGCTTTTATATTGAATTTTGAGGACAATGTACAAAAAGTTATTGATGCAATAAAGGAAGTAGATGAAAATATAGGAGAAATAACAATATTTGATGTTTACAAGAATAATCAAAACAACAATGTGTCAATTGGAGTTGAAGTAGAGCTTATTCAAAAAGATAAAGTTTTAGACTCACAGGAAATAAGCTTTATAATGAGTAAAATTATCGATTTTGTTGAAAAAAAAGCTGGATCTAAACTCAGAATTAATTGAATTGTCTAAATACCTTTACACAAATTAATATTAATAAAATCAAACCAGAAAATAAAACAAAATTAATCTCTAAAAATAATAAGATAACTTTAAAAAAATTTATGCCAATTGAGTTAAATAAATCAAAATTACTTTCTATATATTTTTGAAACCCTACTAAACTATTAGCATTTATAAAATACCAGAGATCTCCAACAGAAAAGTTAGGAAAATTAATACTACAAATAATTAGGCTGTTGCTTAGGAAAAATAATATAATAAAAAGTTTTTTTTTTTTTAACATGGTGTTATTTATATTAATATATATCATTTTAAATAAAAAAAAAGGAGAGGTGGCCGAGCGGTCGAAGGCGCACGCCTGGAACGCGTGTATGCGAGCAATCGTATCGAGGGTTCGAATCCCTCTCTCTCCGCCAGCAATTTATTTTTTTACTATATCTTTAGAAAAATTAGATATGAATTGATAAAGATTTTGATTTGAATTTTCTAATACTAATTTCTTATTAACTATCAATGATCCTCTTTTTGCTTCATATATTTTTAAATTAAGTAAACTGGAACCTTTCTCATCATAAATAATTCCATTAATAACAAATGAAGCATTAGACTCTGTTGCAATCAACATAACTTCAGGTGGATTAAGATTTTCTGACCCTTGAGGTGTTTTAACTACTGCTAAATCGTTTTGTTCTAAAATGGTACTGTCTATTAAAGATACAATTTCATCAATTTTACTGCCATTAAGTATTTTTGATTGGTTTTGAAATTGCATTAGCGCTAAAATAATATTACCAGCACCCGCAACCTCATTGCTAGTGGATAAGTTGTCTTGATTAGATCTAAAACTCTCTAAAACACTTTTAGAATTATCGGTATATTCTATTTTTTGAGAAAAATTATTTTTAAAATAAATAAAGCTTATTAGAATAAGTATTAAAATAACTGAAAGCGAAACCAAATAAAATTTATTTATTTTTTTAAAAGAAAAATTATTAGAAGTTATATTCTCAGATGTCATTTGACTAGTATATACTTTAATTTTTTTAGCTATGTTTTTAAGTTTTTTTTCTCCCTGATATTTAAAATTTATATCAACTTTGTCTTCTACTTCTTGAAAAACCTTTTCTGATATTGTAATTTCTCCAGGGGCTGATATTGATTCTAACCTTGCTGCTATATTTACATTGTCTCCATATAAGTTATCATCTTGGGTCATTATGTCTCCAAGATTAATGCCTATCCTAAATTCTATTGCAATATTATCTTTAACTTCTTTTGCTTTAGCACTAACTTCTTTTTGAATATTGATTGCAGTTTCTAGCGCATCAACGGGGCTTGCAAATTCAGCCATAATAGAATCACCGGCTGTAGAAAATATTCTGCCATTAAAGTCACCTATGATCTTGTCAGTAATTTTTCTGGTTTCCTTTAATCTAAATAATGTTAATTTTTCATTGTAAGCCATAAGCTTACTGTATCCTACTACATCAGCTGCAAAGATGGCAGCCATCTTCCTCTTTGCACCTTCAGCAGTTTTATTGTCCTTATCTAAAACAAATACATTTTTATTGCTTTCTGGCATAATATTATTGTAGTAATTTTCTAATTAAATAAAAGATTTATTTCTTATGGTTTCAGTAGTTTTATATAATCCACAAATTCCTCCTAATACTGGGAATATTATGAGGTTATGTACAAATACTGGATTTGAACTGCATATAATAGAACCAGCAGGCTTCCCGCTAAATGATAAATCTCTAAGAAGGGCTAAATTAGACTATTTTACAGATACTTTACCTATACTTCATAAAAATACTGCTGATTTTTTTAAAAGCATTGATCAAAGTCAAGTTTTCGTTGTAAGTAAATTTGGAAAAAATATTTATACAGAGATTAATTATAACGAAAATGTTTTACTTCTTTTTGGAACAGAAACTAAAGGACTACCAAAAAAAATTTTAAATAAATTTAAGAATCGGTCACTAAAAATACCCATGACAAATAATAGTAGGAGCATAAATTTAAGTAATTCTGTATCTATAGTAGTTTACGAAGTTTGGCGACAACTAAAATTCAGTGGCGCTAAAGTCTAAGATCATATATAAATATTATATAACAAAGGGAGTTAAAAAATGTTCTTGTTAAAAAAATTTGCAATAATGATTTCTGTACTAAGTATGTTCATAACATCTTGTTCAAATAATGATACTTCAACGAATGAGTCTAGCGAAAGCATTAAAGAAAAAAAGGTAAGATGGAAAATGGCAAGTACATTCGCAGGTAATCTTACGCAATTAGGGTCTTCTGGAGTAAGGTTTTCAGAACAAATTAAAATCATATCAGGCGGGAATATTAATGTTAAGTTTTTTGATCCTGGTGCTTTAGTGCCTGCACTTGAAATTTTTGATGCTGTTTCATCTGGTTCTATAGATGCTGGCTGGTCAACTCCTGGATATTGGGCAGGCAAGGTTCCCGCACTTCCTCTGTTTGCTGCAGTTCCCTTTGGTCCTTCTGCTCAGGAATACATTTCATGGATTTATTATGGTGGGGGAAAAGAATTATTTGAAGAAATATATGCTAAACATAATATTAAGGGAATAATATGTGGAGTAGTACCACCTGAAGCATCTGGCTGGTTCAGAAAGGAAATAAAATCAGTTGAAGATCTTAAAGGTATGAAGATGAGATTTTTTGGATTAGGAGCTAAAGTAATGGAAAAAATAGGAGTATCCACCCAATTAATCGCAGGAGGAGATATTTTTCCAGCTTTGGAGTTAGGTACTATTGATGCAACAGAATTTTCAATGCCAGCTGTGGATTTAGATTTGGGTTTTTATCAGGTTGCTAAACATTATTATTTTCCTGGATGGCATCAACAATCTACGCTGTTTGAGCTTATGGTAAACATGGATAAATGGAATAAATTATCTGATACTCAAAAAGCTCAGATTGAGTCAGCTTGTGGAGATAATATAAGAAATGGTATAGCTGAAGGAGAGGCTATTCAAGTAGAGGCTTTAAATACACTAAAAGAAAAAGGAGTGCAAATTCATAGATGGAGTGATGAGGTGCTAAATACTTTAGAAAGTGCTTGGATGGAAGTTGTTGCTGAAGAAAGTGCTCGAGATGAAGATTTTAAGAGATCTTGGAACTCTCTTAGCACCTTCAGAAAAAATATTGAAACCTGGAAATCTCTAGGTTATCTAAATTAAATTCTCTTGGTGTTTGAAGCATAATATTGTATAGAATTAGTTGTTAACAAAGAATAAAATATCTATCTTTGGACTTATAACAGGTCTCTTTACTTTCATGGCTTTTTTTTTTTCAGAGCCTCCTGAAGGATTAAGTAAGGTTGCTTGGTTAACTGCTGGAATTTCATTGCTGATGACTATCTGGTGGATAACTGAAGCATTACCAATCTATGCTACTGGGTTTATACCCTTAGTGTCTTTTCCAGTATTAGGATTATTTGATATTAAAGTAGTTTCCAGTTCTTATTCACACCCATTAGTTTTACTATTTTTAGGTGGCTTCATTATAGCATCAGCTATGGAAAATACTGGATTACACAAAAGAATTGCTATTAAAATATTAAGTTTTGTAGGCACAAGCCCAAGTAAAATTATTGCAGGCTTTATGATAACTACAGCTATTTTGAGTATGTGGGTCAGTAATACTGCTTCTACAATAATGATGTTACCAATAGCTATGTCTGTAATAACTATTTTTATAACTAAAAAAAATTCACAGAAAAATGATTTTGCTATACCGTTACTATTAGCAATTGCATATTCTGCTTCAATAGGTGGAGCAGCAACTATTATCGGTACACCCACAAATATTATGCTAGCAAGTATATTAAGTGATACTTATAATTTTCAAATTACTTTTATAGATTGGTTTATAATAGGCTTTCCAGTTGTTATTTTGTTATTGCCTATAGTTTGGATGTTTTTAACTAAAATTGTATTTAAAGTCTCATCAGAAAAATCTACCGCATTAGAGAAGACCTTAGCAGAGTTAAAAAAGTCAATTGGAAAGGCTAGGAAAAGTGAAAAAGTTGTAGCAATAATATTTATACTAACAGCAAGTCTATGGATTTTAAGAAAAGTTCTAAATGACAGTTTAGGTTTAAAGCTTAATGATACATCGATAGGAATATTTGGTGCATTGATGCTTTTTATAATACCTGTAGAAAATAATAAAAGAGCATGTAATTGGCAAACTGCTAATAAAATCCCTTGGGGAGTTCTATTTTTAGTCGGAGGAGGAATAGCTCTTTCAAAAGCATTTAATTCATCGGGCTTAGCATTATGGATAGGATCTTTTTCAAATTATTTATATGGATTAAATATTTATTTATTAATTCTAGTTTCAGTGTTGATAATAATTTTCTTAACCGAACTAAATTCTAATACTGCAACAGTTGCAACATTTACTCCAATCTTAATAACTTTCGCTATAGGGTTAGAGGCAAATCCGTTATATTTTGTAATACCTACAACTATAGCTGCAAGTTGTGCATTTATGCTTCCAATAGCTACTCCTCCTAATGCAGTTATTTTTGGAAGTGGAAAAATAGATATTAAAGACATGGTTAAAGCAGGAGTTGGATTAAATTTTATTTCTGTTTTATTAGTTACTACCGTAGCTATATTATTATTAGATTTATTTTATAGTTTTGATATTAAGAGTTTGCCTGAATGGGCAGTTACTAGTTAAAATTATAGCTAGGGTTAATTTTTCTGATAAAAATTTTAGCACTATTTATATTTATTAGTAGTTCTATGGCTAATGCAAAAAATAAACTACTAATTAAAGTATTTTGTAAAAATGGTAATGCCATATAATAACAAAGTATTAATCCTTGAAAATTTGGATTATATATATCACTAAAAAGCCAAACACCAAAGTTTGAGATGAAAAAAAACATTATACAACTTAACGTTACCCCTAAAAACCTATAGTAATTTTTTTTAAAATACTTAGCAAAAAAACCTACTAGCATCAAACTCCCCCAGGTAAAAAATATTAATTGATGAATACCAATTATTAAATCACCTATTATAAAAGCAACAATCGCTACTAATAAAAATTTACGTCCAAATAAAACAGGCAAGTAAAAGGCCAAAGCTAAAGTAGATGTAAAGTTAGGTGGATGGGGTATAAGTCTAGTTACTATTATTGATATAAAACTTACTAAAACAAAATTTTTTATAAGATCAACTTTCATGTATTAATATTATATAATTATTAAAAAAAAATCTAATTTTAATTGATTACTTTAAAACCTAGATAAAAAGAACGATCAGGATTTTTATAACCTAAATTGTTGTAGGTTGATCCTGCACGGTTAAGTGTATTACTTTTATTTAAAGCATTCTCTAATTTAAAAAAAAGTTTTGATTTTTTATTAATTACATAATTAGCATTTAGATTTAAAGATCTATAAACTGGTAATTCATTATATAGAGTGTCTTTTGCCTTATTTTGATAATGATATGATGCATTAATATCTAGGCTTTGAAGAGGTTTTATATTAGTAAATAATATGACCTTATCCTTAGGTACTAGTTTTATACTATCTCCATCGTTTTCTTTTCCATTAGTTTTTGTATATTTTACTCCCGTAACAATATTGTCATGCAATTTAGTATTGATTCTAAATTCTGTACCATAAGATTTTAAGTTACTATTACTTTGTCTATATTTAGAAGCTGAATAAACTATTATGTCTTCTATCTTAGTTTCATAAACTCCAAAATATAAATTAGTAGACCCTTTTTTAAATTTAAATTCACCACCTATGTCATATGTCAATGAAGTCTCTGGCTTTAAATTAGTATCACCATACTGACTATATAATTCGTAAGGAGTGGGAGTTCTGTAACCACTACCGATGCTAGCTCTCAAGACAGTATTTTTTAAAAAATTTTTATTTAATTGAACTCTAGCAGTATCAAAACTTCCATAATTACTATCATATTCTCTTCTTCCAGAGATATCTAAATAAGTATTAGAAGCAGGTTTTAGTTTAAATTCTGAAAAAATTGAGTATACATCTTGATCAGTTAATTTTCCTGATATATCAGCATTTTTTTTAAGGTAGTCTATTCCAAATAAATTACTTATATTCCAAAAGTTAGCAGATATGAGATACTCTAATTTATTTTTTCTGCCGTCATATTCTGTTCTACCATACTGACTTGCATTTATTCTTGTAGTATAAGTAGGCTGAAACGTAAGTTTATGACTTATATTTTTTTTAGTATAAGTTACATCTAATAATAATGCTTTGGCTTTGTCATATCTATAATATAATAAAGTATCTCCTGGATATGAGTAGTTATCATCAAACTCATTATGTTGATAATAAGTTCTACCATTAAAATTTATTTCTAAATTATGGTTTATTTTAAAATTAGATAAGAAGTTTGCGCCATATAGATAGTAACCATCTTTTTCATTGTGATTTGATTCAGATTCAACGAAGGAATGATATCCAGTAGATCTTTCAGAGTCAAAGTTAAAAGATAGTTTAATATTATCATTTAAAAATTTGATGGAGTGTGCATTATTTACTGTCCCATACGAACCACCTTCTATAAAATGTTCTAGTGTCATACCAATTTTATCTGGTAAAGAAGAATTTAAGGATATAACACCACCTACTGCTCCTCCACCATATAATGTACCCTGAGAGCCATTTAATATTTCTATATTATCAATATTACTAATATTGATATTGTCAATATAAGTAGGTTCTTCTTGAGTTGAAGTTATATCTGATAAGTCCATACCATCAACAAGAACTTTAATATACTTTCTGGCCAATCCTCTATTAAAATAACCAGAATCGCTTCCCTTATTTCCTTTAGGGGCTACTGAAAAACCTCCAAACTCTTGTAATAAACCGGTTGTTGAAGTAGAGGAAGAGTTGTCTAGTTGACTTTTTTCTATCAATAAAACTGATGACCCGGTCTTTTCTAATTGTAATAAAGACTTATTAGGAGAAGCAACAACTTTTCCTAGGTCTTCATATGCAATTAGTAATTTATTAAATATTAGAAAAAAAAATAAGATAAAAAAACGCATAGTACATCCTTTCAACGTAAAATAAAAAAAATGTCCATGAACGATTATTATCGCGCTATATACGTAACCTCCGACGTAAAGCTACAGACTATATCAGGCAGGTTTCCTGGCTTAAAGTATTTTTGCTAATTCACCTTCCCAGTAATACCAGTGGCATAGAAAAAGCTAAACTTTTACAGTTGCGGAGACAGCTTAGGATTTAAACCTAATTCCCTTTTACTCTTGTCTTAACAAGACACCTAATATGAAATTAAGATAGTTTAAAAAAATATTTTATTCAACTTTTTTTTTTTAAAAATTTATTTATAAATTTTTTTTGAAAAGACCAAAAGTATTTGAATTCACCAAAAAGTGTCCCTACTAGCAACAAAATAATTTGATAAATTGGAAAAATTATTAGAATATTTAATATTACTTGAAAAAAATGACTTTTGATATGGTTGCTATAATTCAAAAATTCAAGGATAGGGTTCGAAATTAATACAGATAAGCTTCCACTAATGGAAAAAACCACAAAAACAATTATTAGTTGTTTTTTCCCATTCGTTCTAAAAATATTATGAAGTTTTTGTAATAAAATCTATTTTACTCCAGTTGTTATTTTTATATGATCAACCATTGCCATCATACCTACTTGCCTTCTAGCTGACAAGCTAGGTCCTAACCCCAGATCATTTACTAAATTATGTCTTAAATTTTTAATTTCATCATTTGTAAGTCCAGATAGTGCTTCTGTAATAATCTTAACTAAACCTTTAACAATCAGGGCATCACTATCTCCATCAAAATAATTTTTATTATCTTTTTTGTGATATTTAATCCAGACCTGAGCTAGACAACCAGACATTTTATTATTTTCATTCCTATCCTTTTCTTCAAGGGATCCTTTTTTTTTTCCAACCTCAATTAAATATTCAAATTGGCCCTCCTCTCCCTCTAATTCTAGAATAGTTCTTAAATTCTCTGCATGTATTTTTATTTTCTCTAACATAAATATTTACTCTAACTTATATACGATAAAAATAGAAAAAGTATTCTTTTTTTTTAATATCATATTTTTTTTATAAGGAGATATCAAATTTAGTGTTTTAATTGAGGAATTGATTAACCTTTCTGAAGCATTTGTTTTGCTCCCTATTAAAATATTAAATATGTTTCCATTCATATCTATAGAAAAGTTCAATTCAACAATACCTTCCTCTTTTTTTCTAATTGATATACGGGGATAGTTTTGAGTAGCTTTTTTTTGTATTAGTGCTTTTAGTTGATCATTGTACTCTTTAAATATTTTGATTTCTTCGTTGGTATTTTTTTTAACAGATTTTTTTACTTCTTTGTTTTTAGAATTTTTATTTTCAAATTCTTTTTTAGTATTATAAGTATCTTGTATTATATCCTTAGGTTTTTGATATACTTTTTTTTCTATAGGGATTTTAATAGTATTTTTATGAACATTAATTGATTTTTTTTTTAAATTATCAAACTTTAGTACATCATTTATCTGATTTTTTTTTTCTATTTTTTTTTCAACTACATTAGATACTTTTTTTTCTTCAATATTATTAGTAGATAGTGTTTCTAGCTTTACATCAATTATCTGATTATACATCTCTATAGGTTTATTTGTTTTTACCAAATAAAAAAAAAAAAATATTATTATTGAGTGAAGAAAAAAAGAAAGAGCATGGCTAATTTTACTCATAAAAATACTTTACATATAAATTATACTTAAGTATTACCATCTAATGCTAGCACCTAAAAAGAAGGATTGAGGTTGACCTGGTGACAAAAAGTTGGGGTCTAGTGCACCTATAGCAGAATCTCCTGATCCTGTATCTCCTAGTTCAGTAATGGGAACACTTACTTCACTAGAACTAGCTTCTCCTAAAACACCCATAGTCTCATAGTTGCTATCTAAAATATTATCAACTCTAGCAAAAATATTTATACTTTTAGACGGTTTATAGCTGGTTTCAAAGTTGAATATCAAGTAAGGACTTGTTTTATTCAATTGATTTGACTCATCACCTCTTAAATAAACCCCTGTTGCTCCTAAAGCTCCCAATGAAAAATTAATGTCATTATTGAAACCATAAGTAGTTTTAGCGTTTATTTTGTGTAAAGGCATACCGGGAATAATATCACCCGCTTCAATATCATTTACAGCATTTGGATGATTGGCTGCTGGTAATGTATGAGCCGACTGAAAAGTAGCTTTAAGATAAGAATAATTTAAAATTGATGATTTAAAACCTTTTTTAGAATTTTTCTTATTCTTACGTAAAGATAAATCAAAACCAAGTCTCTGAGTTTTTCCAAAATTTTTAAAAAACCCAGAAGAAAGACCAGTACCTTTACTTACAAATATTATATCTTCTGAATTTTGTGAGAAATGTCCTATTGCACTCCAATTAATAGAATAATCTTTATTAAATAGTTTACCTCTCGTACCTATTTCTGCTCCTCTAGTTATTACTTGCTCTAAGGGAGGATCTGCAACAAATGCGTTAGGTAATCGGCATGGAGCTGCTGGATCTGCACAACTTAATTCCACTGGGGATGGGGCTCTATTAGCTTCTCTATAGTTAGCTACTACAGAAATTTTATCATTGTAATTATAAACAAAACCTAAAGAAGGGTTTACTCTAAAATATCTGTGATCGCCGTTTATAAAAGCCGTTCTGGTATAAATGGGTGTTTTAAAGTTATCAATTAATTCTACAAAAGCTAAATTTGCTCTTATTGAATTATTTAAAGTGAGTTTGTCATTGTAATTAAAATTGTCACTAGCATAAAGGCCATATACATTTAATTTTCCAGTTACCTCTGCAGGTCCTACATCTCCTCTTTCTTTATTCTCAGGATCATTGCCAGACCCATCATGTTCTTGTTCAGCTACTAGTTCTATTGCATTTCCATTACTTCTATAAAGTGGAGTTACAGTTCTTTCTGTGGTAAGAGTTCCGAGAAAACCCTGAGATCTGAAAAATGTTTTTGCTTGATCATAAGAAATTCCTAAGGCTATTTTATGTTGTTTGTCATATAAATTTAGAAAGTTATCATATTGCATAGCCCCACCCATTGTAGTAGTGGTAGTAAAAGTTTTATTCAATAATCCATATTTTCTTATATTATCATTCGATTCTATTGCATTACCATGTTGATCTAATATAATTCCATAATCACCTGTAGAATTATCTTCACCACATAATGGAGCGTCATCAAAACCGTAATCATTTTTTAGTTCTGTAGCATCAGCAGCACTATTTTCTGCACATTCTTCTGCATCTATTTCGTCTGCGTTAAAAGTAGTCCTATATAATCGTTTGTGATAGATATTTGCAGATATTACAGCATCTTTTTTGGTATAGAAATTAGAGATGCCATAAAATAGACTCATTTTATTTGATGTTTTATCAGGCCAAGTAAATACAGCTTCTCTATTCTTTTCAAGTAGTTCTATAGGAACCACACCATTGCCATTAAGATCTGTATTTCCTCCTAAAAAGGAGATACTTAAATCATAATTATCTTTTTCAAATCCATAGTTTGTAAAAAACCTTGATATATCACCGTCACTATGGTCTCTCCAGCCACCATCTCTTTCAATTTCTATGGAGGTATATGTTCCAAATATATTATCTCCATAGCCATATTCAAGCAAATCTGAGGAATAGTTAAAAGATCCCAATTTATTAATGGTATCAATAAATTCAGTATTTTTATAATCTAATCCTTTTTTTGTAGTTAAAGCCAATGATCCACCCAATGCATTTAATCCAAATGCAGGATTTGAGCTCATTAAATCAATTTGTTTTATTGCATTTTCAGGTACTAGTTCCCATTGTACAGTATCGCCAAAACTTTCATTTATTCTAATTCCATCTAAGTATACAGACAAACCCTGTGATTCTCCTAGTAATGGAGAAGCTGTAAAGCCTCTATAGTCAACGTTTTTTTGAAAGGAACCATTTTGTACATCTTTAACTGAAATACCTGAAAATTTTTCATTCATCAAATCAGTTATAGTTTTAGAAAGATTTTGAGAAATTTCATTTTCAGTTATTTTTTGTGTAGTATTGGGAACACTATCCCTATTGATCATTATTCCTGGTATTGGCGAGGCTCCGATTACATCAATGGATCCTAAGTCTTCTTGTCCATAAGTTTTTGAAATAAAAAACAGTAGAAATAAAGATATAATTAATTTGAACATAGTACAGCTTCTATTAGTTTTATCTATAACATATATAGGATTTATCTATATCGTGTCAAGTTTAGATTTTTGTAGGGTTATCTATGCCTTTATAAACAACTTTGGGATCAAAAGCTTTCTCGTGCTCTGTAAATTCTAAATGAATCTTGTTGTCTAATAACTTAACTCTTCTATAGAAGCAACTTTTGTAGCCAACATGACAAGAAGCAATATTACCACCTTTATCGGGTTTGTTTAGACTTACTATAAAAATTATACAATCTTGATCATCATCTATAAATATCTCCTTGATATCATGAGTCATTCCAGAAGTTTCTCCCTTAATCCAAATATTTTTTCTACTTCTTGAATAATAATGAGCTTTTTTAGTTAATATACTTTTTTTTAAGGCCTCGGTATTTAAGTAAGAAAACATTAAAACCTGATTTGTATTATTCTCTACAGTAATGCAAGGCAATAAACCTTTATCATTAAATTTAGGGCATAACATATTACCTTCTTCAATCTGTTTAATTGAATTTCTTTGTTCAAATACTATTTTGTTAATATCAATCATTTTAATTCAAGTCGATTTCAAAGCTAATTGTAATTATTAATTAAAAATGATAATAATATATGAATTTTAAAAAATATAAATAAAATAATAATAGTATGAAATATAATAATCCTCTCAAAAATAAAGTAATAAGCAAAACTCAACCTTCTAAAGAAGAAGCTATGGAGGCAGTTAAGACTCTTATAGCTTGGGCAGGAGATAACCCAGATAGAGAGGGTTTGATAGAAACACCTAAAAGAGTTATTAATGCATACAAAGAGTTTTTTGAAGGATACTCAACTGATCCCGACAAAATTCTATCAAAAACTTTTGAAGAAGTTGCGGGTTACGACGAAATGGTAATAATTAAAAATATAAGGTTAGAATCTCATTGTGAACATCATATGGTTCCTATTCTTGGTAAAGCTCATGTAGCCTATATTCCTGAGAAAAGAGTAGTAGGTATAAGTAAATTAGCTAGGATCGTAGATTGTTATGCAAAAAGGTTGCAAACTCAAGAAACAATGACCGCACAGATTGCTGGATGTATTCAAAGAGTTCTATTACCAAAAGGTGTCGCAGTAGTTATTGATGCTGCTCATCAATGCATGACTACCAGAGGTGTGCATAAATCTACTACTACTACAGTTACTAGTAGAATGTTAGGGTTATTTAGGTCTGATGCGAGAACCAGAATGGAGTTTATGAATTTCATAGGTAAAAGTTAAGTTTGGTATAATTGATAAAAAATACAAATTTCATACTCAAATCAAAATTACCATTAATTTTAGCTTCTAAATCTGCCTCTAGAAAAAAAATTTTGCGTGAAACAGGGTTATCTTTTATTCAAATGGGCTCAAATGTTGATGAGGAAGAAATAAAAAAAAAATATAATAAGATTAGTTTTACCAAACTTGCAAAAAAATTAGCAGAACAAAAAGCTTTAAGTATTAGTAAAGTAAGTAAAAACAATTATGTGATTGGAGCAGACCAAATATGTGTAAATCGAAAAAAGGTTTTTAATAAGCCTAAAACTAAAAATAAAGCATTAGAACAATTAAATATTTTAAATGGAAAAACCCATGAACAGATAAGCGCCGTATGTTTATGTTATAATAGTAAAGTTATTTGGAGTTATACTGAGACAGCTAAAATGAAAATGAGACAACTCCCAATGAGTACTTTAAAGACTTACGTGGAATTAGACTTACCTCTAAACTCCTGCGGCTCTTATAAATTTGAATCTATGGGAAAATATTTATTTACTAAGGTAGAGGGTAATACTAATACAATTTTAGGATTACCAATCTTTCCCTTATTAAATATATTAATAAAAAATCAAATAATAACATATGTATAATTTTAAAATTTATAATTCTATGGAGAATAAAAAAGTTTTATTTGAACCTATAGATGTAAATAATATAAAAGTTTACGCCTGCGGGCCAACTGTATATGATTTTGCTCATATAGGTAATGCCAGAATGGCAGTTGTGTTTGATACTTTAATTAGAATACTTAGACATTTATATCCTAGAGTAACTTATGTCTCTAACATCACCGATATAGATGATAAAATAATAGAAAAAAGCAGATTAGAAAAACTTCCAATAAAAGATGTCACAAACAAATTTTCTAAGATTTATAATGAAGATATGGAAATGTTAAACGTAATAAAACCAAATTACCAGCCAAAAGCAACTGAATACGTAGACAAAATGATACGAGCTATAAAAGAATTAGAAAATAAAGGCTATGCTTATTATGCTAGTAACCATGTTATGTTTGATATAACAAAATATCCTAATTATGGTTCACTTTCTAGCAGAATGCATCATGAACAGTTAGCTGGAAGCAGAGTAGAAGTTGCTAATTATAAAAGAAACTCTGGAGATTTTGTATTATGGAAACCATCAAAAGGCGATGAACCTTTCTGGGATTCCCCATGGGGTAAAGGTAGGCCTGGTTGGCATACTGAATGTTTTGTTATGGCCACAAATATTTTAGGTACACCTTTTGATATTCATGGAGGTGGATTAGACTTAAAATTCCCTCATCATGATAATGAATTAGCACAAAGTTGCTGTTTTAGTGGTAATGTTGATAATAATAAAAGCTATGCAAAATACTGGATGCATAACGGTTTTGTGACTGTTAATTCAGAAAAAATGTCTAAGTCCTTAAAAAATATTAAATTAGTAAAAGACTATTTAAAATTATATGATGGGGAAGTAATTAGACTAGCACTTATGAGTGCCCATTATAGAAGTCCTCTGAATTGGAGTGAAAAAGTACTTTCACAGTCAAGAAACATATTAAATAAATATTATAAAGTTATAGATGAATTAAAAGATATTAAAATTAATAAAAATATTAAATCAAATAGTATTATCAAAAAGATTGAGGCAGCTTTATTGGATGATTTGAATATTTCAAAAGCTTTCTCTGAGTTGGATGCTCAAATAAAAAACATTTCAAATAAAAATTCACAAGAAAAAAAAATTATAAAAGAAGCAATTCTTTTTATATCCAATGTGTTAGGTATCTTTCTCAAAAAAAATAAGGATAAAAAAATAATAGGTGATAATATCTTAAATGAAAATGATATAGAGCTTCTAGTTAACAAAAGAAATAAAGCTAGAAAAAATAAAAATTTTGAATTAGCAGATGAAATAAGAAAAAAATTATATGATATGGGAATAGAAATAAAAGATGATGAAAAGGGAACACAATGGAAAAAGATATAAAAGGAACTTAAATGAATAAAGAAGGTAAAATAGAATTAACTTTTCCTGATGGTCTTAAACGTTTATTTAATACTGGTATAAATGGTATTGAAGTAGCCAAAAGTATATCTAAGTCATTGTCTAAAGAAGCTGTTGCAATTGAAGTTGATGGTATTGAAGTTGATTTATGTGATGAGATAATGAATGACTCTAATATTAATATTTTAACTATAAATAATAAAAAAGGTTTAGATATTATGAGGCATACTCTTACTGCTCAAGTATTAGCAAAGGCAGTAAAAAAAATATATCCTAATTCAAAATTAGCAATAGGCCCTACTATTGAAAATGGCTTTTATTATGATTTTTTATTTGAAAAACCAATTTCAGAAGAAGATTTGCCAAAAATAGAAAAAGAAATGAAAAAAATTATTTCTACAGGGGCAGAGATTAAGAAAATACTAAAGCCTAAAAAAGACGTCATTGACATGTTTCAAAAGCGCAATGAAGATTATAAAGTTAATATTATTGAAAGTGCTAATCAAGAAAATGACTTTTCAGTTTATTGTCAGGAGAATACTGACTTTATAGATTTATGTAAGGGCCCTCATTTGCCTAATTTAAAATTGATAGGAGCTTTTAAACTAACAAAAATTTCAGGTGCCTATTGGAAAGGTGACTCAAAAAATGAAATGTTACAGCGTATTTATGGCACAGCTTGGAAAAATAAAAAAGATTTAGATGAACATTTAAATATGCTAGAAGAAGCGGAAAGGAGAGATCATAGGCTATTAGGAAAAAAAATGGATTTATTTCATTTTCAAGAAGAAGCTCCGGGAGCTGTTTTTTGGCATGCAAAAGGATGGAGCCTTTTTCAAAGTTTAATAAATTACATGAGAAAAAAACAGGATGAATCAGGGTATCAAGAAATCAATACTCCAGAGATACTTGATAAAAGCTTATGGGAAAAATCGGGTCATCTAGATAAGTTTGGAGACAATATGTTTACTACTGTAACTAGGGATGAGAAAGAATTTGCTATAAAACCTATGAACTGCCCTGGCGGAGTACAAGTTTTTAAACAAGGATTAAAAAGTTATAGAGATTTACCATATAAAATAGCAGAGTTTGGAAAAGTTCATAGGTATGAACCTTCAGGAGCACTTCATGGGTTGATGAGAGTGAGAGCTTTTACTCAGGATGATGCTCATATTTTCTGTACTGAAGAACAAATTGAAGAAGAATGTATGAAGCTATGTAATTTAATAATAAATATATATAAGCATTTTGGCTTTGAAAATATTGTTATAAAATATTCTGACAGACCGGAAAAAAGAGTAGGGTCTAATACTGTTTGGGATAAGTCAGAGGCAGCTCTACTAAATACTGTTAAAAAGTTGAAATTACCTTATAAAGTAAACCCGGGAGAAGGAGCATTTTACGGCCCTAAGTTAGAGTTTGTTTTAAGAGATGCAATTGGAAGAGATTGGCAATGTGGTACAGTACAAATAGATTTGAATATGCCTACTAGATTAGATGCTAGTTTTGTAAATAAAGAAGGAAATAAGCAACCTCCTGTTATGATCCATAGAGCTTTATTTGGTTCTTTAGAAAGGTTTACTGGTATACTTTTAGAGCATTATGCTGGAAATTTGCCTTTGTGGTTAAGTCCTATACAAGCAGTAATTGCTACAATTACAGAAAAGTTTGATATATATGCTAAAGAAGTTAGTGAAGCTCTTGGTGCTAAAAAGATAAAAGTAGAATTAGATTTAAGAAATGAAAAAATAGGCTATAAAATAAGAGAACACAGTAATGCTAAGATTCCAATTATTTTAATAATTGGAGAAAAAGAAAAAGCAAACAAATCAGTAGCTGTAAGAAAATTAGGTAGTAATAAAGTAGAAAGCTATCTTTTGAAAGATTTTATAGATTTGATACATAATGAAAGTTTAAAGAAATGATAAAGGTTTTATTATGTTTTATAATTAAGGCTTATCAGTATACTGTTTCACCATTATTAGGAAATAATTGTAGGTTTTATCCTACTTGTTCTAATTATGCGATAGAAGCGCTTAAAAAATATACATTATTTAGAGCAGTTAAGTTAATAACAGTTAGAGTATTAAGGTGTAACCCGTGGGGAGGAAGTGGAGTGGACATGCTTCCAGATGAAAATGTTAAAAATAAAGACTAAATGTGGTATTGATAAGTATAAAATACTTAAAGGCAGAAAAGGTGTTTTAAATAAATTTAGATTATACTGGTTCATATTAATTGGAGGACTTAGAGATTTTTTTAAGTAATAAAAACATAAGAGTTTTTTGTTTTTCAGCTTTTTTATTCCTATGCAATATACAACTGGCTTTATCTAAAGAGATGAATGCTGAAGAAATTTTTAAAAGTTGTAAAAACTATTTTGAATGGGTTAACAATAATTATTCTGATGCAGTTGATGATAAAACATTATTTAATATGGGTAAATGCCAAGGAGTTATTGAAACTTTAGGTAAAACTATGCTTACTTTATGTCATGAAAGCAGAAGAAATGTTAATATTAATAATAAACTTACTGCTAACCTAGAAGGAATCAAAACCATAGATATTATAGAAAACTTTTTAAAAATAGCTTCTGCTGATAGTAATTTAAGGGATTACTCATCAAGTAGTTATTTGTATAGTATCATTAGTAAGATTTGGCCTTGTAGATAGACATTTCAATAAAATATTTTATGAGCAATTGCTTAAATATTAAGCAGTTTGTTTGTTTATAAAAATTGATTTTTTTTATACTACAACTATAATCTTATTTTCATATTTATTACTAGTAATTTTTTAAAGGTTTCCTAGTTAAATATTATAAAGTGAAAATTGGTAAATTAATGAGTAAAATAAGACAACAAAAAGAAGGATTATACGACCCTAAAAACGAACATGATGCCTGTGGTATAGGCTTTGTGGCTAATATTAAAGGTATAAAGTCTCACTCTATAGTTAATAATGGTCTAGAAATGTTGGAAAATTTGGAGCATAGAGGTGCAGTCGGTTCAGATAAATCAGTAGGTGATGGAGCAGGGATTTTAACACAAATTCCAGATGAGTACTTTAGAGATATTTTAATAAAATCTAGAGTAAAGATGCCTGCCTTTGGTAATTATGGTGTAGCTATGATTTTCTTTCCTAAAGAGCAAAAGTTAATAAAGCAATGTAAAAAAATAATTAAAGATATTCTAAAAGTCTATGACTTGGAGGTATTTTTCGAGAGATCGGTGCCTGTAAATAACAAAATCTTGTCAAAGGTCATGATAGAGAGTGCTCCTGATATACGTCAATTATTCATAAAGCATAAAAAAGAGAAAATTGTATCTGAAAAATTAAATACTAAGCTCTTTTTATTAGGAAAAATGATTACAAATAAAATCACCTTTGCAGCAAAAAAAAAACATATTTTTAAATAACTTTTATATTTGTTCAATGTCTACTACTACTATTAATTATAAGGGCATGTTGTTGTCAGATTTAGTTAGAAAATATTTTCTAGATCTGAATAATAAAAGTTATAAAAGTAACTTTTCATTAATTCATCAAAGATTCTCAACTAATACATTCCCTTCTTGGGACCTTGCGCAACCATTTAAAATGATTTGTCACAATGGTGAAATTAATACAGTAAGAGGTAATGTTAATTGGATAAATGCTAGAAAGCTAAGAATGAGCAGTAAGGTTTTAGGTAAAGACTTAAATAAAATTTGGCCTTTGATTCGACTTGGACAGTCTGACTCTGCTTGTTTTGATAGTGCTTTAGAATTATTAGTTATGGGAGGATACAGTATTGCTGAGGCTATGATGTTACTAATACCTGAGGCATGGCAAAATTCGAAGCTAATAGATAGGGATAAAAAAGCTTTTTATCAATATCATTCTTTATTTTCTGAGCCTTGGGATGGTCCAGCAGCCATAGCTTTTACCGATGGAAAGCAAATAGGAGCAACACTAGATAGAAATGGCCTTCGGCCAGCTAGGTACTTTATCACTGATGATGATAGAATAATTTTATCATCTGAAATGGGGGTTTTAAGGGTTCCAGAAAACAAAATTTTAGAAAAATTTAGATTAAGACCTGGTAAGATGTTACTAGTCGATTTAGAGACTGGAAGAATAATAAAGGATAATGAATTAAAAAAACAAATAATTAGTAAAAAAAATTATAAAAAAATTATAGATCAAAATTTATTGTCTCTAGAAAACATTAAATTAGATAAAAAATCGGCAAATAAGATTGTCAATGATATGCAATTTTTTCAAAATACTTTCGGTTATACAGAAGAAGATATTAAATTCTTAATAGAACCTATGTTAGCGAATAAAGCAGAGGCAACAGGTTCTATGGGAACCGATACACCAGTAGCAATTTTATCAGATAAAGAAAAACTATTATTCAACTATTTTAAGCAAAACTTTGCTCAGGTAACTAATCCTGCAATTGACCCTATAAGAGAAGAAACAGTCATGAGTTTATTTACTTACTTAGGTTCTAGAGCAAATTTGCTAAACCTTGAGGTTGATACAGAAAAAAGAATATTTTTAAAACAGCCTGTGCTTAATGGAACTGATTTGATGAAAATTGAGCAGTTAAGTAAAAAAGATCCAGAGAATTTTAGGCTTAAGAGAATAGATATTACTTTTGATATAGACGATGAATTTAAAGTAGTTAAAAAGAAGTTAAAAACTATAATAGAACTAGCGGAAAGCTTGGTTAAAAATAAGAAAACTAAAATAATAATATTATCAGATAAGAATATTTCTACTAAATCCGTAGCTTTTCCATCTTTGCTTGCATTATCAGCTGTACATCATCATTTAATTAAGAAGGGTTTGAGAACAGATTGTAGTATTGTTGTAGAAACAGCAGAAGCAAGAGAAGTCCATCATTATTGTGTTTTAGGTGGTTATGGTGCTGAAGCAATTTATCCCTATTTAGCATTAGAAACAGTTCACGAACTTGCTAAGAGTTTTAAACAAGAAAATAAAAATAATTATCTCAAGCTAGAAAAAAATTATATCAGTGCTATAGGAAAAGGAATTCTGAAAGTAATGTCGAAGATGGGAATATCTACATATCAATCTTATAATGGAGCACAAATTTTTGATGCAGTTGGACTCAACACCAAATTCATAGAAGAATATTTTAGTGGAACAGCTTCTCTTATTCAAGGTGCAGGATTTCAAGAAATAATTAAAGAATCAAAAAATAGACATCGAATTGCCTTGATTAATAAAGAAGAGAAAAAAAATAAACTAGAAGTTGGTGGAGAATATGCATACAGAATTAAAGGAGAGAATCATGTATGGGATCCTGATTCTATTAGTTCACTTCAACATGCTATTCGTTCTGATAATAAAATAAAATACAAAGAATATGCAAATTATGTAAATGGCGATAGAATAGGAACGTTAAACCCTAGGAGTCTTTTTTCAATTAAAAAATCTAAGAAAAAAGTAAATTTAAAGGATGTAGAGTCCGCAGAGAAAATAGTGAAACGATTTTCAACTGGAGCTATGTCTTTCGGCTCCATTAGTAGAGAAGCTCACACCACCCTAGCTATCGCAATGAATTCTTTAGGGGGTAGATCAAATACTGGGGAAGGTGGAGAAGAAAGAGACAGATATAAATTAAGAAAAAATGGAGACAATTTAAAAAGTGCTATTAAACAGGTTGCTTCAGGTAGATTTGGAGTTACTACGGAATACTTAGTTAATAGTACTGATATTCAAATCAAGGTTGCCCAAGGGGCTAAACCTGGAGAAGGTGGACAACTTCCTGGTCATAAAGTCGATAAAGTGATTGCTGATGTTAGATTTTCAACTCCTGGAGTAGGTTTAATATCTCCTCCTCCACATCATGATATTTACTCAATAGAAGATTTAGCTCAACTCATTTTTGACCTCAAAAATGTTAATCCAAAAGCTAGAATATCAGTAAAATTAGTATCAGAGATAGGTGTTGGCACAGTAGCAGCTGGTGTAGCCAAGTCTAAAGCAGATCATATAACTATATCAGGTTTTGAGGGAGGAACTGGCGCTAGCCCATTAACCTCAATTAAACATGCAGGTTCTCCTTGGGAACTTGGTTTAGCTGAAACTCAACAAACTTTAATACTAAATAATTTGAGAAGTAGAATTTCTCTCCAAGTAGATGGGGGTTTGAGAACAGGAAGGGATGTGATAATAGGAGCTTTACTTGGAGCTGATGAATTTGGTTTTTCTACTGCACCTCTGATATCCATAGGGTGTATAATGATGAGAAAGTGTCATCTTAATACATGTCCAGTTGGTATTGCAACACAGAGGCCTGAACTTAGAAAAAAGTTTCAAGGAAAACCAGATCATGTAATTAAATACTTTTTCTTTGTTGCAGAAGAGGTGAGAGAGATTTTAGCAGAAATGGGTTTTACAAAACTTGATCAAATAATAGGAAGATCAGATAGACTTCAATTTAATAAAGCAATTACAAACTGGAAGTCAAAAGGACTAGATTTTACCAACCTTTTTTATACTCCAAAGAAAGTTGCAGGAGTAGATATATATAACACAAAAACACAAGAACATAACATTTCTAAAGTAAAAGATAGAAAGTTTATAAACATCTTTAATAAAGAGTACATTAAAGGAAAAAAAATTATTATTAATGAAAAAATATGTAATATAGACAGATCATTAGGAGCTATGTTTTCTGGTTTTATAGCAAAGAAGTTTGGCCATGAAGGATTAAAAGAAGATAGCGTAATTATTAGATTAAGAGGAACTGCTGGTCAGTCTTTTGGTGCTTTTACTTCCTTTGGAATAACTTTAGATCTACAAGGAGAGGGGAATGATTATGTAGGAAAAGGTTTAAGTGGAGGTAAAATTTACATTAAACCTACTGAAGATTCTAGAGTTATACCAGAAAATAGCATAATAGTAGGTAATACAGTTTTATACGGCGCAGTTGCAGGAGAGTGTTATTTTAGAGGTATAGCAGGAGAAAGATTCGCAGTCAGAAATTCTGGAGCTTGGACAGTAGTTGAAGGACTGGGTGATCATGGTTGTGAGTATATGACAGGAGGAGTAGTAGTATGTTTAGGAGAAACAGGAAAAAACTTTGGTGCAGGAATGTCTGGTGGGTTAGCTTATGTTTTAGATTTAGAAAATAATTTTAAAGATACCTGTAATCTAGCATTGATAGACGTATTAAAAATGAAAAAAACTAATAATATAAATAAAAAAATAATAGATTATAACATTCTATCTAGAAATATGTTAAAATACCATTCAGAAAGACTATATTATTTATTAACAAGGCACTACAAATATACTGGTAGTAATTTAGCATTTAAGATTTTAAGTAATTTTAATAATTATATAAATAGCTTCAAGCTTGTTCTTCCTACTGATTATAAAAGAGCTTTGAGCAATATAGAAAGTTCTAAAAATTTTAAGTTAAAATTGAAAGGATAATTGGTTTATGGCTAAAGTTACAGGTTTCTTAGAGCATGAAAGAAAAGATAGAGAGTATCTAGCTGTAAAGAATAGGTTGAAAAATTTTAATGAATTTACTAAACCACTGAATAGCAACGAACTTAAAAAACAGGCTTCAAGATGTATGGATTGTGGCATACCTTATTGTCATTCAGGTTGTCCTGTTAATAATATTATTCCTGATTGGAATAATTTAGTTTATGAGAGTGATTTTAGAAAAGCTATAGAGGTTCTACATTCCACTAATAATTTTCCAGAATTTACTGGTCGTATTTGTCCTGCACCCTGTGAAGCTGCATGTACTTTAAATATTGATGATACTCCAGTAACGATTAAATCAATAGAATGTTCTATTATTGACAAAGCATGGTTAAATAACTGGATTAAGCCTCAACTAGCAAAGAAAAGAATTAAAAAAAAAGTGGCTATAATCGGTTCAGGGCCAGCAGGTATGGCTGCTGCCCAACAACTAGCAAGGCAAGGCTACAATGTAACAGTCTTTGAAAAAAATAAAAAAATTGGTGGTCTTTTAAGATACGGTATTCCTGATTTTAAGATGGAAAAATATCTAATTGATAGAAGAGTTGATCAAATGAAAAAAGAAGGTGTAGTTTTTAAGACATCAATTGATATAGGAAAAGATATACCTTTGAGAGAAATAAAAGATAAATTTGAAGCTATACTTCTTACTATAGGTTCAGAAGAGGCCCGAGACTTAAAAATACCAGGTAGGGAAGCTGAGGGTATATATCCTGCAATGGATTTTCTACCGTTGCAAAATAGGGCAGTATCTGGTGAAATTAACCATAATAAGATTACTATTAATGCCAAAAATAAGAATGTAGTAGTTATTGGAGGTGGTGATACAGGGTCGGACTGTATAGGAACATCTTTTAGACAAGGGGCCAAAACAGTTACACAACTTGAGATTATGCCTATGCCTCCTAAAATTGAGAATAAAGATTTAACTTGGCCTTATTGGCCACATAAGCTAAGAACTTCTTCTTCTCAAGAAGAAGGGGCAATTAGGGATTGGTCTGTGATGACGGAGTCATTTGAGGTTAATCAAGGAAAAGTAAAAGGATTAAATTGTATCAGACTTGATACTAAACTAAATACTGTTAAAAAATCAAACTTTTTTATTAAGGCTGACCTTGTTTTATTAGCAATGGGTTTTGTTCATCCAAAACATGATGGATTAGTAGCTAAATTAAAGCTTAAAAAAGATAAAAGAGGTAATATTTTAGCTGAAACTAAAGATTATTTAACTTCTGAAAAGTCAATATTTACGGCTGGTGATTCAAGAAGAGGCCAGTCTTTAGTAGTTTGGGCTATACGAGAAGGAAGAGAAGCTGCTGAATCTATTCATAATTATTTGTCCTCTTGATACTTTACTAAAATAGTCTATATTAGAGTTATGTTTAAGATAACTAGATTAGCAGACTACTCTGTTTCTGTAATTTCTTCATTTAGTGGGGATAAAAATGAAATGTTATCATCCCAGGATATAATAAATAAAACTAAACTACAAAAAGCAACAGTAAACAAGCTTCTTTCTAAATTAGTTAAAAAAGATTTTTTATTAGCTTTCAGAGGAGTTAACGGAGGTTATAAATTAAAGAAAGATTTAGCTAACATATCTATTAAAGAGTTAATAGAAGCAATAGAAGGACCAGTTGCACTTACGGATTGTCTAGATAAAAATAATAATAATTGTAATCTATTTGATATTTGTAATACGAAAAACACATGGAGTGCAGTAAATACTGCAATTAAAGAAACTTTGCAAGGCATTAAGATAAAAGATATTAAAAATAATGCCGTTAATTATAAATTGTAAATATAAATTTAAGGATAAAGATGACAACAAGTGAAACTACAAAAATAGTTGAAAAGGCCAGTGAATATAAATATGGGTTTACCACAGATATTGATCAGGAGTTTGCGCCCAAAGGGCTCAATGAAGATACTATAAAATTTATATCTAACAAAAAAGACGAGCCAAGATGGTTATTAGATTGGAGGCTCAAGGCTTACGAAATGTGGAAAAAAAGAGAGGATAAAATACCATCTTGGGCTAATTTGAAATATGAAAATATTGACTTCCAAGATATATATTATTTTGCTGCTCCAAAAACAGATGATGAAAAACCAAAGTCGTTAAAGGAGGTTGATCCTGAACTTTTAAGAGCTTATGATAAATTAGGAATACCATTAAAGGAACAAGAGTTTTTGGCGGGCATTAAAAATAGCCATAAAGTTGCTGTTGATGCTGTGTTTGATAGTGTATCAGTAGCCACAACTTTTAAGGATGAACTAAACAAATTAGGTATAATATTTTGCTCTTTTTCAGAAGCAGTAAAAAACCATCCTGATATAGTTAAAAAATATTTAGGAACTATTGTCCCAACCAATGATAACTATTTCTCTAATTTAAATTCGGCAGTTTTTAGCGATGGATCATTTGTATACATTCCACCCAATGTAAGATGTCCTATGGAGTTAAGTACTTATTTTAGAATTAATGCTGCTAATACTGGTCAATTTGAGAGAACATTAATAATAGCAGATGAAAATTCTTATGTTTCATATTTAGAAGGTTGTACTGCTCCTATGAGAGACGAAAATCAATTACATGCTGCTGTAGTAGAATTAGTTGCTTTAAAAGGAGCTGAAATAAAATATTCCACAGTACAAAATTGGTATCCTGGAGATAAAAATGGTGTAGGAGGCATCTATAACTTTGTTACAAAAAGAGGAACTTGTTTAGGAGATCATTCTAAAATTTCTTGGACGCAAGTAGAAACAGGTTCATCAGTGACTTGGAAATATCCTAGCGTTATTCTCAAAGGTGATAATTCAAAAGGTGAATTTTATTCTGTAGCACTCTCAAATAATCATCAACAGGCTGATACTGGTACTAAGATGCTTCATTTAGGAAAAAATACTTCATCAAGAATAGTTTCTAAAGGCATATCTGCTGCAAAAGGGCAACAGACATATAGAGGTTTGGTAAGTATTATGCCCACAGCTGAAAATTCTAAAAATTTTACTCAGTGTGATTCATTATTGATAGGAAATAATTGTGGAGCCCATACAGTACCTTATATTAATGTTAGAAATAAATTTTCTGATGTTGCGCATGAAGCAACCACTTCAAAAATCAGTGAGGATTTATTATTTTACTGCAGGCAAAGAGGTATATCAGAAGAAGACGCTACAGCACTTGTAGTTAATGGTTTTTGTAGAGAAGTACTTAAAAGCCTACCTATGGAGTTTGCAGTAGAGGCTAAGAAACTATTAGAGTTAAGTTTGGAAGGAGCTGTTGGTTAGCTATGTTGAATATTAAAAACCTATCTGTCTCAGTTAAGGAAAAACAAATTATTAATAATCTGAATCTAGAAATTGGTAAAGGTAAAAAAGTAGCTATCATGGGACCTAATGGATCAGGAAAGTCAACTTTATCAAATATTATATCTGGAAAATCAGGATACGAAATTCATGATGGTGAAATTACTTTAGATAATGATGATATATTAAAACTTGAACCAGAGGAAAGAGCCGCCAAGGGCATCTATTTAGCCTTTCAATACCCAGTTGAAATTCCTGGTATCGCAAATACATCGTTTTTGCGAACAGCTTTAAATTCTACAAGAAAAAAAAATGGTTTTGACGAATTAAATACTCGAGAATTTTTAGATGAATGTAAATTAGTTTGTAAAAAATTAAATCTTGATACAAGCTTTTTGTCTCGAGATTTAAATGTGGGCTTCTCTGGAGGAGAAAAGAAAAAAAATGAAATATTTCACATGCTTATGATGAAACCAAAGTTATGTATATTAGATGAAATAGATTCAGGGCTAGATATTGATGCACTTAAACTGATTTCTGAAGGCGTTTCTCATTACAGCAATAAGAATAATAGCATGTTGATCATTACTCACTACCAGCGGTTGTTAGATTATGTGAAACCTGACGAAGTTCATATTTTTTATGATGGGAACATTATTAAATCAGGTGATTATAATTTAGCTAAAGAGTTAGAAAAAAAAGGATATGAGGAGTTTTTATAATTGTTTTTAAAAGAATATATTACCAAAATAAAAAATAATACTGTTCTATTAGATAAAAAAGATTGGATAAATAGATTAGATCTGTTCGATCACATTAAACAAGATATGCCAAGCTCTAGAATAGAGGAATGGAAAAACTTTAAAACTAATTATCTAAAAAAAACAAATTGGCAACTTTTCAATGCACAATTAAAGAGTTCATTAGATGTGAGTGATGGTGTAAAAGCATTTAGTAACTCAATCATATTTGAGGATGGTAAATTCAACCCTACTCTTTCTTCATATAAAAGTGATCAAGGAATTAAAGTTTCAAATATTAAAGATTACATAGAAAGTAATCCTCATATAAAAAGTAAACTATATAGTGATTCTGAAAAGTATGCTGAGAATAGGTTATCTGGTGTTGTAGATAAAACACCAGCTTATTTTATTTCATTAAATAGTATATTAAGTTCTGGGACAGTTATTGAAATACAAGAAAAGAAAAAAATAGAAGGTTTGATTAATATAATCCATATTTTTTCCAATGCTGAAAATGAGAATTTAGTAAATCCTTATATCGCAATTATCAGTAAAAAAGGATCTCAGTCAAATATACAAGAAATTTTTTATGATATAGATTGTTGGGTAAATAATGTAACGGAGGTTTTTTTAGAAAATGAATCAAAATTAGTATTTTCTAGACTGCAGTCAAAAGTTCATAAGGGAATTAAAACATCATCATTTAATTGTCATTTAGAAAATAGTGCAGAAATAGAATTAAAAGTTTTAAATAGGGAAAATTGTAAGGAAGACATTAGAGTTTTTTTGAATGAAGATAACTCTAAAGCAACAATATCAGGTATGATTTTTTCTTGTAAAAACCATCAATCCGATGTTTTCTGTAAAACAGTACATAAAGGAAAAAACACTTTTAGTGATCAAAAATGGAGATTAATTAGTGCTGAAAAAAGTAAAACCTCAATTAATGGTAAAATATGTGTCAATAGAAATGCAAAAGGTAGTGATGCCAGTTTTTACTCCAAATCACTAAATCTAGATGAAAACTCCAATTCTTTTTCAAAACCAGAATTGGAGATATTAGAAGATGATGTGAAATGCAAGCACGGAGCGTCTTTTGGAGAAATAGATAAAAATATTATTTTCTATATGCAAAGTAGAGGTATTAAAAGAGAGGATGCCATTATGATGTTAGTCTATGCATTTATAGAGGAAATAGGTTTAGGTGTTAATGAAGGTGAGAGACAAGGAATTAAATTAGTTGATGAAATTTTCAAGGGTCTAAAAGGGAATGAATAGAATGATTAAAGCAGTAACTGAAGACTTTAGTATTAATCTAAAGCAAAAATTTCCAATATTGAATAAAAAAATAGATGGTAAAAGAATTACTTATTTAGACTCAGCTGCTTCTTCTCAAAAGCCTCAAAAAGTAATAGATATAATAAAGTCTGCATATGAGAATAGCTATGCAAACGTACACCGGGGCGTATACAAACTTAGTCAAATAGCAACTGATAAATATGAGGCTTCAAGAAAAAAAATAGCCGACTTTATTAATGCTGAAGTTCCTGAAGAAATTATTTTTACTAGAGGAGCCACAGAAGGAATTAATTTAGTAGCTAGTTGTCTTTCTGAAAAAATAATAAAAGATGGAGATGAAATTATAATCAGTACTCTTGAACATCATTCAAATATCATACCTTGGCAGATAGCTGCTAAAAAAACCGGAGCTAAAATAGTGGAGCTAAAACCCGATATGGATGGAAATATATATTTAAGTGAATTAAAAAAGTATATTTCAAATAAAACCAAAGTGATAGCTTTGCCACACATCACTAATTCAATAGGGTCAGTACTGCAAATAGAAGAAATATGTGCAGAGGCCAGAAAAAAAGGTATCATAACTGTAATTGATGGTTGTCAAGCCATTCCGCACATTAAAGTAGATATTAAAAATATTAAACCTGATTTTTATGTATTCTCAGGGCATAAGTTATATGGTCCCTCAGGTATTGGTGTATTATATGGAAAAAAAGATTTATTAGAAAAACTTGATCCGTATCAAACTGGGGGAGAAATGATTGATTATGTTTCTATTCAAGAAGCTACTTTTTCTAAAATACCTAATAAGTTTGAAGCTGGAACTCCTAATATAGTTGGTGCCATTGGTCTGGGAGAGGCAATAGAATTTGTTAGTGAAATAGGAATGATAAATATTACTCATCATAGTAAGTTACTGACAAATTATCTTGCTAATAAGTTTAAAGAGATGAAGTTTATCAAAGTTATTGGTAATCCAGAGAATAGATTAGGCATTTTATCTTTTTTGGTAGAAGGAGCACACCCACATGATGTATCACTTCTATTAGATAATAGGGGAATAGCTATTAGAGCAGGACATCATTGTGCCCAGCCAGCTATGAGACATTTTAACGTTGAGACTACATTAAGAGTTTCATTTGGTGTTTATAATAATGAAGACGATATAGATAATTTTGTATATCATTTGAAAGATATAGTAAAATATTTTTAGGATTAATATGACAGGAAATAATATTTTAAAAGATGAAATAATAGAAGCACTTCAGAGTGTATATGACCCTGAAATTCCAGTTTCAATATATGAATTAGGGTTAATTTATGATATAAAAATAAAAAAAGAAAATAATATTGATATAATTATGACTCTTACTACTCCTCATTGTCCAGAAGCTCAAACAATACCAGAAAAAGTTGCTGATGTTGTTTCTTTAGTAAAAGGAGTAAATGAAGTGAAGGTAGAAATTACCTGGGAACCTCCGTGGACACAAGACAAGATGACAGAAGCAGCAAGGCTAGAATTGGGATTAATGTAATAAGGTATATTATGACAAAAGAAATAAATGTAAATATTACAGAGAAGGCAGTTCAAAAAGCAAGAGAGTTATTAGTTTTAGATAAAAATAGTATAGGTCTGAGGGTTGAAATTCAAAAGGGAGGATGTTCTGGGATGACTTATAATGTTCTTCATACTGATAAAATAAATAGTCAAGATGAGGTTATAAAAAAAGATGGAGTAACATTTATTATAGACCCTAGTGCCATATTATTTATTTTGGGGTCTACAATGGATTGGAAAGAGGACAAGTTTAAAAGTGGTTTTAGTTTTGAAAACCCGAATGAATCAGCTAGGTGTGGCTGTGGAGAATCTTTTAGTATTTAAAAAAATATTAAACTTTTTCTGAAATTTTTATAGCAGCCTTAGAAAGCATTTTTATACATTCTTTTAGAGTAGTGTGAAAAAAATCCCTCCCAGTATCGTACTTTCTCGCCGTATTAAGATGTTCTTTTTCTTCTTTGCAAAACTTTTTTGTAATTTTTGATAATTTACTGTCTTTATTTTTAAGGAATTCACTCTGTTTTTCATAATGTCCAATGATAATTTCTTCCACAGCTTCTGTACATGCCATAGTAGCTTTCTTCCCCATCATAGCCGTAACTACTCCTAAACCATAAGCTCCAGTTTTCCATATTGGGCTAAATGCAGTTGGTCTAACTTTATAAGAAACTATTAAATCATTAAAAGTCTCATAATGTTTTGATTCTTTTTTTAACATATCTTTTAGTTCTTTAGCTACCGGTCTATTTTTAAGCACAGCAAGTTGTCCCTTATATATTTGGACAGCACCAAGTTCTCCAGCTTGATTTACTCTAATAATTTCTTCTATTTTCTTATTATCCATGATTTTTAAATATATTTTTTTTATAAATTTTCAAGCATAGCAATAATAATATAGTACTTAATATGAAACTAAGATTAGATAATGATAAATTAAATATAAAGAATTGAGGAAAGGCGCAATCTTTATTTTCTGTATTCCTAATTAACTTGTCCAGTTCTTCAATCGATGTAGCAGTTATGCTATCAGACGGTGTACAGGATATAACATTATTAAAAAAGCCAATTTCGATTCCACTATGATAAAAACTCAAAGCTACTATTAAACCTAATAGAAAAAAACTAACTAAAGGTAGAGTTTTCGTACTATTTTTAAAATATATATTTATAGCACAAATAAAAAACAAAAGGATCCATAAATATCTTTGAATAGTGCAAAGTTTACAAGGCAAAATATTGAGTGCATATTCTAAATATAAAGCAAAAATTAGAGAAAATGATACTGTTAGAATTAGAATTTTATTAAATAATAAGACATTCATATATTTAAGCATACAAGTAAAATAAAAATATTAATGATAAAATTACTATAAATACAATTGTCAATTTATAAAAGTATTCTTCTACAAATTTTAAACTACGATTTCCATATTTATATACTAAATAGGATAAAGTGATAAACCTCAAGCCTCTTGAAATTAATGAACAAACTATAAATATGAAAAAATTGAAACTCAGCAAACCACTTCCTATTGTAAATATTTTATAAGGTAAAGGTGTAAATCCAGCAAAAAGTATTATAAATAAGCCATATTTAGAAAATTGCTCTTTTAATACTGTTATTTCATCACCAGCATTATAAAAACTTATAATATGGCTACCCAAATTACCCCAAAAAAGATAGCCTATTAAATAGCCTGCTATGCCTCCTATAACTGACAATACAGTACACAAAACAGAAAAAAAAAGCCATTTTTTTCTATTACTTAATACCATAGGAACTAAAAGTATATCTGGAGGAATCGGTATAATAATAGATTCAAAAAATGATAAAAAGCCAAGAAGTTTTACAGAGTTTTTATTCTCTGATAACCTAATAGTATTTTGTATTATATTAAAAATATACTTTTTCATGATAACATTAATATTTAAAATTTTTAAAAACGTTTTTTTTTCAATTTTCTTATTTGTTAATATTAGTATAGCAGATAATAGTCGTCTAACATTAAATGAAATACTTCCAGGAATTTTTCTATATTCTGGAAAAAATGTTCAACCAAATAGTTTAAATCAAGGCAGTATTGCCAATAAAATAGCAGTTGAAGGAGAAAAATATATACTAGTATTTGATACAGGACCCTCTAAAAAGTTTGCAAAAAAATTTATCAATGAATTAAGAAAGTTTTCTAAAAAACCAATTAAATATGTAGTTATTTCTCATAGGCATTTTGATCATGCTTTTGGTATTGAAGCTTATATTGAGGAAAAATCAATTATTTTTATGGATAAAAATGAATTTAATTATTTTAAAAAAGAAGGTCCAGCGATAAATAAATTATTAATAAATAATTTAGGGTTTGATAGAGATAATATTAATTTTGATAGTATTAATAAGGAAAAAATAACATTTATAGTAAATAATACTGAAATAGATCTTGGAAATAGAAAAATATTAATTAAAAACCTAGGAAGAGCTCATACTTTAGGTGATATTGTATCTTATGATTATAAAACGAATACCTATTTAACTGGAGACCTTATCTTTACAGGTAGAGCAGCAGCTTTTTCTGATGCTGATATTCCACTATGGATAGAGGCAATAGAAAAAAAACTAGATAAACCCTGGAAATTTATAATACCAGGACATGGTGAAATTATCAAAAATACCTCAAAAATAAAGGATACGAAAAGCTGGCTGTACTTTATAGATAAGGCAATTAAAAAATCAGCTTTACAGGGAGATATGATATCAGAAATATTTGAATATTCTATTCCACATGACATTCAACATCTTAAAATGAAAAAATTGACACTTCGTCAAGGGTTAAAAAGACAAATGTATTTATATAAAAAAAAATATATTGAATAAAATAAAAAAAAGATTAAAAATTATCATTTATATATATGGGGCTGTGGCGGAACTGGTAGACGCAGGGGATTCAAAATCCCCCGGAGCAATCCTTGAGAGTTCGAGTCTCTCCAGCCCTACCATTTTATAAGGAGTTGTCTAATGGAGTTTTTAATTCAGAATAAAAAAAAGAAGAATGTAAAAAAAATAATTTCTGAAGACCATTTTATTATAGAAGATAACTCTGCTTATGCAGGAAAACATATTGTAATAGATCTCTGGAATACTACATTTGATAATAAGGTTAGCACTCTTAAAAAAATAATAAAAAAAGCTATAAATATTGCAAACGCAAAAATGCTTCATATACATTTGCATAGGTTTGGTAAAGAACAAGGTATATCAGGTGTTGCTGTCTTAGCTGAGTCACATATAAGTGTTCATACCTGGCCAGAAAGAGAATATATTGCATTTGATATTTTTATGTGTGGAGATACTATGCCAGAAATGGCTGCAAAATATCTTGTAAAATTTTTAAATCCTAAGAGAAAAAACATTAATATTATTAAGAGGGGAATTACTGCAATTGACGAAAAAATGTATAAATTGGCTAAATAATAATTATAAAGCCTCTCCGAAATTAGTTTTTGACTTAGAGGAAGTAGAAAAAAATTTTATAAAGTTTAATAAAAACTTTAGTGAGATTATACCTTACTATGCTGTAAAAGCTAATCCAAACAAAAAGATTTTGTCTTTATTAAATAGGTTAGGTAGTCACTTTGATTGCGCAAGTATTAAAGAAATCCAGAGTTGTAATCAACTAAAAGTTGCATCACATAAAATTTCTTTTGGAAATACTATAAAAAAATCTGATGATATTAAAAAAGCCTATAGGTTAGGAGTGAACCTATATGCATTTGACTGTGAAGAAGAACTAGAAAAGATTGCTATATATGCTCCCACTTCAAAAGTATATTGTAGAATTCAAGTTCCTAATGGTGGAGCAGAGTGGCCATTATCAAAAAAATTTGGATGCACACCTAAACTAGCTGAAAAGTTATTGATTAAGGCTAAAGAGTTAAACCTTAACCCGGTGGGATTGTCTTTTCATGTAGGATCTCAACAGTTATCAAATAAAACATGGGAAAAAGCTTTAAGTATTTCATCTAAAGTCTACAAGAATTTTTACAAAAAAAATCAAAAGCTTAATTTTTTAAATATAGGTGGAGGAGTACCTGCCTTATATAAAAATAGTAAATTTAATTTTACAGAGTATGCAAATAATATAAATATTTTAATAAAAAGGTATTTTGCTGAAGCAACACCAGAAAAAATTATCGCTGAGCCTGGAAGGTTTCTTGTTGCCAGTGCAGGTATTTTAGAATGTGAAATCATACTAATTAAGAACCATAATAGTATTAATCAAAAATGGATATATCTTGACGTAGGAAGGTATAGTGGTCTTGCTGAGACAGAGGGAGAGGCTATAAAATATAATATTGAAACCGTAAAAAATAAAAAAGGAAAAAAAAGAAAATATATAATTGCTGGACCCTCTTGTGATAGTCATGATGTACTGTATAAGAAAAATTTATATGTTTTTCCAGATAACATTAAAATCGGCGATAGAATAAGAATATTTCCTGCCGGAGCATATACGATATCTTATGAGTCTGATTTTAATGGTATAAAAAAAATTAAGCAGATTTTTTTAAATTAATTTTCACATATACTTTTTATAAAGTTTGGTAAAGCAAATGATGCTGTTAAAACCTCTTTATTATAATATTGGGTGCTAATTTTATATTGAGCTAGATGTTTTTTCTCTTTTAATAAATTAATATTATTAGATGCCCATACAAGAGTCATATATCCCCCAATATATGATGGAACTACTGTAAGAATACAACCTGAATATTTAAAAAACCTTTTTACATCTTTCATTACTCCCTTTAACTCTTGTTTCTGTAAAAAAGGTACTCCACTTTGGAAAATAACTAAACTGTCTATAGACATAATTTTTCTAATATTCTTATAAAAATTTAGTTTGTATAGACTTTTTCCTGCACCTACGGGGTCAGGTCTATCTGCAATAATAACATCATAGATATTTGAAGTATTCTTAATAAATTCTACAGCATCTTCATAGAAAAATTTTATCTTTTTATTATTTAATGAATTATTATTAATTTTTTTAAAATACTTTTTACTGAGGTCTACAACATCTTTATCTATATCTACTAAGTCAATATTTTTAATGAATTTATATTTTAGAACTTCCTCTGCTACTGCACCATCTCCACCTCCAACTATTAAAATATTATTAGGGGGGTTTTTTAATGATTGTATCGCAGGATGAACTAACATCTCTGAATAAGCAGATTCATCTTTTTCTGTGAGTTGAACTATACCGTCTAAAGCTAATACTCTTCCATAAAAGCTAGAATCGAAAACCTCAATTTTTTGAAATTTAGATTTTTTATTTATTAACAATTTTTTAATTTCTATTTTTTGGCTTAATCCGCTATAAAGCTTTTCTATAAAAAATTTATTCATGCATTACCTCTTTTATTTTCAATTTTCCCATTTTATCCATCTTTTTTTTCTTCTCCAAGTAAACATAGGAAAACTCTTTTTTGAACTAATATTTGAAAAGTTATCATTTAGTTTAATAACTTCATTAATCATAAATTCAGTTACATCAGCAATTTTTTTACTTTTTACATCCTTTAATCGTAACCATCCTAGATTATTTAATTCACCATTAGATTTAACTTTTCCTAAAAAATCTTCATGAAATGCAATAAAAAATCTAGCATGAAATCTAATTTTCAGGGTTGATGGTGTAATAGCTCGTCCAAAAAAGTATAATTTATGATTATTTGGCAAGTATGATTTTTTTATAAAGTTTATCCAAGTGCTTTGGTTAAAGGAATCAGGTTTTTTTTCATATTTCATTTTCTTTGCTAAGTATAAACCTGTTTCTTCTGCAGTTTCTCTAATTGCAGTTAATAATAAAGATTGACCATGTATTTTTGATCTTGCTTTAATATTATTATGGAATATGTGTGGATTTGCACTTAAATCAAAAAATTTATATGCTAAATAGTCTTCTTTTTCTGAAACTCCTCCTGGAAAAACATAGACACCTGGCATAAATCTAGAAGACAAAGGCCTTTGCCCCATTAGGACAAAAGTTTCTTTTTTTTCCTTTTTTATAATTATTAAAGTAGATGCATCTTTAGGTTTAGCTGGTATATTATAGATATTTTCCATAAAGTAATAGTATTATTATTTAATTTAAAGTAATTAATAAATTAACATAAATAACATATTTATATTATAAAAGTGAAACGATATTATAATAAAAAATTTACAGCTAATTATGAAAATGCTGAAATACTAGATGTTAATGTTAAAAGGCTTCTAGCTCATAATCCAAGTCCATTTACATTCTATGGAACAGGTACTTATATAATAGGTGATGAGGAAGTTGCAGTTATAGATCCAGGGCCTAAAATAGAAAGTCATATTAAAAATCTTTTAAAATTAATATCGCAAGCAAGTAAGGTTCACTTATTTATTACTCATACACATGCCGATCATTCCCCTGCATCTAAAATTATTAAAGACAACATTAATTGTATTACATATGGATACGGCCCTTATCCAAGAAAAAATTTTAATACTGACTTTGAAGAAGGACATGACTTGACTTTTAAACCCGATGTAACTTTGAAAGATGGAGAGCTTGTAAAGGCAAAAAACTGGACTATTCGTGCAATTCATACACCAGGACATACTTCTAACCATATGTGTTATGGACTAGAAGAAAATTCAATCTTATTTTCTGGTGATCATATTATGGGTTGGTCTACTACCGTAATAATTCCACCCGATGGAAATATGAGTTCTTATATAGATAGTTTAAAAAAAGTCTTAGATTATGACTATAAAGTAATTTACCCTACTCATGGAGGGCCTATTGTTAAACCTAAACAGTTTGTTAGAGCATTAATAAAACACAGATTAATGAGACAAAAACAAATTACAAATGAACTTAAAAAAAATAAACTGTCTTTAAAAGAAATGGTTAGTAGGTTTTATAAGACTACTGATAAAAGGCTATGGCCTGCAGCAGAAAAATCAATCTTAGCAAATTTATTAAGCCTTAAAAGCAAAGGAATAGTAATTGATGAGAATGATAAAAAAACCATATGGAAATTAACTTAAAAAAATTATGTTATTAGGCATCAAATATGTTAGTTAACAGAAATAATTTCAATGATTCAAAAAAGTATAATTATAGTATAGCTATCGGTAACTTTGACGGTATACATAAAGGTCATAAATACTTACTTAATAACCTTAAAAAATTAAAAAAATCTAAAACAGATAGAATTGGAGTATTATCTTTTACTCCTCACCCAGTTAAATTGATTGCTCCAGATAGATGGAAAAAAAACTTGGTGAGGTTTCGAACTAAATATGAGCAGTTAAAAAATATTGGAATTGATGTATTATTTTTGATTACATTTACAAATAAATTCAGCAAAATATCTGCTGAGGAATTCATAAATGAATATCTAATAAAAAAAATAAATGTTAAAAATATTATAGTGGGAAAAGATTTTAGATTTGGTTGTAATAGAAAAGGTAATATTGAGCTTTTGAAAAAATATAAAAAATCTTTTAATTTAATCACTGTAAATAAAAAAGAAGACTTGAATAATATAATATACTCATCTTCTTCTATTAGAGATCTAATTCGTAACGGTAATATCAGAGAAGCTAATGAAGTTTTAGGTTATAATTGGGAAGTGCAAGGTAAAGTAGTAAAAGGCAAATCTCTAGGAAGGTTATTAGGCTTTCCTACTGCTAATATAAAATATTTATATCAAATTGCTCCGCAAAAAGGTATTTATGCTTGCTGGGTAAAAATAGAAGGAGAAAAATGCTGGAGAATGAGTGCAGTGTCTACAGGAGTGAGACCACACTATAACGGCACTGAAGAAATTTTGGAAGTTTATGTTTTCAATTACTCTGGTAATTTGTATCAAAAAAGAATTACTGTGTCCTTTGTTAGAAAAATTAGAGGTGAAGAGAAATTTAATAATGAGTTAGATTTGATTAATCAGATGAAAAAAGATTGTATAAATATTAAAGACATTCTTGAAAAAAATGAAATTAATTATAAAAATGAAAGTAAATAAAATGAGCGATAAAAATAAATATAATGAGACTATGCTATTGCCAAAAACTGAATTTGGAATGCGTGGAAAGCTCCCTACTGAAGAAATAAAAATGATGGAGTATTGGAAAAATATAAATTTATGGGAAAAATTAAGAACAAATTCTATCAATAGAGAAAAATTTATTCTTCATGATGGACCACCATATGCAAATGGTCCAATTCATATAGGAACAGCAACCAATAAAATTCTTAAAGATATCATTAATAGAACAATGCAATTTGAAGGCTATAACTCACTTTATATACCTGGATGGGATTGTCATGGTTTACCGATAGAGTGGCAAATAGAAAAACAGTATAGAAAAAAAGGGAAAAATAAGGATGAGGTAGACATCAAAGACTTTAGGCAAGAATGTAGAGAGTTTGCTCAATCATGGATAGAGGTACAAAAAAAAGCTTTTATACGTCTTTTTGTTCTAGCAGATTGGTCTAATCCATATACAACAATGAATTACGAGTCAGAATCGATAATTCTAAAAGAATTTAGTAAGTTTTTTTTAAATGGTTCTTTATATCAAGGTTCAAAACCAGTAATGTGGTCACCTATTGAAAAGACTGCTTTGGCAGAAGCAGAAATAGAATATAAAGAAGTAAATTCAAAATCTATTTATGTATCTTTCGAAATTAAGAAAACTAATTTATCAGTTTTAAAGGATGCTTCTATTATAATATGGACAACTACTCCATGGACAATACCTGGAAATAGAGCAATAGCATATAGCCCTTTAATTGATTACTGCTTATTCGAAGTTTTAGAAAGTGAAGATTCTTTAATCAAGGGGAAAAAGTATTTAGTGGCAGAGGCATTACTTAATACTGTGAGTCAATATTGTAACATTACAAAAAGTAAGAATTTAAAAAAAATAAAAGGAGAGGATTTAAAAAATATTACCTGTTCACACCCATTTTCAGAATCTGGTTATAAATATGAAGTCCCCGTACTGCCAGCTAATTTTGTCGAAGCAACTGAGGGTACAGGTTTTGTTCATATTGCGCCTTGTTATGGAGAAGATGATTATTATTTAGCTTTAGAAAATGACATAATTATAAAAGATATAGTTAAAGATGATGGTTGTTATAAAGATAATACTCCTATTTTTTCAGGATTACACGTCTTTAAAGCGCACGAAAAAGTAATAGAAAAACTTCAATACTTCAAAAGTTTAATAGGTATAAGAGAATATATTCATTCTTATCCACACTCTTGGAGATCAAAAAAACCTATAATATTTAGAACTACACCGCAGTGGTTTATAAGTATGAAAAAAAATGATTTAAAAGAAAAGGCTATTAAAAGCATAGATCAAACAAAATGGATTCCTCAATCCTCTAAAAATAGAATTCATAGTATGGTAAAAAGTAGACCAGATTGGTGTGTTTCTAGACAAAGGGCATGGGGTGTGCCTTTGACGATTTTTGTAAATAAAAAAACAGGAGAACCATTAAGAGACTCGAAAGTAATGGAGCGAATAATAGAGGATGTGAAAAATAGAGGTTCTGATGTTTGGTTATCAGAGGACCCTTTTAAATACCTAGGCAATGATAAAAATCCAAAAGATTATTATGCAGTTAAAGATATTTTAGATGTATGGTTCGATTCAGGAACATCACATGCTTTTGTATTAGAAAAAAATAAACTTAATTGGCCAGCAGATTTATATTTGGAGGGAACAGATCAACATAGAGGTTTTTTTCAATCTTCACTTTTAGCTTCATGTGGAACTAGAGGCCAGGCTCCTTATAAAAGTGTCATCACACACGGGTTTGTATTAGATGGAAAAGGTAGGAAGATGTCTAAAAGTCTTGGAAATGTTATTGATCCAGAAAACATTATAAATAGGTCGGGAGCAGATGTTTTAAGGTTATGGGTAGCAACCACTGATTATTCTGAGGATATGCGAATTGGTGATGAAGTTTTAGCTAATTTAAACGATAATTATAGAAGGATAAGGAATTCATTTAGATTTATTTTGGGAAATATTGGAAGTTTTAAAACTAAAGAATCTATAAATTATTCTGAATTAGAGGAAATTGATAAGTTTATATTGGCTAAAATATATTCATTAAATTTATTAAGGAAAAAGGCAATAAAAGAATATTCTTTTCATGTTTTTTATAAATCCTTGTTTGAGTTTTGCTCGGTAGATTTATCATCCTTCTACTTTGATATAAGTAAAGATACTTTGTACTGTAATACACTCAATGATCACAAAAGAAAAAGTAAAGTAACAGTTTTATTTAATATTTTAGATGTATTAACATGTTGGTATGCTCCAGTTTTATGTCATACAATGGAAGAGGTATGGCAAAAAAATAAAACAGAAGATTTAGAAAGTATACACCTGAGAGTATTAAAAGATATTAATCCAACTTGGGAGAATAATGATTTAATTCTTAAATGGGAGAATATTAAGAAAATTAGAAAAATGATTAATTCAGCAATAGAAAAAGCCAGGAATGAAAAAACAATAGGTTCAACTCTTGAAGCTAAAGTATTAATTCAAACTAATAATAAAAATGTCTTAAATATTCTAAATAATGTAAACATGCAAGATATATGTATTGTATCTGAGATAAAAGAACAAAATATAGAAGATCCTATAGCTAAAGATTATTTATCATCATTTGAAAGTAATGAAGAAGAAACCACGGTTTTTATTTATAAAACTACTTTTAATAAATGTCTAAGATGTTGGCAGTATAAGGAAGAAGTTAAAGATAGTAATAGTTTATGTAAGAGATGCAGTGAAGCAGTAATGAGTATTCAATGACCTTAAAGAGTTATAAATTTAAGGGAATAATAGAAACTATATTATTAGTAATGCTATTAATTACAATAGACCAGTGTTCGAAGATATTTATTTCTAAAATAATGTTGTGGAGTAATTTCTCTAATATTAACTTACTGCCTTTTTTAGATATTGTATTTGTTAGGAATACCGGAGTTAGTTTTGGGATGTTTAGCGAAGGAGGAGTATTAGGTAGATATTTTTTTTCAGCCTTATCTTTAACAATAGGAACTTTTCTTACGATTTTAGCAATAGCATCAGAAAAATATTTTTTTAAAATAAGCCTAAGCCTTATTTCAGCAGGAGCTATTGGTAATGCTATAGACAGAATTTATTTTGGAGGGGTAATAGACTTTATTGATTTTTTTGTATATAATTTTCATTGGCCGGCTTTTAATTTAGCTGATTCATTTATAACTTTAGGAGTCATTCTAATGTTAATTGATAACTTTTATGCTCAAAATGAAAATTAAATTATTAAATATATTATTATTATTAGTGTTAGTTTTTAATAATGCATGTTCTTCTAAGAAATTAGAAAATTTAGGCTTTATTAAAAAAAAGCCTAATCAATATGCAGTATCAAGAAAAGCTCCTCTAGAGATGCCACCTGACATGTACCTTGCTCCTCCAGAGACAGAAGTAAAAAATCGAACTCAAAGTTCCCCCATTCTAAAAAATGAGGAAAATTTAGATGACATTCTTGCTAATAAAAGCACATTAGTTACCAAAAATAATAATCAAAGTTTGTCTAAGAAAAAAAGAATTTTACGTAATATTCTAAATACTAAGGCAGTAAAAATTCTAAAGTAAATGATATATTGAATTATGTTCATTGAATCAAAGGGATGGGAAAGAATAATAGAAAAGAACCTATTTGATAAACAGAAAAAACAATTAAATAAAATAAAAAAAGAAATATCTAAAAAAAATAAAGATTTTGCATTTCTTAAAAATGAAGAAAATAATCAAATATTTGAGTTAATTAAAAAAGCAAAACTTAAATTTAAGAAACTGGATGAGATTCTTTTGATTGGGACAGGAGGATCAAGTTTGGGAACTAAGGCATTACTCAAAGTCATCAATAATGAAAAAATTAGTTTTTTAAGTAATTTAGATCCAAATACAATTAAATTATATTTAAAAAAAAATAAAAAAAAGAATATAGGGTTATTAATTATTAGTAAGTCAGGGGAGACGTTGGAAGTATTAAGCTTATTTGATATAATAATTAATAGCCTTAAAAAGCAAGTAGACTTAAAGAACCATACACTAATTATTACAGATAACAGAAAGTCTACATTACGTTTAGTAGCTGAAAAGTATAATATTCAAGTTATTGATCATGATGAAGAAATAGGTGGTAGGTTTTCATGCTTTTCTATTACAAGTCTTTTGCCATTGTACGTTGCAGGAGTTGATTCTGTAAATATAAAGAAATTAGCAGACTCTTATTTTAAAAAAATATTAGGCAATTGCTTTAATTTTAATAATTCAGTTAGTGCCCTATCTTGTATAAGTAAGAAAAAAAAATATATAGGGCATGTTTTTTTAGTTTATATTGATTCATTTAATAAAATTAGTGAATGGTATAGACAATTATGGTCTGAGTCTTTAGGTAAAAATAAGGCTGGTATGCATCTAATAACTGCAGAAGGTGCAGTTGACCAACACAGTCAATTACAAATGTGGTTAGATGGACCAAAAAATTTAATATTTACTGTAGTGGTACCTAATGCAAGAGTGCTTGATATAAAAATTACAGATATTAAAAATGTTTTACCTAATTATTTAAAAAGCAAAAATATTGGTGAAATATTAAATATTATGGCTAAATCTACAATAACAGAGCTACAAAAATTTGGTATTCCCGTTAGAATTATTTACTTAGACGATGATCAAACTAAGTCAGCAGTGGACCTAATGACAATGTTACTTCTAGAAGTAACATTGTTAGGTAAGTTAATAGGTATTAACCCTTTTGACCAACCAGCAGTTGAAAACGTAAAGATTAGAGTAAAAAAAACACTAAATAAACATGAATGAAATTAAATTATTACCTCCTCAGATTATCAATGAAATAGCAGCAGGTGAAGTTATAGATAGACCCGTTTCCATAGTTAAAGAGCTAGTTGAAAATTCAATAGATGCATTAGCAAATAGAATAAATATTGATATAATATCAGGAGAGGAATCAAAAATTAAAGTTTCAGATAATGGTATTGGAATAGAGAAGAGATATATAGAAACCTCAGTAAAAAGACATGCAACTTCTAAACTAAAAAAAAATTCTCTTCATGAAATTAGCACGTTAGGATTTAGAGGTGAAGCACTTAACGCTATAGCGAATGCTTCGGATTTTAAAATGATTAGTAAAACTAAAACTATGTCTGAGGCATATGAACTAAATATTCTATTTGGGGAAGTAATAGACTTTAGACCTTCAAAGGGTAATTTAGGGACATCTATATTAGTCGAAGAATTATTTAAAAGACTTCCTGTTAGAAAGAAATTTTTAAAGTCTGAAAAAGTTGAAAATTTAGCTATTAAAACTTTTATTAAAAAAATATCTTTAGCCTACCCAGACATAACTTTCGTGCTTTCTGAAGATTTAAAGGAAAAATTATATTTGATAGGTAGAGAAGGAAAAAATAATTTAGAAGCAAGAGTAAAAGAGATATATGGTGAAAGTTTTTTCAAAAGTTCTTTTTATGCCGAAAAAAACTACAATGAATTCAAAGTTAAAATTTATGCAAGTATTCCCACATATAATGTATCTAATTGGCAACCAACTACACTAATCATTAATGGAAGAATAATTAAAGATAAAAACTTTTTAGGTGTAATTAAAGCTGCTTATGCTGGTTTATTAGCAGGCAACAGATTTCCTGTTGCTATAATCTATCTAAATATAAAGTCAGAGAATGTAGATATCAATGTTCATCCTACAAAATCAGAGGTAAGAATACTAAATAGAAATTTTATTAATTCAGTTATAATAAAAACTATTAGAGAGAACTTTAAAACTATGGGTTTGAGACATTCAATAAAAGCAGAAAAAAGCTTGCTAGATAATATCTATAAAAATAATGAATTAAAATTTTTTACTAATAAAGTTAACACAATCAAAGAAGACACGAGCTTTACTAAAACAGAAACACAAGAAGGATTATCAACAGAAAACTTAAATATAAATAAAAATGAAAGTTACCTTGGATTTGCTAGAGCACAAATCAATAATATGTTTATAGTTTCGCAAACAGAATATAGTTTAATATTAATTGATCAACATGCGGCACATGAAAGAATAGTTTTAGAAAACCTTAAAAAAAACTTTTATGATAATAAAATTATTAAACAAGTCTTGCTTATTCCAGAGGTAATAAATATAAAAGAAGATAAAGCATTACTTTTTAATAATAAAAAAGCAATTAATCGTTTAGGTTTTGAATTTGAAGATTATGGAGATAACAGCATTATTGTAAGAGAAATACCAGCTATTTTAGGGAGGATAAATACTTCAATTTTATTTCAGGATTTATATGAGCAAATTAAAAAAATAGGACAAATTAATCCATTAGACTCTGGAATTGAAAGGATTTTATCCAGTATTGCTTGTCACAATAGTGTTAGAGCAGGAAAAAAGCTTAATTTAGAGGAAATGAATGCAATTTTAAGGTTAATGGAAGTAACACCTAATTCAGGACAATGCAATCATGGAAGACCAACTTTTATTGAATTAAAGTTAAAAGATGTTGAAAAATTATTTGGAAGAATTAGTTAATCTCTAAAAAAGTAATACATGTTTTACCATACACTTTTTTAAGGCTAATATATTTATCAAATTCTTTATTATAATTATAATTTTTAATAGTTTCACTTATAATTATAGAATCTTTTTTTAAAACATTTTCATCTAGAATCTTTTGAATTGCTAAATTTGTATAGTCATTATAGTAAGGAGGATCTAAATAAATTATATTAAAATTATTTTTATCAAGTTTTAAATTAAAAAAATCAGAGTTGATAAGTGTTATTTTAGATGAAAGCTTTAAATGTAGAATGTTCTTTTTTAAATTATTAAAAATATCTATATCATGTTCCACTATAGTTGCTTGATTTAGCTGTCTAGAAAATGCTTCAAATGTTATAATACCGGAACCTGAAAATGCATCTAATAAGTGAGCTCTTTGTCCCCACCTTAACCATTCATATTTATTAATTAGAATATTAAAAATAGCCTCTCTCACTTTATTCGAGGTTGGCTTTAGACTTTTATTTTTGATAGAGTTAATTTTTTTAAACTTATACTTTCCAAAAGAAATCTTCATTGTTAAGGCATCTTTATTTTAAAAGGCTTTAGAACTTTTATATTCCCTACCTTAAGTGATGAAAGTTTGTAAGGGCCATACTGTATTCTTATTAGTTTGTTAACACTAAAACCCATCTTTATAAAAATTTTTCTTATATGGTTATTTTTTCCTTCATCTAATTTTATCAGGAACCATGAATAAGATTTAGTTGTGCTAACTACTTTTAAAGTTTTAACTTTATATAAAACTTTATTTATAAGTATACCTTTTTGAATCTTATTTATAGTTTTTTTATCTAAAAACCCTTGAACTTTGACTTTATAAATTCTAGTTATTTTACTTGAGGGAGATTCTAGAAAATGTTTAATTTTAGTACTACTAGTTATTAATAATAAGCCTTGAGAGTTATAATCTAGCCTTCCTATAGAATGCAGTCTTCCTTTAAAGCTTTTATAAAAGCTTTTTGGGATAAAATCTAATGCTTTACGTCTATTAAATTCATCATGGTGGGTGCATATAACACCTTTAGGCTTATTTAATGCAATTAAGACTATTCTTGAGCTATTATTTGTAATATCTTTTTTGTTAGTTGTTAGCATTTTTTTCAGACTCATTTACAAACCTTCTTAATAGCTTTTTATCACTTGCTTTTATTAGAAACTCAGGGTGCCACTGTACTCCAATACAAAAATTCAGCTTTACATCTTCAATCCCTTCAATAATTCCGTCTTCAGATATTGCATTAATGGATAAGCCTGAACCGGGCTTCTTTACAGCCTGATGATGAGCACTGTTTACTTTAATAATTTTTTTAGCAACTATTTTTCGAAGAAAAGTATTTTTTAATACTTCTACAGTATGACTGGTTTGATTTCTTGGGTTAATTTGCTCATGATTAATAGTGGTATTAACTTCATTATTTATATCTTGTATAAGACTTCCTCCATAAATAACATTTAATAATTGTTGTCCTCCACATATCCCTAGTAAAGGCATATTCATTTTCAAGGCAGCGTTACATAAACTAATTTCATATTTAGTTCTTATATTTTTAGTTACCACATTATTAAACTTCTTTCTTTCTGAGAAATATGAAGGATCAATATCAAAAGCACCACCAGTAATTATGATTCCATCAACTTTTTGAAGTATTGTGCTTATTCCATTAATATCATAAACTAATGGTATTGGTATTCCTCCTAATTTAGAAATAGAACTACAATAATTTTCTCTAATAGCATACCAAGGAAACTTAGAGTAAGTTTTTTTATTTTCTAGATCTAGAGTTAATCCAATGAGAGGTTTTTTTTTTATGTATGCCATTTTTTAAATAATAAATTATTTTGAAATTATCTCAAATAATAAAAATAGCTTACCTTGAATCTTTGAAAGCTTCAAAAAAAAACGAGGTTCCAGTAGGGGCTGTAATATTTAATGATGAAAGCATTATTGCAAAGGCACATAATCTAGTAGAAAAAAAAAATGACCCTTTAGCTCATGCAGAAATATTAGCTATAAGAAAAGCTGCAAAAAAATTAAACACTATAGATTTAAGAGGCTATAAAATTTATGTAACTCTTGAACCATGTATATTTTGTAGCTACGCTATTTCTAAATATCTAATAAGCTCTATATATTTTGGGTCATATGACGATAATAACCTAGGCGTTAGAAATGGGATTAAGCTTTTCCATGAAAATTTTAAAGGTTATAAGCCTGAGGTTTATGGCGGTATAGGCGAGGAAAAAACTTCTAACTTAATTAAGGCTTTTTTTAGAAAAATTAGAAATCAAAATTAATTTCCTATATCTTTTCTATAGAAAAGATTTTTACAATTTATACTATTAATTAAACGGTAAGCTTCTGATTGAGCTAGTTTTAAACTTTTTTTCTTAACTACTAAATTTAATACTCTTCCACCACTAGTAATGAAATTCTTTTTATCATCTATTTTAGTTCCAGCATGATAAATAGAAGCACTATTTTTATTCCTGAAATTTTCTAGACCGTTGATAATGTGTCCTAATTTATAATTTTCAGGATATCCCTTACTTGCTAATACAATACATATACTAACTTTATTTTCTATCTTTAACCTTATTTTTTCCATTTTATTTTTCTCTGTAGCAAGACATAAATCTAAAAAATTATTTTTTAAGCGAGACATTATTGCCTGACACTCTGGATCTCCAAGTCTAATATTATATTCTATTAAGTAGATATCAGACTTGGTGAACATTAAACCAGCGTAGAGGATACCTTTAAAAGGATAACCGAGGTCATTCATTGCTTTAATAGTAGGTTTTATAAAATCTTTATTTATAAGAGCAATATTATTCTTATTCTCAAAGGATGAAGGAGATATACACCCCATACCTCCAGTATTGAGGCCAGTATTATTGTCTCCCACTCTTTTATAGTCCTGTGCACTACCTAAAAACTTTGATTTTTTTCCATCAACAAGAAAAAAAAAGCTGGCTTCTTTACCTACTAGTTTTTTTTCAATAATAATTTTTGAGTCTTTTTTTCCAATTTTACCTAATTCTATCTTTTTTAAAAAATTATTCGCATCATTTCGATTATTAGCTACCAAAACACCTTTACCTGATGCTAGTTGATCTAGTTTTATAACAATAGGAAATTTAAATGAAGATAGGCTTTTTTTTGCTTCCTTATAGTTTTTCATAACCTTCCAGGAAGCTGTTTTAATGTTTCCTAACTTACATATTTTTTTTGTAAATATTTTTGATGACTCCAATTTAGAACCATTTTTTGATGGACCAAATACTTTTATACCTGAAAGTCTAAGGTCATCACTTATTCCTCTTGCTAATTGCTCTTCTGATCCAGGAATAACTAAATCAATTTTATTTTTGATGCAGAAGTCTATTACTTCTGCATTATTATTAATATTTAATTGATTGCATTTTGCTATTTTACTAATTCCTCCATTACCTGGAGCACAATATAAATTATTTATTTTTTTATATTTTTTTATATTTTCGCATATAGAATGCTCTCTGCCTCCACTGCCTAAAACGAGTACATTCATATTTTTATATTCCCCTTAGAATGATTGTGTTATTATAATTACAGTATAGATCAATTATGTCAAATGTCCCTGAATATAGTGTTTCTGAAATTTCTATATCTATTAAAAATAGTTTAGAAAACGAATTTAATAGAGTGAAAATTAAAGGGGAGATTTCAGGCTTGATGAAAGCTAGCTCAGGGCATTATTACTTTAATCTTAAAGATGAAGAATCTACATTATCTTCAATTATATGGAGAAGCAGGGCAAGCTTTTTGGAAATTCTTCCGGAAGAAGGCTTAGAAGTTATTGCTTTAGGAAAAATAAGTACTTACATGCCAAGGTCCAACTATAATTTTATTATTGAAAATGTAAAAATTGCTGGAGAAGGTGCTTTATTAAAGCTAATAGAAGACAGAAAAAAAAAATTACAAGAGCAAGGTTTTTTTGAAAGCAATAGCAAGAAAAAGTTACCATTTATTCCAAAGGAAATAGGTATAATTACATCCTCTACTGGTGCAGTTATTCAAGATATGACAAAACGTATTAAGGAAAGATTTCCTAGTAATATATTGTTGTGGCCAGTTTCAGTTCAAGGAAGTAAATCAGAAAAGGAGATAGAAAGTGCAATTATTGGATTTAATGCTTTAGATAACAAACCAGATGTAATTATTTTAGCAAGAGGAGGTGGAAGTCTAGAAGATTTAATGAGTTTTAATAGTGAAAAAATTGCCAATGCTATATTTAGGTCCGTTATCCCAATAATTTCAGCAGTTGGTCACGAAACTGATTTTACTATTGCTGATTTGGTAGCTGATTTTAGAGCTTCAACTCCTACAGCTGCTGCAGATATAGTAGTCCCAGAAAGGAAGGATTTAATTGAGAGAGTTGACCATTTGTCAGAAAGTAAAAATAATCATTTGCAAAATATAATAAATAATAAAAATTATAAGTTAGAATCTTTGATTGTAAAAGTTCTAGAACCTAAAACATATCTTTCAAACTTAGAAAGTATAATTGAAAATGAGTGCGATAAAATTAAATTTTTTTTTGACAACTATTTTATAAGAACCGAAAGCCTAATGAAAAATTTAAATTTAGTAAACCAGAATAAAAAAATAATTGAATATAATAATTCTCTTACTATACAATTAAACTACTTCACTCAGAGTGTTAAAAAATTGATTGAGAAAAAATCAAACTTATTAGAAAGTAAAATTGAAACTCTTAATTCATGCTCTTACGAAAGATGGCTAGAAAAAGGCTTTGTAGTTATAAAAGGGTTAGACGGTAAATTAATAAAAAATATTAATATGATAAAAAAGCATAAAAATATCAAAATTAAATTTTCAGATGGCAGTGCTGAAGCTAAAGTATTGAATTATGAAAAAAAGCATTAAATATATATATTCAGTATTAGGTATTTTTTTAATCTCTTTTAATATTAAAGCTTTAACCCTTGAAGGAGAGTACGTGCAAGGGGGTATAGTTCTGGGTAAGCTAGATGAAAAAGCAATAGTTTATTTAGACAATAATTTAATACCTGTAGATCAAAATGGTTATTTTATATTTGGTTTTAAAAGAAAGCATGATAGTCATTCAGTATTAAAATTTGTATATGAAAAAGGTAATACTTTAGATAAAAAGATTAATGTCGCAAAGAGGAAGTACATAGTTCAAAAAATAAATCGTTTGAATAAAGATAAAGTAACTCCGCCTAATAAATTTTATGAGAGAATAAAAGAAGAGTCAAAGCTTATAAAGAATGCAAAGAATTTTCAAGTTATAGAAGCTTATTATAAAAAGGGTTTTATAAAGCCTACAGAAGGTATTGTTACTGGAGTGTACGGAAGCCAAAGAATATTAAATGGAAAACCAAAAAGACCACATTATGGACTTGATATTGCCAATAAGAGGGGAACAGAGATAATTTCCACATCTGATGGTTTAGTAGTACTAGCAGAGAAAGATTTATATTTTTCGGGAGGTACCATTATCATAGCTCATGGCCAGGGTTTAACAACATCGTACTTACATCTCTCTTTAATTACTGTAAAAGTGGGAGACCTTATTAAGCAAGGAGAAAAAATAGGAGAAATTGGGTCAACAGGTAGAACAACCGGACCCCATTTACATTGGGGCATGGAGATAAGAGGTATAAGAGTAGATCCTCAATTATTAATTAATTAGACATTAGAATTAGGAGTATAGGTCTTTTGACCACCTCCTATGTATCCACAACCAAAACTCTGGGTTTTTAGTTATCCATTTACTAATAATTTTATTTATCTCAGATAAAATTATTATTAATTTTTCTTCTTTACTTAGATAAGATTTAGGTGTTTTAATTTTATTGTAGAAGGTAATAATATTTTTCATATTTCCTTGCCTTGAAAACTTTATTGGAACAATATCTAAATTCATTCTAATAGCAAGTTCTGCGATAAAGGGGGCAGTATAAGCAGGCTTCCCTAAAAAATCTATGGGTAAACCTTCATTTAGCTTTTGATCCATTAAAATTGCTAAGCTATTTCCTTTCCTTAACCAAAGAAATGACTTTTTAGCACCCAAATCACCTTTTGGAGCATAGTCTCCATGAGGTGATCTAATAAATTGAATTAAAAAATTAATAAATTTATTATTAGATTTTCTGTATATACTCAAAGGTTTTAGTTTTAAACTTTTTAATATGATAGGACCTAACTCCCAATTTCCATAATGAGCAGAAAAAAAAATTATTCCCTTATTATTATTATTATTATAAGAAATTAACTTCTCTACTTCTTTCAATCCAATAATCTTAGTATTTTTACATAATAAGGGTTGGTATTTTTTAAGATGAACAAGCTCTCCAAAATTTCTTCCTATATTATTCCACATGCCATAAATTATTTTATTAATATCTTTCTTTTTTTTTTTGGGCCACACATATAATATATTTTTTTTAGCAATATTATTAAATTTAGTATGTGGTCCTATTTTACAAAATAGATAAGCACATAAGTTAGAGGATAACTTTCTTCCTAATAATTTAAATAAAATTAGTATTTTGAATAAGAATGCAGCAATTAACAAATGTATTATATATTTAAACACTAAACTTTATTTTTTCATCTATGAAATTGAAGAACTTTTCGTTATCAAATTTTATATATATATCTAAAATTGAAAAGTTTTTTTTTAAATTTTTTGGAATTTTTACGTAATCTTTATATGTGGTTAGAGCTAAAGCTTGATTATTATTTGCTTTTTGTAGAATCATTTTTATATCATAGCTACTATATATGTAATGATCAGGATAATAAATTTTCTCTACTAAATTTAAACCATTATTTTCTATTAGACTAAAAAAATTATCCGGATAAGCTATCCCAGCAAACCCTAAAACCTTATTATTTTTAATTTTATTTATAGATTCTTTTGTTACAGATTGATTGCCGAAAAAAACAGGTTTTTTATAATTAAAAAACTGCTTGCTAAAAGACTTTTGATTGCCATAAAAAAATATACAATGACTTTTTCTTTGAGAATTTGAAATTGGTTCTCTTAAGGGCCCAGCAGGAATAACTTTAAAGTTACCATTACCTTGTAGTTTATTTGCAACTAAAATATTAATAGTCTTTTCAATGCTCATATCTTGTAAGCCATCATCTAAAATTATTAGTTTTGCCCCCTTAGAAATAGCAAAGTTAATTCCATCTTTTCTTTTTTTACAAAGCCAAGTAGGGGCATAATTAGAAATTAAAAGAGCTTCATCTTCAGCTTGATTTATTTCTGTATTATTATCAATTTTGATTACCTTTGCAACTAAATTAACTTTATAGGCTTTATAAACTACATGGACATTAATATTTCTTTTCCTGTAATATTTACACATTTCTATTACAAGAGGTGTTTTGCCACTTCCACCCGCCACTGCATTTCCCACACAAATTATGGGTTTACTAAAACTATATTTTTTTCTTAAGGTGTTTTTGAAGTATGAAAGTAATAACCATATAATAGATAATGGAAGTAAAAGCAGGCTTAAAATAGATTTTTCTTTATACCAGAAACTTGGAGCTCTCATTTTAAATACTCAATCTTTTTATAGACCACTGACTCTTCACCATAATGATTACTTAAAAGTTTTTTAACATTAAGACTTAAATTTTTACTATAATTTCTATTTGCAGTAATTTTTTTAATGTAAATATTAAGGTCATTTATGCTATTTAAACAAACTATCGCATTTTTTGTTTTAAAATCATGTACTATTTCATTTATTTTATATATGTATGGGCCAACTATAATATTTTTCTCAAATTTTGCAGGTTCTAAAAGGTTATGGCCTCCTATTGGTATCAAAGTACCACCCATTATAATTAAATCTGAAATAGATATTAATAGACCAGACTCTCCAAAGGTATCAAAAAGGTAGATATTGGTATTTCCACTAGGTAATTCTCCTTTAGATCTTTGTTTATAAGGAATATTGTGTTTTTTTATAATATTAATAATTTCCTTACTTCTTTTAGGATGCCGAGGTTGAATAATAAATAAAAAATCTTTATTTTTTTTTATTTTTTTTATTTCATCAATAATTATTTTTTCTTCTCCAGAGTGAGTGCTTAATGCAGAAATTACTTTTTTTTTTAAGATAGATTTCTGTATAATTTTTTTTTCTTTAGAGGAAAATTTTAGTTTTTCTGTACTGTACTTTAGGTTCGCAACAGTTATTTTATTAACATCAGTGAATTTAGATAGTTTTATTTTTTCTTCTTCCGATTGAGCAACTATAAAATTGAAGCACCTTAAAATATCTTTAAAAAATTTACTAAAAATCTTCCACTTTTTCATACTATTATTGGAGAAACGAGCTTGTATCAAACACAATGGAATATTTAATTTTTTAGTTGCAAAAATTAGGTTTGGCCAAATCTCAGACTCAATGAAAATAGCTTTACAAGGTTTCCATTTCTTTAAAAACCTTTTTACAAAAAAAGTTAAGTCTAATGGTAAATATTGGTGAATAACTTTTTCTGCAAAACTTTTTTTTACATCTAATCCAGAAAGGTAAGTGCTAGTAGTAACTAAAACTAACTCATTATTTTTTAATGTATTTTTAATAAGGTTATATGAAGACTTTACTTCACCAACACTACAGGCATGAATCCATACTATTGAGCCAGGAGGTCTTTCCATTTTGGATAGACTAAATTTCTCTAGAAATCTTTGTTTATCTTCTTTGCCAGAAAGTACTCTTAAAAAAAAAAAAATCATTATCAACGGAGATAACGTATTAATTAAAATTTTATAACTTTTTATTCCTAACACTTATAATCCTGCTAATGTCATATCTTCTATTAAAATTGAAGGACAGTTAATATTATCATTAACTTTTAAATCATTTGCTGGTGTTAAATTCATTAACATATTAGACATATTTCCCGCTATAGTTACTTCGCTTACTGGATATGCAATTTCTCCATTTTCTATTTTGAATCCTGCAGCCCCTCTACTATAATCTCCATTAATCGGGTTGAAGCTCATACCAAGCATTTCACTAACTACAAAGCCATTTTTTATGTTCATTATAATATTTTCTAGGTTATCATTCCCATTTTCTAAAATTAAATTAGAAGGAGAGGAGTTTCCATTAATTGGCATTTTAAGTTGTCTAGAACTTCTTAAATTTAAAAAAAGGTTTTCTAAATATCCGTTTTTAACAATATCAATATTTCTACTTTTTATACCTCCACTATCGTAAGGTCTAGAGCCTAGACCTCTTTTTAGTTTAGGGTTATTTTTAATCATGATTTTATCTTTAAAAATTTGTGATCCTAATTTCTTATTAAGAAAACTCGTACCTCTTGCTATAGAAGTACCAGAGGCACAAGAACAAAAAGAAGATAGAATACTTTGAGCTACTCTAGGTTCAAAAATAACGTCTAATTTACAGCTTTTAATTTTCTTTGAGTTAAGCCTAGAAGTAGCTCTCTCAGCTGCCATATGACCAATCTTACTTGAGGGTATCAGGTCACTTGCATGAATAGAGGAGGAATACTCATAATCTCTTTGCATATTAGTATCTCTGCCAGCAATAGCAATTGCAGAGATTGAGTGAAAAGTTTTAGTATATGATGAGTCAAATCCTCTAGAGTTTATAATACTAAATATATTTTTTGAAATACTTCTACTAGCCCCTTCAGAATTTGTAACTTTTTTATTTTCAAGCATAGCTTGCTCGGCGATAAGTGCCTCGTCTATTAATTCTTTATCAGTAAAATCTTTATTATCTTCTAAATCTAAATCTTGAATATTTTTTTCATAATCCTCTGCTTCCGCTAACCCCCCAAATTCATCTTCGGGGATAGATTTTACCATTGAACTACCTTTCTCTAAATAATCGCTAGCATCAATATTATCTATATTATTAGAAGTTAAAGTTGCTTTTTTTTTGCCTTTATAAAGATTTATGCCAATACTTAAGTTATTTGATCTTTCAATATTTTCTAGTTTTTGGTGTCTAGCTTTGACTGAGACACTATAATTTTCAGATACTATGATTTCAACATCATCAATACCATAGTTTTTATATTCTTTAAGCACGCTTTGACTAAAATTAGATACTTTTTTCATTGGTAATTATTCCTTCACTACAAAGTTATTATTAATAAATATAATTTCGCATTTACACTCTGAAAGGATCTCATTTTTTTTCTTCATTTCCTCACATCCATCTAAAGCTATTTTCTTGGCGTATTCTAGATCAGCTAATTGGTAGCTTAGTCCTAAAGCTAAATATCTATTGTTTTCTATAGGAATACATGCAGCCCCTGCTTTAAAGTCCTCCATTGTCTTATAATCTATCTTCCATTCTAGTAGTTGTTCTAAAAACTGTAAACCCTTCTCATCAGAGCCTTTTAAGGATAATGCTAGTAGAAAGAAAAAAAATAAAACAAATACTCTCAGAAATATATCCATAGTTTAAATATTCATCTAAATGGCTGGGGGACCGGGACTCGAACCTGGACTGACGGGATCAAAACCCGCTGTTCTACCAATTAAACTATCCCCCAATAATTATTAATATTGCATT
>MDTB01016706.1_pt1 | contig 168675 bp, 154 predicted proteins | sample 811161 | NCBI WGS metagenome assembly MDTB01 (sample SAMN05326650, study PRJNA326480) | marine metagenome | isolation source: seawater | place: Mediterranean Sea | collected 2009 | reverse complement strand
GAAACTCGTTCCAAGATTAGACTTCCCGGGGGCTTGACCCCCCTTAAGGGTCGTTCAAGACCAGGACGTTGATAGGCTGGATGTGTAAGTACAGTAATGTATTTAGCTAACCAGTACTAATTGCCCGTGAGGCTTGACTCTATAACACTGTTGATTCACTTTATCGTTTGTATTGAAAGTGTCATGTTTTAAATAATCACAACTTCTGAAGATTAAATTTGCAAGTTTTGCCTGACGACAATTGCGAGGTGGAACCACCCTTTCCCATCCCGAACAGGACCGTGAAACGCCTTTGCGCCGATGATAGTAATCATTTCGATTGTGAAAGTAGGAAATCGTCAGGCTTACCCAATTTTAATAGAAAAAATAGCATTTTTTTTGATTAAATTTTTTTCATTACATTTGTAGACGATAGGCCTTTTTTAAATGGTACTATCTTTATCTTTCCTCCATTTCTCTTGACTAAATCAGAGCCAATTATTTCGTTAGGAAGATAATCACCACCTTTCACCAAAACATTAGGACATATTGTCTCTATAATTTTATAGGGTGTTTTCTCCTTAAAAACAACTACAAAATCCACCCACATTATAGATTTAAGAACATTGATTCTATCTTTTTCTCCGTTAATGGGACGGTTTTCACCTTTTAACTGTTTAACAGACTTATCGCTATTTAACCCAACTACAAGAAAGTCACCAAATTTTTTAGCTTTTTCAAGCAAAAAAATGTGACCAGCGTGAATAATATCAAAACACCCATTGGTAAAAACAATACTCTTTTTTTCAGTTTTTATATGATCAAAAAAAATCCCCAGTTCTTTTTTCCCCTTTATTGTTTTTCTCTTGCACAAATTCTCAAATAATTCATCATTTTTTTTTAGTTTCAAGTTAATTTTTAATGATGATGTAATACCTGAAGAATTTATTATCTCAGCTTTGAGTTCGTTTGATGAAATACTGGAGGTTCCAAATTTACTTACTGCAATACCTGCTGATACGCTTGCTATTTTTACTGCGTCAACTAGAGAATAATTGTTAGCAGTTGCAGCAACAATAGTTGCAAGAACTGTATCTCCAGCACCAGTTACATCAAAAACCTCCTTTGAATTGTGTGCTGAGACGGTTAATGGTGCTTTTTTTCCTTGAAAAAGCAACATTCCAGATTGACCTTTTGTGATGAGCAAATTGTCCACATTTAATATATTTTTTAATTTTACTGCTTTCGAATTAAATTCAGCCCGGGATACCGAACTACCTACGACTCTCTCAAATTCTTTAAGATTTGGCTTTAAAAATGTTGAGTATTTATAGTTAGAAAAGCTTGCTCCCTTGGGATCTACAAATACAGGAATAGATTTTTTTTTTGCTGTTGAAATTAGTCTCTTGCAGTATGCAAGAACACCTTTTTTGTAATCGGACAAGATAATAGCTTTATGTTTTTCTGAGTCAACTTCTTTTTTGAAGTAAGAAAATAACTTTAAATAATTATCCCCGCTAAATCCTTCATTAGACTTGCCTGCTTCATAGTCTATTCTTAAGATTTGCTGATTTTGACTTATGATCCTATGTTTTTGAACCGTCTGAGTATTTGAACATCTGATAAAAATACAATTTACACTCTGACTTTTGAGTATTCTCTCTATTTCTTCAGCTGGTTTGTCTTCACCTACGATACTTAAGATTGTTACTTTAAGTCCAAGTGCTGCTGCATTCAAGGCAACATTTGCAGCACCACCCGCCTTAAGGTCATTTTTTTTTACACCAAGAATGGGCACGGGTGCTTCTTGTGAAATGCGATCAGTATTTCCAAAGATATAGAGATCTTTCATTACATCACCAACAACCAAAACATTAGTGTCTAACGTATCAAAAATTTTTTTTTCCTTGTTGTAGTTTAATTTGCTTAACTTATATTAACCTTCAATACCAAGGTTTGTTTCAATCATTCTGCAAATTACTTGTCCAATGAAAATGTGAGCTTCTTGAATTCTGGCTGTTTCACTTGTGGATGACACTTGAATTGGTTTGTCGCAATGAGACTTTAAAGATCCCCCTGTTCCCCCTAAAAGACCAATAGTCATAACACCAATTTCTTTTGCTTTTATTGCGCAATTAATCACATTTTCAGAATTACCACTTGTAGAAATTGCAAACAAGATATCTCCCTTCTTTGCAAGACCTTCCAATTGTCTTGAAAAAATATCTTGATAACCAAAGTCATTAGCTATACAAGTAACTGCGGTAGTATCAGCTGTCAAAGCAATCGCTGCTAAAGGTCTTCTGTTATTTTTAAATCTTCCTATGAGCTCGGTTGCAAGGTGTTGACTGTCAGATGCTGAGCCTCCGTTACCACAAAAGAATATTTTGTTTCTTTCACTCAAGGCATCAGAACATAGCCTTGCGGCTTCTGTGACATCTTCAAATATATCCCTGAGAGAGTTCATTACTCTAATGTGATCCAACAATTCGCCTTCAAGTCTTTTGTATCTCATCAAATAACTTTCACTTTATATTTTTGGAAGGTCAAGACTTCCCATTGATTTGGGATAAGTCACAACACCCCAGGGCATATTCTGGTTTGAAAATTTATTAATTAATTTTCCTGATTCTGTCTCGATTAGTAGAATTTCATTACTTCGACCACAAGCCACAACAATATGTTTTTCATCTGGAGTAAACGAAAAATGCCAACATCTATTGCCTGTGGAAATTTCCCTTACTGGTTTTAAAGATTTAGCATCGAAAACTTGAATCACTTTACCTTTAGACAATGCTACAAAAATATACTCACCATTTTTTGTGAAAGAAATTCCATATGGTACTGCTCCAGTTTTTGCATTTTGAATAATTTTAAAGTCTTCACTGATTTTAAGAATTCTGTCACCATATTCAATGGTAGCAACGTAAAAATTATCTGTCGGTGACCTTTTGATACCCCTGGGTCTATTTCCATAATTTGATGTATCAATTTTGGTTATGAGATTTCCAGTGGAGATTTCATGAACGGATAAATTTTCATCAGCTTCATTTGTTACAATTAATTTGGATCCATCTCTTGAAAACTCAATTCCCTCTGTTTCCATACCTCCTTGAATTTCGGAAATTTTTTCTTCTAGGTTTAGATCAACAATTGCTATTCTGGCTGGTTGTTCATCATCTTCCTCTCTTTTTTGTTTCAACTCCTCAGCTTCTTTAGAGCCAGGTTTAGGAGGAGGTCCTCCAATTGCGGCAGGTTCAAATGATACAAATGCTTTGTCATCTTTCACCCTAACAAATTCTGGGTTTTGCCCAATAAAAATCCTTTTCCGAACTTCAAAAGTTTTTGTATCCACAAGAGCCAAATCATTAGATTCTCGCACAGCAATAGCAAGTGTTTTACCATCTGGAGTTATTCCAATTCCACGAGCACCATCTCCAACAAAAACTTCATTTATAATTTTAAAATCTTTAAGCGATAGTATTTGTAGGTTTCCATTCTGATTTGTAATGTAAGCGATTGGATTATTGTATTGAGGATTATTTTTATTACAACTTGTGATAGAAAATAAAAAAAACGACAAAATGATAAAGTTAGATAAATTTTTATATTTTCTAGAGCAAAATTTCTTAGAAATCATTTGATAACTCCAGGGTTGTTAGTAAGATTATAAATATGAATAGCAAATTTATTACAGACACAATTAGCGAAACTAAGTATACAAATTTAGCAATTATTCTACATTGGTTGCTTGCAGTTCTGCTTATTTTTCAATTATGTTTGGGAACTTTTATGGTTGATATACCCAAGGGGCCGGACAGCACCAGGGCACTTTGGTTTAATTTTCACAAATCAATAGGTATTGTTCTCGTCTTTTTGATAATTCTGAGGGTGATCTGGAGATTGAAAAATCCTCCTCCCAAACTGTCCGTAGCAATTCCAGTTTGGCAAAAAATGATCTCATTTTTGAATCATTTGATGCTTTATGTTTGTATGCTTGTAATGCCATTGACTGGCATTATTGGATCATTGTTTTCTAAGTACCCAATAAAATTTTTTGGAATTCCTTTGCCAAGGTTAGCACCACCAAATGAGTTTATTAAATCTTTCACTTCTGATTTGCATCAGTTATTTGCTGTGATATTTATTTTTCTTATAGCATTACACATTTTAGCCGCAATCAAACATCTAATTATGGACTGTGATGGGGTATTTGAAAGAATGATGCCAAAAACTAAACCATAAATCGGAACTTATTTTTTTTTGATAAAGAAATCCAAAAACCCTAACTATTATAGTTGTAGGGTTCCTGTTTGAAAGAATTAATAGCGTTGATTTAATGAGAAACCAAAAACACTTGGGTCATCTCCCGAATAGCTGGTTGGTATGTCAAATGGTATTGCTTCAAGAGAAAAATTAGAATCTTTATTATTTTGCAATTTCCCAGCAAATAAAAATATAGCAGTTTTTTTTGATAGTGGATGCTTCAAGCCAACCCCCCATTGATCTGCATAGTAATGTTTTTTGTATCTTTGTTTAGAAACCTGATAATTAACCTCTGATGTCATTGTTGGGCGAGCATAGGATACAAATAATGAGGTATCGGCACTAAAAGAATTTATAAGTTTTTTTACAGGCATTGTTAATCCTAGATAATAGCAATCAGTTTTAAGATTTTTTTCGTTGTAATTAAAAAGTTGCCTACCAGGTTCCCTTAGTAAATAACCACCATAGTAATTTATTTGATTTAATCTATATTTCATCACAAAAAGGCTTGAGGTGTTTCTCGGACGAAAATGTGTTTTTTCCTCAGTTTGAAATCCTAATTTCATTGAAAACGGTGCTCTGTCCCACCTTAAACTGACCCCCCAACTGCCGAATGGAGTTTTTTGAAGGTTACTTTTGTTGCTGACAATATACTCATTATCAGGAGATTCAAAATATCTACCAGGTACAAACATAAATCTTGCTATTAACAACTCTTTTTTACTTTTAATTTTAGTAATTACTTTAATCATTTTGTCGTAAAACATTGAATACAATGCAAAACCTGTTGGTGATCCGATCAAGTTTTGTCTCATCGGATCATAAAGATAAAGCCTATCGTGTAGAACACTTCTTTGACGTCCAAATCTTAAAGTAATCTCACTGGTTTCATAGGGGAACTGAAAAAAATTTTTATACTTTAGCCCCACAAAGGTTGAAGAATTAAAACTCGTACCTAATCCATAATTAGATCCATCATCCATAGTTATAAATGTTTCAATTAAAAATTCTGTGCTTAGCCTACCGTCAATGACATCATCACCTCTAACTCCAAGCCTTGCTGCAGTCCCAGTTCCCGAAGTTAGCGCCAGAGATTTTTCAGAGCCGTTATTAATTAATGACACTCCAGCATCAAATATTCCGTATGCTTTAGTGGCAGCAAAGGAATTGGAGACAACGAATGAATCCATCAAAAGGAACAATGTCATTATTACAATTTTGCTAATAATTGATTTTTTGTAATTTATTGTCAATTAACTGTTTAATCTAATTAATTATTATTGGTTATTTTCATTGATTGTATCTTGATCAAATTATGATTTTCTTTGTATTTACTGTAGTTAATTTTTGTAAACTTGGATTAATCTTAGTCAAATGAACAAAATGAAAAAAAAAGAGGGGGAAAGAAGTAAAGATGGGAATACAGGTTTTAAACCCAGATTATTACAATAACGTTGCAAAAAGAATACATATTCAGTCCAGCTATATATAGATTTGCACAAGAAATAGGAAACTTTGTAGAAAAGTTGTAACATTTACTCAATGGTTTTATAAAAAAAATTTTATTACGAACGTCTGGAGAAATTAATGAATAAGAATAAGCTAACAGCAGCTTTAAAAAGGAAGGCTCTTGCGGCTGCCGTTATGGTCGCCGTGTCAGGTTCAGCATTAGCTGACGTAACAATTTACGGTATTATGGACTTAAGTATCGGTGGAAACTCTGGTGACAACGATGCACTGGTTCTTAGTGGTGGTGAGACAAACGCAGCTGAGTTGCCATCAATATGGGGAATCAAGGGTTCTGAAGACCTTGGTGGTGGTTTAACAGCTTCATTCGCTCTTGAGTCAGATTTTAACTCCAGTGACGGTAATGATGATCGCTTAGGCAACAATATATTCTGGAACCGTCAATCTAACATTACCTTGTCTAATGATTTGGGATCAATTACAGCTGGTAGAATTTATAGTCCAGCCATATTAACTGTTTTGGTTACTGATCCTCGTCAGTTATATGAGTGGCAGTCAGGTCTGATTCAATATGCAACTTTGGCATCTACAACTAATACAAACACATTTGGTGACGTATTTTTGGCAAATGCTATTCAGTTTAAGTTTGGAGCAGATGGTCTCAGTGCAGCAGTTGCTTATGGATTTGGTGAAGCTGCTGGTGACCAGGAACAAAACTCAAATTTCCACATGGGTGTTAGTTACAGCGGTGGTCCACTAACAATTGGTGGAACTTACCTAAAAAACAAGGGAAATTCAGTTGATTCCTCTCAGGGTGAAGATGAGAAAAGCTCAATTGGTCTTAAGTACTCTATGGGTGACATTGCTATAGCTGGTCACTATATGAAGGGTGAGGCAAATGACGCTACTGGTGTCCAAACAACTGACAATGAAGGCTATGCAGTTGGTTTAATTTGGAAATCAGGAAATAACGAATTTGATGTCGCTTACTACGGCACAAAGAACGAAATTGCTAATACAACTGATAATGAAAATGATGAGATCATACTCGCTTACAGAAATAATTTAAGCAAGAGAACAACCCTCTACGCTAAGTTGTGTGCTGCTGATCGTGGTACCAATGCTCCAGCAGGTGCATGTATTGGTAACGCTGGTGAAAATGATACTTTTTACAACTTTGGACTTATTCACAAGTTCTAAAAAATAACTTGCCATTTAAAAAAATCGCCTTCGGGCGGTTTTTTTTTGTCTAATAATTCCCCTGTTTCCAAAATTTTCGTAGATGACTGAAGTTCAGCGAAGTCAATAAATTATTTAAAATTTTAATTAAATCTTATTTCTTATTGTTTAGAAAAATAATCAAAAAAATTGAAATAGTGTTAGCTATAATTTATTTCGTTTATTGCCAATAATCAAACTTCAAAGTTTACTATCTATATAGCTGCTTAAGATGAGTTACTTACTCGATTACAACCTGAGCATTAATTAATTTTCCTAACTTCAAACTTTTTCGTATTTTATAAAAAAAAAACTGCACAATCTGTGCAGTTTGAATAAAGAGAAAGAAATGGTTGTTTAGAACTTAATTCTTAGACCAACGGTTACACCATCTTGGTCAACACCATTGCCAGCTTGAGACGAGAAACCCTTTTTGTGGAGCTCGTGGTTTGCTGCACTTCCATTATCTAGGGTTCCTAACATGGCATAACCAGTAATTTTCTTTGAAAAACTGTGAAGCAAAGCTAATTGAGTCATCGAGATTGACTCAGCATTATTTTCACTTTGCTCTGAATGATGATAACCCAGACCAATTTTAGTATGCTTAGATATGGGACCCATTGCACTAATTGAGTATCCCTCTCCGTCAGCACTGAAGCCAAGTCCAGAAGTATCAGCGGTGGTGTCATTGGATAGATCCCAATATTGAGCTTTTAAAACAATTTTTTGAGGTGTTTTGAATTGAAATCCAACGCCCACTTGGTCCCAGTCATCAGCACCAAGAGCTCCTTTTGCTTCGGAATATGCAATGAATGCTTGAGCATCACCAAATTTAAAAGTTGCTGCGATTCCTGTTCTGGTGTTTGCTTCATCCTCGCCCGCAACTTCACCGAACATTCTTTCGAAATAGATCTTACCACCAGTTCCAAGTTTCGGAGTTTCATAAAAAATAGCATTATCAATCCTATCACCGATTGCTATGTAATCTGACATTGTTTTAAAACCAGCAAAGTTTGAACCAACCATGTCATATTTTGAAGCCAATACTTTGTCAATTGTTTTATTTAAACCAAACGTAAATTTACCATAAGGTGTCGTCATTCCAAGAATTGACTTACGTTTCCAATAAACATCACCGGCATTACTACCTGTTTTATTGTTTCCACCAGAAGCTCCAGTGTCATTGTGCACTTCAGACTCAATACCAAAAAATGCGCCATAACCACCACCAAGGTTCTCTTTACCCTTAATACCCCATCTCGAGGAAGAAAGTGGACCATAAGATAATCCAGTGAGTGTTTTGTCACTGTCACCGACACCTGATATACTAGTAAGGCCTGCATCAAGGCGTCCATAAACTTTAACTGACGCGGCCTGTGCGACACCAGCAAATGCTGTGAGGCAAGCTAAAGCTATAAGGGTTTTTTTCATCTATTTCTCCAGAATAATTAAAAAAATGATTATAAAATCAGAATTACTTGATTATTATGTTGCATGCCGGATTGTAACAATTATATAAATCGATGACTGAAACAAAAGTTTAATAATTCATGTATCTCATAAACTACAGCAAGTAAACTTGAACTTTTCTATTCTTAACCTTTTTAATAAGAATAGTAATATCAGTGGAAAACTATTCATATGTTAAATAATTGCTTAAATAAAAATTTTTATATAAAATTAAGGGTTGATATTAAGAATTAAGTAAATAGATGAATGAGAACCAAAAAAGCTTTGTTGTTAAACACTCCGATATAGATCATAAGTGGTTGTTATTAGATGCAAAAGATAAAATTTTAGGTAGATTTGCATCTGACATTGCATTTAGGCTTCGTGGAAAACACAAACCTGAATACACATCTCACATGGACAATGGAGACTACGTAGTTGTAGTTAATGTAGAACATTTAAGGGTTACTGGAAAGAAACTAACTGATAAGAAATACTATCGACATTCCGGTTATCCGGGAGGCATTTACGAAACAACATTTTCCCAAATGCAAGAAAAGTTTCCTGGTAGGGCTCTTCATATTGCTGTTAAAGGTATGTTGCCAAAAGGACCTCTTGGTTACGAAATGATAAAAAAGCTTAAGATTTATGAGGGGGAAAATCATCCTCATCAAGCTCAACAGCCTGAATCTGTCAAATTCTAGAGTCTAATTAAAGGTATATTTTATGGTTGGTGATTATTTCTACGGCACGGGAAGAAGAAAAAGTTCTGTGGCCAGAGTTTTTGTAAAAAAAGGAAATGGAAAAATTATTGTTAATGGTAAAACACTTGATGAATATTTTCCAAGAGAAACCGGTAAGATGATAGTTTGTCAGCCACTTGTTTTAACTGATAATATGAACAACTTTGATGTTAAGGTGAATGTTTTTGGTGGCGGTGAGTCCGGACAAGCCGGTGCCGTAAGACATGGATTAACGAGAGCATTAATTGAGTATGATGAAGCACTCAAACCAACCCTTTCGAAAGCAGGTCTAGTTACTAGAGATGCAAGAGAGGTTGAAAGAAAGAAAGTTGGTCTTCATAAAGCTAGAAAAAGAAAGCAATTCTCTAAGAGATAAGTACCCAAGGTTTTTTAACTTTATTTCTCGAATTATGGAAGATATGGTATTAAAAAAAACTTACTTTCGATCCTTTTTCAGTGCTTAGTGCTGCTGTAATCGGAGCTAGTGGATTTACTGGATTAGAACTTATACGTCTACTAAGCCAGCATCCTAAGGTAAAAAAATTACTTGTCGTGACTAGGTACAACAATAAACATTTCAGCTCTGATTTTTTCGAATCTATTTCCAAAATAGTTGATCTAGACTTCACCAACTTAGAAGCTTTAAATTCGACCAATTGTGATGTTGTTTTTTTTGCTACACCCCATGGTGTTGCAATGAAAAAAACTCAGTATTTACTTGATTTGGGTATCAAAGTAATAGATTTATCAGCTGACTTTAGATTAAGAAATCATAATCACTTCTTCAAATGGTATGGAATCGAACACACAAATAAAGAAATGTTGGTAGAGTCAGTCTATGGATTACCTGAATTAAACCGAAAAAAAATAAAAACTTCATCACTTATCGCTATGCCTGGATGCTATCCCACTGCAGTAATTTTAGGTTTCTATCCATTATTGAAATCTGGAATTATCAATTCTTGTAATTTGATTGCTGATTGCAAGTCTGGTGTTAGCGGTGCAGGTAAAAGCCTTAAAAAGGAAAATATGTTTTCTGAGGTTTCAGATAACTTTAAACCCTATGGAATGAATGGGCACAGACATTGGCCGGAAATACTCCAAGAGTTACAATCTGTTGCTAACGGAAGAGAAAAACAAGATGCTCATCGAGACGACATTGGCCTCATTTTTTCTCCTCATCTGTTACCTGTAATGAGAGGAATACAGGCAACGTTATATTGTCAACTTAAAGAGTCCTATACAAACTTTGATGTACAAGGTTTGTTTGAGAAAACTTATTTATCAGAACCTTTTGTATATATTATGTCAGAGGGTGATTGTCCTGAAACAGCTTCTGTAAAAGGATCAAACAATGTTAAGATTTCCGTGAGAAAGACAAAAAAATCTATAAATGTTGATATAGACTCTCTAGTTATATACGTAGTTATAGATAATTTAGTTAAAGGAGCCTCTGGACAAGCTGTACAAGTAATGAATATCATGTTTAATATGGGTGAAGAATTAGGGCTGAGTCAAATACCTCTGGCTGTTTAAATATTTGGTAATCAACCTTAAAAAAATAAAGGTGAAAATTATGAATGCTGAAGTAAAACAAGAAAACTTAAATTCAAAATCTGAAGAAATAATGCCAGAACCTTTTGTGTTTACTGATTCTGCTGCTGAGAAAGTTAAAAGTTTGATTGAAGAAGAAGGAAATGCAAATCTAAAACTAAGAGTATTTGTTCAGGGTGGAGGGTGCTCAGGGTTTCAATATGGATTTACTTTTGATGAAGTAATCAGTGAAGACGACACAAAAATGGAGAAAAAAGGAGTAATGCTTTTGATTGACAGCATGAGTTATCAGTATTTGGTTGGTTCTGAAATTGATTACAAAGAGGATCTTGAGGGAGCCCAATTTGTAATTAGAAATCCAAATGCTCAAACTACATGTGGATGCGGCTCGAGTTTTTCAATTTAATCAGGTCGCTTTTCCCATTGCTTCAATAACTTTTTTAGCATCGCCGAAAACCATCATAGTTCTCTCCATGTAAAACAATTCATTGTCTAATCCAGCATATCCTGATGCCATAGTTCTTTTATTCACAATAACAGTTTGAGCTTTGAAAACCTCCAAAATTGGCATACCATAAATTGGACTACCAGGAGTTCTTGCAGCTGGGTTTACAACATCGTTTGCACCAAGAACTAACACAACATCTGTTTGATTAAATTCTGAATTTATATCGTCCATCTCAAAAACTTGGTCATAAGGTACTTCTGCTTCGGCTAACAAGACATTCATGTGACCAGGCATTCTTCCTGCAACAGGATGAATAGCATATCTTACTTTAATATCTTTATCCAATAGTAAATCCGATAGTTCTTTGAGAGCATGTTGAGCCCGAGCCACCGCTAATCCATAACCAGGCACTATAATGACACTGTCAGCATTTGATAACATAAAAGCAGCATCATCAGCTGAGCCACTTTTGACAGGACGTTGTTCCGCAGAGCTGGATGGTGCTGAAGCCTCTCCACCGAATCCACCCAAAATTACACTAATGAAAGATCTGTTCATGGCTTTGCACATTATGTAAGAAAGTATTGCTCCAGATGATCCAACTAAAGAACCTGCGACAATTAGCATGCTGTTTCCTAAGGAAAAACCAATCCCTGCTGCAGCCCAACCTGAGTAACTATTTAACATTGAGACAACAACAGGCATGTCAGCACCACCGATAGGAATAATAATTAAAACTCCAATTATGAATGCTAAGATGAGCATGATAAAAAAAACATTTAGATTTTCGGAAAAAGTAAAAATCATACCTAGTGCGAGGATAATTAATCCGAGGATCAAATTTAAGAAGTGTTGTCCTTTGAAAACTATGGGTGAACCTTGAAACAACCTAAATTTATAGTTACCAGATAATTTTCCAAAAGCAATAACAGAGCCAGAAAAAGTTATGGCACCTATAGCAGCACCAAGAAATAACTCCAGCTTATTTCCAGTGGGAATTAACTGGCCTTTTCCAGTAATATTTAATGCATAAGGTTCTATAACGGCAGCAACGGCAATGAATACTGCGGCTAACCCTACCATTGAATGCATAAATGCAACCAATTCTGGCATTTTTGTCATTTGGACTTTTTTTGCCATGATGGCACCAATTGTTCCACCCAAAACAATTCCAATAAAAACAAAAGCAAACCCTTTAAATAGATTTTCTCTATTTAAAAACTCAGACATTGTTGCAATTAATCCAATAGTTGTGAGAATTGCTATTGTCATACCCACCATGCCAAATATGTTTCCTTTGATACTTGAGGTTGGGTGGGAGAGTCCCTTAAGAGATTGAATAAAACAAACAGAGGCAATCAGATAGAGAAGTGTAACAGTGTCAATAGATAGACTCATGATTGGACACCCTTTTTACTTTTTTCCTTTTTTTTGAACATTTCTAACATTCTTCTGGTTACCAAGAAACCACCAAAAACATTCACCGAGGCCAAGGTTACAGCTAGAAAACCCATGATTTGTCCAAAGGTAGTCTCAGTCAGAGCAGCAGCAAGCATTGCGCCCACAATTACAATTGCAGAAATAGCATTGGTCACAGCCATTAGGGGTGTATGAAGAGCAGGAGTTACATTCCATACAACATGGTATCCAACGTATATTGCAAGAACAAAAATTATTAAGTTAGTAATAGTTGGGCTAATTAATTCCATATTTTTCCTTCTTTGACTACGAGTGTTGACGAGACAATATCGTCATCCATTGAAAAATGAAGATTATTTTCTTCATTTATTATTAATTTTAAAAAATCCAAAATATTTCTGGCGTACAGCATTGAGGCATCAGTCGGTAGTAGTGCAGGTAGGTTTTTAAATCCAATTATTTTTACTCCATTAATAACTATAACTTTGTCAACCTCAGAACCTTCACAATTACCACCTTGCTCAGTGGCCATATCAACTATTACAGATCCTGGACGCATACTTTTTATCATTTCTTGGGTTATTAAAATTGGTGCTCTCTTACCAGGTATAAGCGCAGTTGAAATTACAATGTCAGCTTTAGAAATCCTAACAGCAACTTCTTGAGCCTGACGTTCCATCCATGATTTTGGCATTGCTTTGGCATATCCACCTTCTCCTTTAGCTGCTTCAATTTCTTCATCAGTTTTAAGCGGAACGTCTACAAACTTAGCACCTAATGATTCAACCTGTTCTTTTACAGCGGGACGAACATCTGACGCTTCAACAACTGCTCCGAGTCTTTTTGCAGTAGCAATTGCTTGAAGACCAGCAACACCAGCTCCGAGAATAATAACTTTAGCAGCTTTGATCGATCCAGCAGCAGTCATCATCATAGGAAAAAGTCTAGGATATTCGTTTGATGCAACTAAAACGGCTTTATAACCCGCGAGATTTGCCTGAGATGATAGTACATCAAGTGATTGAGCTCTCGTAGTTCTTGGGGCTGCCTCAAGCGCAAACGCAGTTACACCTTTTTTTGCGAGCCTCTCCAACCCCACCTTGTCAAAAGGATTCAACATTCCAACGAGTGTTGAGCCTGATTGCAAGCTACTACACTCAATTTCTAATGGAGTATTTACTTTTAAAACAAGAGGCTTCTTAAAAGATTCTTCTTGAGTGCAAATCTCACCACCAGCTTCCTCAAAATCTTTGTTTGGCATGTTTGATTGGTTTCCAGCGTTTTCAGCAACAAATACATTATGTCCTTGGGAAACAAGCTTTTTTACAGTTTCTGGAGACCCTGCTACTCGAGTCTCTCCATCAATAATTTCTTTGGGAATGCCAATTTGCATTCAAAAATCTCCTACAGTATTAGAATAAACAATAAAATGATCTGTTAATAAAAATGATACATAAAAAACATATTGTAATCGGAATGTCAGGTGGTGTTGATTCATCGGTGGCAGCCTGGTTATTAAAATCTCAAGGACATAAGGTTCTTGGGGTTTTTATGAAAAATTGGGATGAAGACGATACTGATGCTTATTGTACTAGTAAACAGGATTTTTTGGATGCTGCAGCAGCGGCTGATGTGATTGGTATCGATTTTGAAGCAATTTCTTTTAGTAAAGATTATAGAGAAATGGTTTTTTTGGATTTCTTAAAAGAATATTCAGCAGGCAGAACTCCTAACCCAGATATTTTTTGTAATTCAGAAATTAAGTTTAAATCATTTTTAAAATATTCGCATAATTTAGGTGCCCAGTTTATTGCAACTGGGCACTATGTTAGAACAAGAATTGGTAGCACAGGAAATTTTAAGCTTTTAAGGGGTTTAGATCCCAATAAAGAACAATCATATTTTCTACACAGACTTTCACAAAAACAGCTATCCTCCTCTATTTTTCCAATAGGGAACATGATGAAAACACAAGTTCGAGAACTAGCCAAAGAAATTGGACTTCCAAATGCCGATAAGAAAGACTCGACTGGAATTTGTTTTATAGGTGAACGTCCTTTTAAAAGTTTTCTTGAAAATTATATTAAAAATGATCCTGGACCAATATGCGATACTGATGGAAACGTAATTGGAGAACATGATGGACTGTGTTTTTATACAATTGGGCAAAGAAAAGGAATGAAGATTGGTGGTATATCAAAGAAAAAAACCAAAAACAACTCCCATGCACCTTGGTTTGTAATAAAAAAAAATAAATCTACAAATACGTTAATTGTTGCCCAAGGACATGAGAATCCCAGTTTGTTTACCTCAACACTTAAAGCTATTAATCCTTCCTGGATAAGTGGATTTGCTCCAAAAATAGAAGAACTTCAGGTGAAAATCAGGTATCGACAAAAATCATTCCCAAGCACTTTCGTCTGTAATGGAAATGAGTTTAAACTTTATTTTAAAAGTCCCCAATGGGCTGTTACACCTGGCCAATCAGCAGTTTTATACAACGGGGTAGAATGTTTAGGTGGAGGTATTATTGAATAATACTTCATGTCGTCCCAAAAAATTTTTAACAATTTTCTTTGAGTATAAATATGAGTAATTTCCAACTTTTAGCATTATCTCCACTTGACGGTAGATATGCATCACGTTTGTCTGAATTGCGTTCTTATTTTTCAGAGTTTGGATATATATCCTACAGAATGAAAATAGAAATCTTATGGTTTGAAACATTATCTGAATTAGGAATTAAAGAATTTGAGCCACTTTCTATAGAGGAAAAAAATGAATTGAAAGCTTGGCATGAGAAAGTTTCGGAAAATGATGTGATAGAAATTAAGAGAATTGAGGGTCAAATAAATCATGATGTAAAGTCGGTTGAATACTTTTTAAAAAGAAGAGCCAACAAATCTCAATTTAAAAATTTGACTAAAAATTCTGAATTTTTTCATTTTTGTTGCACATCTGAAGATATTAATAATCTATCTCATTCTCTGATGCTATTGGATGCTAGAAAGAATTTACTTTTACCAATCTTTGAGCAAATTATTGCAAAAATGGCTGAGTTTATTCAAGAAACAACTGATGATGCAATGCTATCAAGGACTCATGGACAACCAGCATCTCCGACTACAATGGGAAAAGAAATTGCAAATTTTAGATCACGCTTAAGAAGTATCAGGGATCGTTTAAAAAAAGTTGAGATTTTGGGAAAATTTAATGGTGCTGTAGGTAATTTTAATGCTCACCTTTCTTCAATTCCTGAAATAGATTGGGTAACTGTAGTAGAAAGTTTTATAACAAAAATTGGATTAAGAAATAATTTAATGACTACTCAAATTGAGCCCCATGACTGGATAGGTGAATATTGCGATGCCATTTTTGCAGCAAATATAGTTTTAACTGATTTATGCAGAGATTTATGGGGTTACATTTCTTTGGGTTATCTTATTCAGAGTCAAAATGATAATGAGGTTGGTTCATCAACAATGCCTCACAAGGTGAACCCGATTGATTTTGAGAACGCTGAGGGTAATTTGGGACTCTCCAACGCTCTTTTAAAACATTTCTCAGAAAAACTTCCTATTTCCAGATTTCAAAGAGATCTAACTGACTCAACTGTCATTAGAAATATTGGGGTTGCTATCGGACACAGTTACTTAGCATATGAGTCACTTCTAAAAGGCCTAGATAAGATCTCTGTCAATAGAATTAAACTTAAAACTGAATTAGAAAGCAGTTGGGAAGTTATGGCAGAACCAATTCAGTCATACATGCGCCTTTATGGCTTTACTGAACCATATGAACAATTAAAAAATCTTACAAGAGGTAACATTGTGGACCAAAAAATAATAGAGGAATTCATCAATAATTTACAAATTGACCAGACTAATAAAAAAAGACTGCTCAGCCTGACTCCTACAAACTACCTTGGATACGCTTCATTTCTTGCAAAAAAGGAATTAGAAAAAAATTAGTAGGTTGTTTGTTATGAAAAATTAAGATCTCTTTTAATAAGCCGATAATAATTTAAAATATCTTAGGAATTTGTTAATGGTAAAACACTTTGTCGTGTATTTTTTAACGCTTTGCATGTTGCAACCGGTTTTAGGAAGAAAAAGATGTTTGGTTTCCTCAAAAACCACTCTGCTTTACTACGAAAGAATTCAATCGGTGACTATTTGGGCTGATGATCTAAAAGATGCCAACAAAAAATTCCGTAAAATCTTTCCTCACAGAACAAATGTCATGAGAATTAAATGCCGAGAGCATATTAATCCTTACGAGAAAATTCAATAATCCTAGGGGTTAAGACTGTTGTCCTCTTCCTTCTTAATAGGCTTTATTAAATCCTCTCTTTTAATACCTAGCCACAGTGTTATCGGTGCCATTACAAATATGGATGAATAAATTCCAAAAATAATTCCAATTGTCAGTGCAATAGCGAAATAATGTAAAACGGGACCACCAAAAATTAGCATAGCCAACACCATAGTTTCAGTGGTTCCATGAGTAATTATTGTTCTGGACATAGTTCGAGTGATTGCATTATTTATTGTATCTACAACAGTAGCTTTCCTCATTCTTTTGAAATTTTCTCTTATCCTGTCGGCTACTACAACTGATTCGTTAACAGAATAACCAAGAACAGCGAGAACAGCAGCTAGCACTGACAAAGAAAATTCCCACTGAAACAAGGAAAAGAAGCCCAAAATAATAACTACATCATGTAAATTAGCAATGATTGCAGCCACAGCAAATTTCCATTCAAATCTGATAGCGAGGTATATCATGATTCCAATAACTACAAAAATCATTGCTAGTACACCATCTCTAGCTAGTTCACTACCAATTTGTGGACCAACATATTCAATTCTTCGAAGTTCTGCATCAGTGCCGTCTAGAGATTTTATTTCATTAAACACATTTTCAGCCTCTTCTTTTTTTTCGGAATTTAATGGAAGTCTAACCAAAACATCCTTAGTAGTTCCAAAATTTTGAACTTGAGAGTCTGCATAGCCTAAATCAATTAATTTATTTCTTATTTTTTCAACTGGAGCTCGTTCAGAATAAGATGCTTCTATAAGAGTACCTCCAGTGAATTCAATTGAAAAATGTAAACCCTGAAAAATGATAAAAATAATGGAAGCAGTAAATGTAAACACAGATAAACAATTGAGTATTTTTGAATGCTTCATGAAAGCAATATCTTTTTTTATTCGGAAAAATTCCATAAAACTAACCTATCTTCAGTTGAGATATTTTCTTTCTGCTACCGTACCAAATATTCACCATGCCTCTTGAAAAAAACACAGATGAGAACATTGAGGTAAGTATCCCCAATACGTGAACAACTGCAAAACCTCTAATCGGACCGGAGCCAAAGACTAATAAAGCTATACCCGCAATTAATGTAGTAATATTAGAATCAAGTATTGTCGCCCATGCTTTCTCATAGCCAGTAGAAATTGCAATATGTGGGGTAGCTCCCGCTCTAATTTCTTCCCTAATTCGTTCATTTATTAAAACATTTGAATCAATAGCCATTCCAAGTGTAAGAGCCATTGCTGCAATTCCAGGAAGAGTTAAAGTTGCCTGTAGCAGAGATAACATGGCAATTAAAAGTGTCAGATTCAACGATAAGGCAAGTGCTGACACCATTCCGAAAATAACGTAGTAAAAAATTATGAAGATTGTTATTGTGACAAATCCCCAAAGTGTAGACTGAAAACCCTGACTAACGTTGTCGGCCCCAAGACTTGGTCCAACCAACCTCTCCTCGATTATTTCCATTGGAGCAGCTAGAGAACCAGCACGAAGCAATAGTGCAGTATCTGCAGCCTCAACAGTAGTCATTTGACCGGATATTTGTACTCTACCTCCAGGTATTTCACTTCTAATTACAGGAGCTGTAATTACCTCACTTTTTCCTTTCTCAACTAATAAAATTGCTAATCTTTTACCCACATTTTTTCTAGTTACTTCTCTGAAAACTCTCTTTCCTTTTCCATCAAGAGTAAGGTGAACTGCAGGTTCCATTGGATTTTGGGAATCAAACCCAGCCTGGGCGTCAGTTAAACTATTTCCGGTTATAAGAATATCTTTAACCAAAGCAAGCTTATTGCCATTTTTGTCCAAGAAAATTTCAATGTTAGGTGGGGTTTTTCCATCAAATATTGAAGATATAGTTTCAGGACTATCATCAACCAACCTTACTTCAAGTGAAGCAGTTCTCCCGAGTATATCTTTTGCTTTCGCAGTATCTTGAACGCCAGGCAGTTGGACAACTATTCTATCAAGTCCTTGTTGTTGAATGACTGGTTCTGACACTCCAAGTTCGTTAATTCGATTGGACAAAGTGGTTATATTTTGTTTTAGAGCATTATCACGAATCTTCTCAATACTTTTTTCGTTCAGAATTCCCTCAATCAAAAGAAGATTATTATCATCGATAGTTTTTTTTACTTGCGACCATTCAATTTCAGGAATTTTAGATTTAAGAATTTTTTGAATTTTCTCTGCAATCGAAATATTAGATGCCTTAACCAATATACTATCACCGGAGCGTTTAATGCCGGAATGCCTAATTCTTTCTTGACGAAGAAGTGAGCGGCTATCAGTTTTTATACTCTCTAGTTTATTTATGACTGCAGATTGCATATCAATCTGTAACATGAAATAAACACCACCTCTTAAATCTAGACCAAGATACATTGGCAATGCTTTTAAATTGGCAAGCCAATTAGGCACGCTAGAAACAAGGTTTAAAGCTACAACAAATGAAGGATTAGTTTTGGAAGGATTGATTGATTCCTCAATTACTTCTTTTGCTCTTAATTGGGCATCAGTGTTATTGAACCTTATTTTTACAGTTCCACCACTGATATTATTTTCAAATTTAATTGGATCATGCTTTATTTCTTGTTCTGAAAGTGAAGTTTTGATTTTCTCTATAATATCTGGTGTGATTTTGACAGTTGCTTTAGTTGAAGAAATTTGCACGGCGGGGAGCTCGCCAAAAAAATTTGGTAAAGAGTACGTAAGGCCGAAAAGCAGAGCTATTGCCATTAATGCAATACGCCATGTTGCAGGTTTATTCATAATTTCTAGTAACTTATTATTATTTGAACATTTTTTCGTTTGTTAATACTAGACGAGATCCTTGATACTTCCTTTTGGCAAAAGCGTTTGAACAGACTGACGTTGAATTAGTGTCGTAATTTTATTATCAGTATTTCCAATTTCAATAGTCACATAACTTGCATCAACATTGGTGATTCTACCAACTAATCCACTAGCAGTGATAATTTCATCATTTTTTTGAAGACCCTCCACTAGTGTTTTATGTTCTTTGGCCCTTTTCATTTGAGGTCTAATCATTAGAAAGTAAAGTACAACAAACATCAGTATTAAAGGAAGAAAGCTCAACAAGGGATCTTGTACCGGATTATTGGTAGACTGTGCAAAGGCGCTAGTAATCATCAAATTTACTCCAAATCAAATATTTGATTATAAAGAAACATTTTGGATTGGTCAGCGAATACAGGAAAGAAAATTTCTTGTTATTGTAGAAATATTTAATTATAAAATATATTACAAGGTTGAAAATGAAGTTCTCTATTCTGGCAAAGGACGGTAATGCACGATGTGGGCTAATGGATCTCCCACATGGAAGAGTAAAAACTCCAGTTTTTATGCCAGTTGGAACTCATGGCGCTGTTAAAGGTATTTCAACAGATTTATTAAATGATATTGGAGCAGAGATAATTTTAGGTAATACTTTTCACTTGTGGCTTAGACCTGGTTTAGAAATTATTAAAGAGTTCGAAGGACTTCACAGATTTACTAATTGGACAAAACCAATTCTTACTGACTCTGGAGGTTTTCAAGTTTGGTCTCTCGGCAAATTAAGGAAAATTGATGAGAAAGGTGTTTTTTTTAAATCTCCAATTAACGGCGATAGTCATTTTCTGTCTCCTGAAAAGTCAATGAAAATTCAAAGAAACTTAAATTCTGATATCTCTATGGTTTTTGATGAATGCACAGGTTGGCCAGTGTCAAAAAAAAGTGCCGAAACATCAATGCAATTATCTATGAGATGGGCCAAAAGAAGTAAAGAAACATTTGGTCAAAATAATAATCTTTTTGGGATTGTTCAGGGTAGTATGTTCGAAGATTTAAGGTTGGAGTCTTTATCTGAACTAAAAAAAATTAATTTCGATGGGTATGCTATCGGTGGGTTGTCTGTAGGAGAGTCAAAAGAGGATATGCATAGAATCCTTCAGAGCTTGATGCCATACATGCCAGATAAAAAGCCTAGATACCTCATGGGTGTAGGAACTCCAGAAGATTTAGTCGAAGCTATTTATCAAGGTGTAGATATGTTTGATTGCGTATTACCAACAAGAAATGCTAGGAATGGATGGCTATTTACTCAGTTTGGTGACATTAAAATTCGCAACTCAAGGTACAAATTTGACCAAAATCCGATTGATAACTTTTGTAATTGTCCTGTTTGTATTAAAAATTTTTCTATAAAAGAAAAATTTTCATACAGTCGTGCTTATATTCACCATCTTCAAAAAATTAATGAGATGTTGGGTTCAATTTTAGCAACAACACATAACTTGTGGTTTTATTTGGATTTAATCGGCCAGGCAAGAAAGGCAATTGAGAATGGGGATTTTATTAATTGGCGTCAAGAGTTTTATGAGAAGAGAGAGGTTGGGGTCTAAATGCCAACATTGCATCACCATAGCTAAAAAACCTAAATTTTCTTTTAACAGCTTCTTTGTATGCTTTCATGCAAGTTTTATGACCCAAAAAAGCACATAATAAAATTATCAAAGTTGATTTTGGTAAATGGAAGTTCGTTATTAAACCAGAAACTATTTTAAATTTGAAACCAGGTTTTATAAAAATATTTGTTTTCCATTTTTGAGGAAGCACAGACTTGTTACCAAGCTTTTTTTTCAACATTAGTGATTCAAGAAGCCTAAGACTAGTTGTCCCAACGGCGATGATTCTGTGATTTTCTTTTAATGCCAAATTTATAGCGTTTATACATTCATTTGATATTTCACAATATTCTTCATGCATTTTATGTTGGTAAATTTTTTCAGTTTTAATTGGATTAAAAGTACCAATTCCAACATGGAGAGTGACAAATTCCCACCTGATTCCCTTTTCTCTTAATTCCTCAAAGACTTTTTTATCAAAGTGCAGTCCAGCTGTTGGAGCAGCAATAGAGCCAGGACTTTTTGCAAAGATATTTTGATACCTTTTACTGTCACTGTGTTTCACCTGTCTTTTTATGTAGGGTGGAAGAGGCACTTCCCCATATTCATCTAATATTTTACTTATAGGAAAAGAGGTTTTAACTATACTTTGTTGAGGTTTATTTTTGTCTCTTCCTAATATCTCTATAAAGTTATTGCTCCCAATTATTTTAAGTTTCTTTCCGTAAGTTACTTTTTTTAGGGGTTTAATGAGAGCACTACACAAAAAATTCCCCACACCCTTATTTGTTAATTCCTCAACAACAAAAACTTCCACCTTACTCCCAGTTTCTTTTAAACAAGATAACCTAGCAGGTATTACTTTTGAGTTATTGAAAATTAATAAATCGTTTTGTTGTAATTTTTCTGCAATCTTTGAAAAAGTAAATTCATTAAGAACTTCCTTTTCGAAAGTATTATTATTTTTGTGCAGATTAGAATCATCAGAAAAAACTTCTAAAACACGACTGTCGGATCTTCGTTTCATTGGATCCTGAGCGATTAAACACTTTGGTAATTCATAGTCGTAATCACCGAGTTCTAAAATTTTGTTCATATTGTTGTCTCGATCGTATTAATTGCAGACACCAGTCCACCTACTGCTGGAATCAATGCAAGTCCTCTTTTTGAATTATTAGGAATGATACTCTGCTTTATTCCATGAAATAATCTTGTCATTAATATTGCACCTGATGCCCCAATCGGATGACCAAAAGCCAACATCCCTCCATAAGGATTGGTTTTTTGTTCAGGAAGGCCGAATTTTTGTTTGTTTATAAGAAACTGAACAGCAAAAGATTCCATCCATTCAATATGATCAAATTCTTTTATGTTCAAAAGTTTTTTTTTGAAAAATTCGACTGGTATATCTGCAGGATTGGTGGAATCGTATCCGTACTGATGCCAATTGTTAATCTTAAGTGCAAAACTCTTAAAGTTTTTCCTTTTTAAAAACTTGTCAGATGCAATAATTAATATTGCTGCAGCATCTGCACTGTTTGCAATTAAACATGGATTAATGTTTTCTTTTTTATTATTAATTTTCAAACAAGTTTTTAGTTCGAGCTCTCTCGGAAATTGATCAAGCTCTACTGAATTTCCATCAACTTTAATTGGTACAATGTCGTGATGTTTAATTTTAAGAGCCCTTCTGTGACTCTCAATTGCTAATTCACACTGTGATTTCAAAGAAATTTTTGAAGTTTCCGACAACTCTTTTATTTGACTCAAAATATCGGACTTATTGGTATGCCATGGGCTAAACTTAGCTTGAGTAAAAGCAGTTAAGTTATTATCTTTATCTAGTCGAGCTCTTAGGGGAGCTCTGCTGTAACTTTCAACACCTCCAGCCAAAACCAAGTCTGCCTCACCCGATTTGATTTTTAAAGAGGCCAAACCAATTGCATCAATGCCACTACAACATTGGGTATCTATTGTGATTGCCGGACATGATTCAGGTATACCAGCTAACAAACTACATAATCTAGCTGGATTTCCACCCGCCGAGAGTGCATTCCCAATGATAACGCAATCTATTTCAGACGCGTGAACATGCGCATCTGCCAATGCTGACTTGATGACTGGAGCGCAAATTTCTTCCAATTCAAGTGACTTAAAAACACCATTCATAGGAATTATTGGGCTTCTTCTTGCTGAAATAATAAGTGACATTTATTTCTATGCTAATACGTAATTTCAAAGATCACCATTTTTTTTCAATTAACTTATAGTTTGTTTTACCACTGTTTGACAAAGGCCAAGTGTTTATAATTTTGATTGCTGATATTGGAAATGATATTTCTTTTTGAATCATTATTCTTTCTATTTCTGATGCTAAATCATGAGAGAGATTGAAGGTTTTTAACTCACCATTTTTTACTTGATGTGAAATGACAATATTGTTAGAAAGTAGAATCATTGCACATATATTGGAATCTTTATTCTGGTTATTTCTTTTAAAAACATGTGCTCTAGTTATTTTGGGATGAATTTTCAAAGCATTCTCAATTACTTGGGGTTCAACACAAACTCCTTTAAATTTAAAATTTCTATCAATCCTTCCACATAAATGCAAAAGTCCAGATTGATCAAACCAACCAGTGTCTCCTGAAGTTGCAGGGCTACTAATATTGGCAATATAAGGACTTTTAACCCATATGACTGAGTCCTTGTCACACCATGCCTCCACCCCAGGAAATAATTTAAATCCTTTTCCTGGAGCACCCCAACCAACAAAACCTAATTCAGCTGAACCGTAAAATTCAACAATTTTGGCGTTTGGAAATTTTTTTTTAACTAATCTATCTAGCTCTGGTATCCATGATTCACCACCACAAAAGATCAACTTAACTTTTAGAAAAGTTTTGGTTTTATTTTTTTCTAATAGTTTACAAACTACTATAAGTAAATTTGGCACGGTATAGATTACTGAAGGACATATTTTTTTAATATTTATTAGGAACCTATTAATAGAAAATTGCTGACTAGATTTATAATTATTAGAGTTGTGATCAATAAATTTTGATTTGGCAAATTTGGCTCTGAATTGAGCATACTTATATAAAGAGTGATTTGAACCACAAGCCGCTGCAAAAATCTCATTTTTATTAAAATTAAACAACTCAGCCTCTGCTTCTGCACTCAGAACCCAGGATAGTTTATCTCTAATGATTGTTTTAGAGTTTCCAAATGATCCGGAACTTGAAACTATTACTTTTCTCAAGACAATATGATAAGAAAGATAAATAAAAAAATAATTAAAAACTTAACAATTCTATATAAACTCTTATTTTTATTTTTCAATTTCTTTCTTAATTCATCCAATTTCCAATAACCACTTGTGAGTTTATTTATTTTTCCTGTTTGATCTAAAGTTTCATTAGGACTACTCGCAGCCGACATGACATATTTTGAAAAAATTTTATTTAAATAAGAGAAACACTTGATTGAAAGAGGTCTTTCAACATCACAAAATAAAATTATTCTAGTCTCGGCTGTATTATTTTTAGCCTGATGAACAAAAGTTTCGTCAAATAAAACGGCTTTACCATCACGCCAACTATATTTTTTTCCGTCAACTAAAATAAAACAATCTTCAGAGTTGGGGGTATCTAACCCGAGGTGGTATCTAAGAGATCCTGCATAGGGATCTCTGTGAGGATTTAGTTTTCCTCCTGATGGAAGCTCTGCAAACATTGCAGCTTTGACTGTTGGGACAGTTTTCAAAATGCTAACTGATTTAGGACAAAGTTTTTCAGCAGAGGGATGTTTGGCATCATACCACTTCAAATAGAATCTTTTCCAACCATACTTAAAAAATGAGTTGAAGCCAATATCATCTTTTTTTTCACTGGCTTGTATTTTTTTTTGTTCAGCTAGTTCTAAAGCTTCATCTCTGAAAACCTTCCAATTTTCAGTTAATAATCTTAACTCAGGCATGGACTCTAATGGGACAAAAGGAGTTCTCTTAACTTTTGATGCCAAGACAAATAATAAATTTAAAGGTGCCAGAAGAACCGAATGATCAATAAAAGTTTTTGATAGTGTAGGACGTTTGTCACCACGAAAATAAAAAAAAGCAATAGATGCTAACCACAACAAAATAAAAAACCATTTCATGTATTTTCTCTCATTCTTGCTTTGAGGGAGTCAGCCATGTGTATTGTTAGATTATGAGCGTTTAATAAAAAAGGTGTTGTTAATTTTTTAATTTTATAATTATTAAATTTTGACTTAAAGCTACTCTTATGTTTAAAACTAGTTCTAGACTTTAGGGACAAATCAAGCCTCTTCCACAACACAATGTAAAGTTGAATTAGTCTTAAGGACAGTGTCATTGTAAGGCTAATATTCTTTGTATTTAGCCCTAAAAAACTAATTGGACGAAGTACTTGTAATATAACTGATTTTAATACGACCATAGGTGTTGTGATGCTTATCAGATCAGCTAGTAGTATTAAAGTTAACATTTTTAATGATATTAAAATAGCATGTTCAAATTTTACAAAAAACAATTGAAAAAGACAGATAATCAAAATCATGATTCCAATACTTTTTAAAAGTTTTTTTAGTTTAAAAAAACCAGGTTTTCCTAAGCTTGAAAATAACAATAAAACGAATATAAGAAAAGTCAATGCAAAGACTACATCATTAATAAAAATGCTAAAAACTGTGGTGAACGAAAGAGTCAAAAGTTTGATTCCACCAGGTATTTGATGTAGCCATGTGTTTTTAGTTAAATGTGTAGAAATCATTCACAGTCACCAATTGATTTTTTATACAGAGATAATATTTTGTGCGGTGGACCTATATTTTCAATTTCTCCATTCGCTAGCCAAATAATTTCGTCAAAATCTTTTAGTAAATCTAATTGGTGACTAGCCATAATTATAGGCTGGGGCAATTTAAGAATCATATTAGTAAATTTTTTTTGATTTTTTAAATCAAGACTTGAGAAAGGTTCATCTAATAATATTATTTCTGCATCATCCATAAGTGCTGATAATATACACACAAATTGTTTTTCTCCCTCAGAAAGTTCATGCGTTGCTTTATCTACAAGGAATTCCCCTTGGAATTTAATTAACATTTGATTAAGTTTTTTTTCAACTATCTCTTTAGTAAAACCCATTTCTAATAAACCAAAACACAACTCATCTTTTACAGTGGGACAAAGAATTTGATGATCTGGGTTCTGAAAAATTAGGGAGGAAGTTAAGTCTATATTAAGAATACCTGAACTAGGTTTTTCCAATTTCTTTATCATACGTAAGAGTGAACTTTTACCAGAACCGTTATCACCAATAATTCCTGTTTTTTTACATTTGATAAAAATAGAAATGTTTTTCAGGATTAAGAAACCCTCATTTTCAAAAAATATATTTTTAAGAGTAACCAAAGGTATAATTGAAAAAAAAATTAGGTTGTTGAAATAACGTTAAACTGTTTAAATACATCACATTTGCCAGAGTGGCGGAATTGGTAGACGCACCGGATTCAAAATCCGGCGCCATAAATGGTGTGCGGGTTCAAGTCCCGCCTCTGGCACCACTAAAATGAATAAACTATACCAACACTTACTTGGTTGTTAAGAATGTCAGTTTCAATTTTTCCTCCTCCGTCTAAGTCAGCCTCAATTGGGGTGTATGTGAGTCTATATTCTGCAAAAGTTTTCCAGGAATCTGATAATTGATATTTTGCACCGGCAAGTATTTGATAAGCTGCACCAGTATGTTGATAATCATAAGTCTTAGCTGAATTGCTCTCAACGTCAACATGAGGGTATGCGAGACCAATCCCAAAGCCTACATAGGGTTTAATCTCAAAATCATTCTCAAATATTTTATCAACTTTATATATGATAATACCAGTTAAAGTGTTTATACCATCAGTAAATTCTAATCTTTTAAGTCCAGCTGGAAGCGATTTGGCTTTAACTTTACTGTGATTGAAATCAATAGCAAATTCAAAAAGTGAATCCTCAGAAAAAATATAACTTAATCTATAACCATAATAAATTGGCGATTCAAAAGATTCTCCTTCCCAACCGTCAGTTGAGTATTTTCCGTCTGTAACACCATAAGAGGACGACGCCCCGCTAAAATTAACACTACTATGAGCGGCATTGTTGAATCCTCCATATAATGAAAATTCATAAGAAGCCGCAAAAATTTGGTGGGAAGCAACAAACAATAGACAAAAGAAAAGAAAATTAAATATTAACGGTTGTGTTTTTTTGTTTATTTGAGAGCTTTGTCTTACATTTTTCATATGTTCACCTATCTCTAATAACTATTTAATGGTTAGAACAAAATTATTTTCTTATCTGAAAAACCACTGATAATAATATAGTAAGTAAACCTATGATAGTTGAAGTTAGTCCAAATAGTATTGAACTTGCAAAAATATGTTCATTATTTACACCATATAAGGCAATGAAAATTAATGCACCGGCTTCTCTAGGACCGAACCCCCCGATAGAAATTGGCAAAATACCAAAAAGAAAAATACCAGGAACAACGAATAGGATGTACAAAATATTAATTTCTATCCCTACAGAATGTAGACAAACCCAGAAAGCAAATCCAAAAAAAAGCTGAGAAAGCAAAGAGAAGAAGAGTAATTTTTTGTTTATCGATAGAGGTATAAGTTCAAATATATAGTTTGCTATTATGTAATTATTAAGATGAAAGAATTTATTTTTAATGTTTCCTCTCTTTAATTTTGTATATAGGAAATAGATTAATACTGGAAAAATTAGTATTAATAAAAGGCCAATCGCATAAAAAAATAACTGGTTTATATTAGAAGGATCTACAAAAATATTTTTTAAATATTTATTATGTTTATCAATTAGAAGCACAGAAAAGGAGCAAATTCCAATAAAACAAAGTAACCAAAACCCGTGAGCACGGTCAGCAAAAACAGATAAACTTATAAGTGCGATTTGATTTTTTTTTGAAATTTTTCCAAATGAATCCGAGTTTTTCCCGTGCTTTTTGCTTTCACTTATTATTCTACTTGTTCTCCAAACGTCCCCACCAAGAATACCACCTGGCAAAATACAATTAGCTGCTATTGATTCAAAGTATATAAAAACAAAAGTTTTTTTTGGTATGTTAAATTTGAAACTCTGGCATAGAGAAATCCATCGAATTGCACAAAATAAATTCCCCATAAGACACAATACTATAGAAACAACATAAACTCTCTCATCAACACTTTTTAAAGTATCTGACAAGAGCTGCAAATCAAGAAGAGAAAATAAAAAAATTAATAAGGTGGTTCCAAAGAAAAATCGAAGAATTTTTTTATAATCCATCAATCTTGTATTTTGAAGTTAGTTTTTTTAACTAAATATTGTTGTCTTCCAAGTGGTTCATGATAGATTCGAGTTAGTATTTCACCTATTAAACCAACGGCAAGTAGTTGAGTTCCAATCAAAGTAAGAAGAAGCCCAAGAATTAGTAATGGTCTCCCACCAATATCATTTCCAAAAAGAAATTTATCGAAAAACAACCATGCAAAAATAAATAAGCCAATCAATAGCATAATTAAAGCTATTCCACCAAAAGCATGAATTGGCCTGTGCATAAATTTTCGTGAAAATTTAATCCAGACAAGATCAAGTAAAACTCTCACAGTTCTGTCAATACCATATTTTGATACTCCGGTCTTCCTAGGATGATGGACAACAGGGATCTCAATAATTTTGGCACCAACTTCTGACGCTATGGCAGGTATAAATCTATGCATTTCTCCATATAATCGTAAATTTTTAATTATCTTACTTCTGTAAACTTTTAGAGAACATCCATAGTCATGTAGTTTCACGCCAGTGACTAAAGAGATAATACTATTTGCAATTTTAGAGGGGATTTTTCTGGTAATAGCTGCATCTTGTCTGTTTTTTCGCCAGCCAGAAATAACATCAACATCAGGATTTTCTTCCAACAGATCAATCAACCTGGGAACATCTGCAGGCTCGTTTTGAAGATCTCCGTCCATAGTTACTATGATCTCACCTTTAGAAAAATCAAATCCAGCTTGTAAGGCAGTTGACTGACCATAATTTCTAGCTAATGTGATTGTTTTTAGCCAATAATATGATTTTTCGATTTCAGACAAAACTTCACTAGTATTGTCAATTGATCCGTCATCAACCAAGATCACTTCAAAATTGTTAGAGTATTTTTCATTAAGAGCAAAGTTTAATTTATCAACTAATGAAGCAATTGCATTTTCTTCATTGAAGATTGGAATAACAAGTGATAATTTTTTGGTCATATATTAGCCAACCTATTTTTTATTTACCCAAAACAAGACAACATGTTGATTTTTTTTACCTTGCAAAATTATATTATCTAGTTCAGGGTCATCAATTTTCTTGATATTGTCGAAATGTAAACGCAATTCTTTAGTTAATTCGTCAATTTTATTAAGTTCTAACGAACTTATTTTTTTAATTAATAATAAATTTTTATCAAAATCTTTCTTAAGAAGAGGATATTTTAAATCCCAATGGTGCCTATTGTGTGTACTTTTTTTCCAGCTTCTTAACTTACTGTTTGATTTTATGTTAGCTAAATTAGCTAAGATACCTCTGTCATCTGCTACTAAAATTAAATTATTTTGGTTTTGGATAAGTCCATTAACTTTATCTACCAAGCACTCATAACCACTAACTTGAAGATAAGGATTAATATTTGGATTATTGTCAAATTTTGAGTATTTGAAAAGTTTAGGACCTGAAATAAAGCAAATTAAGAAAACCAAATGAATTAGTATAGAGAGTGAAAAGATGAATTTGAAAATCTTACAAATTGTTTCATTGTTTTTGAATCGATATTGATTAATGAAAGAAGTTATTGTTAAACAGATTCCAATTCCTGCTGGTGCCGCCCAATTTATTTCTGTTTCTCCAAAAAAACTCAAAAGAAGGATTGAAATAAGTAGAGGCCAACTGAAGAAGATAGGCAGAACAAAATAAGTTGGGTAAAAATCTTGCTCTTTAATATCTTTCTTTGGGAGGAGACTTTGCACCAGTGTATAAGTGCTAACACATAAAAAAAGAAAAAATATTAAAGGACCAAAAACGATAAACTGACCTAAAAAAAACTCCATTAAAGACTGTAAATCAAACAATAAGCTATTGTTAACATTAGTCATTTCAGCATGATGTTTTAAAGTGGGAAATTTTTGTTTAATATTCCAAAAAATATTTGGCGAAAAAATCACTAAGGAAACCAAAAAACTTATCCAAGGTTTTTTATAAAAAACCCTTCTCCTAGAATAAAGAAAAAGAAATGATGAAATTAAGAAAAATGACATAGAATATTTTGTCAGTAAGCCCAGGCCTACAGCAATGCCACATACAACCCACCAAACAGTGTTATCAGTTTTAATAGCCTTGATAAAAAAATACAGGGAGGTTGACCAAAAAAATAGCAACCAAGCATCAGTAGTTGCAAATTGACTGTAGAAGGAGCTTACTGGTAGAAGAAAAAACAAAAATACAGCCCATAACGAAGTTGAAGTTCTCTTTGTTATTTCAAAAGCAGAAAACCCTACAAAAATTGATGAAAAAGCAAATGCTAATGGCTGTAAATTTCGGACTTCCACCCCATAGTTACTACCCAAAAAAAATGTATTAAGATTTAGTACCCATGCAATAAAAGGAGGTTTTGAGAAATAACCAAAGTCTAATTCTTGAGACCAGGAGAAATATTGAGCCTCATCAATTGATAATGGGAGACCTCCTAAAAAGAAATGTAAATGAATCGCAAAATACTTTGTACAAAGAATTAAAAAAAAGAAGCAAAATAGTAAAATGAAAAAAACTTTTTTGTTTAAAATTTTGTTTAAATTACTAATCATTAATTATTAATAAGAGTTATTTGATAATGAAAGAAGTCGAATTTGTTCACTTGAGGATGCATTCTGAATACTCAATTTCAGATAGCATAGTTAAAATTCCAAAAGTTATCGATAAAGCATATACGGATGGTCAGTCAGCTCTTGGTATAACAGATTTAGGTAATACATTTGCTTTCCTTAAATTTTATAGAAGTGCCAGAAAAAAAGGTATCAAACCCATTTTGGGAGTTGATATGTGGATTAAAAGTAATGATCCTAATGATAATGCATGTAGAGTTTTGTTTTTGTGTAAAACAACTTCAGGATACAAAAAATTATGCAGGTTGATTTCAAGGGCATGGTTATCTAATACTTTAAAGTCAAGGTCAGAATTAAAATTTGAATGGTTGATAGAAGTTGATACTCTTTTAGGTGGTAAGATGTCGGACGACTTAATTTGTCTTTCTGGGGGTATTTTCGGGGAAATAGGACAAAAAATTTTAAGAGGTGCACCTGGATTTGAAAATCAGGTAAATTCGTTGGTTTCAAAATATAAAAAAACTTTTAACGATGATTTTTATCTAGAGATTCATCGCGCCGGTTTTGATGGGGAAGAACGATATATAGATAAAATTTTAGAAATTTCTCATGAGCATAATATTCCAGTAGTCGCCACTCATCCAATTCAGTTTATTAATCAGCAGGATTTTCATGCTCACCAAGCCAGGGTCTGCATTGCAGATGGTGATATTTTAAGAAATTCGGAAAACAGGAATGACTTTACATCCAAACAATATTTTCTAAATACCAAAGAAATGATATCTTTGTTCCATGATTTTCCAGGAGCTATTGTAAATACTGTTGAAATTGCAAAAAGATGTAATTTGGAGTTAGAAACTGGAGTGACTAAACTTCCAAATTTTTCTTTGGCCGGAGGAAATTCTCTAGAAGATGACTTATTATTTCAAGCGAGTAATGGTCTAGATTTCAGATTAAAAGGAATTGTTCAAAAATCTTCCTTAAAAAATTCAAAATATGATCTTTATAAAAAAAGATTAGACCATGAATGCAAAATAATTATTGATATGGGTTATGCAAGTTACTTTTTGATCGTTTCAGACTTTATTAACTGGGCAAAATCAAATAATGTGCCTGTGGGTCCCGGAAGAGGTTCAGGTGCAGGTTCTTTGGTTGCTTATTGTCTTGGAATCACCGATTTAGATCCTTTACCTTACTCACTTTTGTTTGAAAGATTTTTGAACCCAGAAAGAGTATCAATGCCTGATTTTGATATTGATTTTTGTCAAGATAAACGTCAATTAGTAATTGATTATGTAAGAGATAAATACGGTCGAGAGGCAGTCAGTCAAATAGTTACCTTTGGAACCATGGCATCAAGAGCAGTCATAAGGGATGTTGGCCGCGTTTTGGAGATGCCTTATTACTTTTGTGATCAATTATCCAAATTGATTCCTGTTGTCCAAAACAAGCCCTTGTCATTGGTTGAAGCGAGAAAGAAAGAACCTGAATTACTCAGGAGAGAAAAAGAAGAAGAAGAAGTTCGGGAATTACTTAAATTGGCTGAACCATTAGAAGATTTGGTTAGAAACGTTGGTATGCACGCAGGTGGTGTTTTAATTGCTCCTGGTAAATTAACAGACTTCTGCCCTCTATATCAGGCTCCGGGTATTTCTGGAGATGATGGAATTGTATCTATGTTTGATAAGGACGACATTGAACTGAGAGGTTTAGTCAAATTTGATTTTTTAGGATTAAGAAACCTTACATCGCTCGCAATGGCAGTATCTGAAGTTAACAGACTTGATCCTGAAAAAAATTTAACACTTGAGAATCTAAATAGTTTTGATGACCGAGATACCTATGAACTTTTAAAAAATGCTAATACCATTGCAATTTTTCAACTCGAATCAGCAGGAATGAGAAGATATCTTCAGAAACTTGAACCAGATTGTTTTGAAGATATTATTGCTATGCTTGCCTTATATCGTCCAGGGCCTCTTAATTCTGGCATGGTGGACGATTTTATATTAAGAAAACTTGGACAACAAAAAATTGAATTTTTTCATCCTGACCTGAAAGAATGTTTGGCTCCAACTTATGGAGTGATTGTTTACCAAGAGCAGGTAATGCAAATTGCCCAAATTGTTGCTGGATATTCACTTGGAAGTGCTGATTTGTTAAGAAGAGCAATGGGAAAAAAGAAAACGGATGAGATGGCTGAACAGAGAAAAATATTTGTAAATGGAGCAAAAAACAAAGGGTATACCAGTTCGCTGGCTAATAGATTATTTGATCTAATGGAGAAGTTTGCGGAATATGGGTTTAACAAAAGCCATACTGCAGCTTACGCTGTAGTAACCTACCAAACTGCTTGGTTGAAGTGTCATCACACAGCTGCTTTTATGGCATCAACACTTACATCAGAAATGGGAGATACTGACAGAGTAAGTCTCTTAGTTCGAGATGCAAAACAAAATGGATTGAAAATACTACCACCAAATATAAATGTATCAAATTTTGGTTTTACTGCAGTAAAAGGTGAAGTTGAGACAAAAAATAAACTGCATGCTAATGAAACAAATATTGTAGATACGATCAGGTATGGTCTCGGGGCACTCAAAGGAGTAGGAGAGGCTGCAATTTCGAATATTTTAAAAGAGAGAGAGCAGAAGAAATTTGTTGACTTGTTTGATTTTTGCACAAGAGTTGACAGAAAAATTGTTAACAAGAGAGCATTTGAATCTCTGATAAAGTCTGGTGCTTTTGACTGTATTCATGATCAAGGCTCATTTTCAAGAAGTGAGTATTTAAAAGCTTTTCCAAAGTTGATTGAAATTGCTGAGCAAAAAGAATCTAACTTAAGTCAGAAGAATCTCTTTGATGAAGATATTTCTAACAATCTTGAAGAGATCGTATTTGATGGTTTAGAAGGAGTTGAAAACTGGAACACAAAGAAAAAATTACTCGCAGAAAAAGAAGCTTTGGGTTTTTTTTTATCGGGTCACTTATTTAATCTATTTGATCAAGAAACAAAAAATATATCCAGTATTTCTCTCAAGGAAATAAGGTCAAAGTCTGAGCCCTATTGGATAAGAGGAATTGTTTCTTCAAAACGTAAACAAATAACTCGAAGAGGTTCGATAAACATAGTTGAAATAGACGATGGAAATGAAAAAGTTGACCTTACTATCTTTGGTGAGTTGTATGATAATTATGCTGAAAATATTAAGGTTGATGAGTTTTTGTTAGCTTTGGTCCAAGTTGAAAATGATGACTATTCTGGAGGTTTGAGATTGATTGCAGAAGATGTTTTGGACCTGACTGATATGAGAATTAAATTCGGAAAAAATATTTTAATAGGGCTTAATCAACAAACTCATGATGTTGGTTTAACAAAAAATCAATTAAATGAATTGAAACAGCTTTTTTTGGAGCTTAATGAAAATTCTAGAAGAGGTTTACCAGTACTAATAAAGGTAAAAATTGAGAATACTGAATGTGTTCTTAAACTCTCAGATCAATGGAAGTTATTACCGAATAATACTATTTTTGAAAAAGTACAAAATTCGCCCTATTTGGATTCCGTAGAACTAGTTTACTAAAAAGTGTTTAATTTTTTTTTAGTAACCGACTACAGACATCAATTACATCATTTGACTTTGCAGAATCCAGAACCTTTTCTAAAGATAATTTCATTCTAGATTTGTATTTTTCCTCAAAGTTTTGCCAATTATCAAAAGATCTCGACAACCGAGCAGCAAGTTGGGAATTGTGTTTGTCGAGTAATATTATTTCTTGGGTCCACAGTTGGTAACTCTCATCACTATTGATATTATGAAAACCATTGAGATTTTTGAAAAAGAAACTACCCAGTACAGCATATATTCTATTGGGATTTTTTCTGGTAAAAAAATCTTTATTTAGAAAATCTTTCACAGTCGATAATGTGTTTTTTGGTTGATAAGAAAAGAATTCCTCTGATTCGATTTGTACCGAGATCCATTTATCTAATGCAATAGGATCATTTTGATATTTATCATAAAAAAAACTCAGAGCTTCATGACGTTTTTCACTTCCAATTAAGAGTATAGATTTTAACGAGGATATGCGGTCAGTCATGTTTTTTGACTCAAAAAATTTATTTATAATAATTTTTTGCCAATCCGAATCAAAATTCACTTGGCTCAACCACAATTGAATAAGATTCTTAAGCTTCCTCTTTCCTATGGAGATAGGATCAATAAGGTAGGCGTCCTCTGCTGACGATTTACTCGTGGAGTTATAGATAGAAGAAAGCTCTTCTTTAAGAGAATCGGCAATAGATTTTAAAATATTTGTTTTTCTATTATAAATAAAATCTGGATCTATCAACTGGTTTCTATTTATTAAAGCTTCGCTGATCGAACTGTCAGGAGGGGGGGTCAACACCAGTGCTTTAAATCCTTCGGTAATTTCATTGTTATTGATTATTTCCTTCAGTGCCTGAGTCAGATGATGAGTAAAAATTTCGAGCTTAGAGTCGTTTTTTTCAGTTAACGATAGGATATATAATTGTTGGGCTGCATCCCACTTATTAAAGGGATCGTCATCTTTTTTTAACTGAAACAAAATATCATCAGTAGATAAATTTCTAACAACATTAACTGGAGATGAAAAGTTTCTAAATAATGATAAGAATGGTTTTTGGCTAGTTGTTGAGTCAGGAAATCGAAAGTTAACAGTTTTCCTTGACTCTTGCAAAAGAATTAATTGTTCGTTGTTAGAAAATGAAAGCTGATCGGAGTTTAAAAATTTATATTTTATTGGGATAAGCAGAGGTTTTATCTCAATGGATCCATTTTTATTCTTTTGTTCTAAAATAACAGTAAAAATTTTGTTAATTGGATCCCATTTTTCCTTTACATCAATTGTTGGTGTGCCTTTAGAGTCATACCATCTCATAAAAATATGAAATAAATCCTGCCTATCATTCGCTTCTAGCATAGAATTCACGAAATCCTCGCAAGTAGCTGCTGATCCATCGAAATTAGCTATATACTTTTGCATGCCTGCTTGAAATCCAATTTCACCAAAAATAGTATGTAGCATTCTAATTACTTCAGCACCTTTCTCGTAAATGGTAGTAGTGTAAAAGTTTCTAATCTCAGAATAACTATTTGGTCTAATAGGGTGTGCCATTGGACTGGAGTCCTCAGGAAATTGTTTTTCTCTGATTATTTGTACGTCCTCAATGCGTTTAACTGCTTTTGCTATGCGTGCTTGGTTACCCGATAAATTATTTCCACTGAAATCAGCAACAAATTCTTGTTCTCTGAAAACTGTTAAGCCTTCTTTTAATGTGAGTTGGAACCAGTCTCTGCATGTTATTCTATTACCAGTCCAATTATGAAAATATTCGTGACCAATCACAGCAGTTATAGATTCATAATCTCTATCAGTAGAAAGATCTTGATCAGCTAAAACATATTTGGTGTTGAATAGATTAAGACCTTTATTTTCCATTGCGCCCGAATTAAAGTCAGGGACAGCTACGATCATAAATCTTTCAAGATCAAGTTTCAAATTATTACGATTTTCATCCCACAAAATAGCGGATTTAAGCGAATCTAAAGCATGATCAATTTTTTTTATATCTGGTTTTTTTGTGTAGAATTGTAGCAGCACTTCTCTACCACTTGGGAGTTGGAATTTCTCCTCATGTAAGGATAAATCAGCTGCCACCAAGGCAAATAAGTAGCAAGGTTTGGGAAAAGGATCTTCCCATGTTTTAGTAACAACTCCAGTACTTTTATTAAATGATTCTTTAATTAAGTTTCCATTTGCTAGTAATATTGGGAATTTATTTTTTAAGCCATGTAAATTTACAGTATATTTTGCAAGGACATCAGGTCGGTCGATGAAAAAAGTAATTTTTCTAAATCCCTCTGCCTCGCACTGAGTATATAAACCTCCGTCAGAGGCGTACAGACCATCAAGATCAGTATTTTCAGCTGGACTAATTGATGTTTCAATTGTGAGTGTTCCACCACGGAATGATGGTAACGTTAAAGAATTGGAATCGAGAATATATTCATCTTCACCTAGCTGTCGCTCATCAAGCGAGATTTTTAAAAGTGATAAGTTTCTACCATTAAGAACTAAATCCCTCTGATCAAACTTATTTTCTTGGTAGGGTCTCACATAAAATTTTGAAATTACTTGTGTTCGTTCTAAATTTAAAAAAAAATCTAGAACAATTTCTTCAATCGAAAAGAAAGGAGGCTTATAGTCTTGTAGTAAAACTTTTTTTTGTTTTGGTTGTGAACTTTCCTGTTTTCTCATGTGCTAGAGTTTTTTTAAAATACCTAAAGTTTCAAATAACGGCAGTCCCATAACACTGGAGTAACTACCATTTATTTTTTTTATAATTTCTTGTCCTTTTCCTTGAATACCATAAGCACCTGATTTATCCAGTGGCTCTCCACTTTTAATGTATCTATTTAACCATGAATTGGAAATTTCTCCGAACCAAACTGTCGTTGAATTTGTTGTTTGGTAAGTATTTCTTTTAATTTGTGATTTTTTTGCTTCGTAACAGTAATCAATTACCACTACAGATGTAAGGACATGATGAGAATTATTAGAGAGAAGTTTTAACATTGAATAAGCATCTTTTTTATCCCTTGGTTTGCCTAAAATTTTACCTTTAAATGATACAGTTGTATCAGCAGTCAAAATAGGATGAGCACTTTTTCTACTGATTTTTATCCAATCTATTGCTGCATGAGCTTTATTTAATGCTATCCTTTTCACATATTTTGTGGGGGATTCATTATTTTTTGGTGTTTCAATTTCTTCCATATTTTTGTCTGGATCAGGTTGAAGAATTATTACTTCAATGCCCAAATTGTGAGCTATTTGCTCTAATAAAGTTTTTCTTCTAGGGCTTGAAGATGCTAAAAAAATTTTTTTATTTTTCTTAATTTTGTACATTAAACTGAATTATTAAATCTCAAATACATAACTAATAATAAAGTAATTTAAAACGGTGGAAGTTGCAATATTTTGTAAGATAGTTGATAACTTTGGAGATGCTGGCTTTGGCATTAGATTAGCCAGAGGATTGTGTGCTCATGCAGATAAAGTTCGAATCCACTGTAACAATTTAGATTTGTTAAATAAAATGTGTTTTTTGAATGAGAAAGATTCAAAGCTAATTCCCAAAAATCTTCTTATAAGCCATTTTTATGAATTGCCAGGAAAAGTCATACCCCCAGCAGATTTGATTGTCGAGTTGTTTCAAGTAGAACCTCCTCTAGAATTTTTGAAAAGAATTCAAATCCTTGAGGGTACAACCCGAGTCATGCTAGACCATCTTTCTACGGAATCTTGGTCAGACTCATACCAAAAAAAAATTGCTCCTGACTTCAAACTTTTGGATTATGTGCATCCTTCAAGTTGGAAATTATCTCCAGCAGCAAATAGGCTCTGGGTTTCACCAGGTTTTTCCAAAAATAGTTCTGGTTTAATTTCAAACGCTTGGGAAGAGATTACAATAGAGAAAAGAATTGAGCTAAGAGAATTTATTTTAAATTCAAAAAATACAAAAATAAAAAAAAATAATTCAAAGGAATTAGGATCTGTTTTTATAGTATGTATTTTTCTTTATGAAATTGATGATGTTATGTTTAAATTACCAGTTCCTAATGAATTTGACAGTTTGGCTTTATATAAGATGAGTACTATCGATATGAGTCAAATCAGCTTTGATTATGTGTTGCAGTCAAGCAACTTAAATTTCGTTAGAGGTGAAGACTCTTTTTTTAGTGCAATAAAAGCAAGTGCAAGCAAATGGAAGATTCCATTTTTTTGGCAACCTTATAGAGAAAAAAATGACATGCACCTAAGAAAATTTAATGGATGGAAAAGTTTTTTTTCTTCTAATGAATTCAAATCTTATTGGATATTTGCTGAATTAATTGCAAGTAGAAATAAAATACATTCTTTTAGTCAGTGGAATGTATTATTTTATGAATGGAATCTTTTGAGAAATTATTTTCATAGTAGATGTTTAAAAATTTCACGAAGAAAGTCATTGGAAAAATCATTGATTAGTTGTACAAAGGTTTAATGCATAATATTTGATAAAACAACTTAGAAAGGTCTTATGAAAACTGCTCAAGAGCTTCGTGTTGGTAATGTTTTTATGGTTGGTTCTGATGCAATGGTTGTTGTAAAAACTGAATATAATAAATCAGGAAGAAATTCGGCTGTTGTTAAATTGAAATTAAAAAATCTTATAACTTCCAACGCAACTGAAAATGTCTTTAAGGCAGATGAAAAGTTTGAAACACTGGTTTTAGAACGAAAAGAGGTTACTTACTCATATTTTGCAGATCCACTCTATGTATTTCTGGATAATGATTTCAATCAGATTGAAGTTGAAAAAGAATCTATGGGTGTGGCTTTAGATTTTTTGGACGAAAATATGAATTGTGAGGTTGTGTTTTATAATGAAAACCCGATTTCTGTTGAAATGCCAACTAGCATTATAAGGGAAGTCATGTATACAGAGCCTGCTGTCAAGGGGGACACTTCAGGTAAGGTTATGAAAACTGCAAAAATAAAACCTAGTGGATACGTTGTTTCAGTTCCTGCATTTATTGAAATTGGCGATAAAATTGAAATTGATACTAAGACCTCTGAGTATAAAAATAGAGTTAAATAATACAAATAAATGATTAAGTAATGAACAAACCAGAAATTAATTTTTTAAAAAAATGTCAATTGTTGCTTGGTGAAACTAACATCAAAATTACTGAGTTACATGGATGGGACTCTGTTAAAGATTATTCAATAGACTGGAGGAGAAAATTCTTTGGTAAACCTATGGCAGTATGTTTTCCTTCAACTACAACTGAAGTACAAAAGATCATTGAGTTTGCTGTCAAAGACAAGATAAAAATTGTCCCTCAAGGAGGAAATACTGGTTTGTCTGGAGGAGCCACTCCCGATGCAACTCAAAAACAAGTGGTGATGTGTCTCAAGAGAATGAATAAAATCCGTAATGTTGACTCTCAAAACAGAACCATTACTCTTGATGCTGGGTGTACTTTAAAAACATTGCAAAAGTATGCAAGTGATTTAGGCTTGTTTTTTCCTTTGGATATTACTTCAAGAGACAGTGCTACTGTTGGAGGCTTGTTGTCGACAAATGCCGGGGGTTTGGCTGTTTTGAAGTATGGAACAACTAGATCAATGTGTTTGGGCATTGAGTTTGTTCTTCCAACTGGAGAAATTTGGTGCAGATTGCAGGGATTAAGAAAAGACAATTCTGGATACGATTTAAAGAATCTTTTTGTTGGAAGTGAAGGTACTCTTGGAATCATAACTGCAGCAACTATGTCTTTGGTTCCCAAGCCTGATAATAAAATAACTGCTTTACTAGTTGCTCAGGATCTTGCATCTACAATTAGTTTTTTCTGTAATTTACAAAAAAAATTTAATGACGGGTTGACTGCTTTTGAATTTATGCAGGATGAAGCATTAAAACTTTTGGAAAAACATTTTCCAGATTTAATACCTACATCATTTAAAAAATATAGAAAGCATATTTTTATATTATTAGAGATTTCCTCATTCTCGACAGGGAGTAATGTTGAGGATTTTAATGAGTCAATAATTTTTCATGATTTTTTACAGGACTGTATATCAAATGGAACCTTAATGGATGGTATTCAATCTGGTACTGAGGCAAGAACCAAACAATTTTGGGATATTCGTGAATCAATTACTTATGCCTCCGCAAAAGACGGCCCACAAGTAAAAAATGATCTCTCATTACCTATTTCTTCAATTCCAAAATTCGTTGATAAAGCAAGTAGCAAACTAGAAAAATTATTTCCAGGTGTAAGAATTATCAATTTTGGACACCTAGGAGACGGAAATTTACACTTTAACATTGCTCCGCCAGCACAATTGGGAAAAGGGGTTAGCGACGAGGAACGGCAGAAAAAATTTCGAAATTATCTTTTCGAAAACGAAGATAAAATTAGAAGATTTATTAATGATGAAGTAATTTCTTACAGCGGATCAATAAGTGCTGAACATGGACTGGGACAATTAAGAAAAGATGAAGCCATAAGAATTAAACCTGCAGTTGAAATTGAGATTATGAAAAAAATAAAAAACTGCATCGACCCATCAAATACCATGAATCCAGGCAAAGTTTTATAAACTCGTTTTCTTGTCTAATAATATTTTTTTAAGAATTTTTTTAGTTTGCAACTGCCATGTGGATCTTTGAAACATGAATTCTTTTTCTAAACTACTGCAGTCTAATTGAGAATTTTTTGGTCTTCGGGCACAGTTTTCAAAAAAAGAGCTAACCACAGGATGTATTTGTTTTGAAAAGTCTAATTTAGAAGTTTCAAAAATTCCAATTTCGTCAGCAGTCTCTGCAATATACTTCGCAAAATCAAACCAGGTTGTGATCCCTTTGCTGGTTAAATGGTAAATCCCTGATTTGTTATGTAAGCTAGAATTTTGAATCAAATACAAACAAAATTCTGATATGAAGTCCGAGGATGTAGGTGACCCAATCTGATCATTTACTATTTGTAGTTTTTCGCCACCAGCTAATTTTTTTAAAACTTTTCTTAAAAAATTATTGCCACGATGAGAAAACACCCAGCTCGTTCTGAGAATTAAAAATGGTAATCCAGAATTATTGATAATGGATTCTCCCATAGCTTTACTTTGGCCATAAACATTGAGAGGATTTTTTTTCGCATTCGGTTTCCATGAAGTTTTTAATGAACCATCAAAAACATAATCGGTAGATAAGTGTAAAAGAATAATTTTCATTTCTTTTCTTCTTTTTTTTAGTATATCTGTGATTGTTTTAAGGGAATTAGAATTCACTTCAAACGCAAGATCAACATTTTTTTCAGCTTCTTCTACATTGGTGTATGCTGCAGCATTTATTAAAAAGTTGATTTTATTTTTATCAAGGACTAAGTTTAAATTTTTTGACAATTTCTCTTGATCATCAAGTGGCATTTCATTTCTATCACATGAAATTATCTGATGGTTTGAATTATTAGCTTCCAAAATTGATCTACCAACTTGACCAGTTTTACCAAACAAGAGAATTTTCATTTTTTTCATTTTTTTTTAGAAAAAAAGTTGTTTTTTTTGTTCCAACTCTTTAAGTGAATAAGCCGATTTATCTTTTTTAGAAATAATTGGATTGCTAATATTGTAGTGGTTAAGTTTCCAGTTAATATTTAAATTTGTGTCATTCCAAAGAAGTGTTACATCACAGTCAGGATTGTAAAAATTATTCGTTTTATACAGAACATCTGTATTATCTTCAGTGGCTAAAAAACCGTGAGCAAAACCTTCAGGTATGAATAGCATGAGAGAGTTTTTCTCACTCAGTACTAATGATTCCCACTGTCCGAAAGTTATTGAATTTTTTCTTAAGTCAACAACTACGTCTAGTATTGACCCTCTAGTAACTCTTACTAGCTTTGACTGGGCAAATGGTTTTTTTTGAAAATGAAGACCTCTGATAACACCTTTTTGGGATTTTGAATGATTATCTTGAACAAAATCTTCATTTATTTTTAAGTCATACTGAAAATTTCTTTTATTATATGATTCTAAAAAAAAACCTCTATCATCAGAGAAGATTTTATTTTCTATTACTTTTACATCAACAAAGGAGCCAAGAGTAAAAAATTGCATATTAACTTTTGGGTTTGATTAAATTAAGTAGATATTGACCGTATCCACTTTTATTTAAATTTCTTGCTAGTTGTTCAAATTCTTTTTCAGTAATCCACCCTTTTCTCCAGGCAATTTCCTCAGGAGATGAAATCTTCAAGCCTTGTCTCTTTTCGATTGTTCTAATGAATTGGCTAGCTTCTAATAGAGAATCATGAGTACCAGTATCAAGCCACGCAAAACCTCTACCTAAATCGTGGGACTTCAATTTATTATCTTTAAGGTAGCTCAAATTTAAATCCGTTATTTCTAATTCCCCTCTAGCAGAGGGTTTGAGTGTTTTCGATCTCTTAGAAACATCCGAGTCATAAAAATAAAGTCCTGTTACAACAAAATTTGATTTGGGTGTTTGAGGTTTTTCCTCAATTGAGACTATATTATTATTTTTGTCAAATTCTACCACCCCAAAGGATCGGGGATCTTCAACTTGATAAGTGAAAATGGTTGCTCCTTCATTATCATTTGATGTTGAAACCAAGGATTTTGATAAACCTTGTCCATAAAATATATTATCTCCCAAAATAAGAGCACAAGGATTTTGATTGATAAACCATTCTCCAATAATAAACGCTTGCGCTAGACCCTCAGGTTTTTCCTGCACACAATAATTAATTTCAATTCCCAATCTTTTTCCATCACCTAATAAATTTTTAAAGTGAATAATATCTCTTGGAGCAGAAATAATTAGTATTTCTCTCATTTCGGCAAGCATTAAAACACTTAACGGATAATAAATTAATGGCTTGTCATAAACTGGTAGAAGTTGTTTTGAAAAATTAATAGTAGTGGGATAAAGTCTAGTTCCCAAACCCCCTGCTAATATTATACCTTTTCGATTAATCATTTTGTTTACTTACAGAATTTTTACAATACTGTTCATCTATCGAATTTCTGTAGGACTTATTCTTTACTGACAAGATCCAGTCTGTATTTTTTATATACCATTCAATTGTCTTTTTAAGTCCCGTTGGTAAATTTTCTCTTGGTTTCCAAGCTAGGTTTTTTTTGATTTTATTATTATTTACAGAATATCTTTCATCATGACCAGGTCGATCTGGTACAAATTTTATCAAATCTTTGTAAGATTTTATTTTATTTGAGTTTTTAATTGGCAATAATTTATCTAGAATTGAACAAATCATCTTAACTAAATCTATGTTTTTGCATTCACAATTCCCACCTATATTGTAAGTTTCCCCTACTAAACCTTTTTTCAATACTAAATTGATTGCTTCACAGTGGTCTTCAACAAAAATCCAATCTCTTATTTGTTGTCCATTTCCATAAATCGGAATTGGCTTATGATCCATTGCATTTGATATTACTAATGGAATCAATTTTTCTGGAAACTGATAAGGTCCATAATTGTTTGAACAATTTGTAATTATTGTGGGTAACCCATATGTTTTATTCCATGCTCTTACCAACAGGTCACTACTAGCTTTTGATGAGGCGTATGGACTATTAGGCTTGAATGGATGATTTTCGGTAAAACCAGGATCTTTTGGGTTTAATGATCCGTAGACCTCGTCAGTACTTACATGAATGAATCTAAAGTTTTTTTTCGTTATTTCATTTACTGTGGTATTGGATGTGGAAACGTCATCACTGAGTGCTAAAAAATACTCATAAAAACTTTCTAATAAATTGTACGTACCACAAATATTTGTTTGAATAAATTTCGAAGGTCCTATTATTGATCTATCAACATGACTTTCGGCTGCAAAATGAATGATTGACTTTGGGCTAAATTTTTTTATTACACTCTTTAGCGACCCTTTATCATTGATATCACATTTTTCAAAAATAAAATTTGGATTTTTTATAGCACTAGCTAAATTATTCATGTTGCCTGCGTATGTTAAGCAATCAAGAACTACAATTCTTTCTTGCACAACCTTATCGTTAAGCAAATGCAAAACAAAATTAGAACCTATAAATCCTGCACCACCTGTTATTAAAATCAACTTTATAAATGAATTAGAAAAAATTTAAAATAAGACTAACATAATAATGAATTATTTTTTTAAGAGATATTAATTGTGAAACAACACTGATGTATAAATATAATTTATCAAATGCATTTTTTCTCATTCTAAATTTAAATTTTAGGACTTTGTATGAATATTACAATTGTGGGTACAGGTTATGTTGGATTAGTTACTGGCGCATGTTTAGCAGATGTTGGTAACAATATTTTATGTTTAGATTTAGACATTTCAAAAATACAAAAGCTGAAAAAAGGTAAGATACCAATTTATGAGCCTGGTTTATCAGCTTTAGTTGAAAAAAATTATAAAGCTGGCCGTTTAGGATTCACCAGCGATGTCAAAAAGTCGGTTGATCACGGAGATGTTCAATTTATAGCAGTTGGAACACCTCCCGGTGAAGATGGCTCTGCTGATTTACAATACGTGATTGATGCAGCTGCCAATATAGGTAGATACATGTCGGCCAAAAAAATTATTGTTGACAAGTCAACGGTCCCAGTTGGAACTGCGGATAAAGTTAAAGAAACAATTTTGAAAGAGCAAGTAATCAGAGAAAAATCTTTTCCTTTTGAAGTTGTTTCAAATCCAGAGTTTCTAAAGGAGGGTGCGGCAATTTCAGATTTTCAAAAACCTGATCGTATAATACTTGGAATTGATTCAGACGAGGCTGGAGTAGTTATGAAAAGTATTTATGCTCCTTTTCAGAGGAACAGGGACAAATTCATTACCATGGATGTCAGGTCTGCAGAATTAACTAAATATGCAGCAAATGCAATGCTAGCTACTAGAATTTCATTTATGAATGAATTGGCAAATTTAGCTGAGAAACTTGGTGCTGATATTGAGAGTGTTCGCTTAGGTATTGGGTCTGATTCTAGGATTGGCTATAGTTTCTTGTATCCAGGTTGCGGTTACGGTGGATCTTGTTTTCCTAAAGACGTAAAGGCTCTTATAAAGACTGCGAATGACAATAAACAAAAAATGGATGTGCTATCCTCAGTCGAAAGAGTTAATGCTAATCAGAAACTTGTTTTAGTAAAAAAAATTATTAAATTTTTTGGTGACAATTTAAGTGATAATTTATTTGCTATTTGGGGTCTTTCATTCAAGCCTGGTACTGATGATATGAGAGAAGCCCCAAGCATTGCAGTTATAAATAACTTACTCAAAATGGGTGCGTCGGTTGTTGTTTATGATCCTGTGGCAATGATTGAGGCAAAAAAAATTTTTGGAAAAAGAATTTTATATGCATCAAATACTTTAGAAGCATTGAACAATGCTGACGCCTTGGTTATTTTGACTGAATGGAAAGAGTTTAGAAGTCCCGATTTTAGTGAAATTTTTTTTAGACTAAAAGGGAAAAAAATATTTGACGGAAGAAATATTTATGATCCGAAGCAGGTAAGGTCTAATAATTTAACTTATGATGCTATAGGTAGAATTTCATAATTTATATTATATTTTGAAAATTAAATCAAACAACATTAACAATATAGAGAAATATTTCTTAGAATTGCAGGATTCAATCTGTTCGATCATCAATAAGACAGAGAGCAAATTATTCAAAGTTGACGATTGGAAAAAATCCTCAGAGAGTAAATTAAGTGGCAGTGGACGAACGAGGATTATTGAGAATGGCTCTCTAATAGAGCGTGGTGGAGTAAATTATTCTCACGTTTTTGGTGATAAGCTTCCTCCCACGGCAACTTCTCAAAGACCTGAGTTGGTAGGCAGATCTTTTGAAGCACTTGGAATTTCTTTGGTATTTCATCCTAAAAACCCATATATTCCGACTGTTCATATGAATATTAGATATTTTATAGCTCATGCCAGCAGTAAATATGAATCAGATATTTGGTGGTTTGGCGGGGGTATGGACTTGACACCATATTACATTTTTGAGGAAGACGCCAAGCATTTCCATTTCACATGTAAAGAGGCTCTTGACCCATTTTCCAAGAAGTATTATCCAGATTTCAAAAAGAAATGTGATGAATATTTTTATATTAAACATAGAATGGAGACCAGAGGAATTGGTGGCATATTTTTCGATGATTTTTCTGATCTTGGCTTTGATAAAAGTTTTAGCATGATTCGCGCAGTGGGTAACTCTTTTTCGAAAGCTTACTTTCCTATAGTTGATCTAAGAAAAAATACACATTTTGGCGATCGCGAGAGAAATTTTCAATTTTACCGTCGCAGCCGATATGTTGAATTTAATTTGGTTTATGATCGTGGGACAATCTTTGGATTACAATCAGGTGGCAGAATCGAAAGCATATTGATGTCAATGCCACCAAGGGTGAGTTGGATCTATAATTACTCACCAGAAAAAGGAAGTAAAGAGGAAAAATTATATGAATTTCTTAAACCAATTGATTGGCTGAAAGTGTAATTAACTTACATGAGAAAATTTTCCAAACCAAAAATTCTTGTGACAGGAGCTGCAGGCTTCATTGGAAGTGCAGTTTCTGAAAAATTAATTAATAGTGGATATAAAGTTTTAGGTATAGATAATCTTAATGAATATTATGATCTTAATCTCAAATTAGCCAGAATTAAAAGAATTGAAAATAGTTGTAAACATGTAAAAAACTTTGAATTTATAAAATACGATCTTTGCGATAAGAAACAAGTTGAGAAAATATTCGGACTTGGACCTTTCAAATATATTATTCATTTAGCTGCTCAAGCAGGAGTTAGATACTCATTAAGTAATCCGATGGCTTATGTGGATAGTAATATAAATGGTTTTGTAAACCTACTGGAGTTAATTAAAGAACACGGTGGTACAGAGCACTTTGTATATGCGTCCTCCTCAAGTGTTTATGGAGGAAATACCAAACTGCCTTTTTCCGAGGCTGACAGGGTTGATCATCCAGTAAGTTTGTATGCGGCAACCAAAAAATCAAATGAATTGCTTGGATTTGTATATTCTCACTTGTTTAACATACCATCGACTGGATTAAGACTTTTCACTGTCTATGGGCCATGGGGTAGACCAGATATGGCTGCATTTAAGTTTGTAAAAGCTATTTTAGCAGGAGACAAAATCGATATATATAACTATGGAAAAATGGAGAGAGACTTTACTTATATTGATGACATTGTGGAAGGTATAATCGCAGTCTTGGACAAAAAACCACTTTATAGAGTAGATTTAATTGAAGACTTACAAAAAAAACAGGTACCATATCAGATTCTAAATTTAGGCAATAGTCAGCCTGAATCATTAACGAGTTTTCTTTCTATTATTGAAAATTCGCTCGGCATCAAAGCAAAAACCGTTTTAAAGCCTTTGCAAGCAGGAGATATTCCCTCAACATTTGCTGATATGTCGGCCTTTTCAGAGCATACTGGCGTAAAAATTAAAACATCATTGGAAACAGGAATTAGTAAGTTTGTTGCATGGTACAGAGATTATTACAATAAATGATATTTGAAATTTTACGATTTTTCTTTAAAGTGTTAGTCGTTTTCTAAAAAAAGAAAGGGTTTTTAGGGATATTAAATGAATGATGATTATTTTGAGCAGGATATTCGTTTCCTTGGAAATTTACTTGGAGACACGTTAAGAGAGCAAGAGGGAGAAAAAATCTTCGAACTCATAGAAAAAGTTCGAAGATTAAGTGTTGCTTATCGGCGGCATGATGATGTTGATGCTGGTAAAGCTCTTGACAAAATTTTAAAGAGACTTAGTCCTGATGAAGCTGTCGTTGTTATAAGAGCATTTACATTTTTTTTGCATTTTATAAACATAGCTGAGGATCAATCCCAATTAAAAATATTAAATGACTCTTTAAATACGTCCCCATCTACCGGCAAACCAGGTTCTCTTAATCATCTATTTACAAGACTTGAGCGATCTAAAATAAAGACTAGTGAAGTGCTAGCTTTTTTGGGCAAAGCGCATGTTTCACCAGTTTTAACAGCTCATCCAACTGAGGTGCAAAGAACTAGTGTTCTAGATGCTGAGAAAGAGATAGCCAAATTATTGAAGGATCGAGGCGAACTGATTAATCAGGAATCGAAACTAAGTCTTCTTGATAATGAGAATAAAATAAGAGCTATCATTACCCAACTTTGGCAGACACGTCTTTTAAGATCCTCAAAATTATCTGTTGCAGATGAAATTGAAAATGTTTTGGCAGTCTACAAAAATACATTTTTAAAGGAAATTCCTCGCTTATATGATTCACTCGAGGAAAAACTTGGTGGACAGTCGATTGCTAGTTTTTTTAGGATGGGTAATTGGATAGGAGGGGACAGAGATGGAAACCCTAATGTAAGTTCTGATACTTTGGACCTGTCTGTGCGTCGACATGGAGAAACAATATTAAGACATTACCTTACAGAAATAAATTTGCTTGGTTCTGAAATGTCTATGTCTCAGCGTTTGGGAGGATCGAGTTATGAACTTCAAAAATTAGCTGTTGCCGCTAAAGATTCAAATCCACACAGAAAAGATGAACCATACAGGCAGGCCCTGATTGGCATTTATGCTCGATTAGCTGCAACACTTGAAAGTTTAACTGGAACTAATGCAAAACCTCACGCAGTTCCCTCCTCGTATCCTTATACTCATCCTGGGGAATTTTTATCTGATTTGACTGTGGTTGAAAATTCTTTACGAGAAAATAAAGGGGATCGCTTAATAGCCCCAAGACTCTCATCTCTTCTGAGAGCTGTAAAAGTATTTGGATTTCATTTAGCTACGGTTGATTTAAGACAGAGTTCAGATATGCATCAGTCCGTAATTAGTGAGTTGTTATGTAAAGCAAGAATTTCTTTGAATTATCCTGACTTATCAGAGTTAGATAAACAAAAACTCTTAATTACCTTATTAAAAGATGCAAGATGTTTGAGAGTTTTGGGAGCTGAATACTCTGATAAATGTCTATCAGAGTTAAGTGTTTTTGAAAAAGCCAATGATTTAATAAAAACTTTCGGACCTGAGGTCATTAGGCATTACATAATCAGTCATACTGAAGAGGTTAGTGATCTTCTAGAGGTTGCTCTTCTTCAAAAAGAAACTGGATTGATGCATTCAAGTTTAGATTTTGGCGCTCAATTGAAATTAGTCATAGTCCCATTGTTTGAAACCATTGAAGATCTTAGAAGATCTGATGAGATAATGCGAGATTTTTACAATTTGACCGGAATTGCTGACTTAATGAGGCATTCAGGAGGTTTACAGGACATAATGCTTGGATACTCAGATAGTAATAAAGATGGTGGTGTTTTAACTAGTAGCTGGGAAGTTTATCAGGCATCAACAAACTTAGTAAATCTCTTCAAAGAAATTAAAGGAGTTACACTTAGACTCTTCCATGGGAGAGGTGGAACAGTTGGTAGGGGAGGAGGACCAAGTTATCAGGCAATATTAGCTCAACCACCCAATACAGTCAGAGGTCAAATACGACTAACAGAACAAGGTGAAATAATTTCAAATAAGTACGGCACTCCGGAGTTAGGTCGGCTTAACTTAGAAACTTTTGTATCAGCGACAATTGAGTCAACACTGCTTCCGCCAGAAAAAGAGATTCCTGATGTTTTCATTAATGCTGCCGGTAGACTCTCAGAATTTGGGTACTTAGCCTACAGAAAAATGGTTTATGAGAGCGAGGGCTTTTCAAATTATTTTTTCAACAGTACACCAATATCTGAAATAGCTGCTTTAAATATAGGTTCAAGGCCTGCAGCAAGACCAGGCGGGGCGTCAGAAAAGAAAAGTATTGAAGATTTAAGAGCCATCCCATGGAGTTTTTCATGGGGTCAAAGCCGACTTGCTTTACCAGGATGGTTCGGGTTTGGCACCGCTTTAGAGTCATTTGCACTTGAGTCTCCACAAACAAATAGAGCTCTTCTTTTAGAAATGGCAAGAGATTGGCCTTTTTTTCAGGCCTTGATTTCAAATATAGACATGGTGATGGCTAAAGCAGATATTGGAATCGCTAGAAGATATGCAAGATTAGGTAAAGATGCAAAGACTTCTAGAAAAATATTTTCCAGAATTAAAGATGAATGGAGTAGAACTAAAGGTGCCTTGGAGTTTGTTACAGGATCGGGTGATAGTTTATCATCAAATCCTCAGCTTGCAGGTTCATTACATAGAAGATTTGCTTATTTAGATCCATTGAATCATTTGCAGGTGGAGTTGATTCGAAGATGGAGAGCTGGTATTCAAGATGAACGAACAAAAAGAGGTATTCATCTAACAATTAACGGTGTTGCAACTGGTATAAGAAATACTGGTTAGTTGACAGTTGTTTTTTCTTATACTTTCCAATGAATTTTTTGCCACATTTATGTGTTTTATTCAACGCTTTAGTTTGGGGGCTGGCTTGGCTTCCAATGAATTTGTTGCAAGAAAATGGTCTTTCAGTAATTTGGACGACTTTTTTTTCATATTTATTACTTACTGCACTACTTTTAAGTTTTAGCCCTAGAATTTTTTTTTCATTTTTTAGTTCAAAAACTTTGCTAATAATGTCTTTAGCCTATGGTTTGACTAATATTTGTTTTAATTGGGCAGTTACAAATGGCGATGTAGTAAGGGTTGTCTTCATGTTTTACTTAATGCCAATCTGGTCTGCAATTTTTGCAAAGATTTTTCTTTCAGAAAAATTAGGATTTAAAAAAATTTTTCGAATTTTCATAGCATTTATAGGTTTGGCAATTGTTTTAGAAATTCATAAGCATTTTCTTGGTAGTGGAAAAGTAGACTTATATGAGTATTTGGCTTTGTTGGGAGGTGTTTTCTTTGCATTAGCTAATGTATTTTTAAGAAAAGCAGAATCTTTTTCCTCTTTTGAAAGAAGTTTTTCTATTTTTTTTGGTTCATGTCTAATTCCCTTTTTTGCTTTATTAATTATGTTTATTCTCAGTTTTTTTGATCTTTTCTCTAATCCAATTTATCAACTTAATTCTTTTTACTCAATAAACTCAACTTTTGTTTTCACTACAATTATTCTGCTAGCAGTTTCTCTAGGTTCAGCAAATTTCTGTTTGCAATATGGAGGCTCGAAAATATCAGTTCAAACAACTTCGCTACTCATGCTTATTGAAATTCCCGTTGCCACAATCTCATCGGCAATTTTCTTTAATAAATTATCAGACACTAACGTTATGGTTGGAGGTTTTTTAATCGTTTTTGTAGCTGTTTGGTCTAGTTTTGACAAGGAGGCATGAATAATAAGTCAATATGAGTTTGAAGAATCAGGGTATTTTTTTTCTTTGACTGCCAGAATATAATTTTTTATAGCTTGTTCAATCGAGTCGCCTGAATAAAAGAAACTCTTAACAAACCTGGGATTTGGACTTGGAGTGAGTCCTAAAATATCGTGTAAAACTAAAACTTGGCCGTCAACATAAACACCAGCTCCAATTCCGATAGTAGGGATTGAAATCAACTTAGAAATTCTCTTCCCTAACTCTGTTGGGATCAATTCTAAAACAATTAAATCAACTCCACTACCCTCTAGAATTTTTGCAGCACGCACAATTTTCTCGGCATTTTCGAGACTTTTACCTTGAATTTTATAACCTCCAAGTTTGTGTACTGACTGGGGTGTAAGTCCTAGATGGGCGCAAGTTGGAATACCTCTATCGGACAAGAAAGAAACTGTTTCTGCCAACCATTCTCCACCCTCAAGCTTTATTATTTTTGCTCCCGCTTCCATTAGTAGCGCAGCATTTGAATAAGCTTGTCGAGGGGATTCTTGATAGCTACCAAATGGCATATCAACCATAACCATTGCATTTTTGGCGGCTTTTGACACACACCTAGTATGATAAATCATATCTGACATCTTAACTTTAATGGTTGAAGAATTACCTTGAACAACCATTCCCAAAGAATCACCTACTAAAATGATCTCTACACCACATTTATCAAGCAACTTTGCAAAAGTTGCGTCGTAACAGGTCAACATACAAATTGGCAAACCAATTTTTTTTTGCTTAATGAGTTGTTGAATATTTATTGTCATTTTAGTGTTTAAATTTTTCAGACAAAGTCATCTCTTTAATTTTTTCAGTGGATAGGTTCTTGAGACAAATACTAGCAAATTCAGCTACATACCCTTTTAAAACCCTATCTTTTCTGCAGGCTAGAACTGTAGTATTTTGAGGGAACAAGTTACTAGCATCTAGAAGCACTAAATTAGTATCTAAATCATTGTCATAGGCCATAGATGCAATTATTCCAATACCCATGTTAAGAGCAACGTAAGCCTTGATCACATCAGCGTCTAATGCCTCCAGAACAACATTGATGTTTATTTTCTTTTTTTCGAAGGACTCATCAATCTTTGCTCTTCCGGTGAAGCCTTTGTGATAAGTAATTATCGGATATTCACTCAAATCCTCTAAATCTAGTTTATTTTTTTTTGTTAGAGGATGGTTTGCGGTTACCACAATTCCATGATACCAATGATAGAAAGGAAACGTTACAAATCGAGGATCCTCTTTTAACGACTCAGTTGCAATTGCTAGGTCCGCCTCCCCACTATCAAGCATACTGGAGATTTCTGGAGGGCTTGCTTGATGCAAAACAAACCGAACCTCGGGAAATGATTCACGATAGGATTTGATTAATTCTGGCAAGGAATACCTGGCTTGTGTGTGTGTTGTAGCTAATATGAGTTGACCTGAATCCTCTGAGGAAAACTCTTCTTTTACGTCTTTAATATTTCGAACGTTTTCTAAAATCTTGAAAGACAAATCTAAAACTGATTTTCCAGGTTCGGTAAAACCTTGTAATCTTTTTCCTTGACGGGTAAAAATTTCAAATCCAAGCTCTTCTTCCAGTTCCTTGATTGCTTTGCTTATTCCGGATTGAGAGGTAAATAAAGCTCTTGCTACTTGAGTCAAATTAAAATTGTTTCTATTTGCCTCAAGAATAATTCTTAATTGTTGAAAATTCATGAATTATAATTTGGAGGTTAATTCAGGAATAGCCTCAAATAAATCTGCAACCAGTCCAAATGAAGAAATTTCAAAAATAGGTGCATTCGGATCTTTGTTAACACCAATGATTATCTTAGAGTCTTTCATACCGGCAAGATGTTGTACTGAACCCGATAGACCTATTGCAAAGTATATTTCCGGAGCAACTATTTTTCCTGTTTGCCCTACTTGAAAATCATTTGGGGCATAACCAGCGTCAACTGCAGCTCTCGAAGCGCCAAGTGCGGCATTAAGTTTTTTTGCAAGAGGTCCGAGAATATTTCTATAGTTATCTGCAGATCCCAAACCTCTGCCTCCAGCAACAACAATTTTCGCAGAACTTAATTCTGGCTGATCACTTTGGCTATAACTTTTAGAAATTAACTCTTTACCGTAATTTTTTTTAATTGCCTCAATTAATTCATGAGAAACATCTCCAGAATTGTCTAGCTCTTGTTTAAACTTCGTTGGACGTATTGTAAGAAGTTTAATGGGTTCAGATGAAGAAATTCTAGAAATAAGATTTCCAGCATATATTGGCCTTTCAAATTCATTAATACTGATAATGTTAGTGACATCAGAAACTTGACTAACATCTTGCATTGCTGCAACTCTTGGAATAGTCTCTTTTCCAAGAGATGAGGTTGACATCAAAACTGAATTAATTTCGGACTTGAGGCCAATTAAATTGTTAATTTGATCTGCGTAATGTTCAGAAAATAGATTCTTGTGGATTTCATTGTCAACAAAAAATATTTTTTTTATTGAGTTAAGACTTTTGGTTTCTTTCAAAACGTCACCACATTTATAGCCGATAACTACTGCCCAAATCTCTGCCCCCAGTTTTTTGGCGGCAGTGATTACATTTTTTGTTGAAGGTATTATCTTGCAGTTATCATGTTCAATTATGACAAGTGTGGCCATCTCAAATTGCCTCCGATTTATTTTTTATATACTGAATCAGCTCATCAACACTGTTGACTATTTGACCTTTATCTCTTGCTTTAGGTTCTTTTACTTCGAGAATTTTAAAATTTGACGTACTTCTTGTGTCAAGTTGCTCAAGGTCTATAGTTTCTATATTTTTTTTCTTTGCCCTCATTATATTGGGTAGAGTGATATATCTTGGCTCATTTAGTCTTAAATCCACTGTTATAACCGCTGGGTATGGTAATTTAACAACTTCAATTCCACCGTCTATCTCTTTACTGACAATAACCTTTCCCTCAGTGGGAAACTCAATTTTTGAAGCAAAGGTTGCCTGGGGTAAATCTAAAAGAGCAGCAAGCATTTGTCCTGTCTGATTACAGTCGTCATCAATTGCTTGTTTTCCCATTAAAACTAAATCAGGTTTTTCCAAGGCAAAAATTTTTTTTAAAATTTTTGCTACCGTAATTGGAAAAAGATCTTCCTTGCATTTGATTAGTATGGCTCTATCCGCGCCCATTGCGAGTGAGGTTCTTAAAATATCTTGGCACTTTTCTAAACCGCAAGAAACAACAAGAACCTCTGTGGCCTTACCAGATTCTTTGAATTTGATGGCTTCTTCCAAAGCAATTTCATCAAATGGATTTATACCCATTTTCACATTTTCAATATCTACACTTTTACTATCATCTGTTGGTCTAACTACGACGTTGTAGTCTACAACCCTTTTAACTGGTACAAGAATTTTCACTTTTTAATCTCGATTTATTGTTGTAAATTTAATTATGCCCTTTTGATCAGTTCGTCTCAGCAATTTTTGGTACCAACCATAATTTAGATGAGCAACTAGCTCACAGAAAGCAAAGAAAAAATGATGAGTATCAAGTTCCCTAGAAAAAATATGAGGTAATAATTCATAAGCAGTTTTTTCACTTTTACAGTTTAATAAGATCTTTCTTATTCTTGATTTGTGATGCTCATTCAATTGCTTTATCCTATCCATAATTCTACCTTGTAATGATCCCCCGAAAGGTTCAGCGTGTGAAGGTAAAACTAATGCTTCTTTTGATAAAAATTTAAACTTTAATAAACTTTTCAAAAAAGCATCTAATGGATTTCCATCTGGTTCGTCCGGGTAGACTCCAATATGCGTTATTATTTTTGGTAAAATCATGTCGCCTGATATCAGTAAACTTTTCTCCTCATTATAAAGGCTTATGTGTTCAGAAGAATGTCCGAAGTCGCTAATTGCTAACCATGTTAAATTACCTATAGTTAATTTTTGTCCGTCAATAATTCTTATGTATTTATTAAGAAATTCTGTAACCATTTCGGAGTAATAGTTTGTACGTTCAATTATTTATCTCTTTTCATTTGTAATATCACAACCATGTTTATAAAAAAAATTTATAGTATTTTTATTTCTTTTTTCTATGATTGAAGTGTCAATCGATCTTCCCTCAATAAAATAGGATTTACCAGTGAAAAACTCCCCGTGACTCATCCATATTTCAATATCCCAAAAATGGTCATCTAATCCTTTACTTAGCCAATTTGCCATTCCAACATGATCTGGGTGCATATGAGTACACACTATTCTCAAAAGTGGAAAATCATCAAAATAGTTTTCTTTTATGGATTTCCAGTATGACTTGCTTAGATGGTTTAGTAGTCCAGTATCAATCAAGGTCCACCCAATTTTGCCATCTCTAAAATCTCGTAATAACCAGAGGTTAATATGATCTAATTCAAATGGTAAAGGCATTCTAATCCAAAATATATCAGGTGTGATCTCTGAAATTTCTCCTGGTGAAGGGACTGTGAAATCTAAATAATTTACTGAACTGTTTTGTTTTTTATTCATTTATAAGCCAAAACGACCTGGGAAAATGTATTTATCCATGGATGATGCAAGATTATTAACATTTTTACACAATATTATTTGGGCTAATTTTTCAGCAGCGTTCGGACACCATGAGAGACCTCTGGATCCAAACGCTGAAAATGCGTAAATGTGATGTTGCTTTTTCTCTAAAATACCAATTATCGGAAGACGATCTTTGGAAACACACCTTGTTGAAACCCTGTCTATTATCGACTTACTCTTGAAATCGATGAGATTTTTTTTTTGATTTGATAATTCTTCTAGTCTCTTTAAATTTTCTAATCTATTTGCATAAGTTGGAATTGAATGAGGTTTTTCTATATTTTCATAAGTTGCACCAAAATGAATAAATCCATCAACTATTGGGGTGATGTAACCTGAGCGGCAAATTACATGATTAATCTTTATATTTTTGCTTAATTTGCTTTTTTCTATTGGTAAAGAGGTTATTTGTCCGTTTACAAGCTCAATAATTGGTTTTTTATTTTGAACTGATGTGTCAACTTTAATTAATTCCTTGCTTCCATAACCGGCAGAAATTATGACCACATCAAACGACTTCAAATTTGAAAAAGAATTTTTTGACTTATTCAAAGAAGTAATATCATTTGATATTATTTTTGAATTAAAAACTAAATTTATTTTTTTTCCTAATTTTTTTTTGGTTTCCTCTAAAGCTGCTTTGAGAAATTCAATGGGTTTAACCCATCCACATTGAGGAGTCCACATTGCCCCGAAATCTCGAATATTTAAATTTAAGTTTTTTTTTATTTTACTTTTAGTCATATATTTTGATTTCAAATCCTTGTAATCATTCCAGTTTGACCATTGATTGGCCTGTTTTATATCTCTAGGTAAATGCAATACTCCACATAAACTGTAGAACTTAGAGCTAATTTCAAGCTCCTTTATCCATCTTAGTGTTGTAAGAATCCCTTCATCAGTCCATTCTCTTGAAAAAACGTGCTTAGTAATCATAGGATGTAAAACACCGATTGGATTACCCGATGCACTTGCTGATAAAGCTTTCTCAAGACAACTAGCCTTTTCAAAAATCGTAATATTTTCAATATGATAGTGATTCGAGTTGTTCTTTGCCGAATCAACTTTTGCCACCGAAGCTAATGCTCTTGCCATACAAACTCCTGCTAATCCTGATCCAATAATTGCTATTTTCACTGAAGTGTTTTTTTATAATTAATTAAGTATTCTAATAGAGTAAAAATTATTGGAGTTTATAAAATGTTAGGGATTATTGGAGGTAGTGGACTTTACGACTTAAATGAAATCGAATCACCGGAGTGGATAACAGTTGATTCATCGTTTGGCACTCCATCCGATCAACTTCTTTTCGGTAAGCTTTTTGGGGTTTCTGTTGTTTTCCTTCCACGTCATGGAAGAGGTCACATATATAGCCCCTCTTCGGTCAATTATAGAGCAAATATTGATGCATTAAAGAGATCAGGTGTGAGTGAAATTTTAGCTTTAAGTGCTGTTGGGTCTCTCAATTCGGATTTTGAACCTGGAACATTTGTATTGCCTGATCAATTTATTGATAGAACTTTTAAAAGAGAAAAATCTTTTTTTGGCACCGGTCTTGTCGCTCATGTTTCTATGGCAGAGCCTGTTTGTAAAAGATTAAAAAGTTACTTAAAAAAAGCTTCAAATAAAATTAATTTGAAACTCTTTGAGAGAGCAACATATCTGGTGATGGAGGGTCCACAATTTTCTACCAAAGCAGAATCGGAGCTATATAGAAAATGGGGGTGTGATTTAATCGGAATGACTAATATGCCGGAAGCAAAATTGGCAAGAGAAGCTGAGATATGTTATTCGTCTGTGTCGATGGTCACAGATTTTGATTGTTGGCACCCAAGTCATGAAAAAGTAACTGTAGAAAAAGTGATTGAAACATTGAAAGAAAACAGCGAGAAGGCTAAAAATTTAGTTCTCGCATTCACTGAGTATAGATCAGGGATAAATGAGAACTCGTTATGCACTTGTCAAGTTGCTCTAGAGAATGCAATTATTACTAACCCAAAAAACTGGGAAGAAAGTAAAGTTAATGCTTGTTCAGCTATTGCTAGTAGAATATTTAAATAATACTATGACACTTCAAAAAAATTCACTCATTAACGCTGCAAAAAAAATATTTCAACTGGGTCTGAACAAAGGATCTTCAGGCAATTTGAGTCTAAGAATTGAAAAAAATAAATATTTAATTACTTCTTCAGGTTGTTCGCTTGAAAATCTCCAGCAGGATGATATTGTGACCATGTCTACTAATGGGTCAATCTTACACGGAAAAAAGCCCTCCAGTGAATGGCGTATTCACAGTGATCTATATAACGCCAGAGATGATATTGATGCGGTTATTCACACACACTCTAAGTATGCTTGCGTTTTAGCTTGTTTACATAGAGAATTACCTTCATTCCATTACATGGTCGCTGTTGCAGGGGGCGAAAACATTAGGTGTTGTCCATATGCATTATTTGGTACTAACACATTATCAAACTATGTCATTGAGGCGATGAAGGACAGATCAGCATGCTTAATGGCAAATCACGGTCTTATAGTTGGTTCATCTCGACTATCTCATGCAATTTATATTGCTGATGAAGTTGAATCTTTGTGTGAACAATATGTTAATGCGTTATCCGTTGGTGAAGTTAAATTATTGACAAAAATACAGATGAAAAAAGTTTTAGAGAAATTCAAAAATTATGGAACTTTAGGGAAAGAAAAAAATGACTGACACAGAAACAATAAACAATAAAATAAACAAAATTCGTGAAAGAATTCGTAGCATACCTGATTACCCTAAACCTGGAATCATGTTCAGAGACATTACTACCCTATTAAAAGATCCAGATGGGCTCTTTGATTCAGTGGATGTATTGTCAGGTAAGCTTGATTCATTGGAATTTAACAAAGTTGCAGCAATTGACGCTAGAGGATTTATCTTCGGAGCTGCAATAAGTTTTTTTTACAAAAAAGGGTTCATTCCTGTAAGAAAAAAAAATAAACTTCCAGGAGATGTTATCAGTGAAGAATATGAACTAGAGTATGGTATGGATCAGATGGAACTTCATGTTGATGCTATTCAAAATGGAGATAAAATTCTTTTGGTGGATGACTTAATAGCTACAGGGGGAACTGCTATTGCTGCGATTAGTTTAATTGAGAGATTGGGTGGAGTAATTGCTGCTGCCTCCTTCGTAGTAGGGTTACCAGATTTGGGTGGAATTACAAAGTTGAAGGATAAAGGATATTTAATTACCACTATTTGTGATTTTGAAGGTGAGTGAGTTTTAAAATGCATACTGATAAAATTAAATTCAAAACACTTGAATGGAACGAAAATAAATTAATTTTAATCGATCAAAGATTTTTACCAAATACAGAACGTTATTTCGTTTGTGAAAGTGTTGACGATGTTGTTTTTGCAATCAAAGAAATGGTAGTAAGAGGTGCACCAGCAATCGGTTGTAGTGCAGCATTTGGATTTGCAATAGCTGGAGTCGAAGCTCTTACAAATTTAAAAATCACTGGTAATCACCTCCAAAATAAACAGGAGGATTATTTTTATTTTCAGAATTTTATTTCCCTTTCGAAGGATAAATTAGCAAAGACTAGGCCTACTGCAGTTAATCTATTCTGGGCTTTAAATAGGATGCAAAAAACTCTGGAAGCAAATTCAGATCTTAAATTGCATGAAATCGTTAATCTTCTTATTGATGAAGCTAAAAAAATATATATTGAAGATATTAATACAAATAAAAAAATAGGTGAATACGGGTCAGAGTTAATAACAAATGAATCTAAAATTTTGACTCATTGCAATGCTGGAGCATTAGCAACAGCAGGACATGGAACAGCTTTAGGAATAATTAGATCAGCTTTTAGTCTTGGAAAAAAAATTCAGGTTTATGCAGGAGAAACCAGACCTTTTCTTCAAGGTGCAAGACTTACTGCATGGGAACTAATTAAAGATAATATTCCTGTAACACTTATTACAGATAACATGTCAGGTTATTTGATGAGTTTGGGTTCTATAGATGCTGTTATCGTAGGAGCTGATAGAGTGACTCTAAATGGAGACGTCATAAATAAAGTTGGAACATATGTATTAGCAGTTCTTGCTGCAAAACACGAAATTCCATTTTATGTTGCCTGTCCATGGTCGACTATTGACCTTAAAACTAAAATTGGTCTTGATGTAAAAATTGAAGAGAGAAACCCCGAAGAAGTAAAAGGTTTTGGTGATTGTAATTGGACACCTGAAGAAGTTAAGATTTTTAATCCAGCTTTTGATGTTACTCCAGCTAATCTGGTAACTTCGCTTGTAACTGAAAAGGGTGTGCTGGATCCCAAGAGTCTCAAAGAATTGGAGATCTGATCGTGATGAAGATTGTATCTCGTCTAGCCTGGTTAGCAATTTTTTTACTACTATTAGCTAGCTTGCTGGGTTTACTGAGTTGTCAGGGGAAAAAAATATTTAATTCTATTGATGTGACTGGAGCTGATTGGGGTAAAAAACTTTCCTTACCTAATATTGAGGGAAAATTAGTTAATATAAATGACTTTGAAGGAAAAGTAACGGCAGTTTTTTTTGGTTTCTTGTCATGTCCTGACATCTGTCCGAACTCACTTGGAAAGATGGTGAAGATCAAAAAAGCATTAGGAAAAGAAGCTGAGAATTTTCAAGTTATTTTTGTCACTGTGGATTCTAAAAGAGATTCCCCAAGAAAAGTAAAAGATTATTTATTGTCATTTGATAAAGACTTTATTGGGCTAATTGCAAAAAATGACAAATTAAATAATTTAAAACAAGAGTTTAAGTTGGTAGTTCAAAAAAAAGAGGCTAAAGATTTTTACACAGTTGATCACACTACTCATATTTATTTATTTGATAAGAATAGTACATTGAGACTTGTCTCTACGGAATCAATTTCATTCGAAGAGCTATTTTCAGACATACAAAATTTACTATTATTATAAAATTGAAAATTAAAAACTTTACTTCCTTTTCTATAGCGTTAATAAATCTTTATTAATAACAAAAATGCGTTTATCCGGGGTTTTGACACTTATCTTCTGCTTGTTACTGTTTCTTTTTGGGAATTAATGTGGGCACTTTTTTAAATTATCTCGGATTGTTTGGAGGCAGGTTTGATCCTGTTCATAGGGCTCATCTTGCAATGGCAACCGCCACTGCTAATCAATTAATGTTGAATGAGATCAACTGGATTATTACTGGAAAACCTGTTCATAAAAAAACTTTTACTACTGCAGAACATAGACTGAACATGGTTACTTTGGCCCTAAAAGAATTAGGGGATGATAGAATGAAAATAGATTCCAGAGAGTTAGTTTCAGCATATAAAGGAGAGTCTAATGCAACCTATAAGACTCTAGAATCATTGAAATTAGAGCACCCCCAGAGAAAATTTGTTTGGATACTTGGGGAAGATCAATTTTTAAATTTTGAAAAATGGCAAGAATGGCAATGGTTAATTCAAAATATGACATTAGCAATTTGTTCAAGACCTAATCAAATTAATTCAAAAAAAACTATTATTCTTGAGAAGAAACACAAATTTTTAGAACAACTAGGTGCAGAATTGAAATGGATAAAAATGATTCCAGACAGTTGCTCATCAACAAAAGTTAGAAAATTAGTTGCTAATGGTTCTAATACTATTGATTTAGTTAGTGCTAGTGTTAAAAGATATATATTAGAAAATAAACTATATAAAAAATTTCAGGAGGATTAATAATTTCCAACTTAGAGTATATTCAATATCTTGTTGTTAACGCTTTGGAAGAAGTAAAGGGTCAGAACATTTTGGTTTTAGATACGAGCGAAAAATCTAGTTTTTTTGACTGTGTGATTATTGCCTCAGGAGTCTCAAATAGGCAAACGAGAGCTCTAGCTAAATCTGTGGTTGAGTCTTTAAAAGAAAATGAAGGTATCGTTTGTAGTGTGGAAGGTGAAGATAATGGCGAGTGGGTCCTTGTAGATTGTGGTGATATCATCTGCCACGTAATGCAACCTGAAATTCGTGAATATTACAACTTAGAGGGAATTTGGGGAACAAATTCTGTCTCGCTGGAATATATAAAAAATTGCAGAACAAAACTTACTAAGTGTTGACGTTCACGATAAATCTACCCACCAATAATCCACTTAACATTTTTTTTGCAATTTCTGAAACTTCCTCTAATTTGATTTCATGTGTGAGTAAATTCAATTTTGTGTCAGTTAAAAACGCACTAAGTTTATTCCAGGCTTCAATCCTCAGTTGTTTTTCTACGCTTACACTATTAATTCCATAAAGAGTTATTCCTCTTAAAATAAATGGAGCAACGGTTGATGCAAAATCCATTCCTTGAGCATTTCCACATGCAATTACAGCGCCATTTGCCTTGGTGGTAGCACATGAATTAACTAAAGTTTTGCTTCCTAAAGTGTCAATTACAGCTGACCATTTTTGCTTATCGAGAGCTTTATGTGGGCTGATAAGCTCTGACCTATCAATTATCTCTGAAACACCAAGATTTTCAAGATATTGATTTTTAGTAGCTTTTCCAGTGGAAGCTGCAACCTCATATCCTTTATGCGAGAGAAGAGCTATTGCTATACTTCCAACCCCTCCAGTTGCCCCTGTTACAAGAACTTTACCATCAGCAGGATGAATTCCGTGTTTTTCTAATTTCATCACACATAACATTGCGGTGTAACCAGCGGTTCCAACAGTCATTGCTTGTTTGGGTGATAAATTTTTTGGAAGAGGAATCAACCAATTTGAACTAACTCTAGCTATCTGAGATAAACCACCCCAGTGAGACTCACCAACACCCCACCCATTCAAAATAACCTTTTGATTTTTTGAATAATCTAAAGAATCAGTTTCAATAACGGTTCCAACAAAATCAATACCGGGTACCATAGGAAATTTACGAATAATTGGGATTTTATTTACCAAGGCCAAACTATCTTTGTAGTTTATTGTCGAATAATCGATCCTTACGGTAACATTTCCCTCTGGGAGATCATCTATCGAAATTGACGAAATTGATGGATTGCTCTCTTTATCTTTAAGTAAAATAGCTTTATACATGTTTGTCTCGATAGTTTTAATTGATACCTATAATATAATTGGAATTTATGTATAGAAAATGAAAACTTGTAATTCATCAGAAAAAAAATATGATTTTAACCTTGAAAAAGCGAAAACTATCGCTTCTAACCTTTCTTCTTTTTCTAATGAAGAGAGATTAGAGATAGAAACTAAGATTCAAAAAAAACTAAAAGAACAAGACGCAGTTATGGTGACGCACTATTATGTGGATAATCAATTACAAGATCTAACTTTGGCTACAGGTGGGATAGTTTCAGATTCACTTGAAATGGCCAGATTTGGAAAAGAACACCCTGCAAAAAAATTAGTAGTTTCTGGGGTAAAGTTCATGGGAGAAACAGCGAAAATACTTTCTCCTAATAAAAATATCTTAATGCCAGACTTAGGTGCAGAATGCTCTTTAGACTTAGGTTGTCCTATAGAAGAATTTACTAAATTTTGTGAACAGAATCCTGAAAGAACTGTTGTCGTATATGCAAATACAAGTGCTCAAGTAAAGGCAAGAGCTGATTGGGTTGTTACAAGCTCATGTGCGATTGATATTGTAAAATTTTTAAAAATTAGAAATGAACCAATAATTTTCGCCCCCGACCGTCACTTGGGTCAATACATTCTAAACAATACTCAGGCAGATATGCTTTTGTGGGATGGGCATTGTGTAGTTCACGATGAATTTAAAGCATTCGAGTTAAAAGAGATGAAGATTAGTTTACAAGGAACTGTTGAAGTTCTTGTTCACCCTGAATCACCAAGTGGTGTAATAGATCTTGCAGATTTTGTTGGATCTACCTCGCAAATGTTGGAGTATTCAAAAGCATCAAATTGCAAAAAATTCATTGTTGCTACTGACGGAGGACTTTTTCATTCTATGCGCAAAGCATCACCTGATAAATTCTTTATTGAGGCTCCTACTGCTGGATCAGGTGCAACGTGCAAGAGCTGTGCATACTGTCCTTGGATGGCTATGAATAGTCTAGGCGGAGTTCTTAAATCATTAGAAACCGGTTGCGGTGAAATTTCTGTCCCGAAAGAAATAATTAGCAAAGCTAACAAAAGTCTTCAGAGAATGTTGGATTTTACAAAATCAAATGTTTCCAAAAATTGAAACTCTTGGTGAAGCTAAAGAAAGGAATATTGAGGATGCTCTTTTTGAGGATATAGGCACCGGCTGTTTATCTAAGTTTCTTATTTATCCAGATAATAGTATTGCAAATATATTTTGCAAAGATGAAGCTGTATTATGCGGAGTAGATTGGTGCTCTGGTTGTTTTAAAAAGATTGATCCAAATATTCAAATAAAATGGTTTAAGTCGGACGGAGATGTGATCAAGGTAAATGAGCTTGTATGCAAAATTACAGGAGATTCAAGAGCCATATTAGAAGCTGAGAGAAGCGCACTAAATTTTTTGCAACTTTTATCAGGTACAGCCACTGAAACCAGTAAGTTTGTTAAAAGTTTGAAATCATTAAATGTAGGAAAACCTCCTTCTATTTTATTAGATACCCGTAAAACTCTTCCTGGGTTGAGGTTAGCTCAAAAATATGCTGTTAAAGTTGGAGGTGGAAAAAATCAACGTTTAGGCCTATGGGACAATATACTTTTAAAAGAAAATCATTTGAAGTGTTTGGACGGTATTAATGGACTAAAAAAAAGGTTGGAATTTACCAATAAAAATAGCAATACTGGGTTTTCTAAGATTGAGAGTCTTCAAGTAGAAGTTGAAACCTTAGAAGAAATGAGAGTTGCACTTTCTATGGGTATTAAGAATATTCTTCTAGATAACTTTACTACTGAGTTGATTGTTAAAGCCCTTAAAATAAACAAAAATCGAGCTATTTTGGAAGTTTCAGGAGGAGTTGATATAAATAATTTTAAGTCCATTGCCGAAACTGGAGTACACCAAATTTCTATTGGTCATTTAACCAAAAATGTTAGAGCTATAGATTTTACTCTTCTGATAGAAAAATTCGGTAAAAAATGAGGTTAATATATTTAAAAAAAATCCACTTTTTAATAACTAATAAGTATTTTAAGAAACTCATAAAATTTATCTTGAAAAAAAATTACAGCTTAATTTTTACTTTCAAGAGAAAATTCTATTTTACAATGCCTGGTTATTTGAAAAATGAAAAAGTAAAAAAATTACAATTTTTTAAAAAACATATTGGAAAAAATTTTTTCCTCATTCCCGTCTATGGAAAAATTATTGCATTCGCAACTGGACCATTAAATGACCAAAGGGGAATTGGAAGAGTAACTGAAAATCTCTTAAATGGAATCATTGATACTCTCGATTTAAAAAAAGAGTTTGATTTTCTGCCTTTGGAAAAGAAAAAAAAATTTGAAGCTTTTGACTTAAGTTGCGTTGATACGTATTTTTTTTCGTCAATTCATTGGTGTACAGATCCTCTCCCAAAAAATTCTGTAATTATGATTATGGATGTAATACCTTTAATATTTTCCGACTTATTCCCTAAAGCTGTTGTTAAAAATTGGAATGTAGATTTCAAGAAAACAGCAAAAAATAGCGAAAAAATAATCACAATTAGTCTTTCAAGTGCAAAAGACATTTCAAAATACTTGGAAATAAGTCCCAACAAAATTTGCGTCGTAACACCAGGAGTTGAAAAAATTAGCACTGATCATTCGACAAAAATATTTACTCCAAAAGAACCTTTTGTTTTATACCTTGGTTCAAACGATTTTCACAAAAATCCTAAAGTAATTTTAGAGGCCTTAGCATCTGATTTACTGAGAAATACTCCTGCAGTTTTTATTGGTGAAAATGATGATTTAAAAAAAATGTGTAAAGACTTCAGGATCAATAATAAAGTTTTTTTCAAGGGAAGATTAAATGATGGTGAGTTAGGAACAGTTATGAGCAGAGCTTCAGTTTTAGTTTTTCCGAGTATCTATGAAGGGTTTGGGCTCCCCCCCCTTGAAGCTGCTTTAATGGGGGTACCTAGTGTGTGCAGTCGAAGACCAGCAATGACAGAGGTGCTTGAAAATTGTACTTTATTTGCTGATCCAAATAATCCCATTGAGTGGTCCCAACAGATTTTTAAGCTTATGAATCAATCAAAATTAAGAAATGAGATCATAAATAACTCAAGGGTAAAAGCTGGGGGTTGTTCATGGAAAAATTCATCAAAAAAACTTTTAGAATTGTTACTTTGACGTTAACTATATTTTGATACTTTTCAAAAGTAATCTAGTTTTCCTAAATTGTGTGGTGTTAGGATTGTTGGAACTGCGACAGGAAAATTAGTAGGATTGTCATGCGAATAATGAAGTCCCCTGCTTTCCCGTCTACCGATCGCTGATCTTACAATTAATTCGCTACATGTGACTAGATTTCTAAGTTCAAGAAGGTCAAGATTAATTCTATGATTTTTATAGTAATCATGAATTTCCTCTCTCAACAACCGTATTCTATTAATGGCTCTTTGCAAGCGTTTGTCAGTTCTTACTATACCCACGTAGTTCCACATCATTAATCTCAACTCGTCCCAATTGTGGGAAATAACCACAGACTCATCTGAGTTAACAATTCCAAATTCACTCCATTCTCTTATTTTTACTTTATTTTTTTTTGGTTGAGTTAAAATGTGTTTAGCCGCATTTATACCAATAACAACACACTCTAAAAGTGAATTGCTGGCAAGTCTATTTGCTCCATGTAAACCGGTGTATGCTGTTTCACCAATTGCGTAAAGTCCAGAAATATCAGTAAGCCCATCTAGATTGGTAACAATTCCACCACATATGTAGTGGGCCGCGGGAACTGCAGGTATTCTCTCTTTAGTAATATTGATTCCAAGCTTTAAGCATTTATTGCTGATATTTGGAAAATGTTCTTTTAATGTTGTCTCTTTGATTTTTGTTGCATTAAGATAAATATAATCAAGACCATTCTTTTTCATTTCAAAATCAATTGATCTTGCAACAATATCTCTAGACGCTAAATCTCCTCTTGTATCATAATCTTTCATAAATCTTTTTCCGGATGGAAGTTCTAGACTGGCACCAGCCCCTCTTAACGCTTCACTCAGTAAAAAGGTTCTTTCTTCGGAGTGATATAAACACGTGGGATGAAACTGCATGAATTCCATGTTTGCTACTCTACATCCTGCCCTCCATGCCATAGCAATTCCGTCACCGGTTGCGGTATCAGGATTAGAGGTATACCTATAAACTTTACCAACTCCTCCAGTGGCAAGAACAACCGCAATTGCTTCAATACCTTTAATTTTTTGATTTTTAATGTCCAATGCGTATACTCCGTGAATTTTTTGGTTAGGAATCGTATTTTGTTTAACATTTCTATTGTCGATTAAGTCGATTCCAATCCACCCGGTTCGGATCTCAATATTGGGATGATTGCGAGCTTTTTCTAACAATGCATTCAAAATTGCCTTCCCTGTGGCATCCGCGGCATGTGCGATTCTTGGGACACTGTGACCTCCTTCTTTTACCAAATGAAGTTTTTGAGATTTTTCTTCTTCAAGACTGAATAAAACTCCTTTTTTTAACAACCATTTCATAGCATTATTTCCAGCTTTTGCAACACATTTTGCAACTGATTCATTAACAAGCCCATCGCCCGCCTTGATTGTGTCAGAGACATGAGTTTGAATACTTTTTGGATTACCAACAACGTTAACGATTCCACCTTGTGCCCATGCAGTAGCCGAACAGAATAGGTCTTTTTTGGATAGGATTAATACTTTTCTCTTATCAGCTATTTCAAGAGCAACTGTTAAACCTGCAAGTCCAGAACCTATAATTACGACTGGAAGTTCATCTGTAGTTTTGATATTTTTTACCATGCTTGTCGACTAAAAAAGATTTTAATAATCGTAGTGAGTATTATGCGAAGGTCAAATAAAAGTGACCAGTTCTCAATATAAAAAAGATCATGTTGTAGTCGTCTGTTTATATCTTCTAGTGATTTAATTTCACCTCTTAGATCATTTACCTGTGCCCACCCTGTGATACCTGGCTTTACTCGATGTCTTCTGACATAACCTTGAATCTTACTTTGGAACTCATTTTCGTGTTGAGCAACATGTGGCCTTGGACCAACTAAACTCATTCTTCCTTGTAATACATTTATTATTTGCGGTAACTCGTCAAATGAAGTCTTACGCAACCATTTTCCAATCATAGTAAATCTTTCATCATTTTTTCTAGCTTGAGTGATTTTGTTGTCATATTCGCAATGAGGTTTCATCGTTCTAAATTTGTAAATGGTAAATGACTTTCCATCCCATCCCATTCTTTTTTGTTTGAATATAATTGGTGTTCCTGAAGTTAATAAAAGCAAAGTAGAAACAAAAATCAAAAAAGGTATTGTTACTAAAAAGATCAAAAGACCTAAAATTCTATCCTCACAACTTTTGATAAAACTATTTATTCCTACCATCCTATTTACACTTAGGTCGATGACGGGAAAACCTAGAAATTCTGTTACAGAATGATTTAAAAGAGTTAAGCCGAATAGATCAGGAATTAATCTTATTGATACATTTTTCTTTGAAGTAATTTCAGTAATTCTTTCAATTTGATCTATTGCTTTTAAAGGTAGTGCCAACCATATTTCATCAATAGGATTTGTTTCAATTATTAAAGGCAGTTGATCAATACCGCCAATAACAGGTTTATTATGAATAGTAGTGGATTGAGATTTACCATCATCAATGAAACCTGTAACCAAAAAGCCGCTTTCAGGACTAGAGATTGATCGGTTAAGAAGAGATTTACCCAAATCTCCGGCACCGTAAATAATAACTTTCTTTTGATTGATCCCCTTTTTTCTCAATTCTCTTACGAATGTATAGGCTATGGCACGAAGAGTAAAAATCATAGCCCCACTGATAGCAAGCCAAACCAAGAATTGATCTAGTCTGATAATCACTTTTAAATTCAAGGCAGACCAAAAAAGTAGCATGATCGAACTTGATAAAATGAACGATATTATAAGTCTACTAAACTGATCTGAAAATGGCCTTCCTCTCCAGCTTCTATATAATTGTGATTCCTTGAAAATAATTAAACACAATAAAATTTTAACAAATACTAAAAGTGTCCAATTTTGTATATTGATAAAATGTGTCTCGGTAAAGTGAGTGACTAAAAGAGCGGCAAGCAAAATAGATGAAATATCAATAATGCGGCTACTAATTTCTATTAGACCTGAGTGTTCGCGAGCTAAGAACCTAGAGTTTTGATTAGTCAATTTTGTCCATTAAATTTTTTAAAATACCAACAATTTTAGCGTCAAAAATATTAGATGAAAATTTACTTGCCTGTGTTTTACAATTTACCCTTTCAAATTTGTATTTCTCAAATAAGTTTATTGAATGTGCAATTCTTTTTGGATCTAAATCGTCAAATAATAGCCCCGTTGGGTTTTTATCAGTCACATTTTGAATTATTTCTGATGCTCCTCCACCTGAATATGCTATTGCAGGAATACCACATGCATTTGCTTCTACAAGCGAAATTCCGAAGTCCTCATTTGAAGCTTGGATCATTGCTTTAGAACCTATGAGAAGGTTAAATTTTTTCTCATCTGATAAAAAACCTACAAAGGAGACATTATTAGATGAATTCTTTTCAAGTTTATACCTTTCTGGCCCTTCTCCGGCGATGATAAGTTCTTTATCAGGTAAATGTTTAAATGCACTTATGATTTTATCAATTCTTTTGTTTTGGACTAGCCTGCTAATTGAGATATAACAGTTATGTTTAACTACCCTATGAAAATTTCCCCCCACAATTACTGGGGGATGAATTATGATCGATTTCCTTCCCCAGTTTTTCAAGATTCTTTTTTGAATAAATGAACTGTTTGCAACTATTAAATCAGGTTTTTGTGCTGCAATAACATCCCATTTTCTTAAATAACCTAGTTGTTTTTTTACATGTTTTATAGCAAATTCGGGAATTTTAGACCGAGACAGATATTCATCTTCCATATCCCATGCCCACCTCATGGGACTGTGAACGTATGCTAAGTGTTTTGCATTTTTATTTTTTTTAACGCCGTGAGCAAAAGCCCACGAACTTGTAATAATCAAATCGTATGAATCCAATTTTAGACTTTGAACTGCAAAGGGCATGAAAATAGCACAGAGCCTATAAAATCTATAAAAAAAAGGAATCTTATCTAAAAAACTAGTGTTGAATTTTCTTTTTGGAGAGATTGGTTCTATGTAGGCAGATTTGTTACCGAAAAGACAATATAGATCTGCTGTAGGGTACAAACATAGAAGTCTTTCTAAAACCCTTTCAGCACCTCCTCTAACAACAAGCCAGTCATGAACAATGGCAATTTTAATTTCCATGAGTAATGTAACTTTTTAACCCGAGATATTAATCATTTAACATCTTTTTAATTGTTGATTCTAAAGGTGGTAGTTTTTTAAATCGATTATGAAGCTTTAAATATTTAAAAAGTTTAGAGGGATCCCCACAAATTTTATATTTTTCATCACTTCTTATTAATTTTTTTTCATTTTGGATTTTGGGGCTGTGTTTTGTGATGTTCTCAAGCATTTTAATTATTTCTCTCAATTTGTATGTAATCCCAGAGCAAATATTAAAAACATTTGATGAATCTGCAGTTTCAACTAAATCTGCTAATACTGAGACAACCCAACTAACATCATTGAACTCTCTTTCGATATCTAGATTACCAAGTCTTATTTCGGTTTGCTTTTCTTTGAATAATTTAATTAGCTTTGGTATAAAAAATTTTGCGCTTTGACCATTGCCAGTATAGTTGAATGGTCTAAATATAACTAAGTCAAATTTTTTTTTGAAAGGGTCGCTTAGATATTCCATTGATAATTTACTCATCGCATAATGTGTATCAGGGCAAACTGGACTCTGTTCTGTAAGTTTTTTATCATCGTAATCATATACATAAGCAGTACTTGCAAGAAAGATTTTTTTTGTTTTTGAACATTTTTTGCTAACAGTTGACAATAAATTCAAGCTACCAATTGTATTAACTCTGTAAAGGTCATCCGGCTTGCTTGAAGTTAAATGGCTTAGACCTCCTAAATGCATAACAGATTCTGGGTTTACTTCTGATAATTCCTTTTCTAATTCCTCAGTATTTAATAAATTGCTTTTTAATTTATACAAAGAGTGTTTTCTTCTATTTAGCTCTTTTATCAAGTGAGGACCAGTAAAACCGGAAGCACCTGTAATTAAAATTCTCATTTTCTTTCTGTTTCCTGTAATCTTCTCAAATCTGCATCAACCATCATATTGGCAAGATTCTCAAGAGTTGTTTCTGGTTTCCACCCCAACTTAGAAAATGCTTTTGATGCATTTCCTAGCAAAACTTCTCCCTCAGCTGGCCGGTAGAATTTAGGATCAACTTTAATTAATGTCTTTCCTGTTTTAACATCAATTCCAACTTCTTTTTCATTTTTTCCCTCAAAATCTATTGAAAATCCTGCAGCAGAAAAAGCTAATTTAGCAAAATCTCTTACAGTTTGATTTTTTCCTGTTGCTAGGACAAAATTTTCAGGTGAATTTATTTGCAGAATTTTCCACATTCCCTTTACATAGTCTTTTGCATATCCCCAGTCTCTCTTTGCATCTAAATTGCCTAATAATAGAGTTTGAGCTATACCCAACTTACATTTAGCGGCTCCAATAGTTATTTTACGAGTCACGAACTCTGGACCTCTGAGAGGACTTTCATGGTTGAACAAAATCCCAGCTGATGCAAATAAACCATAGCTTTCTCGGTAATTTATAGTAATCCAATGTGCAAACAACTTTGCTACTGCGTAAGGACTTCTGGGGTAGAACGGTGTAGTTTCGGACTGTTTCTCCTCTTGTATTTTGCCAAACATTTCGGAAGTGCTGGCTTGATAAAATTTTATTCCAGGGTTTACTATTCTTATTGCTTCTAAAAGGTTGAGGGTACCGACAGCATTTATTTGAGATGTGGTGTTTGGATGAGTAAAGCTTGTTCCAACAAAACTCTGGGCTGCTAAATTATAAATCTCATCCGGTCTGGTTTTTTTTAAAATTTCAATGCTATTAAAAGGATCTGTAATATCATGTTCAATTAAATTAAAGTTAGTATGATTTATAATATCTAATTCAATTAAGCGCCAAAAATTTGATGTACTGGTTCTTCTGAAACAGCCAAAAACTTTGTAATTTTTTTCAATTAACAATTCAGAAAGGTATGCACCATCCTGACCTGTTACTCCTGTAATGAGTGCTGTTTTTTTCACTGATTTTCGCTTTTATAAAATTAATCTTAAATTTGGATTTGTATTTTTTTAATCATTAGAAATTGAATTTATAACATGAATTTTCCTTTAATTTTAAATTTAACCCGTCAAGATTTTACAGAAAGATATGCAGGATCAATCTTTGGTTTTTTCTGGGCTTTCCTTCATCCATTGGCTTTAATTTCAATTTATTTAGTAGTATTCTCCAAAATAATGGGATCTCGTCTGCCTGGCAATTCAGAGATGGAGAACTTCAGTATTTACTTGGTATCCGGATTGTTACCATGGGTTGCATTTTCAAATACATTGATAAGAACAACAACGGTTTTTCAAGACAAAAAAAATATTATTTCTAAAATTAAAATAAATCTTTCTACTCTACCTTGTTATATAACCTTATCGGAATCCGTTACTTTTTTTATTTCTTTTTCAATTTTTCTATTTTATTATTTTTTTTTAGTAAAACTTGAGTTGAATTTAATCCAGTTGTTTTGCCTTTTTTTGCTGATTTTATTTCAACAACTTTTGGCATTTTCATTAGGACTTTTTTTTGCAATTCTAAATATTTTTTTTAGAGACACAAAAGAGTTTGTAGCTATCTTTGTAAACATCTGGTTTTGGCTTACACCGATCGTGTGGGTTCCATCAATAGCTCCAAAATGGCTTATGGAAATTCAAGACAATTTTAATCCAGCTTATTGGTTAATTTCATCGTATCGTGATTTATTTGTTTATTCAGAGATAATAGAACTTAACCATTTTTTCTTAATTGTATTATGTGTAGTGATTACTCTATCTTTTTCTATTGTAAGTCTGAAGTTTTTTGAAAAGGACATCCGAGATTTTATGTGATTATCTCGCTTCTAAAACAGGACTAAAGTTTGTTATCTATAAACAATTTATCTAAAGGTTTCCGTCTCTATAAATCACCCTCTGACAGATTCCTAGAAATAGTTTTGAGGACTTCAAGACACAAATACCATCAGGCTTTAAACGATGTAAGTTTTGAACTTGGTAGAGGAGAAGCATTAGGTATCATAGGTGCTAATGGAGCAGGTAAATCAACGCTGCTTAAAGTTCTTCTTGGTGTAATTGTGCCAGATTCGGGAAACATAGCTGTTGATGGACGTATTACTGGTCTATTAGAGCTTGGTACTGGTTTTAATCATGAGCTTTCGGGAATAGAAAATCTTCGAATAAATGCGTCTTTCATGGGCATGAGTGATCAAGATATCAAGAGAAGTTCCAAAGAAATAGTTGATTTCTCTGAGATTGGAGAATTTATTAATGAACCATTAAAGATTTACTCCTCAGGAATGATTATGCGCTTAGCATTTTCTATCGCAATTAACGCCAATCCAGATTATTTTGTAGTTGATGAAGCTTTAGCGGTTGGAGATGCATATTTTCAGCAGAAATGTATTAGAAAAATTTTAGAATTCAGGAATAAAGGGGGGTCGCTTCTGTTTGTATCACACGATTTAAACGCAGTGAAATTACTTTGCGACCGAGTTATGGTTCTTGAGCAAGGAAGGGTTCTAGAAATCGGTTCTCCAAATGAGGCAACCAAGGTTTATAATCGTTCGTTGGCAAGAAAAGGGTCTCAAAGTATTACATTTGGGAAAAATACTAATTCAAAAGAGTTTGGTACGTTAAGAGCTGAAATAATAAAATGTACTCTGACTGGAGAATTTTCAGGAAATAATAAAATTTCTTCGGGTGAAAAGGTGAACATTAGATGTAATGTTTTGTGTCATGAATTGATCGATGATTTGGTTTTGGGTTTTATTATTAGAGACAAATTTGGGCAGGATATATACGGAACTAATTCCTTTTTGATGGGAGTCAACTTTCCCAAAGCCATCAATAAACCCCTGCAAGCAGTGTGGAACTTTGTTATGAATGTAGGTCCCGGAAAGTATACACTTGTGACAGCACTCCATGTTGGACCTGATCATACGGTTGAGTGCTTGCATTGGAAGGATGCAACTCTTGAATTTGAAGTTGCAGGAATTAATGGGCCAAACTTTATTGGGTTATGTAAATTGGAACCTGCTCTAGAAATAATTTCAAGCACACAAAAAAAATGAAAGATTTTAATTACACAAAATTTGAAGACACTCACAGGGGTAGTTCTTACTCAGTATGTGAAAGACTGAGTATTTACAAACCGATTCTTCTTGAGTTTGTAAAATACAGAAAAAATTCTAACTTAGTCGATTTGGGCTGTGGTAGAGGGGAATTTTTAAGAATCACTTCAGAAATGGGTATTGACTCAATTGGAGTTGATACTAATCAAGAGACTTTAAATGTGCCGATTGAGCTCGGTTTAAAAGTCAAACAAAAAGATGCAATAGATTTTTTAAAATCCCAATGTAAGAATTCTTTTGATATTTTGACGGCATTTCATTTTATTGAGCATCTTGCACCACAATCTTTTTTAGAGTTAGTTAATGAAATCAACAGAGTTTTGAAGCCCGGAGGGTTATTGATTTTGGAAACACCAAATCCGGAGAATATTATTGTTTCCAGCTGTAACTTTTATACGGACATAACACATGTTCGACCTATTCCGTCAGAATTATTAAAATTTATTTTCAGTAATTCACATTTTGATTTAAATAATACTTGGGGATTAAATTCCTCTTTGGATAAAGAGAATCAAACCATAACCTTGATTGACATTCTTGGGGGTGTAAGTCCAGACTATGCTTTTTTGGCTTTAAAAGATAGCGATGAGAAAATACCAAAGGAGGTTGTCGAACGTTTAAAAATTTCTAGAGGAATTACTTTGAATGAAGTTGCAAATCTTTACGAGAAAAGATATGTTTCAGACCAAGTAAAAAATCATAACTGGACCAAAAGTGAGTTAGCTAGAGTTGATTTGCGATTAGATTTTGAATCTAAAAAAAATCAAAATCAATTAGACTCTATCCATTCAGGTATGCAGGATTTGTACGCAGAAATCCAAGCAGAAATTCGTTCTGTGCAGAAACAAAATTACTATCATCAAAAAGCTCTTCAGGAGGTTGTTGGAAGTCGATCCTGGCGAATTACCTATCCATTGCGACTTCTGGGTAATATAGCTAGGAATATTAAAGGTCAAATTAAAAAATTTTTTTTTGATTTAAAAAACCTTCCATTAAAAATCTTTATTAGAAATTTTTGGGTAAGATTGAAAAGAAAAATGCCACGCAAGATATTTGGTTCCATTTTGTTAGATAAATTGGTTAATAAAAAAAGTTTTGTAAGTTCGGACGAGAAAAAAACTATGTCAATTTTGGAAAAAGTTCACAAAGAAAAATAATCTTGTGAAACTGGCCATAGACTTTCAAGGTGCACAAGCTTCCAATTCTGAAAGAGGGATTGGAAGATATTGTCTGTCAATCGTATCGGAACTTTGTAATCATCATTCCACTGAATTAGAAATTCACCTTTTAATAAATGGTGTGTTTGTTTCAGAGGGCATAAAGTTGCGAAAAATATTCAAAACTAAACTTCCAGCAAATAATATTCATACATTTTTTCCTTCTACTAAATTTAATCAAGAAATCATGGATGAAGATGAGAAAAGTAGATCCGAAATCATAAGAGAAGCAGTCATTGAAAGGATAAAACCAGATTTTGTTTTAATTACAAGTTTGTTTGAGGGATTGATCGATAATGCTGTTATTGGAGAGAAGCATTTTCACACTAATTATCTAACTGCTGTAATTTTATATGATTTGATTCCAATGTTACATCCTGAAACTTATTTAAAAAGTAAAATTGCAGACGCTTGGTATCAGAAAAGAATAAAACAACTCTTGAATTTTGATTGTGTTCTTACAATATCTGAATATACAAGAAAGACTGCAATAGAAAATCTGAATTTATCGGAAAGCAAGTTGGTGAATATTAGTGGGGCTGTTGAGCACAGTTTTTTTTATCAAAATGATGTTGAATTTGATGAGACCAGTTCTTTGCTCAAAAAAAGATTTGGAATTAAAAAAAATTTTATCTTTACAGTATCTGGCATTGATCCAAGAAAAAATTTGGCTTTTCTGATCAAATCTTTTGCAATGTCAGTTAATTGTTTAGATTGCGATTACCAGTTGGTAATAACTTGCAACATACAGATGGAGTCAGCAGAAAGATTTAAAAAAATTATTGAAGAGTGCGGGCTCAGTTATCAACAAGTAATTTTTACAGGATTTGTTGAGAACAATGATTTGATGGCTCTATACAACGCTTGTAATCTTTTTGTTTTTCCTTCGTGGCAGGAGGGTTTCGGCCTTCCAGTTTTGGAGGCCATGGCGTGCGGCGCTCCTGTCTTGATCGCCAAGGTTGCAAGCTTACCAGAGATAGGGGGAGACTCAGTTCTTTACTTTGACCCATTCAATGAAGCAAGTTTGACAAGCAAAATCATCACATATTTAAACAATCAAAATCTGCTAACAAAATATTCAAAGCTTGGAAGAAATAGAGCCAAACTATTCACTTGGTCTAATGTTGTATTAAAAACCATAAATGCTTTAAAAACAAAATTAAAACAACCTAAGCTTCTTGATAATAAGGTCACAAAGCTAAGGTCAAAACCCAGTCTATTGTATATTTCCCCTTTCCCTCCAGAAAGAACAGGCATTGCAGAATATAGCGCAAGCCTTAGTAAGGAATTTACTAAGTATTACGATGTAACAATACTGAAATCAAGAAAAAATCAACAAAACCTAATAAAAAACATAAAACAACTTGATCCAGATAGATTACTTTCCAACCCCAAACGTTTTGAAAGGGTCTTATATCATTTTGGAAATTCTCATTTTCATGCTGAGATGTTTGATTTTGTAAAAGTTTATCCGGGCGTTTCGATCCTGCATGATTTTTTTCTTGGTGGTGTAATAGGCATAAGACCAGATCAATACGCACTTATTCGAGAAAATTATGGTTATAAAGCAATTAATGAAGCCACGGGCAAAAATGAACATATTTTTTTTAGAGATCATCCAATAAACTTATCGGTATTTCAAAACTCTTTTGGGGTCATCGTTCATTCCGAGTATTCTCTGAGCTTAATAAAAAAATGGTATGGCAATGAAGTCTTAAAAAAATGTAATGTAGTTCCACTATTTAGGTTGAGAGCCAACAAACTCCCTAAACATAAGGCTAGAGCAAAGTTACGTTTAGAGAAAGACAAATTTATAGTGGCTTCCTTCGGGCACACCGGGCCTAATAAGTTGAATGAACATTTATTGGATGCATGGTTGGATTCCTCATTGTCCAAAAAAAGTGATTTATTTTTTGTTGGTAAAGTTGGCGGTTCACAATATGATGTGAATCTTTTGTCAAGGGCAAATAAGCTTAAAAACCGATTTAATGTTGGGTTTACTGACTGGATCAGTGAGGATGAATATTCTCAATGGTTAAGTGCCGTTGACATTGCTGTGCAATTACGTACAGATACTCGCGGTGAAACCTCTGCTGCTGCATTAGATTGTTTATCTTACTCTTTACCAACAATAGTTAATAGACATGGTGATCTTGCAAGTTTCCCAAAAAAAACAGTTTTAATGATTCAAGATAACTTCACACAACTAGAGCTTCGGGAGGCAATAGAGAAGCTTTACTTCAATAATGAAATTAGACAACAACTGTCATTAGAGTCAAATGTTTATGTTGAGTCGAACCACAACATTGAAGAATGTTGTGAAGCTTACTATCAGAATATTGAGAGATTTTATGCCCTTTCATCTGCAAATTTGGAGGGGATTTTTAGAAAGTTAAAAGAGATTAAAAAAATTCCAAGTAAGCAAAATGATAAATTAAATTTGGCTAAGTCTATTTCAGCATCGTTGATTAATGATCCAAAATTGAAAAAATATTTCGTAGATATTTCGGAGTTGGTAATCAAAGATGCTAGGAGTGGCATCCAAAGGGTTGTTAGAAATGTTTTGAGGTGTTTGCTTGTTGATCCTCCTCCAGGTTATATAGTAGAGCCGGTTTATGCCACGGATGAAGGCCTCGGGTATCGAAAAGCAAATAGATTTATGGAGCAGTTTTTGAATATTCCTCAGATTGGTAATGATGAGTTGATAGACGCATCCAGAGGAGATGTTTTTCTGGGTTTGGATTTGCAGCCAAAAGTTGTAGTTTTACAAAAAAACTACTTTGACATGTTATTTTTGAAAGGGGTAAGTGTCCAATTTGTAGTTTATGACCTTATTCCAATTAATTACCCTGAGTTTTTTCCACAAGGGGCTAAAGTAATCTTTGAGGCTTGGCTCGAGACTATTTGTAATTATGACAAATTAATAAGTATTTCCGATTCTACAAAGTATGATGTTGAGCAATGGATCAAAAAAAATCACCCCAAAAATATAGATTTTTTACAAAATCACACCATGAGACTTTCAAGTGAGTTGTCTCTTGAGGACAAAACCTATGGGGATCCAAAGAATGCTTGGTATATTAAACACATTCTTGAACGTTACGAAGTTTTTTTAATGGTTGGGACGGTAGAACCAAGGAAAGAACACACTCAGGTTTTAGATGCTTTTGAAATGATGTGGTCAGAAGGAAAAAACTTTATACTAATAATTGTTGGAAAAAAAGGTTGGTGTGTTGAAGATTTATCTAAAAGAATTAAAACGCACAGCAAAAACAATAAAAATTTATTTTGGATTGAGGATTGCTCAGATGAGTTTCTTATGGAGCTATACAAATCAGCATCTGGTTTGATTGCTGCTTCTTGGGCAGAGGGCTACGGACTACCTTTGATGGAGGGACATTTAGTTGGATTGCCAGTTTTTTGCAGGGACATCAAAGTTTTTAGAGAAATTGCTGATAAATTCGCAACCTTTTTTTCCAGCACAGATTCTAAATTTTTTGTCAAAGAATTTTTAGAGTGGGAAAAGACATTAAAAGGTTCAGTAATCTCTAAAGCTGAATCAGTTGAATCGATATGTTGGAAGAAAGCAACAAAAGAGCTAGCGAATCTTACTTTAAAAAACGCTTAGTCTTTGACAGTCAGTCACGGATTGGTAAACTGTTTTGAGGAAAATTATTTTTTATATAAACTATATCGTTACTTTTTTAGAATTATTTAGTGTTTGACATTGATTTTTAATACCTCGACAGTCTTTTTTTTGCGTTTTTTCGCATTTGTCGTGGTTATTCGCTATTTGGTAGTAAAACTTTTATGTATCTTGGAGTACAATTAGTAATAATTTAAATATTTAGTAGATGCAGATCACCCTGCTTTGAGTTAAAAAGGAAAAAAAAATGACCGCAACATTAATCCACCAAATGTACATTGCCTATTATCAAAGGCCTGCTGATCCAGCAGGTTTAGCCTATTGGCAGGCGCAGCTAACTGCAAACGGTGGAGGGGAAGCCGGATGGAATGCAGTTGCAGCGGCATTTGCAAATGCCGCCGAATCATCTGCCCTTTATGGATCTCAAACTCTTGAACAAAAGATATCTGCTATTTACTTAGCCGCTTTTGAGAGAGCAGCTGTAGATAGTGAAGTAAGTTATTGGGCTAGTTCAGGTTTTACTGAAGCCCAAATTGCTTTTGCCATTGTCAACGGTGCCCAAAATGATGACCTTACAACTGTTGGTACAAAGGTTACTTACGCAACAAATTTCGTTGCAGCAATTGATCCTGCTGGAACAGGTGTTGGTCCTTTCGAATATGAATACAGTGATCCTAGCATTGGTAGAACACTCATGGGTGATATTACAAAGGATTCTGATGTTTCAACCGCTACTGTTAATTCCCAAGTAGCTGCCAATGTGCCTACACTAGTAACAGTAAGTCTTACATCTGGTGCTGATACAATCACTCCTACTACCAATGCTGTTGAAAGTATATCAGCCGCTATTGGAGGATCTTCTCCCACTCTTGGCAGAACTGATCAAATCGATGGTGGTAGTGCAAGTGACATAATGACCATTACTACTGATGGAAATTTTTTGTTGGGGTTTAGCACTGGCTTCATTAAAAATGTTGAAACATTAAATTTAAATACAACAGTAACTTCTGTAACAACAAAGCTTATTAACTTAACTGGCGTCTCCGGCGTTGAGACTTTCAACATTGGGGCTTCGCACGCCAACGTCAAAATGTCAGAGGTAGTTGACGTAGGTAAAACAATTAATGTCAGTGGTCTGGCATCTGGAACCTTCGAAGTAGGATTTGCCTCCAACGCAATTAGTGCTTCTGGTTCTGCCATGACGCTCGGTGTTTCTGATGTAGGTTCAACTGGCGCAGCTGTCTCTATGATTACCCAGGGTGTTACTGACTTAACAATTGTTGCTGGTGGGACAAACAACACAGAGAGCTTTGTTAATTTAAACAATACCAATAATACCTATCAGACCATATCCGTAATTGGTAGTAGTGATCTCTACATTTCTGATGTCGGTTCAGCTGCTTCTTCATTATCAGCGTCAAGTTTCTCTGGTAATTTGGATGTTGGTATTGATCTTGATACAAATGAAAAGGTCGGAGCCTCAGGTGAGATAATTACCGGTGGTGCAGGTACCGACACTCTAAGGATTTACGGTTCTGGTCAGATTAAGGCAGGTACTTCTAGTATTGAAGAATTGATGTTTGACGGTACTCAGGCTGAAGCCACTATTAAGGCCACTGGCATGGCGGGCATAACGACTTTAACTTTCTCTGGTCAAAACGCCACTAATGCGATCAATATTTCGGGGCTTGATTCGACAGCAAGAACCATTAACTCAATTTTAGAGTCAACATCTGCCGTAACTCAGTCTTACAGTGCTGGTGGTGACTTAACTGTTAACCTAAATGTTGATCCAACTTGGGTTGCCGCAACCACAAAGAGGGATAATGATTTCGTTTTATCTGCTAAAAACTCTGGTTCAGTAACTTTGAATGTTGGTCAGTATGTTAGTTCAGCTGGAACTCACACTTTTGCCAATGCCACGGGATTAACAATTAACGTTGATACTACTGGTCATTTTGGAGGAACAGTTAGGGCTGACAAAGCTGGAACAATTAGTGTTGATGGTGGTGCGGACATAGATGCTACCGTGTCTGGTTTAGCTGCAACAACTTTCACGTTTAATGTTGGTTCTGGAACCATAACTTACGGTAGTACCGCTGTAACAACAGTTTCTCTTACAAACTCTGGATCGGTTGCTATTGCTGCGGCAACAAGAACAAGTAGTGTTGAAACAATAACAGTTGATACCCAATCTTTAGCTGACTTTGAATTAATTGGAACCACCAGTCTTACTACTTTACAGATGAGTGGAGCTGGTTCTTTGGCTGCTGGTAAAATCGGAAACCATTCAGGGGTCTCAAATGATTTAACAATTTCCTTGACTGGTATGGATGCTGGATTTAGTGCTAAAACTATTACTAAGATATCTTCTGACTTGACCATCGCTGCTTCAAATTCAACTGGGTTCTTAGATTTTGATGCCATTACAGCAAGTGGTTTAACAGTTACAACAGGTTCAATTCAATCTTTTAGAGCTAGCGCTTTAAATGTTGAGAAGTTCACTTTTGATGGCGCTGCTGCTACATCAACATCCAACTCGGCAAATGTTGGTCTGGGATTTGTCACAGCAAGTAGTACTATTACTATTTCCCTTGGAGCTGGCACTGGTATAATTTCTGCGGCTGGTCTTCATACTCTGGGTGCAGTAACCCTTGACGGTTCTAACTATGACGGAACAGTCAATATTCCAAATATAAGTGGATCCGGTGTAACTATTTCTTTAGGTACTAGTGGATTCTTTAGTGCATCAGTTATTCAGAGTAACAAAGCATTGACAATCGATGGTTCTGATTCTGCCAGTTCAGGTGTTAGTCTTGGAATGGTCGAAGCCTCAACTGACTTAACTATTTCACTAGGGTCCGGCTCTGGTGCATTAACTATAGGTGGTAAAGCCCCTGGACTATCCGCAGGTGGAGCCTTGGTCATTGATGCATCAAAGGGTGCTGCTGAAATTCATACCTTCACAATTACTGCTTCTGGAGCAACAGTTTCTCTTGGTTCGGATGGGTACTTTAGTGCTCTAGATGTTATGGCAGGTGAAGGTGGATTTACAATGGATGGTGCAGCCGCAACATCAGCAACTATAACGGCTCAGTCTATTTCTTCAAGCGCTGCATTGACAATATCTCTTGGTACTGCTGGATCGGGTGCAGTACAAATCACTGCTGTTGATACTCAGGGTGCGTTCACTCTGGACGGCAGTAATTCAATGGCAACCTTAGATCTTCAGTCAATCAGTGCATCTGGTCTTTCCATTGTCACTGGTGTACAAGGTGATCTTAGTGCAAATGCAATTGTCTCAGATTCCAGCATGGTCATTGATGCCTCAAAAGCTGCAACTGCATCCATAAATTTGAGTAATTCTAGTGTTTCTGGATCTATTACCATATCCCTCGGTTCAGGTGCTGGATCTCTTAATACATCAGGTCTGCATTCCCATAAGGGCATAACTGTTGATGTATCGAAATTTAGTGGCTCAACGGTTGATCTGGGTGGTGTTTCCGGTTCCGGTGTAACCATTTCTTTGGGTACTGTAGGTGCTTTGAGTGCGAGCTCAATAGCATCTGACAGCACCTTCACATTGGACGGTGCTGCAGCAGCTTCATCAAATGTCACAATAACTAACCTTGATGTTAGTAGTAATGCCGCACTAACAATAGGCTCTGGTGCAGGATCTTTCACAATTGGATCCGCATCAGCTAATTTGCTTACAATCGATGGCTCCAAAACAAATGCTTCAATTTCTATAGGTAGAATTTCTGCATCTGGCACGGTCAGTTTACTTACTGGTGTAAGTGGTCTTTTATCAGCTGGTGAGACTGTTACTACTGGTGATGGTGGTTTCTCCTTAGATGCAACTAATGCAACTTCGATAACCATTGCCCTAGGAGCTGCTGTTAGTGTTGGAAATGTAGATTCTACTATCAGTATTGGTTCAGGTACTGGAACGTTCTCTGCCGGAGTTCTAGCTGGTGATGGTGAGTTTACTATTGATGCAAGCAAGTCAAATGCAGCATTCGATATAGCCGGTATATCTGCATCTGGTATAACCATATCAGTTGGACCAGCTGGAGATCTTAGTGCAGCTGTAATTTCATCAGGAAAAGGCTTCACTTTAGATGGTAGTACAATGTCTTCAGCAGATCTTGATCTTAGAGGAATTTCGGCATCAAGTGGCATGACACTAACACTTGCTGGAAGTGCAAATATTTCAGTACAAGCTGCTAATTCATTAGGTGACTTTACACTGACAGCCTATGGTGCTGCTGAATCTATTGATATAGCAAATATTTCAGCATCTGGAGTTGCAATTACAACTGGTTTACAAGGAGACTTTAGTGCTGCTTCGCTTTACGCTGCAGATAACGTCACGATTGACGCATCTGGAGCAACGACTGCGCAAGGTGTTACAATTACAGGGTTGTCTGCATCTGGAACAGTTGCAATTACGATGGGTGCTGGTTCTGGTACAGTTTCAATGCTTACAGCCAGATCGCTTGAGAGTTCATTTACGTTAGATGCATCCAGGTTTGACGGCGAGATTGACCTTCAAAATTTACTTGCTTCTGGCGCGAATATATCTCTTGGTACTGGTGGTGACTTTAGTGCTTCGGTTATTTCCATGCAAGTAGGTACGTTTACCCTAAATGCAACAAGTTCTGATGCCTCTGGCGAGACAATTAGCATTACAACTGTTTCAGCTAGCGGTGTAGCTATGAATATGAATTCTAAAGCAGCTGCTTCTGCATTTATTGCATCGGCTCATGTTGCTAGTGATTTTGTATGGAGTGGATCAAACTATAATGGTGGCCTTGATATAACTGAGATAAGTGCCTCTAGCATATCAATAACTACAGGTTCGGTATTCAACTTCAGTGCTCAGTCTGCTCAAGTTCTAGGCAACTTTACATTAAACGGTGCAGCGTTGACCTCTGCAAATCTTACATTTAGTACATTCTCTGCCTCTGGTAGTGTAAATATGCAATTTGGAACCATGTCAGGTGATTTGGTTGTAAGTGCCATGCAGGTAGACGGTGGAATGTACTGGAGTGCAGAACAAGCTGCGGGTATGGGAGTTAGGATCGGCGACATAAGTGCAACAAGTGCATTCCACGTAACGCTTGGTGAAGTTTCAGATACAACTAATAACTTCTCCGCAAGTGCTATTTTTGCCGATTCGTTCACTATGAATGCTGTACTTTACAGAGAATCGATAAATCTTCATGCTGTTAGTGCTTCGTCTGTTTCCATAACGGTAGGTGATTTAAGTGATGATTTAACTATATCTTCCTTAGCAACTACCAACTTCACTCTTGATGGTGGTGATGGATCAAACTTTAGTGCAAGTATTACCTCAGCTAACATCAGTGGATCTGCTTGGTCTATAACAATGGGTGAACTAGGTAATGGTCTAGCAATCGGTGATGTAACATTCGCATCTAGTTGGACAATCGTTGGAACGCAAGGTGTAGAAAGTATAAGTGCATCAGCTACTAATACTGTTGCAACCAATATAAGAAAGATTGATATTGATTTCCGAGAGGATAGTGTAACTGACAAGGCAGGAATAGCAGGTTCAGCAGGTAAAACTTACGTAATTTTAAGGAACTTTGATGCTGGAGAGGATGATATAGGTCTAGCAGTATCAGCCGCAACAGCATTAGCAATATCGAAGGATATCGGAGCTACCTTTATTAATGCAGTTTTAGGTACATCTCTAACATCTGCAGACATTGTCTCCGCTGGAACTGCATTGTTTACTTACAACAGTGATACTTACTTTATTGGAGCAGAGGACACCAGTACATCATTCTCTGCAGGTGACTATGTTGTTAGGTTTGTAGGCGTAACCGATATTGTTAACAACACAGATATTGATCACATAACTGCCGACTAAGTACTAATAGTTGTTGGTACGCTGATAGAAATATCACATTACAAAGAAGGGGGATTCATCCCCCTTCTTTGCTTCTATTCTAAAAAATATAAAAATTAATAACTCAATTTTATAAAGACTTATTTGATGGTGAGTAAAAAAAAGTCAAGTTCCACAAATAGAAGTCCAGTAAATAAAAAAACCTCGTCTTCTACAAAAAGACCAATAAAATCAAGAACTCAGGTGGGACCAAAGGCAGAAAGGGTTTCAGTTGACGATTGGCTGAAAGAATTCAATAAAAGAATTAAAGAAGAAGAATACGATGTAGCAAGGAAGATGGTTCAAGATGTGAGAGGTGTAAGTAGGTGGCAAAAGCTGAATCTATTATCCAGTGTGGCCGCAAACGAAAAGGATCTAAAACTTTGCGAAGATCTTATGAGGCAGGCTATAAGAGAAAAGGATTGCAAACCATTAGTAAAAAGAAATTTAGCAGGACTTTTAGTATCACTGGGAAGGATGAATGAAGCTCTTCCATTTTGTCAGGCTGCATCAAAAGAGGATGAAGATGATCTAAAGGCACTCCAGTTGTATTTAAATTGCCTGCTTGACATGGGTCAAGGCGAACAAGTTTTAAAAGTAACAGAGAAAGCATTAAAAAAGTATCCTGATGATAAAGCTGTACTAATTGCAAGAGCATCAGCATTAAGAAGTACATCACAGGAGGAGAAGGCAGAAATAGAAATAGATGCACTAATAGAAAAATTTCCAGATGAACCAGTAGTACATAGATTAAAGGCAGATCTATGGGGGGATAGAGATTCGACTATAGCAATAAAGTATTACGATAGAGCACTTGAGGCCTCACAAAAAAATGCAGGGATGAATGACCCAGCAATAGAGTGGAATATGAGCCTTCATTTATTGAGAACAAGAGATTTAAAAAGAGGTTGGCCAGCCTGGGAACAAGGATTTCATAAAGTAGTAGGAACAATGGGACGTAACCTACCTCCAAGAGTCAGAAACCTTCCTCGAGCAGATGAAATAGAAAAAATTGATAAAAATAAATGGACAGTTGTAGTAGCAGAACAGGGAATAGGTGATCAAGTCTTATTTATGTCTGTTTTGCAAGATTTTATAAATGACTACGGAAAAGTTATACTCGTTTGCGAAGAAAGAATACATCCAATTCTAGAAAGAAGTTTTAAAGGGTTAGAAATTGCTGCGCCTGGAATAACTTTTGATTGGGAAGAATCAGAAATACAAAAAAATGGTTACTTACCACTAGGAAGTCTTCCAGGTAAATATGTAAAAAAAATAGAAGATTTTGCTAAATATAGAAAAACATTTTTTAAAGCAAATGGCACTAAATACAAAAGATATAGAGCCCATCTACAAAAATTGGCAAAAGGTAGACCTATCATTGGAATATCCTGGAAAGGAGGGTATTGGGCAATACAAAGAAAAACTAAAGCATTACAATTAGAAAATTGGAAGGCAATATTCAATAAAAATGCACTATTTGTTAATCTTCAATACGGACTTATAAGTGAAGATTTAGATTATTTGAAGGATAATGATTTAAATATTATTTGCTTCCCTAAAGTTAATTATAGAACTGATTTAGATGATTGGCTTGCAATAGCTGCCGCTTGCGACGGAATAATTTCAATATCAACTGCTTTGGTACATTTTGCAGGAGCAATAGGTCAAAAAGTTGCATTAATCATGCCTGAGAAACAAGGACCGTGGATACTTGGTCTGGAAGATAAACAATCAGTTGTATACCCAAATGTTCGAATCTATAGACGGGAAAAAGGTGAAGAAATGTCAAATTTAATAGAAAAAGTAGCAAGTATTATTATCGAATGAAATATAAAGACAAGAATTTATCAATAGAAGCTCAACGTATTAGTTTCTTTGACACTGACAGACCAGTTCCTGCTTTAACAATGCTATTTAATCCAACTACAAATCAATTAAGAGCTCAGTCTGCTTCCTTAATAAATAGAGTGGCAGGAATTTCACACGAGATTGAAGAAAAAATAAACTTAGGAATTCTTGATGAAACATTGCACTGCATTTTACCAATTCTTGCATATTTTAGAAAAAAGAAATATCAAGATACTAATCACATTTTATTCAACAAATTAGTAATTAAAGAGACAGAATTTGCAAGAGATTTAATTATGGATTCAACTCCTAACTTTTATAAAACTCAAGTTGATATTTTAGATTCTATTTTCTCTGAGGAAGGATTTATATTGCTTGTGATAAATATCAAAGATGAGGAGCCGCTAATGACGGCAATTGATAGAATGAAACACAGAAGAGGTATGATAAGTATTCATAATCCAGAATTTAAAGATAACGTGAAAATTTTGAAATACTGCTTAGACAGAAAGCTATATTTAATAGAGCATACTGACAATTCTGCAGATTTACTCAGGATTTAACGTTTTTATCATCGAACTAAGATGGCAAAAGAAAAAGAAAAGATAACTGAGTTATCTAAAATAATAAAAGAACATTCGAGCTATTTGTACGCTGCTTTCGCAATTTCAATATTCTCAGCAGCGCTTCCACTTGCTCCAATAGCCTACATGCGTGTTTTGTTTGGTCCAGTTCTATTTAGTGATAGTGTCTTAAACCTTGCTTGGGTAACCTTGGTCTTAGTTGGGGCACTAATATTAGGTGGATTATTAGAGTGGGTAAGACAACAAATATTCTTTTCTTGTAGTGTTTCAATTTCTAATAAATTAGATAAAAGAGTTTTTAATTCAGTTTTCAAAGAAACTTCTGATAATTGGATTGAGGGTTCTAAAGTATTGTCTGATCTAAGAACACTGAGATTATTTTTTACTTCACCTCCAATGGGAGCACTCTTTGATGTTCCACTCTGCTTTGTGTTTCTAATTTTAATATTTGTAATTCATCCATATATGGGTCTTATGTCCCTTCTAGGGGCAGTTCTAGCTCTAATTTTTGGATTGATGACAGAGAAAAAAGTAACTCCACATATTGAAGATATGCAAAGCAATATGAATGCTTCAAGATATGAATTAAATTCGAGTTTTAAAAACTCACAAACTGCAGTTTCCATGGGGATTATCCCAAATATATTCAGAAGGTGGGAATTGAAAAACAACAAATATCTGATTTCTCAGGCTAATGCCTCAGGAGTACAGGCATTGGGTGCCAGTGGAATGAAATTTGCGCTTTCACTTCAGGGATCTATGATTCTAGGTGTCGGTGCTACATTGATGATACTAGATATAATAAATTTAAGGGATGCTGGAAACATAATAATTGCTAAATTTATTGGAGCATTAGCCGTAAGACCATTGATGATGATCGTTATGCAATGGCAATTTGTTGTTAGCGCCAGAGAAGCTTATAGGAATATAGAAAAATTCTTAGAAAAGCATCCAGAAAAAAAAGAGTCAATGTCAATGCCTGAGCCAGTTGGGAAAATAACTGTAGATAAATTTGAGTTTAAGCCCAAACCTGATATGCCTAATATATTAGAAAATATAAACTTTCAGGTAAATCCAGGTCAATTACTTACTGTTTTGGGCCATTCAGGTGCTGGTAAAACTACGTTAGCTAAAGCATTAGTTGGTTTCATTGAACCTTCAAAAGGTGCTATAAGACTAGATGGAGTCTCAGTGTTTGGATGGAAAAAAAGTGAGTTAGGAAAGCATCTAGGTTATTTACCACAGGACATCGAATTATTTGATGGTACGTTCTCGGAAAATATCACCCGTTTTGATAAAGTAAATCAAGAATATTTAGATCGAGCTATAAAATTAGCCAATTTGAATCAATTTGTAGAGTCTTTACCGGAAGGAGTAAATACAAATTTAAATCCTGATATCTTAAGAATACCAGGAGGAATAAAACAAAAAATAGGAATAGCCAGAGCAATTTATGGTGATCCAAAACTAATAGTTTTAGATGAACCAACTAGTAATATGGATCAAGAATCAGAAAAACAGTTTATAGAATCAATCAAGGAAATTAAAGAAAATTCGACATTAATAATAATTACACATAATAGAGAAATATTGCTAGTTAGTGATCTTGTCCTGACAATAGAAAACGGCACACAAAAAATATTTAATACAATTAAAGAAATTGTTACTGAAATGCGAGCAAAAAAAAATGCAGCTCTTCAGAAAAAAACTCTAGATCTTCAGAAGCAAACATTTTTGAAATCGAAAAAAGAAAATGAATCTTAATTTTTTAAATAAATCAGATTTGACTCGCAGTTTATCAAAAAAAAATAATAAAAATGAAAAAGTTTTTAGATCAGATTTTTTAGTTAGGTATTTAAGGAAGTATAAAAAAGATTTAATATGGCTATTTTTAATAAGTGCCGTTGCAAATATTTTGATGCTGAGCCCAATGATATTTATGCTTCAAATATTTGATAGAGTTTTTATAAGTAAGAGCATGATTACTTTAGTAACCATTACTGGAATAATCATTTATTTTTACGTAGTCACGGCTGTTAGTGAATGGTTAAGATCTAAAATTGTAATAGCTCTAGGTTTGAAAATAGAGAAGGAACTAGCACCAAAAATTTTCAAAGAAAGCTTCAAAAAACAACTAACTGACCCAGATAAAGATCCTGGGATTTTTTTAAATGATTTAACTCAAATAAGACAATGGCTAACGGGAGCAGGTTTCTTTGCAATTTTTGACGCACCATGGGTGCCTTTTTACGTAGGTGTAATGTTTTTATTGCATCCAGTTTTAGGGTACCTAAGCATAGTGTTCATTTTATTAATAATTTTAATTGCCATTTTTTCGACAAAAGCAACGGCTGACCTAACTCAAATTTGCAATGATGAGGAAAGAAATTTAAATACATTTATGTTCAGTAAATTAAGAAATACTGAAATTATTAATGTTTATGGTATGGCAAACAATTTCAGAAAGATATGGAATCAAGGAAGACTTAAAACTATGAAATTACTGGCTTTCTCAAATTATAAAGGAGAGGCAATCCAACAGTTTCAAAGACAATTTAGATATTTAACAAGTTCACTTGCACTTGGAATGGCAGCACTATTATGTATGTATGGTGAGTTGACAATGGGAGCTATGATTGCAGCAGCGATGTTAATGCAAAGAACAACTGCTCCTGTCGATAATTTGACCAGTAGTTGGAACCTATGGCATTTAGCAAGTGATTCAATCAAAAGAATTGAAAATCTGATATCAACCGAAGAAATAGAAAAAATTGAAAATAATGAATCTTGTACAGAATTAAAACTTGAAAACATTTCAATAAACAGTGATTTGAAATCCACTCCAGTTTTAAATGACATTTCTATAAAATTTGTTCCTGGCGAAATAGTAGCAGTTACAGGACCTTCTGGATCAGGGAAATCAATGCTACTAAAAACCATCTTAGGTATTAACTCAAATTTTGAGGGCAATATTTTTTTTAATCAATATAATGCCTCTGACTTAAGCGATACATTTTTTTCAAATCAGGTTGGTTATCTAGCACAAGAAGTAACCATGTTTAACGGTACTATTGCAGAGAATATTTCCCGAATGTCTACTCCAGATTCAAATGAAGTTTTTACTGTAGCTAGACTTGTAGGTATTCACTATTTTATATTAAAACTCCCTGGAAGTTATGACACTCTGATAGAAGCTGGTACAGAGAGCCTATCTGGTGGAGAGAGACAAAGAATAGGTATTGCACGCGCACTATATAAAAAACCCTCCGTTATTTTATTGGATGAACCTAATTCTAGTCTTGATAATAAAGGTGAGTTAGCTCTAGCTCATGCTATGAGACACATGAAAAAATTAAATTGCATAATTATTGTTGTCACTCATAGACTGTCATTAATTCCAGCTTGCGATAGAGTGATAACCTTAAATAATGGTAATCTAATTAGTGATCTTGATATTGATATGTGGAAACAAAACCTGAAAAATAATATGGCAAAAAAAAATAAAATCTAAAGGTATTTAATTGAGCGCAGAAATTGTTGATGAAAATAAAATTGATGAAGAGTTTAAAAAACTAAGTGACACTTCAAGTTATAAGCGATATGCTTTTTGGTTTTTGATTGTTTTTTTTGGAGGGTTCATCCTTTGGGCTTCTTTTGTTCCATTACAGCAGGGTGTTCCAACAAATGGAATGGTAGTAATAGATACAAAGAAAAAAGAGGTTGCTCATTCTTCAGGTGGAGTAATTAAAGAAATTTTTGTAAAAGAAGGTGAATTTGTTGAGAAAGATCAAATACTCTTAAAGTTGAAAGATGCGACACCTTTAAGTGATCTAGAAATTGAAAAAAATAAAATCAGAAGTTTAGAAGAGAACATCATAGGTGTAAAACTGCAGATTGAAAGTTTTAATACATTGATGGAGAGCAAATCAGACCAAATAAAATCAATTGATGAGGAATTAAAAGGCATCATTGACCTAGTTAAAGAAGGCTATGCGCCGAGAGTCAGGCAACTTGAAATTGAGAGAAGGCAATCCGAAGTATCTAGCAAATATAAAGAAATTTTTTCTAGTAAGGAAACAGCAAAACAAAGTATTTTGGACTTAAAGTATCGTTTGGAAGCTGCTAAAGAAAGAAGAATTAAAGCAGAAAGAAAACTAAAAGGGACAGTTATTAAAGCAGCTGTTTCTGGACAAGTAGTTGGAATCACGAAACAATCTCAGGGTGCTATATTAAAAGCTGGCGAAAAAATAATGGACTTAGTTCCTGAGAATGAGCAATTATTTTTAGAAGCTGAAGTTCTTCCAAATTTAATTGATAGAGTAAGCGTAGGTATGGATGTTAATATTAGATTTAGTAGTTTCAAGTTGACACCATTATTGGTAGTTCCAGGAAAAATTTCTTCAATTTCTACTGATGTTATTGAAAAACCGAGACAGAAATCACCTTATTATTTAGCAAGGGTAAAATTAACTGAAGATTCAAAAAAAGTTTTAGGAAAGAGAAAAATCCAACCAGGTATGCAGGTACAAATTGTCATAAAAACAGGTAAAAGAACTTTACTAGCTTATATTTTGCACCCATTGACCAGAAGAGTTGCTGCTTCATTAAAGGAAGAATAGATTGTGAGAAAGTTTTTGTTTGGACTTTTGTTCAGCACACCAATGCTCTTTGTATGTAAAAGCTCTTATGGACTAGATCTAATTGAAAGCATCAGCTTATCAAAAAATAATGACTCTTTATTTTTAATTGCAAATACAAAAATCAATATAGTTAAGGAAAGTGAAGAACAAGCTTTTTCTCAAATGTTACCCTCTGTGTCACTCCGGATTGCAAGGTCACAAGTCAAGCAAGATCGTGAGGATAACTTGCAGAAGTTTCCAACGCAAAATTATACAACTGAATCAGATGCCATTACTCTTAATCAGCCTTTATATCGGCCTCAACTTCTTAGTGATTTTAGAAGAGCTAAAAAATTAACTTCGTCCACTAGATATGATGCAAGAAATGAAGAGCAGAATTTACTACTTCGAGTTTCATTTGCTTACTTAAATGCATTATCGTCGACTGATAATACTCAACTACAACTGAAAAAAATAGACTTATTAAAAGAACAAAAAAGATTTGCTGAAAAATCTATAATAGCTGGTACAGCTACAAAAACTGATTTATTGGAAATCAGTGTCAGTCTAGATAGAGCAAATGCAACCCTCATTCAAATTGAACAACAACAAGAGGTTGCAATGGCTGAGCTATCTGTTTTGACAGGTAATAATGTAAAAAAGATCAATTCTTTTAATCATAAAAGTTTTAATCCTAAAGATTTTGATCCAGGTAAGCTTGAAAGTTGGCAAGAAAACTCTAAAACTCACAACCCACAAATTAAATCCCGTGGTGAAAGGCTTCAAGCAGCTGAGATAACAATTAAAAGTGCTAAATATGCACATTATCCAACTATAGATCTCACAGCGCAGGTTTCAAGGGGGTCAAGTGAAAGTACATTTTTTGTCAACAGTTCAACTGAAACACAATCAGTCGGATTAACTTTTTCTCTACCAATATATAGTGGAGGTTTTTTGAATTCAAAGGTCAGGCAATCCATTCAACAGCTGAATTTGGAATCTGAAGAGCTAAGAAAGTTAGAAAATGAATTGAAGATTAAAATACAAGATTCTTATAACTCTGTCATGGAAAAAAAATCGCTGATAAAAGCTCTAGAAAAAGCCGAAGATTCTGCAAAAAATTTGCTTGTGGCGAATGAAAGGAGTGTTGAACTTGGAATTAGGCGACGCTTGGATGTTTTAGTCTCACAACAACAATTAATTTCAGTTCAAAAAGATTTAGCACAAACTAGATTCGAGCTTATCAGTTCATGGTTATCACTACACTTTAACTCAGGCTTTTCTTTGGATAAAGAAATTGATTTTATAAATAGTTTTTTAATTAAAATAAGCAAAAGTTCTTAAAATTTAAATTTGTCCCCTTACCTTAAACTTATTTTTTTTGTAAGTTTTCTTCTCGTCACCTGGTTCCATTCCTCTCAGCCAATAAGCCCATGATAGGATAACTGCAACTGCAGTAAAAAGCTCTTTTGGTATTTCTTTTTCAATATCTAATTGAGATAACGCAGCTAGCAACCTGGGATCTTCAGCAATGTAAACTCCTTGTTTTTTTGCCTCTTCCAATATCATTTCAGCAATATCTTCTTCTCCCTTAGCACTAACAATTGGAATTTCATTTTTCCCGTATTCTAAAGCAACTGCTCCTTTGTTTGTGTTTCTCATCACTAGGCCTCAATATCAATAACACTACCAAAAGAAGCAGTAACAGACTTTTTTGTAGTTGTTGTTTTTTCTGTATTACCTGGTCTTGCACTATTGTGTATGTCAAAAGACTGTATTTTTAGTCCGGAATTTTCCAACAGTTTTTCTAACTGTTGAATAGAACTTTTAGCCTTGTCTGAAATCTCAGTTCTTAGAGCCCACATAGTCATTTTTAATGAAATTTCTTTTTCAACGACAGTTCTTAACCAAACTTCACCAATCATTTCATTTTTTGTATGTAGATTGAAAGTGTAAGAAGGCTTTGGGTTTGACTTTGTGGGAGCAGCCCGAAAAAAAGATAAATCTACAGAACCAAAATCTTTGAATGGTAAAAGAATTGAGAAGCTTAGTTCTCGATTTTGTAAGTTTTGATGAGATTCAACTTGCGAGGTCTCAATGTCTAAAATTGCGCGATTAATATTTGAAGCATCCAGTCCCTTTTCATTCATAATACGACTTATTTGATATAAGAGTATTTTTTGATCAATGGGATGTAATCTTTGTTTTCTCGCTAAACGCATCTCTGCAAATATTCCAGATGAAAAGATGAGTTCTCTAATTATATTTGCGTTTAAATTTCTAATGCTTGGTCTTGCTCCTAGTAATCGGCTTATCAAGTCAGCTAATCCAGAAATTTGACCAAGGTTAACCAAACCTCCACTAGCACTAAATAATTGTTGCAGATTTGCCATACCTCCGGAATGTAGTAGCAGATTCATAAAGTGAGGTGAAATAGGAGTGAATCCAGCGTTACCACCAGTGGATCCAGAAGCTACTTGAGACAATAACCCCGTAGGAGTTAGTAATGTAGACTGAGTTCCAATACTAATCTTTGCTTGAAACTTTGTATCAGAGGCTATTTGTGCATTTTTTGGAAGATCAAATTCTTTATTATTTATGATAAGTTTTGTTCTCTCAGCTCTATTTTCAATAACTGCTTGGACAGTTTGCCCGTCCTTAAGACCTAATGAGAGAGCCTCGGTTGAAGCTATCTTAAGAGTTCCCTCCAAAAAAAATAGGATTAATTTTTGCAACGGCATTAATTAAATCTGGAGTTACTAACATTTGTCTTCCTCAATCAGAATTTGTCTAAATTCTAATCACGCTACTATTTACACTTTATGGGAATCTAACCCAGCCATCATGAGGATCTTTATACACCTTTTTTTCAGCAGTATCTTTTTCTTCAAAAGGATTCACCCCATATGCCATTCCACCAGTTAATTCAGCTCTCAATGCATTAAGAGAGGGTATCATCAATATCGCTCCTGCTTGCATGGATGTTGGTTTGCCTGTTGGAAAAGCTTGTCTGTTCAGATTGATTATTGTCTGTCTTACCTTACGTATTTTAAAAGGATGAGTGCTTAAAATAGACCTAATAACTCCATCAAGGGTATCACCCTTTTTTACTTTGTAAGAAGTACCTCCTTGATTAACCCTACTAATAGCAGTACCACTATACTGGGTTATAGGAGGAATAACTGTGTTTGAAACACCTCCCTGATTAATAGGGATACCACCTTGAATTAAAAGTGATCTTATTGCCTCAATAGATTTAGGATCAGAGATGCTTTTTGCCATTTCTCCTGGAATAGGACTTAATGAAGTGGGAGATTTTTTTTGTTCTACGCTCGTTGAGGCAGGGAAGCTAGGTAGCTCTGTTTCCTCTGAAAAGGTCATTTGAGGAAAGAGTAAATAGATAATTAGAAACCCCAAAATAAATAAATTTTTAAAAAAAGAATAATTCAATATCTGTAAATTGGTGTTTCTCATGGTCACCTCTGAATTAAAATGGAGTTGCAGTTATTGTAGATCTTGAATTCTTAGCCACAGGCCCCAAATTTGGACCAGCCACTTTCGATGCCTTAGCACGGTTAGCGGAGACATAATCAATTTCGATCAAAGCTATTTTTTCTAGCGCAGACTCCTCTAAAATGTGATTAGGAATCAAAGAGCTATCGATCAACAAAAGTTGGTCTCCAACTTTAAGTCCACGTTTAGAACCAGCATTTATTTCGATCACGTTTTTTCTCATCTCTCTGACGGTAAAAGTAATTTGTTTACATAAAAATGCTTCATTAGTTTCATTAATCAGTGTTGAAACACCATTAATAATAGCCGTTTCAAATTGAGTTGAATAAGACTTTTGAGTTGGGACTTCAAATTTTCCAATCATATTTGCCTCATGGATAGCATATGCAATTTGAGCAAGACCTGAACGTGGCACCGGTAAAGGGGGAGGTGCCCAAGGACTAGGTAAAGGATAATTTGTAGATAATATTATTTTTTTTGACCTTAGGTCTTCAATTGTATAAAGAAGGTTTATGACAACATGATTTCTCTTTAATCTGTGAGAAAAAACCTCCTCAGTTTGCACCATAAGTTCAATTGCAAAGTCTGCCTTCTCATATGATGAGGAAGTTAAATACTTCTCGTATAAACTCCCTGTTTGAGCAGCTGGACTATTTAAAAGCCAATTTTGGTTTGTCTGCAATCCAGTTTTAAGTAACTGACTTATTTTGTAAGAAATATTTTTCAATTCATGGTTTGGTAAGTTGAGACTTGACCTGCCATTAATAACTTTAATCTGAGCACGCCTAAGATATCTTGGATCAAAAAAATTACAAGAACCTTTGTCTGTTGTTGGTTTTATTTTATTCACTACAAAAGGGATATTGGGTTTATTCGTCGCGGTAGAACCTGTAGTAATTACATCAGAAGTAATTCTTGTGTTTTCGTGAAGAGCACCAGATTCATCCAACCATGCACTAGCTTTAACCCTTGCTTGAGCCCTTAGGGCTTCGGAAACAAGTGTTTGCCTAATTGTTTCCAACTTTTCCTCTGCTGGGGTTTTGGTTTTGGATTCTTGTTCTTTTTTGATTTCTTCGTCACCAGGGTTCGCAACAGCTGTTGATGTTAACGTATTTTGCATCAGTGACAATACCATTAAAGGTATCAACAGTCCATTGTTAAACCTGGAGTCAGAAAAAATAAACATTACATTAAGCCTTTATTAATTTCTAATATATTGAAGCGAGCTGTTCAGCATAGTATCTGCGAAGATCTTCAACGATACTACCATCCAGTGATAAGGTTGTTTCGTAGGTGTCATCGCCAACAGGATTAATACTTACTACTTTAGCACCATAAATTATTCCTTCAACCTTTGTTCTGAAAACGTCGCTTTTTATGACCATATCGGCGACAGTGGTTGTGGCATCAAGATATTGTCCAAAAACTTGTTCTGATAGACCTCTGTATGCATCTAGTTTAGAAGCACGAATGGCAAGAAGTCTTTGTTGAGCTTGTACTGAATGGTGTTGGATACTGATAACAGCATAACCTGTAGCGCTTATGGCAGCTCTTCTCTTGACTAATGGACGCATTAGACTTTCACCTCTCATTTTGTCAGCATCTGCAACTACTTCTCTAACCTCTTGAGATTCTTGTAAATCAAGAGCTCTTAACTTTTCTTCTACAGTCATTTCAGCTTCTGCAATAATTGCAGCTCTCTCGGATGAAGCTCTGTTAGCTGCTCTTTCAGCAGCCATTCTCTCAGAGGCAGCTAGTTTTGCGGCTTCGTCTGCTGCGGTCCGTTCTATAGCTGCACGGTTTGCGGCTTCGTCTGCTGCGGCGCGTTCAGCAATGGTTTGTTTTAATGATGCATTCATTGATGCTAATTTAATTGAGGAGCGATCTGCATCCTTTGCTTTTCTGGCTACAAATGTAGAGTCAGATTTAGTTTTTTGAGATGCGAACTCTTGCTCAGCAAGCATTTCTGATTTGGGAATAGGGTAAGAGTTTTTTCCTGACATTGGTATGCCAGAGCACCCAGAAATGATTATTAAGAAAGATGATAATGTTAAAGCAGCATATGGATTCATGATTTATCCTCAGATATCAGTTACATCAAAAAATCGGCGCAAAATTGCCGATCTTTAATTTTATTAAATAAAACTTTTAATACGAACAGTCAATTTATCGACAATTTTTCAGGATACTTTATACTAATAACAACAAACTATTGAAAAATTTGTATTTTTCAAAAAAATATTTTCATATATTTCTTTCATGAATTCATTATCAAAAATTTTAGGAGTAAGCTCTCAAATTCAAGAGTTAAAAAACTTAATTGAGACCATGGCCTCCTCAGATGCGACAGTTTTAATATTAGGTGAAAGTGGAACTGGTAAAGAATTAGTTGCAAGAAACTTGCACAACTTCTCGAATAGATCTAGATACAAATTTGTTGCCGTTAATTGTGCTGCGATTCCAAGAGATCTTATTGAAAGTGAGCTTTTTGGTCATAGAAAAGGTTCTTTTACTGGAGCTCTATCCGATAGGCTAGGTAGATTTGAGTTGGCAAATGGTGGAACTTTGTTTCTAGACGAAATAGGTGATTTACCATCTGAAGTACAAGTAAAGCTATTGAGGGTCATCCAAGAAAGAGTTGTTGACCCAATTGGTGCTCATAAATCTACACCAATTGACGTAAGGATAATTTCTGCTACTCACCGAGACCTCGAAGTTGAAATTAAGGATGGTAGGTTCAGGGAAGATTTGTTTTACAGACTGAATGTTTTACCAATTCACACTCCTCCATTGAGGGATAGAAACGAGGATCTTTCTATTTTGATTGAAAATTTTGCAAATCAATTTGCCAGGAAAGGTGGAAAACCCATAAAAGTTGATAACAGTCTTATGAAGGCTTTTAAACAGTATTCTTGGCCAGGAAATATTAGAGAGTTATCTAATATTTGTGCTCGTTTGAGTACACTATTTCCAGGAAAACATCTATCTTATGACGACATACCGCAACCCATGCTACCAAAAGGACTAAGAGGGTTTACAAAATTTGTCAAAGAAAATATTGAAGTTGAGAAAAACCCTGTCGAGGATTTAATTTTACTAACGCAAGGTTCATCGCTGAAAACCCCGGATTTGGATAACATACTTATTGGTAATAATGAATTGCCGTTGAAAGAAAGATTGGCAGATATAGAGAAAAATTTTATAAAACAAGCATTAGTTAAATCTGGAGGCAATGTTTCTAAAACTGCCAGATTGTTAAGTGTTCAGAGAACAACACTAATTGAAAAAATCAACAAGTACTCTCTGGACACGCCCTAAAAATTTAATTTGCTTGGAATCTTCGTCTGAAACCAACATAAAAGGTAGTTCAGCAGTTTTTCTTTGCCAACAAAATCCTTGACTTTTATAAGTGTAGACTGAACATGCAATCCTTTTTGAAAAAATGTGTTCATCTCTGCTCCAATAATGACTTACTTCAACTGATGGGAAAGTTCTTGTGTCGATAGCTGGGTTTATACAATCAAAACGTTGAAGTTCCCTCATTTGCCAGTATTCTGGGAGTCTCCAATTCATTCCGGAACTTGAGGAAAATTCACGAGCATAAGACTGAGCTTCTAACCAATTTAATTTTAACGCTTCTCCAACGCATTTTCCCTCTTGAAAGACTTGGCCTGCATTGCATCTGTACCAGGAAATTTTTGTTAATCTATCAATTGCTATCGGGCCAGATTCATCGTAGTTAAATCTTTCTTGAGGTATCTCAGAAAGGTAATCATTACACTTTGGAGGAGGTTTACGAAAATTACATCCCTGTAACAGGAAAGAGATAATCAAAAAAAAAACAATTAGCAGATGTTTATTTACTTTTTTCGATTTCATCTATCAAATTAATACTTTGTTAACAATGAAGAAACTCTAATATAGGATAGTAGTCCATGTAAATAAAGAAATTTTATTTTTTTTGAAATTATTTACAAATTAGTTGTAAATTGGAATAAATTATGCTTTTAATCGTATATTGTTGAACATTTTTGAATTTAACGGAGATACTTTAATCTTATGGATATAGCTACAGTAATTGGCCTTATAGGAGCTTTCGTTTTAATAGTTATGGCGATGGGTGATCCTTCTGTATTTATCGATGTCCCTTCGGTGTTGATTGTAATTGGTGGAACAATAGCAACTGTTTTGAACACCACAACTATCCCAGGTCTTATAGGGGCAATTAAAGTTTTTTTGAAGTCTATACTTAATAGTACCGAATCACCTGAAAAAGTTATTGAACAGTTAGTAGAGCTTGGAACAATTGCCAAAAAAGACGGTATGATTGCACTTGAGGGCCAGGATATAAAAAACCCCTTCATGGCAAGAGGTGTTCGCATGTTAGTTGATGGTACCGATCCACTTTTAATTAAGCAGTCTCTAGAAACCGAAATGGATCAAATTAAAACTCGTCACCAAAATGGAAATAATTTAATAGGTAATGCTCAAGATCTTGCACCTGCAATGGGCATGATTGGAACTTTGGTTGGTTTGGTGATTATGCTTGGAAATATGAGTGATCCAAAGGCTCTTGGCCCAGCCATGGCAATTGCCATCCTGACAACTCTTTACGGAGCAATAATTGCAAATGTTGTGTGTATGCCTGCAAGAAAAAAACTTGAAGCAGTAGATGCTGCTGAACAGGTAAATAATCAGATGATTCTAGATGCTCTTTTATTTATTCAAGAAGGCGGAAACCCTCGCCTAATTCCTGACCTGCTTATAGGATTTATAGTGCCAGGCAACCGAGAAAAACTTCAAGCTGCAGTTGGAGGTTAATAAATAGTGGCTACTACTGTTGAGGATCTTGATGAAATTCAAAAAGATGGAGACCAGGTAGAGGAGGGTACTTCAACTCCTGAAGGAGAAGATCAAGTAGAAGAGTCCCCTCCACCTGAGGATCCACCGAAAGAAGAAAAGAAAGAAGAGGAAGAAGAACCTCCTGAAGAAAAAGATCCTCCTGAGGAATGTAAATGTGACGAATGTCCTCCATGTGTTCAGTTAGTTCCTGCATGGATGCCTACATTTGCTGATATGGCAACTTTGCTTATGGCATTTTTCGTTATGATCCTATCATTCGCTGAAATGAATGTTCCAAAATTCAAACAAATTTCTGGAACCATGAAAAACTCTTTTGGAGTACAAAGATTAATACCAACCGTTGAGCAACCAAAAGCTACCAGTGTGATAGCACAAAATTTTTCACCTGCTGTTGCACAGCCTACTGTTCTTGATACTGTAAAACAAGAAACTACTGATGAAACTCAAAAGGATGTAGAACTAAAAACTGAAACCGAAACAAATCCTGAGCCATCTGACGAGGAAACAAAAGCTGAGGCAAAAAAAGTTGCTGAAGCTTTATCAGAGGAAATTCAAAAAGGACAAGTAGAGGTATCCACTGATGGTGAAAAGGTTGTAGTTAAACTAAAGGAATCTTTAACTTCCAAAACAGCACCGGAGGGTGGTGGTGGTTCCGGCGAAAAAGGACAACAACAGGCTGGAGTAGTTAGTCAAGAATCCATAGAACTTTTTGCTAAAATTGCGGATGTTCAGTCTACTGTCACTAGGCCAATTGAGGCTAGACAATCTTCAACTGGCCCAACTGGACAGTCCTCAGGAGTTAATGATGCTGAAATTGATGCAAGATTAGCTCAAATAAAAAATGACTTGTCCAGTGAAATATCAGAAGGTAAAGCTGAAGTATTCAGAGATGGAGATAACATAGTTATTCGTTTAGCTGAGCAAGGGTCATTCGTATCTGGTAAAGCTGATCTTCAAACAGGATTCTTACCTCTATTGGAAAAAGTTGCAAAAACTATTTCTACCGGCGAGGGCAATGTGAAAATTGAAGGTCACACAGATAACGTTCCAGTTATAGAAAACCCGCGATTTAAATCCAATTGGGATTTATCCGGTGCTCGAGCTGGTGCTGTAGCAGATTACTTCATTAAAGCTGGGGGGGTTACCCCAGGTAGAATAAACGTTTCAGGTCATGCTGATACTAAACCTGTTGGACCAAATGACAATGCAGCAAACAGAGCTAAGAATAGAAGAATAGAAGTTATTGTTAGCGGATAGCAAATCGATTATTTTTTTATTTAAAAAATAAAAAACATATTAATTTACAGACTGATCTTCTTCATTGTTTTTTGTCGAAATTTTTCCTGGGTACTTTATCATCTGTTTGCTTTTCTCATCTGGAACAGCAGCTTTAATTGCTTCAAGGTATCTTCTCTGTTGAAGTGTTATGAGTGCCTGAATTTCGTTTCTAACTTTTGTTAATTCAGACGCTGCAATCTGTAATTCATTTGCTTTTTTGTTGGCTTCTTTCAGGTCTTTATTGAGTTTTCCACCGTATGAATTAATTTTTTTATTTAAACCAGCAATTATTTTTTTCTGAGAATTTATAGCTTTTTCTTGTTTATCAAACTTTATCTTAATTTCATTCTCTAGTTTTTTTACCGCTTCAAGCATCTTCTTTACTGATTCCAAACCTTCTTTGGTAGCCTCCTTAGTTTGTGTTTTAACTAGCTTAACTTGCTCTGTTTTGTCAGTCTTAGTCACAGTAATAAGTTCGCCCATTTTCTCATTTATAGTAATTTGACTTTTCTTTAGTAGGTCAAAACCGTTTTTTATGCTCTCAAACTGTTCGGATAGGGTTTCGACTGAGCTAAGACTGTTTTTTACCTCAGCTGATTTAGTACTTAAATTAACCATCATTAAATCAAGCTGATCAATTTTATTATTCATTTGATAGATCACTAGTCCAAATAGACCAGCAGTTGCAACCAATAGAGCAGATGTAATTGAAACTACTATTGTGGACCTAACATTACCAGTACCAGCAGCTTTTTGAATTGTTTTAACACTAGAAAGTAAGGCTTTATGACTGCTTGTAGCAGTGCCTGCAGATCTATTAGCAACTTCAGCTGCATCTAAAACTGTAGATGCAAGACTTTCTAATCTTTTGGCAGTAATTTCATCAGCCTCAGCTCTTTTTGCTTCTTGAGCCTCCCACCTCGATTCTTCTTCAGACCTCCTCGTAGCATAAGCTTCTTCCTGTGATTTAATTATTTCGGAAGCTTCGGAAACAGTCGATGCGGCTTCTTCTGCAGCTTTTATCTGTGCAGAAATTTGCTCTTGAGAAATGCTGTTTTCTGAATTAGTTTCTTCGGGAGTAATAAACTCATCGTCAGATTGTTCTTTTTCATTATCGGCCATGAATATCTCTTAATAAATTAATTTTAAATTATATTAATCTTTCTTAGATCAGTTTAAATCCAAATCAAGATTAATGGTTTTTGTTACTTTTGAAATTTTTGCTAATCTTTCAGCGAGGCTGTCTGCTGTTGTGATTGCTACTCTGGGTTCATTATTACGTTTGGTTCCTTTTTTCAAATTAATTTCGCTTTTGTTTAGTCTGATAATGTTGGGTATTTTCTTTAGGTTTTTGTCAATTTCTCTAAGTTTCGAATCAACGTCGCCAAGTTCAGATAAATATTTTGAAAGTTTTTCAGGCGGAACAGAGACGAAGCTGTCGTTAATATTTTTAGACAAAACTGGGCCTTCCCCCCTTGATGCAGTATTACTTTGATGAGGTTTAACTTGCACCCCAATTTCAGATGTTTGATCTGTTTTAAAAACTTCATTTTCCATAAGAATCCTATAATCAAACTATTCAGTCGACTAAAGTCTTAATATCTTGAGTAGGAATTTACTGTACGGGCACCATCAAAGGACGCATTCCAAGTGCACCTCTTATCCATGTTCCGTCCGGAATATCCCCTCTCATGGTAAAGGCTTTCGCTTCGTCCAGTGTAGCAAAAGGCCCAGAGACCAGCACAAAGAAATGACCATCGCTTTTAGTCTTCTTTAATTTAAGAATTAAAGCCCTGGATAATGAGGGATATTTTTTCTGTAGTTCTTCAGCTAAACCTTTGCTGGGCCTAGCAGTGTGTTGAACATAAAAACCAGGCTTCAGAATTTGTTGACTGGATTTTTCAATTCCAAGCGAATTTTCAGCATTTGTTTCAATAAGAATATTCGGGGTAGAAGATTTGACTTGTAATGATTTATTATCAGTTTGCTGTTCAGAGTTATCCAATGAAACATTTTTATCATCTAAGACGACTTCAGACTCTATTTTTTTACTTTTTTGAGCTTGTAAATCATTTAAGGCATTATTTGTTTTTTGATCAAAATTATTAATAGGTTCTGAGGAGCTGGCAAATTTTGTTCTGTTTTTTTCATTCTCTTGAATTTCCTTCAATCTGGTGATCTCAGGAGTATTTAATAACAGGCTCCTCATCTCAGCAACAACCTTTTCTATGGATAAAGCTTCAGTTAAAGTTACCCAGGCCATAACTCCTCCTGATACAAGTAGCAGAAATAAAGACGCTACAAATGCATTAATTTTCTCAATCTTTTTTCTTTGATTTAATTTTGAGGATTTTTCAGTCGTATCTCTCGTATTAATGGCTTCGTTTTTTTTATTTTGAATATCTACTGTTTTTTCATCATCTTTTTTAATTGGGACATTAACGCCATCTTGATTCTGTTGATTGGTTTTTATTTCAGGTTCCGGGGAAAGTGTTTTTTCTGCACGGCTCAAGGCCTTACTACTTGCAGCTAAAGCTAATTTTGCATCGAGTGAGACACCAACATTTGCTAAAGCCTGCCTAACCTCAGGTTGCATCCCGGATAGTTCAGATTCGCTAATTAATACTGCAGCTTCACGGTCTGTCGGAGTAGCAATATCCCATCGAATTATTTTATTTCCAAATGCTTCGATTTTTTTTTCATATTGAGTGCTGGATAATTTATCAAGCATTAAAATTATTCTTGTATTTGCACCAGGAAAATCTTTAACTAACCTTGCCATTAATTGAACTTCTCTTATTCCAGTTGCTTGAGAATCAAATGCAACTAAAACTCTATTTGGAGCCTGAGAGTCATCTGGATTAACAGCTGAATCCATTGAGACATCTTCCAAGATTCGATTAAATCTGTTCAATAGTGCTTCTGTGCTGTTGGGATAATAAACCTCAACTGAAAGATTTTGAACGGCTCTGAGTTTTTTTACGAGCATTCTTCCGTAGTGATCAAGAAGTCCTTCACTATCACAAACTAAAGCAGCGCTTAGCTTGTCTTGATGAATAGCCATCACAAGCCTTTCTAATCTAGCTTTGTCAAATGGCCTAAAGAAAAGATCATTTATGCTCATACTACATTCTCAACTGTTTTTCCATTTTCATCAAATATCATTGAAGATGGAATTTCAGGTTTTGGTTTCTGGGGAGGCAAGCCTTCACTAGAAATACTATTTAGATTAAAAATATATGCTATTACCTGTGCAACCGCGTAGTATAAATCAGGATGAACAGGTTGATCTATTTCAGTTGTAAAGTACAATGCTCGGGCGAGGGGAGGCGCAGCAAACATCTGAATTCCATGTTTTTGAGCTTCCTCTCTAATGCGAAATGCAAGATAATCCGCCCCTTTTGCTAGTATAATTGGTGCCCCATCTGATGTTGGATCATATGATAGTGCTACGGAAAAGTGCTCTGGATTTGTAATGACTACATCTGCATCTTTAACTTTGTCCATCATTTGAGAAGCAGCAATTTCTCTTTGTCTTTGCTTTATTTTTTGTTTCACTTCCGGTCTTCCCTCAACATCTTTCATCTCGTCTTTAACTTCTTGAAGGGTCATCTTCATATTTTCTGTGAATTGATAGACTTGAATGGGAATGTCAATAGCAGCTATTATTAATAACGTTAGAGCAACTAGCAAACCAGATTTTATAATTATAGTTGCTGCTTTAGCGAGAGCTGGTTCAAGACTCAATTGGCTGAGAGTAAGTAAATCGCTTATTTGAAATCTAATCACCAAATACATTACTCCAGCAACCAATCCAAATTTTAATAAAGCTTTTACAAGATTAATTATGGCTTGAGTGCCAAACATCCTTTTTAATCCGGATAGAGGATTCATTTTACTTAATTTAGGCATCATTGCTTTTAAAGAAAAATTTAATCCTCCAAGAGCAGAGCCAGCAAGTATTGCCACAATTACCAACAAAAAAAATAAAGGGGCAAATGTTAGTAACGCAATACCTAGAGTTGAAATGAATCGTGCAGGCAATAAATTTGGTGAGTAAATAATTTTCCTGTCGAATACAAATGCACCTTTGAATATTTCAGCAAGTTCAGTAACAAAGTATTGTCCAGCTAAAGTCAGTATTAGTAATCCTACTATTGTTCCAGCTGCAACTCCAAGCTCGGATGAACGCATAATTTGACCTTCTTCACGAGCCTTTTCTAATTTTTTGGCAGTAGGTTCTTCGGTTTTTTCGGTGCCGTCTTCGTTTTCTTGAGCCATTAAGCTATTCCCAACACAGAAATACGAATTTGTTCAAGTCCTTGATTCCATAACCACTGCATTCTAAGTCCGATCCCCCCTAATGCAAAAATTAGGACAAACATACCCACAATTATCATGGCAGGAAAACCAACTGCAAAGATATTTAACTGTGGTGCTGCTCTTGTAACGATACCTAAACCTATATTTATCGTAAGCATTATTGATAGTATTGGTATTGCTAAGAGTATAGCCCCCATAAAGATCATACTACTCCAAGCGATCAATTCTTGATAAATTTCAGGCAATATAAGCCTTTGTCCTATTGGAATCAAGCGAAAGCTTTCTAGAAGCATCTCTATTAAGACTATATGTCCACCTGAACCTAAAAAAATTAAAGTTGCTAATATGGTAAGTAATTGACCTATAACAGGAACAGTACCGAGATTTGGATCAGTTAGGGTTGCCATTGCAAGTCCCATTGTTGTAGAAATTGACTGGCCAGCAACCACAAATGCTGCTGCAACAACTTGAAGTATTAACCCCATTACTGCTCCGATCATTGCTTGATGAAAAAGCTCAACAAGTCCTTCTGCACTTAAAGGGTCAACAATTGGCCACGAGATATGAGGGTAAATAGTTATTGTAAGAGCAATAGCAATTACTACTCTAATTCGAAGGGTAACAGCATCCATCGAAAAAACTGGTGCAGTTAATAACATTGCTGAGATTCTTACCAATGGCCATACAATTGTATAGAATGCTTGAACGATGTCTGCAACAAGGAATGAAATCATTTGTGTTTGCAATAATAAAATTTTAAATAAATAGTAATGGTATTCTGTCGAACATTCCTTTAGCAAAATCAACCAGAGTACTTATCATCCAGCCACCAAAAAAAGTGATACCAGTTCCAACTGCAATTAATTTTGGTACAAATGTTAGAGTCATTTCATTAACAGATGTAGCTGCTTGAATAACTCCAATTATCAACCCCACCAGTAATCCTAGGCCGAGCATAGGTGATGAAATCATAATTACCATCAACAAAGCGTGTCTACCAATATCCATAACTGCTGCTTGATCCATTATTAACTCCTAAAAATTTTTTTAAGGCATTGCAAAACTTGCTGCCAAATTACCCATTATTAGACTCCAACCATCAATTAAAACGAAAAGCATTAGTTTAAATGGCATTGAAATCATCATTGGGGATAACATCATCATTCCCATTGACATTAAAACACTAGCAACAACCATATCAATAACAATAAAAGGAACATAAATTAAAAAACCAATCGTAAAAGCACTTTTTAATTCTGATGTTATGAAAGCAGGAACTAGTGTTGAAAACGGCACAGATTCTGGACCATTAAGTTCATCAATTCTAGCTATATTCATAAACATTGCTATGTCAGTTTCTCTCGTTTGATTAAGCATAAATCCTCTTATTGGGGCTTCTGCCGCAGCTATTGCATCGTCAAAAGACAATGTTTCATCTAAGTAAGGAACTAGTGCATTGGAGTAAACTTCACTTAATACAGGAGACATGATAAAGATAGTTAGAAAAAGTGCCAAACCAACAAGAACCATGCTTGGTGGGGTTTGAGCAGTACCTAATGCCATCCTTAGCAAGGACATAACTATCATGATTCGAACAAAAGAAGTCATCATTAATAAAATTGAAGGCAATAAAGTAATTGTTGTAACTAGTGCAAGTATCTCAAGTGATAGGCTATATCTTGTTCCTTGTGCGCTTGTCGCGGCAGTTATTGCTGGTAACCCTTGAGCTAGAACTTCATTGTGAGTTATTGCAATTGGCAAAATGGCAATAAGAAAAAAAATATTTAGAGTTTTTTTCATTATTGAGTCCTTTGTGCAATGCCGATTGATTTATTAAGTGATCCTCTGATTTTTTTTGCAAAACTTAGTAAATCTTCAGTTTGTTTTATTTCTGATATTTTATTTTCTTTGTCATCTAGATTTACAAATTTTTCATTATCTTTTGAAGTTTCAGTACCTTTTGTTAATACAATATTTGAGATGTTTTCATGTTGGCTGGAAACATTCTGTTTTGTTTGTAATGTTTCTGAAACAATTAAGTTATCTTTTTGTTCAAACATAGAAGACTTTTCATTGAATGTTTTTTCTGAAGATTGATTTGAAATAGTCCAATGCCCCAATTGATTTATATGTTGTCCTGATACTCCAACAAGGAATTGTTGATCGTCAACTTTAATGAGCATAATTTTTTGTTTATTATTGGTTGGGAGAATTTCGATAATTTTTATTTGTCGATTTCCTTTAGTGGTTGAGCTCCCCATTTGAATTTTTTTTAAAATGTATAAAACAACTCCTAACAAAATAAGAACTAAAAGAAAGCTACTGAATATAGAATAAAAATCTGGCATCACAGGTATTGAGTGAATGTTGTTCATTTTTAGTTTTTTTACCTTAAAAATTTATGGATGATTCATAAAAAAAAATCACATATATCTTTATCCAGCAAATGGCATGCCAAAAATTTGCCGATTTTTTGACATTTCGGAAAAAAAATGCCGTTAAAGTTTTAAACTTTTTTTAAGGGTTTGATTAAGCAGATATATGTTTTAGGTATAGTTTTAGTTGCTGCTAGTACGGATAAAAGATTGGGAATTAAAATTTATGGCCAAAAAATTTTGTAATTAACCAATGGTCTTCATTCTCTCCTCAGCAGGTACAACTCTAGTCAAACGAATTCCATATCTGTCGTTCACGAGCACAATCTCTCCTTGAGCAACAACTGTATTGTTGACTAATAGGTCTAAAGGCTCACCGGCTAGTCTGTCAAGTTCCACTACACTGCCTTGAGATAGTCTTAATAAATCACGAATTTTAAGTGATGTTTTACCAACCTCTACTGAAATAGTTACAGGAATTCCTTGAAGAACTTCAGGATTTATTTTATTCTTGGATCCATCATCACCTGAGTCTGAAATAAGCCCATTTTCTTCATCGTTTGCATCGGTAGATTCAACTGCTTCATTTTCATCGTTATCAGTGTTTACTGCTTCTTCCGTATCATTTTCAGCCATTATCTTCATCCTTTTCTGGTAAACCTAAAACATTAAGCGAATTAGAAATCTTTATAGCAATCTGCGAGTTCACAACACCTAACTCAGCTTCAAAAGCTGGTATGTTACAAATATCAACTCTTGAAACATCTTCTTTTTTGAAATAAAGAATATCTCCCTCCCGGGAATTTTCAAGATTATAAAGAGTTGTTTTAATATGTCCGAGAAGCACTTGTAATTCGATATCAGACTCTATAACTGAATTGTTTAAATCTTCAGCCCATTGTTTGTCAGAGAGCTCATTTCCATCACCAGTAGCAACTCTGTTTCTTAACAAATCTCTTATGGGTTTAAGAGTAGAGTATGGATATACTAAATCAATAGCGCTTTTTGTTGGTCCATCCTCAACATCAAACCTACACAAAACTACCAAATCGTTCTCATCAGCAATTTGAGCAAATTGTGGGTTAATTTCAGAACTGGCAACTTCAATTTCAAGAGTAATAATTGGACCCCAAGCCTCGTAAAGGCTTTTAAAAAAAATATCAAGAATAATTTTTATGATCCTTGTTTCTGTTGGAGTAAATAACCTAGTTGGCGGGAGAGTACCAACAGGTTTGGTTTTGGATCCGCCACCGAAAAAAACATCCAGAGCTGAAAAGACTACAGCTGGATCAATTACCACCAAAGAATGCCCTCTCAGGGGGTTCATTCTAATCATATTTACTGCCAATGGTGCAGTTTTACCCCTTAGATAATCTCCATATTTTAACATTTCAACTTTATTTGGATTAATTTTTGGAGTGGATCTCAAGACTTCAACCAATCCGAGTCTAAAAAGACGAATGAACCGTTCATTTATCATCTCAACAGACCCAAGGTTTACCCCCAGCGTTGAGTCCTCGCTGGCTAAGTCGTGTTTTCGAACTTTTGTTCTTGTATTGAAACCGGTGTCCACAGGTATGCTACCGTCAGCAACACCCTCGTTAAGTGCTTTCAATTCATCTTCAGATAATAAATCAGACATTATTTAATCTCTAAGTTTATTGAACAACAAATTCTGTAAAGTAAACTTCGTCAATTCCACCAAAATCCTCATATCTTTCTAGTAAAGCATTCATAGTAATCCTAATTTTTTCTGCTAACTCTACTCTAAATTCAGGTTTTTTTAAGTCCTCTTCCGAATGTTGTCGCATGACATCCAACGATGCAGACCTGAGTGCAAATTCGTGTTTTTCAATGTTGATAATTACTTGCTCATCATATTGGGTCATAATAGCAACAGTTGCAGACATAACTTTTCTTGAACCAGCAACATTAGATACGAACGGTTTAGCCAACTCATAGTAACGATGCTCAAATCTTGTTTGTTGAGATGCATCTTTGACAACTTTTTCAGGGGGAGGAGGAGCCTTCTTTTCGTATTCACCTGTAGGCAAACCCTGTTCGTCTAAGATTTCAACCCCATCACCAATATCAGGCTCGTTGGCAGCCAATTCTTCTTCAGCTTCCTCGATAGATTTTTCAACAACCTCTTCTGGTTTTTCGTCAAAAAAACCTGTTGTGAGCAATGTAACCATTACCGTTGTAACTAGTAGTAGAAGAACACCAACTACTATTAGAATGATCATGAGAATAGGACTTTTTTTCTTGGGTTCCTGCTCTTCAGTAGTCTCTTCATCAGCCATTTTCATCAATCTCCAAAAAATTCAAACTATTATTAAACCAAAATATTTAAGCCACCAGAACGATCAATATTGATATTGTCTTGCGGCTTTTCTTCTGTAATATTTTCTTCTTTAGTTAATTCACTTATTTTAATTTTTTTATCCTTCTCATCCTCTTTAGTCGGATTATCGCCTCTTTTATTATCATTTTGTCCTGTAATGTGCATGTCAGCAACGTTCATGCCAGCTTTTTCCAAGCTATCTTTTAATTTTGGTAAGCTCTCTCCTAAAAGTTCCCTGGTAAAAGCTTGACTAGCATGAAAAGATGCTTCTATTTCTTTGCCTCTCAGATTAAGACTAACTTCAATACTTCCAAGCGAGGCTGGCTTTAGTGCAATCTGAACTCTCCAAGCGCCCTTAGAAATTTGCTCAGTTATTCTTTTGGCTAGAGTTTCACCAAGTCTCTGAGCCATTTGTTGAAATTGTTCTTGTCTTTTTAATTGAATTTGTTCGGATTGCTGTTCTCTACTAGGGTTTTGCCCATGATTTTGTCCACCACCAGTGCTTAAATTGTCTGATTTCGATGAAAACGCACTAGACAAGTGTTGTAAGGATCCATTTTCAACTTCAAAAGTTTTATTTGATTTAGAGATTTCAGAATTCCTCTGTAATAATAGTGAACTAATGAATTGAGAGGCTTTAGATCCAAGCTCTATGGCCTGTAAGCGTTCAATTCGTTTTGATATTGGGTTTTGTTCTTCCTCAACTTTTTTCACTAATAGCTTCTCAAGAAAATTCTCATCTTTAATTTTCATCAACATTTTAAAACTTTTTGAATTTTCAACTTCCACAGCCTCATCAATCTCAGTTTTTAATGAGAGTTTTTTCTCTAATTTTTGGAAACTTGTAGCTTTGGACAGAAGTTCAAAATTTCTGTTTAATTCGTTTGACTCAGACTTCTGATGTACTCTATTTTTTGAAAAATTAACTTTGAAAGAACGTTCATTAATTGTTTCGAAACTAAATTTTAAAGTTTCAGAATCAGTGTTGATATTTTGAATCTTTGTATTGTCAGAATGATTGTTATCATTATTTTTTCTGCTTTTTAATAAGATAGATATCGCACTTTCGTTCAATCCGACTCTACGGGCATAAATTATTAACTGTTCTAAATCCTGATTAGTATCTTTTGAAGTTATGATTTGAGTATTTGGACCAAGAAAAACAGACCTTAATTCTGGGTTAACAATGTTTTCTGCACCAAAATCAGTGTTCTCCACTTTTACCTTGTCTTCATTTTCTTCGCTTGAATAGTGTTGTTTTAATTTGCTAATTAAATTAAATATTTCTAACTCATCTTCTTTATTAGTATTCTGGTTTTTTTTATCAACTATCTCTTCGTTACCGAGATTGCCTTCAGTGGCAATATCTTTCCCTCGACGAAGTTCGCTGATTTTTCTTAAAATGTCCTCGAAGGAGTTTTTCTTTGTGGAATTTTTGTTTTCGTTAATTTTGTCTGATTCATTTACTGGCAAGGGTTCAATAGAATCTAATTTAATTCCAGATTTGATTTTAATTTCATTCATCTTCTAAGCTCTTTTGTTGGACATTAAGAATAAAGCAAGCATTAGGCCATACCTGCTTAATTTTAATTTTTTTTTTTTCGGTTATGGCATAACGATTGCTTTGATAAATCGTATGTGATCACAAGAAACAATCTTTAAATTTAAATGCATGATTTTATTGGAATTTTTAAATGGCAACAAATGTAGCGACTGATTTTTTTTCGACAGTTAAAGATAACTTAACTAAATTTGACAGCTCAACTTTAGGAATACCTGCTTTAGTTTTACTAATCATGGCAATGTTGGTTATACCTTTGCCACCATTACTATTGGACATATTGTTTACATTTAATATTTTAGTTGGACTTGTTGTGATTATGGTTGCTATAGCGACACAGAGACCCTTAGAGTTTTCTTCATTTCCAGGTGTACTTTTATTGGCCACAATGCTGCGATTAGCCTTAAATGTTGCTTCAACAAGAGTTGTTTTGGTTAATGGACACACTGGAGAGGGAGCAGCAGGACAAGTAATACAATCATTTGGAGAGTTTGTTGTTGGTGGTAACTATGTAGTTGGAGCAATTGTTTTTGGGATTTTGATTCTAATTAATTTCATGGTTATAACTAAAGGTGCTGGAAGAGTGTCGGAAGTTACAGCGAGATTCACTTTAGATGCAATGCCTGGCAAGCAAATGGCTATTGATGCCGATCTAAATGCTGGGGTAATTGACAGTGATATGGCAAAAAAAAGAAGAGAGGAGTTGTCACAAGAATCAGATTTCTTTGGGTCAATGGATGGTGCCTCTAAATTTGTCAGGGGAGATGCAATTGCAGGATTACTAATCTTACTAATTAATTTGATAGGAGGTTTAATTATTGGTGTTGCTCAGTATGATTTATCTTTTGCTGAAGCCGGAAGAGTTTACTCACTTCTAACTATAGGGGATGGATTAGTGGCTCAAATACCATCTTTATTTTTATCGCTAGCTACAGCAATTATTGTCACAAGAGTAACCACTTCCGAATCAATGACAGAGCAAGCGAAAGCTCAGATGTCCAACCCATCAGCTTTGTTCATCGCAGCAAGCATCCTGGTTATTCTGGGGGCAATCCCTGGCATGCCTACAAATGTATTTTTATCAATGGGAGTTATTGCAGCCGGAATTGGTTTTTTTGTACTCAAAAAAAATGTTGATGAAAAGAAAGAGGTCACCGAAAAAGAGGCTGCAGAGAATGATGAACCAAAGGAATTAGACTGGGATGATGTGGACCAAGTTGATTTAATTGGTCTAGAAATCGGATACGGATTGATACCATTAGTCAATACAGAAACTGGAGGTCAATTAATGTCCAGAGTCAAAGGGATCAGGAAGAAGCTTTCTGCCGAATTGGGTTTTTTAGTGCAGCCAGTAAGAATCAGAGATGCGCTCAACCTTGAACCAGATGCATACCATATAGTTCTTAACGGAGTAGTTCGCGCGAGAGGGGAAGTACATGTTGGTAAGGAGCTTGCAATTAGTCCGGGGCAAGTATACGGTGAATTGGAGGGGGAAAAGACAATTGACCCCGCATTTGGATTAGATGCTGTTTGGATTGACCCCTCCCAAAGAGATCATGCCAGAACCCTTGGATACACAGTTGTAGATCCAAGCACTACTATTGCAACGCATCTTAATAAAGTTCTAAGAGAGAGTGCGGCCGAACTTCTTGGAAGAGATGAGACACAACAACTTTTGGACAAATTAGCTAGCAAAGCTCCTAAATTAGTTGAGGATCTTGTTCCTGGAAAATTACCTCTTGGTACTGTTACAAAAGTTTTGCAAAATTTACTTGATGAGTCTGTTGTAATTAGAGACATGAGAACAATAGTTGAAACACTATCGGATGAATGTGCAAAAACACAAGACGCCGAACAGCTCACAAATTTAGTTCGCCCAAAACTAGGAAGAATGATCGTTCAAGATTTAGTTGATACAGAAGAAACTTTGGAAGTTATGACGTTGAATCCAGAATTAGAGCAACTTCTTCATAATGTTTTGCAACAAAATAAAGACAATCAAGAAGTAATTTTAGAACCAGGCTTAGCAGAGGGATTATTCAAGTCACTAAGGGAAAGCACACAGGAAGTTGAAGATCAAGGTAAACCTGCTGTTTTGGTAGTATCCCCAGCAATAAGATCTTGGTTATCAAGAGCATCTAGACACAGAATAACTGAATTAACTGTACTTTCATACAGTGAAATACCGGAGGATCAATCAGTAAAAGTAATTCACACCATTGAACTTAATGCAAAAAAATAGTTAGGGAGAGAAATTCATGGAATTGAAAAGAATAGTAGCGCAAGACTTAAGAGCAGCAACCCAAGAAGCTGTGAGACTTTATGGTCCAACCACACTGGTAGTTTCAAGTGAAAGAATAAATGGCAAAATGGAAATAATAGCGGCTGTTGATATTAAACCTGAGCCTGGAATAGATGGTTTAATGCCTGAAAAAAAAGACGAGAATTCATCAGAGAATAGACTACTTTCTGAAGAAATCGCCGGCGAAAGCTTCGAGAGCATACTCAGTGAATCATTGGAAAAGAAGAAAACAATTCATAAGCAGAGTGAGGATAAATCAATTGAAAAAAGAGATTTAATGAATAGTTTTGATAATAAAATAAAAAATACATCAGTTAGGTCTCATAATACTAACAAACAGATCGTAGGAGCAAAATCCAAGGAGCCAAAATTTAACATAGACAAATTTTCAACAAGTATTAAACCAATCAAAATTGATGAGTCAGATATTAAAGTGTCACATGTTAATAAGGCAAGAGGGTCTCAAAAAGATACTGAAATTGAAAACTTTATGATTGAAAAGGATAAGATCGATAATGAAACTTTAAGAGCGAGAGAAATAGTGGATCTTGTATTGAGAGAATTTTCTGATATGAAGAAGGAGTTTAAACTTGCTCAAAAGGTTGCTCTTTACAATACTGCCTCAAGATTGCCGATCGAAGTTAAAGGTGTGGTAGATTCCTTAAATTCAGCAAATATGCCAGCGGGACTAAAAACTTTGCTGATCGAGGGCATAGCAGATTGCAGTTCAGTAGAGGAGGCAAAAAAAGCTTTAAGTAATCAGCTCACTAATACTGTCAATTCTAAAATTAAGATTGCAGATGAACTGCCTGATAAAGGAATTCATGTTTTTTCAGGTCCAACTGGAGCAGGAAAAACTTCAATGCTGTTGAAAATAATTTCCTCAGCAACACAAAATGGTGTTTCAGAGGAAAACATTGCAGTTATTAGTTATAAAGACACCAGGCTTGGGGCTTGGAGTCAAACTCAGATCTCATGCGCACAAGTTGGAGTGGAGTCATTCAAGGTTAAAGATGAAGATTTTTTAAAAACTTTGTGTGAGGAACTTGGTGGAAAAACTTTAATTCTAATTGATACAGCTGGAGTTGGTTCTGAGAAAAATCTTGTAGAAATTAAATCTAGTTTACAGTCAGTCAAATTTCATTTGGTTTTACCATCTGACTCAACCTACACTTCATTTGAGAATGCAAGTCTTTTTGATGATTATGAATTTTCTTCGATATATATTTCAAAATTTGATGAATCTGTTGCTCCTTGGGGATTATTGCAATCTATAATAAATTCTAATTTGGTTTTTGGACGATTTTGGGGTACCGGTCCATCAAGTTTCGAATATGAACCATTTGACAAAGATCTATTAGTTGAAAATGCTCTCAAAACTCTTATCATTTCAGAGACACATCAAGTTTTAATCAATGAAGAAAGTAATAAAATGGTATTTGATTCTTTTAAAGGATTCACTTCGGAAGGAATGCAATGAATCAAAAACAACCTGAGGTCATCGGAATTGCAAGTGGTAAAGGTGGAGTAGGTAAGACTACGATATCTGTAAACTTGGCAATTGCACTGTCCAATGCAGGTAAAAAAGTATTTTTGTTTGATGCTGATTTGGGTCTAGCAAACGCCCAAATTGCTTTAGGTATGAGGACAGAATATAACTTTAGTCACGTAGTTGCAGGAGAAAAAAAGTTAAATGATATTCTTCTCAAACATCACAGTGGAGTTACTCTAATACCTGGAGCCTCAGGGGTTCAACAGATGGCTGCACTTGGTCAGTTGGAAACTGCAGCCGTAGTTCAAGCTTTTAGTGAATTGAAAGATGAAATTGATTATTTGATTATTGACATGGCTGCAGGAATTTCACCTTCTGTATTGACATTAATGCAAGCATGTCACAGAAAGTTTGTAGTAGTCATAGATGAACCTTCTTCTATTGCTGATGCTTATGGGGTTATTAAGGTAATGCTTCAGGCTGGTCAAAGTCAGGAAATTTATCTAATTGAGAATAGGGTTGAAAATCCTGCTTCTGGATTACAACTTTTTAATCGTATAAATGACGTTTGCATTAAATTTTTAGACCACTCTATTTTTGATTTGGGGTCAATTAATAAAGATGAATCAATTGTTGAGTCCTTGCGGAGTAGAAAGTCTATTTTTGAGCACGCAATGGGAAGTAGTGCCGCTATGGGCTTTAAAAGCTTAGCAGAGAATATTACTGAACTTAAACCAGTAGAAAAATCCGATGGCGGGCTAGAGTTTTTTGTTGAACGTCGAGCATAATAAAACGAGGATAAATCGATGAACACCCATACAACCAACCCCTACGCACCTAAGAAAGATGAAAGAGAGGTTTTAATAATTGAGCATATGGGATTAGTCAAAAGAGTTGCTTTGCATTTAAAAGCTAGACTTAGCCCATTTATGGACTTGGATGAATTGATTCAAGTTGGAATGATTGGCTTAATTGAAGCTGCAAAGTCTTTTGATTCATCTAAGGGAATAGCATTTGAGAATTTTGCTCATAGAAGAGTAAAAGGTTCAATAATTGACGAGGTAAGAAAGCTTTCCTACCTGCCAAGATCAGCAGTCGCAATTAACAAACAACATAATGAAAGTGCCAGAGCTTTATCTGCATCTCTTGGAAGAGCACCTTCCCAGGCTGAGTTGGCTGATTCAATGGGAAAAGAGATTGATGACTTTCAAAAAGAGCGTGGTCAAGCTGCAAGATTTGAAACAGTTCATTTAGAAGACTTGTCAGAACATATTTTGAATATTCCTGATGAACAGGCTAAACAACCAGACACTGTTGTTGAAGAGAATGAATTTATCAATTCGGTTGTTGAAGCCATTGACGAGCTTCCAGATCGTGACAAATTAGTAATGTCCTTATATTATCAAGACGAATTAAACTTGAAGGAAATAGGAGAAGTTCTTGGTGTAAGCGAGTCAAGGGTTAGTCAAATTTTAAGTTCGAATGTAAAGAAATTAAGAGGTATTTTGTTTGAAGAGACAGTTACATAATCACCACAAAATAGCCTTTAATTTTTTAAATTTTCCCACTAAAAAAAAATGAAACAGTTAATTTGAGATCATAAAATAGGCATAATTGTTCTCAAAGCGATATAATATATAACTCATGTTTTGGAGAGCAGCTTAATGCTATTTGGTGGCACTAGCAAAAAAATTTTAAAAGAGCAAAGTTCGGCTAAAGCAGATTATGAAAAAGCCTTGACTTTAAAAGGAGATTCAAAGCAGGAAATTGCCTTTCGCTTAAAAGTGGGTTTACGAGCAAGATCTTGCGTCGACAAACTTTTTGTCGATGGGGCGGAGAAACTTGCTGCATACTCAGAGGCTTGCTTGGTAGCCATTGCAAGAGAAAAAGAAAAGCCAAGTTCCCCCAAATCAACCTGTTACCCTAGAATTAAAACTGTCAATGGAGAAATCTCTGGTTATTTGCCTGATGATTATGCCAAGGAAATATTTTCTCTTGGAGGTAAATATCAAAATGTTGAAATTGATGCGAAAACAGCAATTCGAAGAGCTCAAATAATTTGCAATCAAGTTTCCTTCGATTTAGATCTTGCTCAGAAAATAATTGCACTTCAGTTTTTAAGAGACGAATTAGAGGAAGAGGGAGATCCATTTACAGAAGAGGATGAAGTGGAGGATGAAGAAGAATAAAAGCTCATAAAATCTCATTCTCATTCAAAAATCAAAAATAATTAAAGAACTATTAAGGTTTGACGATTGACCTATTATCTTTTAAAGGGAATTTAGAATGGCAACTCTTTTACTATTTGTCCTACTTTTTTTTAGTGCTGCACTCTTAGTTATGGTCATTTATACCATTGACAGATTGAATTCTGTTGAAAAAATAACTTCACTTTTAAATACAGTTGTTGCCCCTTCTCCATCTGTGAGTGGTGTAGAAGCTCCTTCAATGTTTGAAGGTTTGACGGGCATGGTCCTTTGGGAAGCAATGAGTGGAAAACCAGTCGAAGGTTGGGATAAGGAGTCATTGGATGAAATGAGGCCTAGATATCAAATTGTTTTACAAAAACACATTGAAGCTATTTTCGATGAGGGCCTTTTAGATGGTCACCAAGAAAGTTTCAAACACTTGCCTGCGAATGGAATGGTAGTTTCAATGCTGCGTGGAACGGTTGAGTCATGGATGCCCCAAAATTATGCAAGTTCAATATATCAACTTGGCATTGAATGGTCGAGGAATGAAATTGAAGAGGCTGAAAGGCTTCGTGAAAGGCTAGACCTTATCGTTGACGAATTATTTTCAGATTGTGAAATTGAGCTCAAAAATCCTATTTCAAACTCTCTTATGCCAGTTAGTGAGGAAGAATTATTAAGAAAATCTAATGATTCGGAAATGTCGGATAGCGATGAAGAATTGGGAGAGACAATGACCCCTGCTCTGTCAAATGAGTCAGAGGGATCTACTTCACAAATTAATGATGTTCAAGAGGCTGTAGCAAACAAAAATGTCGAAGATGTTTCGAAGCCCGAAAACCAAACTGATGATAAGTCCAAGGGTGAGGTTTCATCTGGTGTTAGAGTTCCTGAGCCTGTAGCTTAAAAATTTTTTTTTTTTTCTAAAGTATTTTTTTCTTTTTCCGATATATGAATTGTAAGCATTCTTTTCTAAATTTTTTTCAAGGAGCATAGGGCAATGAGGGCACGTCAAAAAGCCATAGAGAGCTACGGAGAGGTTAAAGTTGTTTCCGGTGTCAATTCAGCTGACAACGTACAGTTAATACAAATGCTCTTTGATGGGCTAGTTGAAAGTCTCAAATCAGCTGAAGGTCAAATTAAGAGAAATGAGATTGCTGCTAAATCCAAAAGCTTAGCTCGAGCAAGTAAAATTGTTTTGGGCCTTCAAAATGCTCTTGATTTTGATGAGGGTGGGGATATAGCAACAAATTTAAATGAACTATATAGTTATGTGGTTAGACGTTTGTTTCATGTTAATGCTCATAATGATTTAGCCGCTTTAAAAGAAATTCACGGCCTTATGGAGGAAATTAGAAGTGCTTGGAAAGCGGTTCCTGGCTTAATGTCCTCAGATAAGGCTCCTGGCAGCATAAAATCAGAGGCTTTAACAAACTAGTTGCAATTTTTGCAGTAGCACCTAATAGGGAGGGAGCAACCCTCCTTTTTTAGTATTTTTTCAAGCAAAATACCCCTTTCTCAAATTTCAACTAAGTAATATAAAAAAATTTAAATATGATATGTGTTTAAATTAAGATTTAAATATATATATGAATATAAAGTAACTTTTTTAGTTCATAATCTACTTTGTACAAATTTGAATTAAACATTGGAAATGTCAATAAAAGTTTCATAAGAATATTCTAATTATGCTAAGTAGAAAGGCCAACAATGGACTTGAAGAACAAAACAATTGTATCTACTGATAATGCACCAGCAGCTATAGGTACTTATTCTCAAGGAGTGAAGGTGGGAGATATTGTTTTTTTATCAGGACAAATACCCCTGAATCCAACCACAATGCAATTGGTTGGTGATGATTCTTCTAGAGGAATTGATAACCAGATTCATCAAGTTTTTAAGAATTTATCATCTGTGGCAGTTGCCGCTGGTGGGACTATTAATGATGTCGTCAAATTAAATTTGTATCTTACCGATTTGACTGCATTTGCTCGTGTTAATGAAATCATGAAAGAGTACTTTTCTGAGCCTTATCCAGCTAGAGCTGCTGTAGGAGTTAATAGTTTACCCAAAGGGTGCATGTTTGAGGCTGAGGGAACGATGGTTTTAAAACATACCTAGCAAGAACAAATTTGCAATTATTTCCCAAAGGGATACAAAAATTAGGGATTAAAAGCTGGGCTGATCTTGCCTTTTATTTCCCCATAAGGTACGTTGACGAGTCCAATATTACTGCATTAGACAATTTAGATACGATAAACTCGAGACATTGCCAAGTAGAGATAATGTCTAAAAAAATTATATTTAGACCAAGAAGAATGCTAATAGTAAATGTATGCGACAGTTCTGGTTTTGCAACTCTGAGATTCATCTATTTTCGTCAAAGTTTTGTTAATGCAATGAAAGTTGGAAAAAAGATCAGGATTATTGGTCAACCAAGAGACACTAACAACGGATTTGAATTTATTCACCCCAAAATTAAAGAGAATTGGCTCAACAAAAATGAATTATCAAATCAACCACTGCTGCCTGTTTATCCTACATTGAAAGGTGTCAGCCAGCTTTTAATCAGAAGATGGGTTCTTAAGTCCATTTCCCAATTCCCTCCCCAAGAGTGGCTGCATGATTCAATACTTAAGAAGTTGGATTTGCCAAATCTCAAACATGCAGTTTCCATTATTCATCAACCTCCAAGTGATGCTGCTAAATCGGGTTTGTTATCTGAATTAACTTCTCGCACGGGTCCTTGTTGGAAAAGAATTAAATTCGATGAACTTTTAGCTCAACAAGTAGCTTTGAATTACTCACGAGAAGTAAGTTTAAGAAAGCTGGCCCCCAAACTCTTGGATCAAAAGAAGTTGGCTAAAAAGGTGATCAAAAACCTACCTTTTGAATTGACTGATTCTCAAAAAAAAGTATGTAATCAGGTATTTGAAGATTTAAAAAGATCTATTCCATGTAATAGATTGATTCAAGGTGATGTTGGTTGCGGAAAGACTGTAATAGCTGGTTTAGCAGTTGCTTGCACTGTAGGATCAAATAAACAAGCCGCGATAATGGCTCCTACTGAATTATTAGCAAAACAACTATACATTCAATTAAAAAACTGGTTAGAGCCATATGGTGTGAGAACTATTTTTTTTACTGGAAACTTATCAATAAAAGATAAAAAAAATATCATTCTAAACCTTCAAGATGGTGAGATTGATGTAGTTGTCGGAACACAAGCACTTATTCAAGATGGAATAGTGTTTAAAAATTTAGGATTGTCTGTAATTGACGAACAACATAGGTTTGGAGTTTCTCAAAGAATTGCACTTCGCAAGGAGGGAGTTCACTTATTAGGAATGTCTGCAACTCCGATTCCAAGAAGTTTGGCAATGACTTTTTTAGCAGATTTAGATTTTTCTACCATAGATGAATTACCAAAAAATAGAAAAGAAGTTGAGACCAGATTAGTTTCTTCAAGTAGAAGAAATGAAATTTGTGAAAGAATTAAAATTTTTATTAAGGAAGGGGGGCAAGTATTTTGGGTATGTCCAATGATTGATGAACCAAAAGACGCGCATAGAGCCTTATCTGCCTTAAAGGCTACTGAGGAATGGTTGAGACCAATTTTTAACTCAGATTTGGTAGTGGTTCATGGAAAACAATCCAAAATAGAAAAAAACAATTCAATGGAGAGTTTCACCAATGGAACTTCAAAAATTTTGCTTGCTACTACTGTAATTGAAGTTGGGATTGATGTACCAAACGCAGGCCTTATTGTGATAGAAAATGCAGAACGTTTTGGGTTAGCTCAATTACATCAGTTAAGAGGCAGGGTGGGAAGAGGAAATAACTCTGCAATGTGTGTGTTAATGTTTAACAATCAATTGACGGAAATTGCTAAAGAGAGAATGAAAATACTATATTCAACTAGTAATGGATTTGAAGTTGCAAAAAAAGATCTTGAATTACGAGGACCTGGGGAAATTCTTGGAATTAAACAATCTGGAGAACCAGGATTGAAATATAGCAATTTGATTGAAGATTCTGAATTAGTTGACAATGCAATTAAATATGGAACTGAGTTTGGGCATATATTGTCGACCTCAACTGAATCTTTGGAAACAAATATTTTTAAAAAGAGTTTACGTTCCCTTCTGATCAGGTGGTCTCATGATTCCTCGATTTATTTTTTAGGAAGTTGAATGACACTTACCGAATTAAGATACATTGTTGCAGTTGCAAGAGAGCGGCACTTTGGAAAAGCAGCTGATTCTTGTTTTGTTAGTCAACCAACATTATCTGTCAGCATAAAGAAGTTAGAGTCAGAATTAAAAACAAAAATATTTGAGAGGGGTTCTGTAGAAATTACTTTAACTGACGTTGGAAAAAAAATCATTGACCAAGCTCAATTAGTGTTGGATGAGGCGTCAAGAATTAGATTAATTGCTGATCAGGGTAAAGACCCATTATTGGGTCCGATTAAGTTAGGTGTAATTTTTACTATAGGACCTTATTTGTTACCAAAAATCGTTAAAACAATTATCAATGCGACTCCAGAAATGCCTCTTGTTTTATTTGAAAACTATACGGCTATTTTACTGGAAAAACTTAGAAAGGGAAGTTTAGATATTGCAATCCTAGCAGAACCTTTTGATCAAAGCGGTCTTGAAGTTACCCCATTATATGACGAGTCATTTATTGTTGCTGTGCCTGAAAATCATAGTTTAAGCAAATTGGAAAGAGTGGCGACTGAAGACCTGAAAAGTGAAACCATGCTACTACTCGGGGTTGGACATTGTTTCAGAGACCAAGTTTTGGATGTTTGTCCTGAGTCGGCAAGATTTTCTTCAAATTCTGTTGGAATTCAGAAAACTTTTGAAGGAAGCTCATTGGAAACAATAAGACATATGGTGGCCTCTGGTTTAGGAATAACAGTTCTACCTAAAATGGCAGTAAGCTCCCAGCCAAATAGTTCAATTGTTAAGTTTGTAGAATTCAATGAACCAATTCCTTCCAGAAAAGTTTTATTAGCATGGAGAAAAAGTTTTTCAAGAATCCAAGCTGTAAAAAAAATTTATGAATTAATCTTGTCAGTATCTTTACCTGGTTGTAAAAAAATAACAAAAAATTTCAGAAGTTGAGGTACAAAATTGTCAAATGAACTAGTAAAAACTATTGGAAATACTCCACTTATTAGGATAAAAAAAATTATTGGGGAAGATGATCAGTCAAATAGTAATTATATATTTGCAAAGCTTGAAGGTAATAATCCAGCGGGTTCTGTAAAAGATAGAGCCGCTATACAAATGATTCAAGGTGCAGAGGATAGAGGTGAAATTAATAGAGGAGATACTCTAGTTGAAGCAACTAGTGGCAATACTGGAATTGCTTTGGCCATGGCGGCGAGCCTAAAAGGGTACCGTATGATTCTCATAATGCCAGAGAATTTATCACTAGAACGAAGACAAGTAATGAAAGCTTTCGGTGCTGATTTAATATTGGTCAGTCAGTCGGAGGGTATGGAGGGGGCAAGAGATTTAGCTAAGGATCTACAGAGCCAAGGCAAGGGAGTTGTGCTCGATCAATTTTCAAATGATGATAATTGGATCGCTCACTATAGGGGGACAGGCCCAGAAATCTGGAGAGACACCATGCAAACTGTTACGCATTTTATCTCTGCAATGGGGACAACTGGGACGATAACTGGCGTGTCGCAATTTTTAAAAAAACAAGATCCTTCGATCCAAATTATAGGAGTTCAACCTACTGACGGTTCTCAAATTCCAGGTATTAGGAAGTGGGAAGAAGGTTATGTGCCTGCAATTAGAGAAAAAGCCTTGATAGACCAAATAGAAGAAGTAGAGCAAATAGAGGCTGAGAACATGGCTAGAAAGCTAGCTAAAACAGAGGGTGTATTTTGTGGACCATCGGGTGCTGGCGCTCTTGTGGTGGCCTTGAGGATCTCAAAAATTGTAACAAATGCAAAAATAGTTTTTATTGTTTGTGATAGAGGTGATAGATACTTATCAACTGGACTATTTCCTGATTAGTTTTCAAAATTAGGCATAAAGTCATTATCTAAAAATTTAGTATTTTCAAAAACAAAGCACTCCCCGTTCCAATGATTCGCCTCGGTTTTGTTAAGATAGTCTAAAATTCCGCCATCCAATTGCACAGCACTGGGAAGCCCATTTTCATTCATATATAAAGTTGCTTTTTCACAGCGAATTCCACCAGTGCAAACAGTAATAACTCTAAAGTCTTTTATTTCAGACTTATAAATTTCAAACATTTTTGGAAAGTCGCTAAACTTATCTAAGTTGAAATGAAATGAGGAATTAAATGATCCCAGTTTTACTTCAAACTTGTTCCTGGTATCAACTACTTTTATTGGCATACCATTTTCGTCATATCCATCATCTAACCATGCTGAAAGAGTTTGGCAGTCTATCGACTTAGCGCGCTCTTTTTCAGGATGAATTTCAGGAGTATTCATACGTATTATTTCGTCCTTTATTTTTATTTTTAATTTTGAAAAATTATTTGTTTCCGCCCATATTTTTTGAGATTTAAGTTTTTCAAGTCCTGGAATTGCTTTACAAGCCTCGAACAATTGCTCGCTATTTGTCCTAGTTCCTGCAATAGATAAATTTACACCTTCGGGAGACAAAATAACAGTACCTTTAACGGCAAGTAATTCACCAATGTCGGCAAGTAATTGCCGGTGTTCTTCAAGGTGTTTGAGACTAGAAAAAAGATAACCTCTAATTTTAAGTATTTCAGACTCCATTTTTATACCCTTATTTAATTAGTTCTTCCAAACCAACCAGTACCAAGACTAACAATTCTATCAAAACCAAATTTTTTTATAATCTCTTCATCTGTATAGTCTGGGTTTACTGTCTTTGCGTTAGATACAACTGCTGATTTCCATTGGGAATAATTTATTTTAGCCAAATCAATTTTAAGTTGAGGTGGGTTTACCCAAATAGGTTTGAACTTTGGCTCAATTGGAGTAGGTCTGAATTTTTCAGGTTGAGATTCAAGTAATTTAACAGCAGTGCTTGGAGTATTTCCGCCGAAAGGTTTAAATCTTTTAATTGAGAAGAGTTCCTCAGCGCGTAAAACTGCCATGTCTTTTTTTAGTTTTTCTACTTTGATGGGATCAATTTTTCCTTGAACACTTACATCTTCAACCATTTTTAAAGCTTCATATGAGCTAGTACCACTTGGAAAATTTGATAAAGTCATATCAAAATCTTTCAATGCTTTTGTAATTACACCATTAGTATTTTTCATTAATTCTTCTTCATATGCTTCTACAGCAGTTGTGCCAGGTCTATATTTAGGTGCTGCTATTGAATTAATACCAAGATTTTTTAAATTTTCAGTTGCTTCAATAGTTTTTTTAAGTAAGTCTTGGTCTATCTTTACTTTTCTGAGCATTACAGGGTTACCATTCTCATCAAGAATCTGACTAGTTTTAGGTTTGCCGGTAGCAGGATCAATTATTGGAATACCTGAGTCATTTGTAATTTGTTGCTCTGCAGGAGCAAAGGTATTTCTGGCAATCATGTGTCTAATGTCATACCAACTTGTTATAGCTTTTTTGATTGGAAGACCATTTCTTAAGAGAAGGTTACCTTCTTTATCACGTTCGAAGTCAATTTTTGTTTTTGGAAATCCAGCTGGTTCGCCAACAGTGTTAGCTTTTATTCCAGCTTGCATAAGAACATTTTTGGCCTCATTCTCTCTTTTATCAATTCCAACACGCTCTTTAGCAGAAATTTGAATTAACTGACCCTGGAATCCTGTTGAAAAGCTTTTATTCCTTCTAGAACCAAGTCCTGTATTAGAAATAAGTCCTGTAGCAAAAGAATCTGCACTGTTTACTGCCAATGTCATTGAGGTTCTCCAAAATAATTAGTAATAGAATAAAGCAATTAAAGTGCCAATAATTTTTTGATTTTTTTCTGTTTTAAGCATTTAATCTAGAAAGTGGAGGGTTTTTTATGAAATTGATAGTTTTTGATGTTTATGGAACTCTGTTAGATGTTTTTTCTGTGCAGTCTAAATGCGAGCTCTTCGCTCCAGGTAAGGGGGAAAAAATTTCCCAGACCTGGAGAGTCAAGCAAATTGATTACACTCGCCTTCGTTCAATGCATGGCAAAACTAAATATAAATCCTTTTGGGAAATCACTAAAGATTCTCTAAATTATGCCCTTCTAGAATCAGATGTCTCTTTATCAGCGGAAAAGTTCGACAGTCTTTTGTCGGAATATTTAAGATTAAAAGCATTTTCCGAAAATATTGAGGTATTAAAACATTTGAAATTTATAGGTTTTAAACTTGCTGTTTTGTCGAACGGAAATATTAATATGGTGGAGGATGCTTTAAAAAATTCAAAAATTTATGATGAAATAGATTGTATTATGTCTGCTGATGAACTAATGGTTTACAAAGTTAATCCAGATGTATACGGTCTGATACAAAAATATTACAACATTAAACTAAATGATATTTTATTTGTTTCTTCTAATCATTGGGATATTGTAGGAGCTGGATGGAGTGGTCTGAAAACATTTTGGGTAAATAGGGCAAATCAAAAAGAAGAAATTTTGGATTACTCAGCAGACGCAAAAGGTAAAAACCTATCTGACTTGCAAAAGTTTTTGTGCGACTAACTTTATTAATATGTGGAAAGGATCATCGTGTTTGGTCACAAAAAAAAACCCCTAGATAAAATCTTAGGGGGTTGTAAGTTGGGTGTAAGATCACGCCCGTCTTGGAGATATCTTTAAATCAAAGAATATTTAATTATACGACTGTAACTGTTCAATCTATTTCGGGATGGCAAGAGCAATCAATGCTCCGACATATTGAGAAATTTCGAAAGTGTGCAAACCCAACAATTATTGACCCAATTAGCGTAATAATTTTTTCTCCAAATTCGCCCAGCATATTATGTCCCAATATAAGTGCTAAAACTAATGTTAATATTCCTAATAAGCCGATAACAAAAATAGTACTGTTTTTGTGTATTTGAGATCCTCTTAAAAGAGCAAAAATACTTACAGGAATAATAATAAATAAAATTGAAAAATGTACAACTTCGTCATTTGGCAAGATTGAAGAGTAATTTGGATAAAAAATTATTGCCACCGGAAAAAGCAAGCAGTGCAGGGCACATAGAATTGAGAGCCCAATTGCTGATTTGTCGGCGACATCTTGCATATTCTCCATTTGTTTTAGAAAAATTTCTTCACACCAATTGTGATCGATCTACCCGGAAGTGGGGCAAAGTAGCGAACTGCTTCAACAGTGGTAGCCGAAAAAGCCAATTCGTTAGTTAGATTGTATCCCCTAAGGAACACAATCCATTCATTCTGTAATTCATATTGCGAATATAGATTAAATAATTTGTAGCTCGATGTTTTAGTTGATTCACCAATACCTTTATTGCCTGGGTAAATATAGCGCAACTCTGGTCTGATTATCCAATTCTTGCCAGTGATTTGAGCAAGAAGACTAATTCTTTTGGGCGTTAAACGAGGTAAGTAATCTGATGAGCCTTTTCTTTTGCCAACAACTTGATCGTAAGATAATGAGGGAGTCATTGTAAAATTATTAAATAAGATTTTTTTAGACAACGAAAACTCAAAGCCCTTAAAATCTGAGTCTACACCAGTAAAGTCATAAACTTCGAGTGCCTCTATTTCTGACTCTTCTTCCTCTTCCTCATGCTCGTCTTCATCGTGATGGTGTTCTTCAGCATAATAAATACTATTACTCTTAATTAAGGTGATGTAATTTTTGTAATCACTATAAAAGATATTTGCACGAATTTTTAAATCATTGTCTTCAAAAGATAATCCAATATCAAAATGTTTTCCTGTCTCTTTTTTTAAGTTTGGATTACCTCTTTCATAAAGACCGGTGGTGTGATGTACCCCCCCCGTGAAAAGTTCGAAATATGATGGTGCTCTCTCAACATAGCTCCCAGAGCCATGAATTTTGAATTGCTGACCAATATTTTGAGTAATACCAAAAGAAGCTGATTTTGGTGTAAAGCTGAGATCACGACCATCTTCTTCATGAACTTCACCCGCAGTAGTTGAGTTTCCAAAATCTTCAATCTCATGAATATGATCTGCCTGTAAATCTATATTATCAACTCGTGCTCCGAACTCAAACAAACGACTCCCTATTTTTTTGTATTGATATGCAAACAAACCATAGGACTTGTTCTCAGTTGTTGGAAGAGGACCTAAACTAGAGTGTTCTTCGTGTTCCTCTTCCTCTTCCTCATGTTCTTCCTCTTCACTGTAAGCAATGACTGGGTTTTTAGAACTTATAAGTTCAAAGCCTAGTACTCCTTTAAAACCACTTTTAGATGACGTAAAAAACTCAACCCTCGCATTCGTACTATCTCGCTTGTAAGTAGTTTCTAATACATTGGCATCAAGTTCATCATGTTTATAATCTGTGTACTTAGCATTGACCCTTAAACGATTAACTAATCCCATGTCTAAAGATTCGTCAAACAAAAAGGAAACAGAAGTTTTATCCATATCCAACATGTGATTTACTTCTTTGGGAACACCATATTCAGATTGATAATTATCGATAGATAAACCAATCAGTCTATTACCACTACGGATAGAAAATCCTGCCCCAATAGAATGATTTTCTGCTTTGGTGTTTCTTACTCTGCCTCCTGTAACAGGCTCCTCACCATTGTCAGTGAATGTTGGTGTTTTAGTTAATCCTTTGTCTAATAAAGATCCGGAAATATCCCAAGAAAATCCCTGTCCGTCTCCATTTTGCAGATCAAAAAAACCCGAGTTTGTATTTTGTTCAGTATCAAAGCCAAATCCAGCCGTTCCCCCCAGAGTATCAAAATTGTCTTTGGGAATACGATTGTTGACGAAGTTAATTAGTCCCCCAACAGCATTTCCACCATACATGATTGAAGCTGGGCCACGAATTATTTCTATCTTTTTGATGCTATTTGGATCAATGGGAACAGCGTGATCAAAACTACTTACAGACCAGTCTTGCACCAAGGTGCCATTTTCGTTAAACCGAATACGGTCCCCATCCTGTGCTCTGATGATAGGTCGACTGGCGTTCGGTCCAAATTTTGTAGATGATATCCCAAGAACACTATCTAAACTGTCACTGATATTGTTTTTTTTTATGAGATCAAAATCGAATTCTTCAAGAACGTCAAATGGTTTTACACCCGAATCAAGAATCGTATCGTCATCCACTAGAATGGATTCTAGTTCAATGTCTTGTGAGTGGGCATTTTGAATAAAGAATATAGTAAATATTATTGAAAAAATATTAAGTAAGAATTTATTTGCCATTTATGATTCCAGTCATATTGATATGTTGTATCATAACATTTAAGATTAAAAGATCAATACATTTTGATGACATAACTTATATAATTTGTTTTCATACATAACAAAATTTCAACTTTTCAATGATCAAAAAATTAAAAAAAATATTACATTTTGGACTACTAATTACTATTATTTTTTACTCAAATACTCATGCTCAAAACAATCAAAAATCACACATACACGGCATTTCCCAACTCACAATTGCTCTAGAAAATAACATTTTGCAGATCCAACTAATTTCTCCACTTATGGATATTGTTGGGTTCGAAAGTAGACCAAAAACAAATAAACAAAAAGAGTCTCTAGAGCTTGCAGCTGCAACTTTTAAAAACTGGAAAAATATTTTTACTTTTAATGGTGGTCTATGTAAGGAAAAAAAAATTCTTTTATCTACGGATGCAACTATGGACCTTGACAAGTCGAACTTAAACCCGATCAAAAAAAATCACAAACATTCTCATAATCATATAAAAGAGAAACATTCTAATGCGACGGGGAAGAGTCATAGTGAAATAAATGTTTTATATAAATTTAGTTGTTTAAAAATTGATGAACTGTCGTCTATAGAAGTCCAACTCTTCAAGAGGTTTTCTGGAATAAAAAAAATAAATGCTCAATGGGTGAACCCTAATGGGCAGGGCCAAGTTCTTTTGGATAAAAATAGAAAAAGTATAAATTTTAACTAAATTCTTAATGTGCTAATTTAACAGTGTTTTGGGTCATACATAGAGATAATGTATGTTGAAATATTTTCGAATAATACAGCACTGCAGAGAATCTTAAGAGGATTTATAATAAAATAATAATGTACTACCTACATAAAAGATGGTAGTTACGCAAACAAATAAAGTTAATAAATCAGTTCCAAAAATTTAATTTCTTTAAAATCTTACATATTTTTGAGAAAGAAAATCTGTCATATAAGTTAAACCTTGCAAATAATTTCTTAGCATATTTTATTATTAGGTATCTTTAGTTCTCCAATAGCTTAAAGTTTATTACTTATAGGATGCAAAAGAGGTAGAAAAAAATACTGATTTTTGAACAGTAAAAACATATTAGAAAAATTCAAAGGTGGAAATTTTCAATAAATTAATCCTCCATCATGAATGTATTACAGCTGCCGAGGACTTAACTACTGATCAATCTCCCTTTTGGAGCAACATAACATTGAGGAATCCGACTTTTTAGGAATGGCGCCTCCGGTAGGAATCGAACCTACGACCCTCCCCTTAGGAGGGGGATGCTCTATCCACTGAGCTACAGAGGCATTCACTTTATTTTTGTGGGCCTGCACATTGTTAGTTTTCCACCATTTGTTTCCCTTCTTTTTAAAGAAAAATTTTTACACTCCTTTTCTGATGGAAAACAAAAATCTAAATAAGTATTATTATCTGAAGTTCCACACCATAAATAGTTTGCAGGCAATTTTGGAACAGCCTTTTGGGATTTTTTTTCTTCTTTTGCAATCGACTGTTTGGTAAAAATTAAAACAATAAATAAAAGTGCTGAAAGTTGAAAAAAACATATAATTTTTGAATGCGAATTTATATTCATTATTTAACTTTAACATTAGATAACTAACATGAGCCATCTACTTTGTGTTGCCCCAATGATGGATGTAACAGATCGTCATTGTAGGTATTTGTATAGATTATTAGCACCAAAATCACGTTTATACTCTGAAATGATCTCTGAGAATGCGATTTTAAATGGAGATAGAAAAAGATTATTAGAGTTTGATGAGAAAGAAAATCCTTTAGCTTTACAGCTTGGTGGCAGTAACCCAAAAAAATTAGCATTTGCTAGTAAGATTGCTGTTGAAATGGGATACAGAGAGATTAATTTAAATTGTGGTTGTCCTAGCAAAAGAGTAATTGATGGCAGCTTTGGAGTATCTTTAATGGAATTTCCAGATTTGGTTGGTGAATGTTTTAATGCAATAGAAAATGCTTCAAATACAACGGTAACTGTAAAGCATCGTTTAGCGATCAATAATAATAACAATTATGAATTTACTCATAAATTTGTTGAGACACTTGAAAAAGCAGGATGTAAAATTTTTATTGTGCATGCTAGAAATGCATTCATAGATGGTTTATCACCAAAAAAAAATAGAAGTATTCCTCCAATAAAAATGCATTTTGTTACGCAACTAAAAAAAGACTTTCCTAAATGTCAATTTATAGCAAATGGCGACCTTAAGTCTGTTGAAGATTGTTTAAGTTTACTTAATTCAAATAAAAAAAATTCTAATAATATTCCATTAGATGGAGTTATGTTAGGAAGGGAGGTAATATTGAATCCTTGGATTTTAGTAGAATTAAGTAATGCCTTATTCTCTGACAACCTTCATTTGCCCAAAAAACCAAATGAAATCCTAGAAGAATTACAAAGTTATTTTTTATATCAAATCAATAGAGGCACGAGTCCATGCAGAATAACCAGACAATGGCTAAATTTGTTTAAAAACTATCAAGGATCTAAAATCTGGAAACTATCTCTTGTACAGGGTCTTAGCCCCCTTGAGGCTTACAATAGAGCATGCATTCAAAAATCAACCAGAATTTGAAGAGGACTTTAATTTCTTGAATGACTTGATTGCCATCCAAACTATTACAAAAAGTATTATAGACATTATAAGCCAGATGATAGATAAAATAATTTCTATCATCTGAACAGTATAAACCCTAACTAAGGCTTCACAGATATAAAACCAAACTAATAAAGAAATCCATTGAAAAGTATAAACATTACCTTTCACAAGACCAGGTAATGTCACAATCAAAGGAGTTACTTTTAACCAAAGTAATGAACCTTCTTCTTTGATCGGGTTTAACCATATTTCCCAAGCTATTCCCAGAATAATCATACAAATTACAATCATTAGGGCTGCAATATTGTATTTTTTATCAATATGGATTTTATGCAAGTTTTATTGCCATTTTTGAAATTCTCCTACCTAGGGCTTTGGCCAGTTGATCTTCCTCTCTAGTTAATGATGCCTTTTTATTATTAAAAGAAACATGAGAAGCACCGTAGGGAGTGCCTCCAGATTTAGTTGATGATAATTCTTTTTCACAGTATGGAATGCCAACAATCACCATGCCGTGATGAAGAAAGGGTAACATCATGCTTGTAAGAGTGCTCTCTTGCCCTCCGTGCATGCTACTGGTGCTAGTGAAAAAACCAGCTGGTTTGCCAATAAGATCACCGGAAATCCAATTATCTAAACTTTGATCAATAAAATATTTCATTTCTGCACACATATTACCAAAACGAGTCGGAGAACCAACAATGACACCAGAACATTCTCTAAAATCATTTGTATCAGCAAAGGGTGGACCGTCTTGAAGCATCTGAATAGACTGATTTCCATTTTCATTTATCGGCATAACTGTCCTCAGTCTTGCATTGCATCCAGATACATCCTCAACACCTTCACAAATAGACTCTGCAAGCACTTTTGTTGAACCATGTTTTGTTGCATAAACAACCAAGATTTCAAAATCGCTCAATATAGCTCCGTAAGAAAAATTTCAAGATTTACCCAGCAAATGCTAGGATAAATGATTTAGAAGATTGTTGCCTCAAAAAAGGGGGATGAACACCATGAAAGTTGAGGACATTTTAGGATTTCAGGAATTTGGCCTTGTTACGGTTAGAGTAAATAATTTGTTGTCTGACGCAGTAATCTTAATGGCTGATAAAGATATAGGATCAGTTGTAGTTGTTGACGATCACGGTAAGTTAACTGGGATGCTGACATTCAGGGAGGTGATTAAAATTTTGGCTAAACGTCAGCTTGAAAACCGAACAGGTGAAACTCCAACAATGTCTAAAATATCTGTTGCAGAGGTAATGAACCCTAACCCGACAAGAACAAATTCTGAGATGGATATTGATGAACTAAGAAGAACCATGAATGAATGCGGTGAAAGATATTTGCCATGTGTTGATGATGGTAATGTAAAAGGGGTTGTATCTTTTCACGATGTAGCAAGAGCAATGCTTAAGGCTCAGGATTTTGAAAATAAATTGCTAAAAGCCTACATACAAGACTGGCCAGGTGGGGAAAATAATGAAGAGAAATGAAAATAAGTGCATATTCTAGTAACAAATGACGATGGGTATTTGTCCAAAGGAATTGCTGAATTGGCATCTGCAATGGAAAACTTTGGTAAGGTTAGCGTATTTGCACCTGAGGTTGATAAAAGTGGGTCAAGCAACTCATTGACTTTGGACAGACCTCTTAGAGTAAAAGAATCAGTTAATGGTTTTTATTACATCAACGGTACCCCAACTGATTGTGTTCATCTAGCCGCAACAACTTTGCTTGAGTGTCCGCCTGATTTTGTTGTTTCGGGAATTAACTGTGGAAGAAATGTTGCTGATGATGTCCATTACTCGGGAACAGTTGCTGCTGCCATGGAAGGTTTTATGTTGAACATACCCTCAATAGCATTTTCGCTAGATTCAGTGAATTATAAAAATATTCCTACCGCTGTTGAAGTAGTAAAAATGACAATGTCAAAAATTGTTAATAAATCAATTTCTTTACCTTTTTTATTAAATGTCAACGTACCTGATGTTCCATTAAAGGATTTTAGAGGGATTGCGATTTGTGAACCTGGAAAACGCTATGGTGCTCAACCTGCAATAAAATCACAATCACCCAGAGGGGAGTTTGTATATTGGGTTGGACCAGCTGGTAATCCTATTGATTCAAGTATTTTAGGAACAGATTACTACGCATTAGAAAATAAACAAGCATCCATCACTCCATTAAAAACTAACTTACATGATCGCTCGTTCATGGATGAGGTAAAAACTTGGTTCGCAAATTCCCAATAATTTTCTCTTCAAATAATCTTGTGCCCAAATGGGGCAGAAAAAAAATGTCTTTAAGCGAATCTAAATCAAAAGGAAAAAAAATACAAAATCCCGGATTAGCAAGTGAGAAGTTTAGATTGGAAATGGTAAACCGACTGGAATCTTTTGGCATCAAGGATGAAGTTGTTTTGAAAGCAATGATGAAAATTCCAAGACATAATTTTGTTGATTCTGCACTTTCAAGTAGAGCTTATGAGGATACAGCTTTGCCCATTGGTTTCAGACAAACCATTTCTAAACCTTATGTTGTAGCAAAAGTCATTTCTTTAACCAGAGAATTAATTTTCAAAACAAAAATTGATTCATCAATTCAAGTAAATGTTCTTGAAGTTGGGACTGGTTGTGGATATCAAGCTGCAGTAATGGCTGAATGCTTTGATAATGTATATTCTGTTGAAAGAATTTCCAACTTATTTGAAGAATCAAGAAAGCGTGTGGATGAAATATACTCCAATCTTCATATTAAATTTGGGGATGGGCTTAAAGGGTGGAAAGAGAAAGCACCTTTTGACGCTATAATTTTTTCTGGCAGTCTAGAATCCCCCCCATTAGACTTGATGAATCAAGTTAAAATTGGTGGTGTAATGCTAATGCCAATTGGCAAAAAAATTCAGTATTTGGTTGCCTTTGTTAAAAAAGGACAGACCAACTCTAAGTTTGAAAAATATGTTTTTGATCTAGTAAAGTATGTTCCGATAGTTAATGGAGTAGAAAAGTGAGAAGGGTATGAAATTTTTTTTTGATAACAAAATTTTTTGTTATATTTTTATTTGTATTTTTTGTTTTGGATGCACAGTTCCCAAACCTGCACCGGTGGAGAATCGTGCTGTAAAACCTCAAGAAAAGTCACCCGAGTATTATTCCAATTCTGATAGACGAAGAGTGGAAAAGAATGGGTTTTACACAGTGCAAAAGGGAGATACTTTATTTGGTATTGCTTTAGCTTTTGGTCAAAATTGGAGAGATATTGCATTCTGGAATTCGTTGTCAAATCCTAATTTGATTTCAGTTGGTCAAAAATTAAGAGTAAAACCTTCCGTTATGACTAGAAAAGAGGCCTTATCAATTCCTCTTGAGAATGTAGAAAAAGATAGTGCAGTTGAGGAGGTTGTTGTTGGCAAGTCTTCCTCAAGCAATGATATTGGACCAATTGCAAGTATCGATCAGGAGAAACCGTTCCTAAATGAAGAAACAGATTTATTGGATTCGAATATAATTTCAAATCTCTCATGGATTTGGCCTGCAAATGGCCAGGTAATTGAAGAGTTTGCTGAATCCAATAGTAAAGGTATTTCAATCGCAGGTGTTTCTGGTGAAGCTATATACGCATCAGGTGATGGAAAAGTTGTTTATAGTGGAAATGGTCTTAGGGGTTACGGAAACCTTGTCATATTAAAACATAAGGAGGATTTTATCTCTGCATATGCCCATAACAAGAAAATTTTGGTAAATGAAGGTGATGTTGTTGAACAAGGACAAAAAATAGCTGAAATGGGGATGACAGAATCTGATATTCCAAAGTTATTATTTGAATTAAGAAAAGGTGGTAAACCTATTGATCCAATTGGTTTTTTGCCAAAACGCTAAAAAAAAAACCAACATTAATTATTTGACGAATTGTTGGTTTTTTTTTAGTTTGGTTAAATATGAATATATATTTTATTCTCTGTCACCGCCAAAAAAAGCCATTAATAAGAATAATAAATTGCTGAAAATGTTATAAATACTTAAGTAAACAGAAAGAGTGGCAGTTACATAATTGGTTTCTCCACCATTAACAATTCTCTGCAAATCATATAGAAGGAAGGCTGAGAAAATTGCTACTGCAAGAAGTGAAATAGTCAACATTAATGCAGGCATTTGAAGAAAAATATTAGCGACAGAGGCAACAATCAGCAGAATCATGCCAATAAAAAGAAATTTGCCCATGGGAGCCAAATCCCTCTTAATTGTGGTGGAAAGCACTGACATTCCGAAAAATATCCCTCCTGTTCCAGCTGCTGCCAATCCAATTAATTGGGCACCATTCTGCATACCAAGTGCAAAACCAAGAAGTCTAGAAAGCATCAATCCCATGAAGAAGGTGAAGCCTAGGAGTAGATAAACCCCCATAGGACTATTTTTTGTTTTTTCTATGGCATAGAAAAAACCAAAAGCAACTCCCATGAATATGAGCATGCTAATCAAAGGACTACCTGCAAATAGTGAAAACCCGGTGTTGATTCCAACCCATGCTCCAAGAACTGTAGGAATCATTGACGCGGATAAAAGCATATATGTGTTCTTGAGAACTTTATTTTTTACAGCAATGGTCTCAGCACTACCAGTAGATTGAAACCGATCCAAATTAGGAATCATTTACTATCTCCTTAAAAAATTATTACATTCAAATTAATATTAACTAAAAATATATAACTAAAATATCAATATTGTACAGTTACCTTATAATTAAATGTTTGTCTATTTAACATTAAAACAAGATATTTGCTAAAAAATAATTACAACATAAAGGAAATTTAATGGAATCAGAACAAACCCTTTCAATAATAAAGCCCGATGGAGTTAAAAAGAATGCAGTAGGGGAAATTTTAAGTCGTTTTGAGAAAGCTGGCTTGAGAATAATAGCCGTCAAGATGCTGCTTCTATCAAAAAATCAGGCCGAGCAGTTTTACGTCATACATAAGGATAGACCTTTTTACAGTACATTGGTCGAATTTATGACTTCTGGCCCAATACTTGTTCAAGTCCTTGAGGGAGAAGAAGCGGTTTCAAAAAATAGACAATTGATGGGTGCTACAAATCCTCAGGATGCTAACCTTGGAACAATAAGGGCTGATTTTGCCGAAAGTATTGAGTCTAACGCTGTACATGGGTCTGATAGTATTGAAAATGCCAAGTTGGAAATTAATTTTTTCTTTTCAAATCTAGAAATTTGTCCACGGATATTATGATCATTCGAGCAAAAACGACGCTATTGTGAAAAATCTACTTGGCCTACCCTTGAACGAGTTAAATAAATGGTGCATTGAAAACGGTCAAAGGAGTTTTAGATCCAAACAACTTTTGCATTGGATTCATCAGAAAAATGTTTCAAATTTTACAAAAATGACTAATTTATCCCGGGACTTTGTTAATTTTTTAAATAGAGAAGCTGAAATTTTATTACCAAAAGTCGAAAAATCACTAGTTTCAAAAGATGGGTCAAAAAAATGGCTATTTAATTTAGGTGAGGGGAACATTATTGAAACTGTACTGATACCTGAAAAAAATAGAAATACACTTTGTATTTCATCACAAGCTGGATGTGCTGTGGATTGCTCTTTCTGCTCAACAGGCCATCAAGGTTTTTCTAGAAATTTAACAGTTGATGAAATTATTGGCCAACTATGGGTTGTTCAAAAGGAAATAAAAACTAAAATTTCAAATGTTGTAATGATGGGAATGGGCGAACCACTGCTAAATTTTGATAATTTAGTCAAGGCCCTCGACCTAATGACTAATGATAATTCCTATGGTATTTCAAGAAGAAAAATTACTGTATCGACATCGGGGATTGTGCCAATGATTGAGAGATTAGCCAATAATAATCCAGTTTCACTAGCCGTTTCTCTTCATGCTGGCAACGATAAGTTAAGAGATGTTTTAGTTCCAATTAATAGAAAATATCCTGTTGACTCGCTTTTAGATGCTTGCTTTATTTATGCACAAAAGTCACCCAAGAACTATATAACTTTCGAAATTACCATGTTAAGAGGTGTAAATGACAACGTTTTCAATGCTGAGGAAATTATTGAGAAAATATTAAAAAAGAATATCAAGTGCAAATTTAATTTAATACCTTTTAATCCTTTTCCTAACAGTAAATATTCTCCTTCTTTCCCAGATGTCATTCAAAAATACTCTTGTTTCATTCAAAATGCAGGATTTACAGTCACATCAAGGAGGACAAGAGGAGATGACATTTCTGCCGCTTGTGGTCAACTTGCTGGTGATATAGTGGATAGAACAAATATTAACAAAAGAAAGGCTTACTTTATACGAGGACAGTCCTAATGTTGTTAAATCGCAAAAAAACTCAGCTAGTGAGGGTTAATTGGAAAGACACCAACGTACTGATTGGGGGAAATTCCCCTGTAGTTGTTCAGTCAATGACCAATACTGATACAGAGGATAAAATTAAAACCGCTGTGCAGATTAAAGAATTAGCTAATGCTGGTTCTGAACTTGTGAGAATTACAGTTAATACTAAGGCCGCTGCTGAAGCTGTGCCTGATATAAGAAACCACCTTGATCGTATGAATTGTAATGTTCCATTGGTCGGCGATTTTCACTTTAATGGTCACAAAATTTTATCAGAGGTTCCGGACTGTGCCAAGGCATTATCTAAGTACAGGATTAATCCAGGCAATGTGGGTAGAGGTTCAAAAAAAGATATTCAATTTGGACAAATGGTTGAAATTGCTATAAAAAATAAAAAACCGATTAGGATCGGCGTCAATTGGGGTAGCATGGATTCTGAATTATTGGCTAATTTGATGGATGTAAATGCAAACCTGAAAAACCCTCGATCATCAAATGAAGTTATGAGAGAAGCTCTTATTCAGTCAGCTATAAACAGTGCTAACAAATCAGTTGAGTGGGGTATGCCAAAAAGTAAAATTGTTATTTCTGCAAAAGTTTCACATGTCCAAGATTTGATAGCAGTTTATGAGAATTTATCAACTCGCTCTGAATTTCCATTACATTTAGGACTGACAGAGGCTGGAATGGGTACTAAAGGAGTTATTTCATCAACTGCTGGAATGGCGATTCTTTTACAAAAAGGAATTGGGGATACTATTAGAGTATCACTGACTCCTGAGCCAAAAGGAGACAGGAAAAAAGAGGTTGTAGTTGCTCAAGAAATGCTTCAGGTATTAGGATTAAGAGCTTTCACACCAATGGTGATAGCATGTCCTGGCTGCGGTAGAACAACTTCAACATTTTTCCAAGAGTTGGCCGAAAAAGTGCAAAATTTTCTAAGACAGCAAATGCCAAATTGGAGTAAGAAATATCCAGGAGTTGAAACTATGAATGTAGCAGTTATGGGTTGCGTAGTTAATGGCCCTGGAGAGAGTCAACACGCTGATATTGGAATTAGTCTTCCTGGTAATTGGGAACAACCGGTGGCACCAGTTTTTATCGATGGCAAGCGCGGCCCAACTCTCAAGGGAGAAAAAATTGCTGAGGAATTTCTAAATATCATCTCTGATTATGTTGATAAGAGATATAGCGTAAAAAGTAAGGTTTAAGCTGTGAGAAAAAAACTTTCTGCGATCAAGGGTATGAATGACTTGTTGCCGAATTCAACGAATATTTGGAGTGAGATTGAGAACAGAGTTAAAAATATTTTTGCTCGTTATGGTTATGAGGAAATTCGCACACCAATTGTTGAGTCAACTGATTTATTTAAAAGGGGTATAGGTGAAATAACAGATATAGTAGAAAAAGAAATGTACTCTTTCGTGGATAATTTAAATGGTGATTCTCTAACTTTAAGGCCTGAGAATACTGCTGCTGTTGCAAGGGCAGTTGTTGAACATAACTTGACCTATGACGGGCCAAAAAAATTATGGTATTACGGACCAATGTTTAGACACGAGCGTCCACAGAGGGGCAGATATCGTCAATTTAATCAGTTTGGACTTGAGGCTTTTGGCTATGACGGGCCAGAAATTGAAGCAGAGCAACTTTTTTTGATCAATCGTTTATGGGGCTTTTTGGGTTTTAATAATGAGTATATGCCTAGCTTGGAATTAAATTGTTTGGGCTCCACAGAAGAGAGAATTTTATATAAGAAGGCTTTAACAGAATACTTCCTGAAGTTTAGCAAAGATTTAGACGATGATTCCAAGAGAAGGTTGGATAAAAATCCACTGCGAATATTAGATTCAAAAAATTTAGACATGAAAGATTTGATAAAAGACTCTCCTAAAATAACTAACTTTCTCGGGAAAGAATCAATTGAGCACAATGAGAGACTAACTAAATATTTGAGAGATTTGAATATAAATTTTAAATTTAATACTTGTTTAGTTAGAGGACTTGATTACTATAATTTAACTGTTTTTGAATGGAAACATGAGATACTCGGTGCTCAAAGTACAATTTGTGGTGGTGGCCGCTACGATAACTTAGTAAAAGTAATTGGAGGAAAATCACTATCAGCATTTGGTTTTGCTATTGGAATGGAGCGTTTGATTGACTTAATTAAATCCTTTAACACCATAAGTTTGAAAAAAAACTTAGATCTATATATTACTCATATTGGAAAGTCTGCTTTAGCAAAGGCATTAATCTTTGCTGAACAGGTTAGAGACACGGAGTTAAAAATTAAAGTAGATATGTCTCAGTCTAGTATTAAAACACAAATGAAAAGAGCAAGCTTAAGTGGGGCTAGTTTTGTTGCAATTCTTGGAGATTCGGAGTTGGACCTAGGTTGTATGACATTAAGACCATTAAGCAAGAATTTTGAAAACTTCAAGGCTCACCAAAAATCTATACCGTTAGAATCGGTTGCAGATTTTTTATTAAATTCTTTAAAAAACATGGAAAAAGAAAAATGAGAGAGGACTTAGAACAACAAGAGCAAATGGCAGCTCTAAGAGCATTTTGGGCTTCAAATCGAAAATGGATCACCTCAATTTTGATTTTGCTGACTATAATTTCAGTCTCAACAACCATTTGGAAATATTACAAAGATACGAAGTTGGCAAAAGCTTCTGAGCTCCTTGCCTCTGCCGAGCAGGCGATTGGTAATCAGAAAATTAGCGATGCAATATTGATAACAAAAGAGTTATCAGAGAATTATTCTCTTTATCTTCATAGAGGATTGGCAGGATTAATGCTTGCAAAAGCACTAGTTTTTGATGACAGAAAAAAAGAAGCTGAATCGGAATTAAGAGATTTGATAAACCATAATGATGTTGGTATTTCCTGGGTTGCTAGGATTAGATTAGCTGGATTACTGTTAGATATGAACAAGCCTGTGGACGCGCTTGATGTTTTACCAGAAGAAATTCCCGATAATTGGATCAGCATTGCAAGCGATAGAAGAGGAGATGTTTTGATGGTTCTAGGAAGAAAAGAGGCAGCTCGAAAAGCTTGGCTTAAAGCACTAAATAGTTATGATGAGGAAGGGATTGGTGGATTAGCCGGTAAAATGATTAGAAGAAAGATAGCTACCATAGACTCACTTCAGATCTCAAAAGAGACTGGAGCCAGACAGTGACCTACTTCTTTAAAAAGGCATTTGTTTTATTTATTTTGATGATTTTGTCGGGTTGTTCAGTTTTCAATTTCTTCTCTTCTAACAAACCAAAAATTGCAAGTCTTGAAGCATTTGAAAAAAAATTTGAGCTCGTCAAAAAGTGGGAAAACCAGATTGGGTCAAATGATGTTTTAAAATCCGGTGTTGGTTCATTTGGCCCGAAAATTTTCGGTAAAAAAGTAATTGCCACCATTGGGTCAGGATCTGTAATAGCTTTTGATTTGGAGAAAGGATCAAATGTATGGAAGATTAATTTAAACTATAAAATTCTATGCTCTGTTGGTTTTTTGCAATTAAATCAAACGGAATTCATTGCGATCATATCTGAATTTGGCGAATTAGTTTTATTAGACTCAACAGGCCAGGTTTTTTGGAAATCAAAACTAAATGGAATAGTTAGAATAGCTCCAATTATTACAAATTCAGTTGTTGTTACTTTATATGCTGATAATAGAGTTGTAGCTTATGATTTGAAATCTGGTAAAAGGGTTTGGGCTTTAAAAAGAGGTGCACCTCCTCTTATTTTACACGGTCAATCTGGAATGACTCTATTATCTGAAAATCAAACTGAATTAAATCAAGGTTTTAAAAACGAAAATCAAATATTAATTAATATGGCTGGAGGAAGAATTTTGATGTTGGATTCTCAAACAGGTTCAGTGAATTGGGAGTCAAGAGTCGTTTTTTCCAGTGGTACCAACGAGGTCGAAAGGATTGTGGATTTAATGGGTAGCCCTTATGTCGATAAGGATGTCTGTACTACTTCTTATCAAAACTCAATAGTTTGTCTTTCTTTTCTTGATGGCAACGTAACATGGAAAAGATCATTCAGATCAGTCCAGCCTGCGTCGTTTACCCCATCGACTGTAGTTGCCCTTGATCCTGATAGTAAAATTACTGCTTTTAGCCGGGGTGAGGATAGATCAGCAATTTGGGAATCGGAAAAGTTTTTTTTAAGAGAATTGTCTGCTCCTATAATCTGGAAAAATATAGTTTGGACTGTTGACAAAGAGGGATTTTTACATGGATTGGCTTTGAAAAATGGTGAAATTGTTTCTAGATATCGATTAAAAGATGGTACTTTGTCCGGGATGATGAAAACAGTGAGTAATAACGGATTACTAATTCAAACGGCTAGTGGCCAATTGATTTTACTTAATCATGTTGAAGAGAATGAAAAATATTGAATCACCATCTCTGATCGTCAGCATTTTAGGAAATAATCAGTGTTGCCTATTGTTGTAATTGTTGGTCGCTCCAACGTTGGAAAGTCAACTCTTTTTAATCGTTTAACTAGATCAAGAGATGCTTTGGTTGGAAATGTTCCTGGGTTAACTAGGGATAGAAATTTTGGTGAAGGGGTTTTAGGAAATAACAAATACTTTATAGTTGATACAGGAGGTTTTGAGCCAAAATCAAAAGACTCTCTTCAAAATAAAATGTCTTTGCAAACTGAAGAAGCAATTAATGAGTCTGATGAGGTGATTTTTCTTGTTGACGGTAAACATGGACTAAGTTCTAAGGATCAGATAATAGCAGGGATTTTAAGAAGAACCGAGAGGCCTATTCATTTGGTCGTCAATAAACTGGAGGGAAAAACTACAGAGGTTAATTATTCCGAGTTTTTTGAGCTAGGTCTTGGAATGCCTATAGCCATTTCTGCTGAACACGGAGATGGGGTTAAAAAAATGATAGAAAATATAATTCCACCTCATACTCAAAAAGAAGACATGTATTTAAGTCAATCTGAAAGCAATGCATGTGATGAAACAAAAATTCGTAATTATGAAAATGTTGAACCTTTCAATAACATCAATTCAATTTTGAATGATGAAAAAAAGTTTTCGAAAAGTTTACGTATTTCCATTGTAGGTAGACCAAATGTTGGCAAATCAACGTTATTTAACAGCTTAGTTGGTGAAGATAGAGCAATTGCATATGACATGCCAGGAACGACTCGCGATTCAATTTCTGTCCCATTCGTGTGGTCCGGAAAAGATTTTTTATTAGTTGACACTGCTGGAATACGAAAACGTGGGAAGATAGCTGATGTGATTGAAAAATTCTCAGTTATAAAGGCTATGCAAGCTATCAGAGCTTCAAATGTTGCGATTTTGTTGTTGGATTGTTCACAAGAAATATCTGACCAAGATGCTCACTTAGCTTCATTTATTGCCAATTCAGGTTGTGCGCTTGTATTGGGTGTAAACAAATGGGATGAGGTGTATAAGTATGATAAAGATGAAACTAAAAGAATGATTGAGAGAAAATTAGGTTTTTTGTCTTGGTCCAAATGTCACTACATTTCTGCAAAAAATGGTGATGGTATTATTTCTATTATGAAATCAGTTGTTAAAGCTTATGAAGCAGCGACAAAATCCTTGAATACTCCTAAACTTACCAAAATATTAAAAGATTGCGTACAAAAACATCCTCCTCCAAAGAAAGGTCTTTTTAGACCTAAATTAAGATATGCTCATCAAGGTGGAAAAAATCCTCCAGTTATTGTTCTTCACGGGAATAACCTTCATAATCTTAGTTCTGATTATTTGAGATTTTTAGAAAATAATTTTCGAGAAAGTTTCGATTTGTTCGGAACACCATTAAAATTGGAGTGGAAAAATTCAGACAATCCTTATAAAAAAAAATGACAAAATAATGATTCTCTTTGTTCCCGTCTGACTTTTGATCGTTTATAGTGAAGTACAAGATTAAATTTATTGTTTATTTGGAGTTTTTATATGAATCAAGCTAAAGGTCAGGCACTTCAAGACCCTTTTTTGAATATTTTGAGAAAAGAACATGTCTCGGTGTCTATCTATCTTGTTAATGGTATTAAACTTCAAGGACATATCGAATCATTTGATCAGTACGTGATTCTTCTAAAAAGTACAATTACACAATTAGTTTATAAACATGCCATTTCAACCATCGTTCCGGCCCGAGCTGTTAATTTTTCCTCTGTTTACGATGACAGCGAAACGGCTGAATTATCGGGGTAAAAGTTAACTGGGCACCATAGATATTCTTTCCAATGTCAACTTAAATTCCAGAGATTTAAAAAAAAATCCAACAGTTGGTTTGGTATGTCTGGAAAATGAAAACAATAAAGCACCGAATTTCGGAGAGCTTGAGGCTTTGTCGTTGTCAGCAGGAGCCAGGGTAGCTTTTAAAGTTGTTGCAAAAAGAGATAGTTTAAACTCGGCACTTTTCGTTGGTTCTGGAAAGCTAAAGGAAATAAAGATGCTTTGCTATGAATTCAACAGCAAAATAATAATATTCGGAAATGAATTAAGTGCAATACAGCAGAGAAATCTTTCCATGCAATTAAATTGCAGAGTAATTGACAGAGTCGCTTTAATTTTGGATATTTTTGCTTTGAGAGCTAACAGTCATGAAGGTAAAGTTCAGGTTGAATTGGCGCAGTTAGAATATTTATCCACACGTTTAGTTAGAGGATGGACTCATTTGGAGAGACAAAAGGGAGGAATTGGACTTAGAGGTCCTGGTGAGACACAATTAGAAACAGATAGAAGGTTAATTCGAATCAAAGTAAAGAAACTTAGACATAAGTTGTCAAATTTAGAAAAGCAAAGAAAAAATAGAAGAAGAGCGAGAGAACGCTCTGGAGTTTTAAATGTTTCACTTGTTGGTTATACAAATGCCGGTAAATCTACTCTTTTCAACACCTTGACAAATTCCAATGTCTTCACAGCTGACCAGTTGTTCGCAACATTGGACACTACAAGCAGAAAAGTTTTTTTGTGTGAGGGTAGAGAAATGATTTTGTCTGACACTGTTGGATTTATTAATAAACTGCCTCACGGATTGATTGAAGCATTTAAAGCCACTCTTCAAGAGGCAGTATTAGCAGACATACTTCTCATAGTAATTGATTACTCTGACAACGACTGGAGAAGGCACATGAATGATGTTGAAGTAGTTTTGCGAGAAGTAAAAGCTGATAAAGTCGCAAGGATAAATTTTTTCAATAAAATTGATTCTTTAGGTATAGAGCCTCGAGTTGAGCACGATCAGTGTGGTAGGATCACAAATGTGTGGGCAAGTGCAAAAAAAAGTGAAGGATTGGGATTTTTAAAGCAAGCAGTTTTGTCACATGTTTTATATAATGAAAGAATCCACAAGGAACATGGTTTGGACATATACTCTAATACTGCTAATATTTCTGATTTGGTTGCATGCAAGGCGCCTTCAACCGAGTCATTGCTTTAATTTATTTAATCAAAAAATTTAAAAAATGATACTAAAAAGACTATTTTCAAAGTTATATTCGTTAGGAGATCCTGGTTGGGGAAAAACCCCATCAAAGAAAGGTGATACCTCAAGTAAAGACTCAAATTCTGATTTAAATGGATCCAATTCAAAAAATTCCGGTGAAAAAAATGATGGTGATAAGTCCTCCGAAAATGACGGTAGGTCACAACCAAGGGGTAGAGATGAAAATCCTCCTGACCTTGAAGAAGTTTGGAAAGATTTTAATAAAAAACTTGGGTCATTGTTTGGCAATGCTGGTCGCTCTGGTGGATCTAGGCCAGGAAATAATTGGGGAGGTAATAGAAATAATGGCTCGGGTGGTGGTGGCCTACCCCCAATTAACTTTAACGCAAAAACAGCCTCAATTGGAGGTGTAATTTTAGCTTCTGTTTGGTTGGCATCTGGATTTTATATTGTTGAAGAAGGACAAACAGCTCTAGTACTTAGATTTGGTGAATATAAATACTCTGCTAGTGCTGGATTCAATTGGAGGTTTCCTTTTCCAATTGATAGTCATGAAACCGTAAATTTTGCTCAATTAAGGCAGACAACCGTTGGTGTCAGAAATAACCAGACGTCCACTTCCGGTAGAGACTCTTTGATGCTAACTAGAGACGAAAATATTGTTGATGTCCAGTTTGCTGTGCAATATAGAGTTGGCAATCCTGAAGCATATGTGTTTAATAATTTAAGACCTGATGATATTGTGAGACAAGCTGCGGAAACCGCAATGAGAGAAGTGGTCGGTAGAAGTTTGGCCGATGCTGTCTTATATGAAAATAAAGAGGCAATAAGTAGAGAAGCTTTAAAAATAACACAAGAAATATCTGATCGATATGATTCGGGATTAACTATAGTAAATTTAACTATTCAAAATGTCCAACCACCAGAAGAAGTTCAGGCTGCATTTAGTGACGCTATCAAAGCAGCACAAGATGCCGAGAAAACTAAAAATGAAGGTCAAGCTTATGCTAACGATATAATTCCCAGAGCAAGAGGTGCGGCTTTTAGGCTAGTAGAAGAAGCTCAGGGATATCGAGAAAAAGTTGTTGCGACAGCAGAAGGTGACAGTCAACGCTTTATGAAATTGGTAGCGGAGTATAAAAATGCTCCTGAAATTACTAGACAGAGATTATATTTAGAATCGATGCAAGAGGTTTTTTCTAATGTTAGTAAGGTTATGATTGAAACAAAATCAGGCAGTAATCTGCTCTACTTACCCCTAGATAAGCTTATTCAAAGATCGATGAATAGTTCATCAAACTCGTCGACAGGCGATAATACTATTAATGAATCTCAAAGGGGTACTTCAACTTCTAGGGCGGTAGATGCAGTAAGGGATGCAATTGGAAATAATAGGTCAGGTGGTACTCTAAGAGATCGTCTTCGGGAGGTAAGATAAACAGTGAATCGTTTAATTTCTATAGTTACAGGTTTAGTATTCTTGGGATTTTTGGCATCATCTTGTTTGTTCATTGTTGATCAACGTCAGTTTGCTTTAGTTTTTGCTCTTGGAGAAATAAAAAGAGTTGTTCAAGAGCCTGGCTTATATTTCAAATTACCTCCACCCTTTCAAAATATCGTTTATCTGGAAAAAAGGATTTTAACAATTGATACTCCTGATGCAGATAGATTCATTACAAAAGAAAAACAAAACGTTGTTGTTGATACTTACGTTAAGTGGCGTATTGAGGATGCTAAAGTTTTTTACACTAGTGTGGCTGGTAGAGTCGCTAGTGCTAATGACAGAATAAATAGGGCTCTTCGTGATGGATTGAATAACGAAATAGCCACGCGAACTGTTAGTGATGTTATTTCCGGTGAGCGTGAAGAGGTTATGCAGAACATAACTCTTAGAGTTGCTGAAGACGCTAAACAGATAGGCGTTAAAATTGTTGATGTACGATTACGTAGAGTTGAGTTTGCGGATGAAATCCGTGACTCAGTTTTTAGACGAATGGAGTCAGAAAGAAAGGCTATTGCTGCAGAAAGAAGATCAGAGGGGGCAGCAGAAGCTGAAAAGATACGAGCAAATGCCGACCGACAAAGAGTTGGTCTGTTAGCACAAGCATATAAAGAAGCTCAGGACATCAAGGGAACTGGGGATGCAGCATCAGCTGCTGCATACGCTGATGCATTTGGTGAAGATCCAGAATTCGCCAAGTTCTATAGAAGTCTGGAAGCATATCGTGGTAGTTTTAAAGATACCTCTGACTTAATTGTCACTGATCCTGAATCAGATTTTTTTCGTTTTTTTCAATCAACTACAGGTTCTAAATAAATTTTTCTGCTAAAAGCATAAATTTATTGTAAGTCTTTATGACTATAAGATATTTGCCGGAATACATCACTGATATTCTTCCATTCGAGGCCAAGAGAATGGAAAAAATAAGGCGAATTCTTCTGGATTTTTACTCTGATAATAGTTTTGAGCTGGTTTTCCCTCCTTTAATTGACCATTTAGAATCTTTGAAATTTTCCGGTGAAAGTGATCTTGATTTAAGAACTTTTTCCTTAGTAGATCAATTATCCGGGAGGCTTTTAGGAATTAGGGCCGATATAACTCCTCAAATAGCTCGAATAGATTCTTTTTCCTCTGAAAAAAAAGGTTCATTAGATTTAATAAGCAAATATTGTTATTCGGGTTCAGTTCTACATACATTACCTGAAAGTATTTTTTCTTCTAGAGAACCAATACAGTTGGGGTGTGAAATTTTTGGTTCTCAAAATATTGATATTGATGTTGAAGCTCAAGAGATTGCTTTACTTTCCCTCTCCCTTCTAGGAATTAAAGGAAGTCGCTTAGATGTTACACACAGAGGAATTTTAAGAGCTCTATGTGAGTCAGATATAATGCTTCAGGAAAAAGAGAGTGAAGTTGTAAATCTTTTGAAGGCAAAAGATGAGGCAGGTCTGGAAAAATTTTTAGAACTAGTTAGGAAAGATTCCGCTATTGCTGTTAAATCTTTATTGAATCTTCATGGAGAGCCTTTCGGAGATGATGGAGTCATTTCAAGGGCTAGATCCTCATTACCCGATCTTCCAAAAATTAAGATAGCACTGAACGAGTTAGAGGAAATAACAACTCGTCTTAAAAATCACAAAAAATGTAATTGGTCAGTTTCTGTTGATCTTGCTGATTTAAGCGGTTATCACTATCATACCGGAGCTATGTTTTCAATTTATGTTAATGATTGGCACGATGCTTTAGTTAGAGGTGGAAGATACGACGGAGCTAAATCTTCTTTCGGGCAATCAAGACCAGCAGTAGGATTTAGTCTTGAATTAAAAAGAGTTTCCCAATTAGTGGAGGAAAATTACAATTTTAAAAGTGATAATAAAATTTCTAATTTAGACAGCCCGGACAAAAAAAAATGCAATCAAATCGTTATAATAGGAACACAGTGGGGTGATGAAGGAAAAGGAAAAATTGTTGATTTACTCACTGAAAACGTTGATGGTGTAGTTCGTTTTCAGGGTGGTAATAATGCAGGCCACACAATTGTAGTTGAAGGTAAAAAAACTATTTTACGTTTAATTCCCTCTGGAATCCTACATCCCAAAGTTACTTGTTACATTGGTAACGGCGTTGTTTTGTCTCCAGAAGCTTTTGTCACCGAGTTACATGAACTTCAAGAGGTTGGATTGGAGGTTAAATCTAGAATAAAGATTAGTTTGTCTTGCACTTTGATTTTACCTTCTCATATTTTATTAGATAATTTGAGAGAACAATCCAAGGGCAATTTTAAAATAGGAACAACGGGCCGAGGTATTGGTCCCGCATACGAAGATAAAGTTGCAAGAAGAGCTGTAAGATTGTTTGACCTCAAGAATCCACTACGATTAAAGGAAAAGTTAAGAGAAACACTACTATTCCACAATTCTTTACTTTCAAAAATACATTGTTCTGAAAAAACATTTTCTGTTGATAGTGTATTTGATTATTTAATGAGCCACTCTTCTGTTTTACTTGAAATGGGTGAGGATGTATCAGTATCCCTCAATAAATCAATTAAGGATGGTAAAAGGTTTCTTTTTGAAGGTGCTCAAGGATCTTTACTTGATATTGATCATGGTACTTACCCATATGTAACTAGTAGCAATTGTATTTCAGGAGCTGCTGGAGTTGGTGTTGGACTTGGTCCAAATACATTTGATTATGTTTTGGGTATAGCTAAAGCCTACACAACTCGCGTTGGGTCTGGTCCTTTTCCTACTGAGTTACAGGGCGAAATAGCAAACTCAATTGCGAAAAGAGGTGCAGAATATGGATCAGTAACTGGCCGTCCGAGAAGATGTGGTTGGCTCGACGTTGTTGCCTTAAGAAGTACAATTCGGATTAATGGAGTTTCTGGGCTTTGTATAACTAAGTTGGATGTTCTGGACGGATTTGAAAAAGTAAAAATTTGTGTTGAATATGATACATCAGATGGTTTTTATTCTGATATGCCTCTTGGTTATTCTGATATTCTGACTAATTGTAAGCCAAAATATGAGACTTTTGACGGGTGGAAAATTAAAACCGAAAATATTACTAATTGGCAAGATTTACCTGCACAGGCTAAAAGGTTTTTAATGAGAATTTCTGAATTGTTAGAGGTACCAATAATGATTGTATCTACTGGTGCAGATAGAGATAACACCATTATATTAAAAAACTTATTTGATTAAATTTTTCGTAAATTTCTCGTATTAATGAAAATAATTGTTATTTTGAACTACGTTTTTTTTTATAATGTCATTAGTGTTAATTTAATGGTGCCCAGAAGAGGATTTGAACCTCCACGGTGTTTGTTCACCACTAGGACCTGAACCTAGCGCGTCTACCAATTCCGCCACCTGGGCTTACATCTTCAGAATTGATTATAGGGCATAGGAAAAAGGTTTGACTAAATCAATAGTTAGAGTGCTAACAGGAAACTTGATTGGCCATCGAGACGGATTTGGGTTTCTTCGCCCAGAGAGCGGAGGTGACGACATTTTTGTCCCTAATAGAGAAATGTTGAAGGCAATGCATGGAGACAAAGTATTAGTTAAGATTCTCAAAAATGACAGAAAAGGTCGCCCAGAAGCTCACATAACTGAAGTTTTACATCGTGCCCAATTAACGTTAGTAGGTCGTTTGATTTACGAAAGAGGAATTTATGTCGTTGTCCCTGAAGACAACAGGATTAAACACGATGTTGTAATTTCTTCAAACAATATGTCTGGGGCACAACCTGGTCAAGTAGTCACAGTTGAAATAATTGACCCTCCAACTAGAGATACTCCACCTATCGGTAAAATAACTGAGGTCATAGGCAAAGTTGATGATCCTGGAATGGAAATTGAAATCGCAGTTAGAAAATTTGGTATTCCTTCAAAGTTTTCTGACGAAGTGGTTAATTATTCTAAAAAATTGTCAACAAAAATATCACCCGAAGAAATAAAAAACAGAGTAGATTTGAGAGACGTTGACTTTATCACTATTGATGGAGCGGATGCTAAAGACTTTGATGATGCTATTTACACAGAAGAAATTAAAAATTGTGGTTGGAGATTGTTAGTCGCAATTGCTGATGTTTCTAGTTATGTTGAGAGTGGGGACCTAATCGATAAAGAAGCCTTGAAAAGGTCTACATCTGTTTATTTTCCCAGAAAAGTGATTCCGATGTTGCCAGAGAACTTATCAAATAACATTTGTTCTTTGAAACCCGGTGAGGACAGGCTGACTCTTGTTTGCGATATGGTAATTTCAAAATCAGGTAGAGTGAAAGCTTATCAATTCTACGAAGCCATCATCTGTTCTTCTCTCCGCTTAACTTACACCGATGCATGGGAAATTATTTCCAATAATGACCAAATAAAGAAGAAGGAATTTAAAAAAATTTCATCAACATTGTTTTGTTTTTATGATCTCCTACAAAAATTTTTACAATATAGAAATGCAAGAGGATCAATTGATTTTGAAACAGTAGAAACTGATGTCAAAATTAATTGTCAAGGAAAAATAGAAAAAATTCTCCCTAAGGTTCGTAATAATGCGCATCGAATTATCGAAGAATGTATGATTGCTGCTAATACTTGTGCTGCTGATTTTTTAAGTAAAAAAAAGTCGAAGTGTCTCTATAGAATTCACGAAAAACCTAAAACTGAAAAAATACATTCTTTAAGAGACTTTCTGAAAATGCAAGGTTTGAAACTAAGTGGAAATGAACAACCTAGTGCAAAAGATTTTTCTGAATTATTGAAATTGGCAAAGAAAAGATCTGATTTTGAAATTTTACAGACTTTGATTCTTCGAACAATGCAACAAGCTAGATACAGTCCTGAAAATGAGGGTCATTTTGCTTTATCTATAGAATCTTATTCTCATTTCACTTCTCCAATACGTCGATATCCAGACTTACTTTTACATCGAGCTATAAAAGCCAGCTTAAATTCTAAAAAATATGTTCCAATACTCGAAGATGGTGAGAAGGATTTTCAAGATAGTAATATCGATAAGTGGCATGCAGTAGGAGAACATTCTTCAATTGCAGAGAGAAGAGCGGAAGATGCCTCTAGAGACGTCTTAGCATGGTTAAAGTGTCATTTTATGAGAAACAAAGAAGGAGAACAATTTAATGGAACTGTAACCGGGGTTGCTCCTTTTGGATTGTTTGTAACTTTAGATACTTTATATGTAGAAGGATTAATTCATGTCTCTGAGTTGGGTGTGGAATATTTTCAACATAATGAAATTTCTCATGAATTAAGGGGCGAGCGAACTGGTAGAAAATTTAAACTTTACGATAAAGTTGAGGTTCAAATATTAAGAGTTGATATTGACGGACGAAGAATTGAATTTAGTTTTGCCCCTAAATTCTTTCGTAGAACTGGATTCAAAAATAATTTTAATGACACACTCTATAAAGAAAACTTTTCGAACAAAGGGTTAGTAAAAGTTCAAGGGGTTTTTCAAAAAAGTGAAGATATTTTAAAGACTGAATTTTTAGAAAGTGGGAACAAACTTGGTAATTCATATGGCCAATTTTTTCAACCAAAATCAAATTTAAAAAAAATACAAAAAAATAAATTAGCATCAAGCAAGTCAAGAAAAAGGGTAGTAAAAAAATGAATTTAAGTTTTTTTATTTAAAGAATCACCTGCTCTTTTTGAAGAGTTAAAACTGGAAAAAAATGAATGAAAGTTTCGACAACTGAGAAAATTACACTTTTCGGATTTCACTCTGTTTTAACTAGGCTCAAGAGTGAATCCAGTAGTATAGATATAATTTTTTTGGATAAAAATAGAAAAGATAAAAGAATAATGTCTATTTTATCGTTTGCCAATGAAAAAAAAGTGAAGGTTGAGCTTGTTTCTAATGAAAAGCTTAAGTCTTTATGTGTAGAAAAAAAAACCCAAGGAGTGATCGCGTTTGCTAGGAAAAGAGTGCTTTCTGAAACCCTTGAGGAATTATTACAAAATTTTAAGACCACTAATTTTGAATTTTATCCCACTTTAGTATTTTTAGATGGTGTGACTGATCCTAGAAATTTGGGGGCAATTATTAGAACTGCTGACTCTGTAAAAGTTGGAGCAATAGTAGCGCCATTGAATCATTCAGCACCATTGAATGACCTGGCGATAAATACTGCCTGCGGAGCAACAGAATTTATTCCCTATATAAGAGTTTCGAATATATGCAGAGCAATAGAAACAGTACAAAATATTGGTTATCAGGTAATTGGTATGGATACTGATGGTAACAAAGATGTTTTCTCAACTGATCTTAAACAATCCAACACATTTATATTTGGCGATGAAGGTGTTGGATTAAAAAAAATCACTAAAGAATTCTGTGATCAAATTGTCAAGCTTCCGATGTATGGGAGAGTAGAGAGTTTAAATGTTTCTGTCGCATGTGCAATTTCACTTTATGAAGATTATAGACAAAAAAAATAAACTCATAATCTGGGTGAAATTGACTCCGCAAGAGACAATACTGCAGCAGCATACATGAAGCTTCTGTTGTACTTAGTTACCGCAAAAAAGTTTGGTGTTGCAAGCCAGTACTTAATAGAACCATCTTTCTCATGTAAGTCAATTAGGCTAGCATCTAAATTGGGAGGCAAAAAAACTGATTTTGGAATAAATCCGGCTTCAGCAAGCTTTTTAACATTTGACTCGGCTTTAAGAGAATTAGCAACAAATTTAGAGGGATTAGAGCTAATTTTGAAAAAAACAGCTGCATGTGAAATTTCGTTTGGTCTCCATCCATGAATTGATAAGTAATTTGCTATTGAACCTATTGCATCAGCTTCACTATCAAACAAATTTACTTTGCCATCATTATCATAGTCGACGGCGTATTTACGCCAACTACTGGGCATGAATTGAGGTATACCCATAGCACCAGCAAAGGAGCCTTTGAGAGTTTCAAGATCAATATTATTTTCCCTTGCTAATAATAAAAGGTGTTCTAATTCCTTTAAAAAAAATTTCTTGCGTTTAAATTTTTCAAAAGCAAATGTTGCCAGTGTATCAATCACTTTATAATTTCCTGTTATCTTGCCGTAACGTGTTTCTACGCCTAAAATACCAACGATTACTTTTGCAGGAACACCAAATTCCTCGGCTGCTTTCTCTAAAGTTACTCTATGCTTAATCATAAAAACTCTACCGTTTTCAATAGTTTTCTTTGTTACAAAACGGTTTTTGTAATTCTGCCAAGATTTTACTTTTTTTTGCTTAGATCTTTTGGGTGGATTAATTAGTTTGTATGCAGAAACTTGGTACTTTAAATTTTTGAAATTATTTTTTAGCTCTTTTACAGGAAATTTGTGCTTGGCATTCATTAACTCAATGAAATCATTAACTTCTTTATCTTTAAGCCAGTTTTTTTTAGTTTTTGCTTCGGCATGAAAAGGCCAAAATATGCTTATTTGCAAGATTAAAATAATTAGAAACATTTTTTCTTGAGTAATTTTCAGGGTTTTATTCATAAAATTTAAACTCAGACTTGGATCTTTTGAATCATGAAGGTATACTTATACGTTTTCTGGAAAATAATAAATGGTAGTTATTCGTTTAGCAAGAGGTGGTGCTCATAAGAGACCTTTTTACCACATTGTTGTTGCTGATTCTAGGTACCGGCGCGATGGTAGATTTATTGAGAGATTGGGGTTTTTTAACCCCATAGCTTCTAAAAATGAAGAAAGCATCAGGGTGATTCAAGATCGTATTGATCATTGGGTTGATAACGGTGCTCAAGTAAGCCCTAGAGTAAAAAAATTAATTAAAATTTCCAAATTTGATGCACAATCAAACTAAAGGATAATATTTTTGCCTAAAAGCAATCATATTAATTTTAAAAAAAAATACTTAATCAGGCGCGCCTCCAAGCTTAATTTCTCTGGTGACTACCATCACGATGCTCTTCTTCTCCCAATAGATTCTAATTTATTACCCAAAGATCTTTTAACTCTAGGACACATTTCTGGAGCAGTAGGTATAAAGGGTGATTTGAAATTTATTTTAAAGAAGCCTTTAAAATACAACTTAAGATTAGCATCATTTGAGTCAATGCTAAAAACCTTGAAAAAATTTTGGTTGGTAGGTGATTCTTCTTATTTGTTTACTATTAATTTTGTAATCAATAATGACAGGTTTTTTAAACTTAACTTTGAAGAAATTAAAACAAGGTCCAACGCTGAAAATTTTGTTGGGTATGATTTAGAAATCTCAGAGAAAGATTTCTTAAATCACCTGGATAAAGAGAATATAAATCATGATATTTTGAATTACAAAATCTTAAATTTAGAAGGTAAAAGTCTTGGAGTAGTTGATAAAGTTGATGGTAATGGTTTTCATGATTGGATTTTTTCAGGCTCAATGGTGATACCTCTAGTTGAAAAACACGTAAAAAAAATTGATAAAAGAAAAAAGGAAATATTAGTAGATTGGGAGTTCCTGTGGTGAAAAAATCAAGTAAAGCCAATGCAATTTGATATTGTTACCATCTTTCCTGAACTCTTTAAAACATTGACTAAGGTGGGGGTTTTTGGAAAGGCTTATAATAAAGGTATTTTCAAACTTTCATGTTGGAATCCAAGAGATTTTGTAAATTCTGCACATTCCGAAATTGATGATAGGCCATATGGGGGTGGTCCTGGAATGGTAATGATGGCCCAACCGTTGAGATCAACTCTTCTTGCTATAAAAAGTACAATAAATAAGAATAGTAAAAATAAAGTGGTTTTATTCTCACCCATAGGGAAAAAGATAGAACAAGACCTCGTGGAGGAGTTCGTTACTATGGATCATCAAAATATGCAATTCTCTTTAATTTGTGGCAGATATGAAGGTGTTGACCAAAGGTTTGTTGATTTATATGTGGATGAAATTTGGAGTTTAGGTGATTTTGTAAATACTGGTGGTGAATTAGCAGCTATGGTTTTCATGGACGCGCTAATTAGAAGATTACCTGAAGCTTTGGGTAACGATCAATCCTCTGTCCAAGATTCTTTCATAAATGGTTTGCTTGATCATCCTCAATACAGTCGCCCGGAAATATTTGAATCAATTTCTGTACCAGACGTGCTTTTATCTGGACATCATGCGAAAATAAAGCTCTGGCGAAGAAGACAGGCATTAAGAACAACTGTAAACTACAGACCGGATCTAATTATCAAAGCCAGAAGTTCTGGTTTTTTGTCTCAGGACGATGAAGATTGGATTGTTAAATTAGAAAAAAAGAGTTCTAAAGAGGATGAAAGATGAACATAATAAACGAGTTAGAGAAAGAAGAAATTAGTAAATCTTCAAGCAATACACCTGATTTTTCTCCAGGTGATACTCTCAAAGTTAGTGTAAATGTTGTAGAGGGGGAAAGAAAACGGATTCAAATTTTTGAGGGAATAGTTATTGCCAAAAGAAATAGAGGATTGAATTCTTCTTTCATTGTTAGAAAGATATCATCAGGCGAGGGGGTTGAGAGAACATTCCAGACTTACTCACCATTAATATCTAAAATTGATGTTATAAGAAGAGGGGATGTTAGGAGAGCAAAATTATTTTACCTCCGAGAACGCTCTGGAAAATCTGCACGAATCAGGGAGAAGCTACCCAACAGAGGTTCTGAAACACAAAAGGCTAAAGCACCTAAAATAGAAGTTGAGGATAACATGCCCAGTAGCATTAAATCGTAACTACTGAAAAATGCTAGTTTAATAATACAACAAAAATGCTATTAATAAGTCTTATATTGGCTATATTGCTTGAACGATTTTTCCCTGCACCCTTTGGGGCCATTGAGGATGTGTTGTCAAATTTTCTGACCACTGTAAAAAATAAACTCAATACTGGGGAGAAATTGACAGCAATTATTTCTTGGTTCTCAGTAACCCTTTTATTAGGGTTAATTGGATGGTTATTGTGGTTGCTCTGCAACCTTATACATCCAATTTTATCTCTAGTTTTTTCAATCTTTATTTTGTATTTAAGTTTCGGTTTCAGTAATTTCATTAATAGGTTCAATAACATCCAAAAATGTTTAAAAAATGGTGATTTGGTAGATGCAAGGAAGCACCTTCAAGACTGGGCAAATTTTGTAGGTGCTGATCCAGTGGTTTTTTCAACTGCAAAATCCGGAGATTCTCTTTCTGTCACCAGAGAGACTATAAGACTAGGAATTTTAGCTGCTCAAAGAAACTTATTTGGAGTAATCTTTTGGTATCTAGTATTGCCAGGTCCATTGGGACCAATAATCTACAGGGTGTCTGTCCAAGCAATGAAAGAATGGAATGATTATACAAATAACCAGCAAAATCTTAGTGACCAAGAAAACTCCACAAAAAAGACTGAAGACCCTTCTAACACAAAAAAAACAACTGCTGATCCAATTGATTCTGATAATTTAAGAGATATTCCGGATTTTTTCGGTGAAATTTCAAAGAAGGGTTTTTTTTGGGTAGACTGGGTATCAAGTCGAACTACAGCTTTTATTTTCGCGATAGTTGGGAACTTCGAAGATGCAATACAGATGATAAGAGCTAGGTCTGCTATGGTTTCAAAACAAGGCTATGATTCGGAACGCATAATTCTATCGGCTGGTGAAGGTGCTATGACTCTTCGACTAACCATACCAGTTGCAACATCTGGATTTGAAGATTTTGAAAATATTAGATCGACAGATTACATAGTGCCAGATTTAAGAGAAGTTGATGAAAATAGTATGAGGATTCTTACAGGTCTAATATGGAGAGCTCTATTTTTGTGGTTTTTTGTTCTAATGCTTATTACCCTTGGTTATCTCTCTAATGTTTTGACCTGACCATTTTCGAAAGATTAAACCAAATTTTTATCCTAGTTCTCAGGTTTAAGAATCTCAATTTGCTGTTTGGGTCATTGGATAGCATTGAAAGTAGTTTTTTTATTTGGCAATTTGGTTCAGAACCATGAAAACAATTAGCATATTTACAATCACCATACTTTTCATTAATTAACTTCCAATCAGTAAAGACTTCTTTTAAGTCATTCATGTCAAGATGACTAATTCCAAACTTTTCAATTCCTGGAGTATCAATCATCCATGTTTTTTTGTTTTTTAAGCCTTCGATTTCATAACTCTTGGATGTCGTTGTTGTATGTCTACCAGTGTTTAAACTTTTTGATATGGCCGATACTCTTGAATTAGCATCAGGAATAAGTGAGTTAACTATACTACTTTTCCCAGTACCAGATTGACCAACTAAAGCTAAGTTAGTTTCGATTTGATTGTTTTTCACTTTCGATATGAATTTTCTAAATTCATCCATTCCATTATTTGTTTTGGTGTTACAACTCAATATTCTTGTTTTTAAATCGGAATTGAACTCGTACTGATTTAATTTTTCAGAATCTTTTTTTTCGTTTTCTAAATTAAATGGTGTTATTAAAGTTAGTATTTCTTTTAATTTTTGGGTTTCATTTTTTAAATCGGTTTTATTAATAATAATTGATGTCGGAATCTTTTCCTTTTGTGCACTAGCAAGCATACAAATTAGTGTTTCAGATGAAAATAGTGGAACTGGAGAAATCACTATAAAAATGTGGTCAATATTTGCAACTATTATTTTTTTCTTATGGTTATTTTGTCTGTAAAAAATATTTTTCCTGTTCTTTATCTCCGTTATTAAAACAGTATTTTGTTTTTTTTCTATTTTTACAAAATCATTCGTGACTATATCCTTTTTTTTTGTTCTAATTAAGCAAGGAGTTTGTTTACTATCCTCATCTATAATAGCTTTATCACCATATGTGCAAATTATCCGATAAGTAGATTTGTTCAAATTTTTAATTTTCAATTAGTTTATTTAACTACAATTATATGAATATAAAACAACAACTGAGTTGTGTATCAAATATTGACGAAAATTTGATATGGGTTGATATGGAAATGAGTGGTTTAGACCCTCAATTTTGCAGGATTTTAGAGGTTGCAGTTGTAGTTACAGATTCCTCGTTAATTACAGTTTCTGAGGGAATAGTATTGGCTATCCATCAAAATGAGGACCACTTGGAGACCATGGACGATTGGAACCAAACAACTCATAAAAGAACTGGTTTAATTGATAGAGTAAAATCTTCAACTATTAATGAAGAAGAGGCTGAGAAAAAAATAATTGAATTTTTGAAACCCATCGCTTCAGCAAATAAGTCTCCACTATGTGGAAACTCAGTACACCAAGATCGACGATTCATGAGAAAGTATATGCCAAGTTTTGAGAATTTTTTTCATTATCGTAATCTTGACGTGAGTACATTAAAAGAATTATGCAAGAGGTGGAAGCCAGAATTACTAAAAGGCTTTAAAAAAAAAGGCGCCCATACAGCACTAGCTGACATTATAGAGTCTGTTGAAGAATTAAAATACTATAGGGATAATTTTCTAAACATTTAGTAAATTTTTTTGTACAACAGAAAGTTTTCCTTTTTTCTAGGGTCTGCTTCCCTATTACCTGACCATACCATGTTCCAATTTTTCAAATTTAATGAGTTAGAGGCTTTGAGATTAACAATATTTATGCTTCTGATCATCATGTACTCACAGTCAATTTCTTTTTCTACTCCGATCTTGTTGATTTTCAATTCTGAATTAGCTAGAACAATTGCTCTTGTTTTTAGGTCGTTATGATTGATTCCTATACAAATTTCAGAAATATTAGGATGGCTGATCTTGATAACTTTGGTAACCTCTCTGGTAATCTCAGTGAAACCTCTATTGACTTCAAGTGCTGGCCCCCAAAGATTTATTAATAAGACCCATGTTAAACCTAAACCACCTGCACTTAGAATAACTGGCCTCCATATCATAGGCTCACTAACCCTTATTCTCCATACAATTAGTAAAACCCATGAACAGCTGACAACAATTCCTAAAATTATTTCTTGTAAGTTAAATTTACCTGAAATATTAGGTGCTGCTTTAATTACATTTTTGTATATGAGATCAGGAGTGCCAGTATGAAGTGCAATCCAGTACATCCAAATCATAAAACTTAAAAAGGTAAAAATTGACAAAGCGAAATAGTCTAAAAGATTAGCAACACTTCTTGGTAAAGATAGTAATCCAAAAGCAGCCAAGACTGCAAGAGGAACAATCGGTATGAACTTCACTCCTTCAGAAACAAATACTCCACTCAAAGGAAAAAGAGTAAGCATAAAAAGCAAAATCAAAGGCATTTGAAGATGAGACAACATTATGAATTTTTCTCTGTATGCCTGAATAGCAAATGCAGTTACGATTGGCCATAAGGGCCACCATGTCCAAAGCCAAGTTTTTATGAGGAAAAAGGGCTGAAACTTTTCTTGGCTAGTTTGGTATTCAACCCATATTTTAATAAGTGAAATAGATTCAGCCTTAAACTCAATAAAAAAAAATGGTAAAGATCCCAATAATAAAAAAAACAAAGAATAGGAATGAAAGGTTTTTCCAACTAAATACCAAGGATATGTTCTAAAGCATATTATTAAACTTGCGAGATAAGTAAAAATAAATACCCCAATTCCTGAGGAAAAAAGTACCGCAAGTGAAGTAACACCAAAAATTGCTCCAGCCTTTTTTGGTTTTTCAGGAGCAATAGATAAGGAATAGAATATAGTTGAAAACAATAAAAAATTTAGACCGGTTTTACCAACTTCATGCCAAGGCATGATTAAACCAAGGCATGAAATTGTTATAAGAACAGAACAATCAGCTATGTTTGAGCTAAACTTTTCAGAAGTGGGCCCAATTCCAAGTGGATCAATTGGTTTTGACTCTCTACGCAAAGCTAAAGTTTTTGTCCCGATCCATAAAATAGACAGTCCAATTAAGATATAAAAGCTTTGAATTATTCTTGCTAAATCATCAAAATAATTTATTGAAATAGGTTCTAATTGTGAGACTTTAAGTAAAAAATTAATACTTAATATTAAAAAAGAAATTGACCATGTAAATAATGGTCCTTCACTTGCAAATATACTTCCGTAAAAATTAGGAACAATGCAACTTAAAGAGCTTAAGTAATATGCATCAACACAACTTTTTATTAGTGCTGTTCCAAATAAATCAGTTCCCCTCCATGGGCTTCTATCAAATAGACCGAAACCCAAAATTGAGAAAATTATTAAAATAATAAATAGTCTTGGTGTATTTTTTGAGGCACTTGCAACAAGTCCAGGCAACGCGCGAACTTCACCAGAAAGGCTTATTAGATGCCTGTGATTAATTCTATTTTTTTTTACAAGCGTTTTAGTAACCCCAATTGATTTAAACTCGAGTTAAATGTTATTTAAGTACCTTTTTTTGAAAAAGTACCAGTTTTTTTCCCAAACTTTTGTCTGAACTTTTCTACTCGTCCTGCTGTATCAATAATTTTCTGTGTTCCAGTATAAAAGGGGTGAGACTCTGAGCTAGTATCCAACTTGAAAAGTGGGTATTCTTTTCCATCCTCCCATTTCACTGTTTCTTTAGTTTTGACTGTTGAACGAGTTACAAAACTGAAATTATTAGAAAGGTCTAAGAAGACCACCTCTCTGTAGTCAGGATGAATTTCATCTTTCATAAACTTTCCTTAATAACCGTAATTAATTTAAAAAACACATATATCTAATTATTTGGCAACAAAACTAATTTTTCAACCACCCTTTTTCATCAAATCAAAGAATTCTGCATTATTTTTTGTTTGTCGCATTTTGTCTAGTAAAAATTCAATTGCCTGTATTTCATCCATGTCATGAATGATTTTTCTTAAAATCCAAATCTTCTGCAATAAATCGGGTTTAATAAGTAATTCTTCTTTTCTAGTTCCAGAACGGTTTATGTTAATTGAAGGATAAACCCTTTTTTCAGCTAATTTCCTCTCGAGATGGACTTCCATATTGCCAGTGCCTTTAAATTCTTCATATATAACCTCATCCATCCTGCTGCCAGTTTCAATCAAAGCGGTGGCAATGATTGTCAGCGAGCCTCCCTCTTCAACATTTCTTGCGGCACCAAAGAATCTTTTAGGCCTATGCAAAGCATTTGCATCTACACCGCCAGTAAGTACCTTTCCAGATGTAGGTACAACTGTATTGTACGCTCTAGCTAATCTTGTTATGGAGTCTAGCAAAATGACTACGTCTTGTTTATGTTCAACGAGTCTTTTAGCCTTTTCTATAACCATTTCCGCAACTTGAACATGACGAGGTGCTGGCTCGTCAAATGTTGATGCTACTACTTCTCCACGAACTGACCTTTGCATTTCGGTTACTTCTTCAGGCCTTTCATCGATAAGAAGAACAATTAGTTTGATCTCAGGATGATTTGCAGTTATTGAGTGGGCAATATTTTGCATCATTACGGTTTTACCACTTTTAGGTGAGGCAACCAGTAAGCCTCTTTGTCCTTTACCAACAGGTGCTACCATATCAATAATTCTACCTGTTGTATTTTCCTCGGCACTAATATCTCTTTCAAGGGTGATTTTATCATTAGGGAATAGAGGAGTAAGATTTTCAAATAAGATCTTATTTTTTGATGCATCTGGCGGTTGAGAATTTATCTTGTCTACTTTTACAAGGGCAAAGTACCTTTCTCCTTCTTTAGGCGTTCTTACTTCTCCCTCGATTGCATCACCAGTATGTAAATTAAATCTTCGTATTTGTGAGGGGGACAAATAGATATCATCCGTGCTAGCCATATATGAAGCCTCTGGTGATCTTAGAAATCCAAAACCGTCTGGTAACACTTCCAAAACACCGTCTCCAAAAATTTGTTCGCCGGCCTTAGCCTTCCTTTTAAGAATTGCAAACATTAGCTCTTGCTTTCGAAGTCGACTGGCAGTTTCTATGTCAAGGGACCTTGCTAATTCAACTAGACGAGTAACAGGTAATGTTTTAAGTTCAGATAAATACATTAGATATTGGTAGTAAGTTTAAAAGCTAAGCTCAGCAAAAATTACTATTGAAGATTTTGGTAACAAAAAAATGTTCCTTAAAAGTTAGATATTGCTGTCAATCCAAGCTGTTAGTTGAGATTTTTGGGCTGCTCCAACTTTTTCAGCGACAACTACTCCATTTTTAAAAAGTAACAATGTGGGAATACCTCTGACACCGTATTTTTCGGGTGTGGAAGGGTTTTCATCGATATTAAGTTTTGCTACAGTTAATTTGCCTGAATAATCTGAGGCAATTTCCTCTACAATTGGAGATATCGCTTTACATGGACCACACCACTCTGCCCAAAAGTCCAGTAAAACAGGAGAATCAGAATTTAAGACTTCAGTATCAAAAGAATCATCTTTAACGGACTTAACCAATTTATTCATTTTTTATAAAATTTAATTAGGGATATTTGAACAATTTGTTCATTGAAGTGTAAAAGTTGAAATATAGCATAACATCATGTTTGATAAGGGTCACGTTCCTTTTTAAAAAATGAACAAAAAAATGGAACTTAAAGGTGATTTTAATGATTTAGAATCCGATAATCTCCGGAATTCAGTTAATTTTTGGAAATATTTATTATCTGAGCATTATATTTTAAATTCAAACTCTAGTGAAAATCTGATTACTGATAGTGAACAACTAAAGTCGGCTTCCAAAAATATATTCCCTCCTAATGTACATAAGATAAAGCAGAGTTCGAATGAGGTTTTTGAGAAAATTCTTCCCAAGCTTAAAACTTCGAATCTACTTTCATCAAAGTTAGTACTTGTAGACAACAACGAACTTGCTCTTCAAATAAAAAATTTATTTACAAGTACTACCTACGGAAAGAAGGGTGTTCTTCCAGAAATACACTTGATAACAAACTACGAATCATATCAAGCAATGAGACCTGTGGAAAAAAATTCTGAACCAGTTATTTCTATTAGGCAAAGATTAATGGATATAGTCGAAAAAATACCCTCGATTGATACATATGCAGAAAAACTGTCTTTAACTACATTTGAACTTGCAGCAGAATGGTTAAAGATTATTCAAAGGTGGGAATGGTTAGAAGAAGGATGGAAGATTTTGGGGTATCCCAAAGTTGAAAACCAAAAAAATAAATTAGAATTAGATAATCTTGAGTTTCTTCTAATGCTAAGGAGTGCTTTTAGTGACAAACTAAATTCTGCATTATGGCACCGAAAACAATTTGACTTAGTAACCCTAGGTTCACCTCTTAGAAGGGTTAATGTGAACGTCAACTCGGGTGTAGTGATGATTTTGACGCAAATACCAGACCCCTTAATAATCGCAAAGAATTTAATACTTGCCAGAAAAAAAACCACTGATTGGAATATATTTATATTTGATCAACCTATTTATCAGACAATAAAACCAAAATACCCAAACAAAATTATTTGGGGATCATGGCAAGAAAACTATGATTTAATTTGGCCAGAGGTCTTCAACAAGGTTAATAAATGTTTTGAATCTAGAAGAAAAAAATTAGCTACAAATAGCAATAAATTTTCGAAAGATTGGGATCTTTCAGGTGATATGGTTCCTATTCGCTGCGTTGAAGTTCAATCACTTCAAGGCTTTACTGACGTTTTGGTTTCTCAAATTACTTCCTGGCTTAACAAAAATATGAATAGAATTGGCATTATCGCTCTGGATCGAAGAGTAACTCGAAGATTGATAGCTAAATTAAATCACATGGGAATTGAAGTTGACGACAGTGCAGGTTGGTCGTTGAACACTTCCGCAGTTTCACTCTCAGTAATTAGCTTGGTAAAGATTATTTCAGGAAAAATTTCTAATGAGGATCTCTTTCACTGGTTAAATATCCCAATGATCAGGAGAACGTTAGTTAAAAATAATTTTTTTGAGGATGCAGCATTTATTGAAATAACAAAGAAATTAAAAAACTGGCAGCCTGACAGAAACCCGTTGCAAGTTTTACCAACTAATTTAATTGAGGTTATAGAACAAACTGCATCTGGTTCATTGTCAACAAAATTAATCCATACAATAAAACTACTTGGAATTGAGGAAGAACTACTGAACGATTCAGCTGGCAGGGTTGTATTAAGTGTATGCAGAAAAATAGATACCGATCTGGCAAATAAAGATATAAGTTCAAATAATTTTACTAATTTAATTGAGTGGGAATTTGCTCAACATAATTTTTCAGTGAGGTTTCAAAATGCAAAGGTAATTCTTTTAAATTTTCAACAGGCTGTATGGAATCCTCCAGATGGACTTTTAGTGATTGGTGCAACTGACAATAATTTACCCAATATTACAAGAACTAGATATGTCGATTCTTATCTTTGGTCAAAAGCTACTGCTAGTTTTGAAAAACAAGAGGAAGAATTATACAGTTTAAAAGAATTTGTTAGTCTTTTATGTTTAAAAATACCAGTTTTTTTATATGGTCAATCGGAGAAAAAAGAATTATTTGTAAGTTGGAGTAGATGGATTGATAGAATCCGTTTAGTGGTTCCTGAAGAATTATCAAAAAAAATATTTTTCAATTTCTCAGCCACTCAAATAAAAGCTAATGGCACAGAGAAAGTAATAACAATGCCTTCTGTATATGTTAAAAAATACCCTAAGAATTTATCTGTAAGTGAAGTAAAGAATTTGATTGAATGTCCATATAAGTTTTTTTGGATTAGTCTTTTCGGAGTTAGAGAACACGATTATTTTAAAAACAGCTCGGATCATCGTGAAGTTGGTCTTGGACTTCACCTATTAATGGAAAATATTGAGAACACTTTGAAAGAGCCAATTTTTAAACAAAAAAAAATTCTTAGTCATAAAGATTGGTATGAAATTTTAAAAAGAACTTTATATCAACTGGTTAAAAACAGAAATGTTTCTTTAGAAACTGCACTTACCATAAGATCAAGGTTTAATAACCTATCAGATTGGTGCCTCTCACATTTTGAAAATTTTGCATCATTTATGGTAGAGAAGAACATCAACGCAAACTTACCTGACTTTGCAATAAACTTAAGTGGCAAAGTTGATAGAGTTGCAACCATGAAAAGGGATACTGATTACAAATCTGTCATAGACTTCAAAACGACACAAGTTGGAAGTACAAAAAAAGAAATTTTTTCAGCACAAATTTTACTTTATGCATGGTTGTTAAAGAAGAACGGGATCAAAATTTCAAACGCAGGTTATGTTTCAATAACTAATAAAGAGACAAAATTTAAAAATGTAGAACAGATTGACAAGGCAGAGATGTTGGTGAACAAGTTGAATAAAGTTTTTTTAGATCTAAATGAAGGACTTCCAATTCAGCCTATAGCAGCAAAATTTGGGAAAGTTTGTAAGGAATGTAGAGTTAAAGCAATTTGTAGAAAAGATGAATGGATGAGTTAAAAAATGAAAACGGATAGAGATGAAAACGAACAAAAATTTTTATCTATGAAAAGAGCCTGCAATCCATCACAGAGTTTTGTTGTAGAAGCTTGTGCTGGAAGTGGAAAAACATGGTTAATCTGTTCCAGAATTCTACGTTTTCTAGTGGAAGGAGGTAATCCATCGTCTATATTAGCTCTTACATTTACGAGAAAATCTGCAAACGAAATGGAGGAAAGATTAAAAGAATTTCTTTTTTTTCTGGCAACTGAATCGAAACAGAAAGTACTAGAAAAACTTAATTCAATTGGAGTTTGCTCGCAAAACAGTGAAAAACTACATGAAAGAGCTTGTTCTTTGTATGAATCATTTTTAATGAATTCAGACAGAATTGTAATTTGCACTTTTCATTCATGGTACTCAAAAATTTTGGCGTCTTGTCCAATTCAATTTGGTTCGTATAGCAACATAAAATTATGTCTTTCAACCAAAGAATTTCAAGAAAAAGTTTGGCAAAATTTTTTGCATAGGCAAGATCTAAATATAAAAGAAAATGATACAGAATTTATTCTCCTGGTCGATTATATTGGTCTCAAGTCGATCAAAGAAGCTCTATTTTTGTTAATTCCAATTAGGATTGAAATTGAAGAACTACTAACTAAAAGAGG